>JADMIO010972914.1_pt1 | contig 10890 bp, 7 predicted proteins | sample 8958161 | NCBI WGS metagenome assembly JADMIO01 (sample SAMN16585339, study PRJNA669376) | soil metagenome | isolation source: Crop rotation soil | place: USA: Cullars Rotation, Alabama | collected 2011 | reverse complement strand
GGCCGTTGACCATGGTGGTGTGGCTGTCGGTGCCGACCACGGTATCGGGGAACGCGACCTCGACGGTTTTCTTGCCGTCCTTCTGTTTTCTCACCCACACCGTCTCGGCGAGATACTCCAGATTGACCTGATGGCAGATGCCGGTGCCCGGCGGCACGACGCGGAAATTGGCGAAGGCCTGCTGGCCCCAGCGCAAGAACTGATAACGCTCGGCATTGCGCTCATATTCGATCTCGACATTCTTCTTGAAGGAGTCGCGGCCGCCGAAACTGTCCACCATCACACTGTGGTCGATCACCAGATCGACTTCCGCCAGTGGATTGATCTTTTCCGGATTGCCGCCGAGATTTTTCATGGCGTCGCGCATCGCCGCCAGATCCACCACGGCGGGCACGCCGGTGAGGTCCTGCATCAACACACGGGCGGGACGGAAAGCGATTTCGCGGTCGGAGGTGCGGGTCTTCTGCCAGGCCACCACCGCCTTGATATCGTCGGCGGTGACCGAATTGCCGTCCTCGTGGCGCAGGAGATTTTCCAGCAACACCTTCATCGAATAGGGCAGCTTGGAGGCGCCCTTCAGGCCGTTCTTTTCCGCCGCAGTGAGGCTGTAATAGACATAGGTCTTGCCTCCCACCTTGAGCGTGCGGCGGGATTTGAAGCTGTCGAGGCTGGTGGTCACGGGGAGCGCCTTTTATTAAGGACTTCGATGCGGGCGATTTAGTCAAAAACCGGGCCGAAAGATAGCCGGACCGCATGGATTTCCCACCGGTTTCCCGGGCAGAAGCCCCATAAATTCGCCCAATTCCACAGGCACAGTAAGGGTGAAGGGACTCTCGCGACCGCCCCGGGACGAAGGCGGCGCGGGTTGGGGGAATTTGGTCAACGTCTTGATTCTCGTGCGCGCCATCTTTGGTCTATTGCTACTCACCGCCGCGGCTCTTCCTGGGCCGGCGCTGGCGCAGGCTGCTGGCAGCGCCAACAACCCGATGAGCGACCGGCTATCGGCTGAGAAAGTGGGCGATGTCGAAGCCGGCATCTATAGCGCCGGTGACAAGCTGAATTTCACCCTGCGGCCTTATGGCGACCGTTATCTCCTGCGCTTTACCGACAGTCCGGAAAGTTATGTCCTGTCGGTGCAGCGGGTGATGCTGGGTGGGCGCATCCTGCGCTATGACACCGGGGTGATCGCCATCCGGGTTTCGGTGTGGGGTGGTATGACCATGTACACCCGCGAGGCGCCGGATGGTTTGCCCGCCACCAAGATCGGCGAAGAATCGGCCCCGCCTCCCCCCAGCGTCAGCCGGGATGACCTGGCCGCGGCCACCATGGATGAACAAAGTCATCTTTCCTACACACAGCAGCTGCGCCTGCGCTTCATCGTCGATCCGGCCATTCTCAGAGGTAATGAAGAGGACCGCAGACTGGCCTTTGACGCGCTGGTGAGCGCGGAAGCAGGCGTGGAACGGCTGCTGGCGACTCCGGGTGGCCGCGAGGCCCTGACCAAGCGCTTTGACACGGTTCGTATTGTCCGGGGCGACAAACCGGCGATTTCGGTATCAGGCAAGACCTTGATGGTGAGCTTTGCGCCGTCCGCCGGCATGGCCGGTCACGCTTCTTCCCGGGAAGTGGCGCAGGAACTGGGCAAGATGCTGCAAATTGCGGAAGCGGGCTAGGGGCGAGGAGCGGTTCGCCTTGGCGAATGAAACGGTCCAGTGGACCGTTTCAAGCGACGAGCGCCGCGAGCTAAGGCGAGCGGCCGGGCCGGCGTTCGATCAGGGCTCCCAACCTTCAGCGGCCAGTTCAAATTTCGCAAATTCAAAGCCCGGCGCGACGGTGCAGCCCACCAGGGTGTAATCGCCCAGGCTGCGTGCCGCCTGCCATTCGCCCGGCGGCACCACCAGTTGCGGCAACTGGCCTGCGGCAATATCGGGCCCCAGGATTTTCGTTTCCCTGCCGATTTTCAATTCCAGCGGCGCGCCGCGGTAGAAGTGCCAGACCTCGGCGGCATCGACACGATGCCAGCGCGAGGCTTCCCCCGCCTTGAGCAGAAAATAAATGGCGGTGGAGTGCGCGCGTCCCGAATTTTGATCTCTGAAGGTTTCGCGGAAATGCCCGCCTTCGGGATGGGGCCGAAGGCCAAGCCGATTGATGAGGCCGTCGGCGTCGCTCAAGCAGTGCCCCGGCCGGCAAACGGTGTAAGGGCGGACAAGGTTGGTGAGACTGTCATGTCACTGGGAATCGCTCGGGCCGCCAACATTAACCCGTCATGGGTGAATTGTGCCCCTGCGCCCTCCGTTTTATGACCCGCCAGAGAGTTGTGGACTGGTCTGGGGCCGGGGCCCCGGTCTGCCAGCCTGTCATGTCCCTGACGCCGAGTTTGCGCTAGGGTTATGGTAAATAACCGGCCGCCCGGCCCCAAAAACTCCGGCGTCATGACCCATCATCGTCAAACTGCCCAGCAGCGCCTCATCGAAGCCAAAACAAAGACGGATGGGGAGCTTACCTCCTTCTTCGACTCGCTGTTCGGCGGCGCCGATTCCGATGACATTCTGATGTGGGATGCGGCGGCGCTGGCCAAGATCGCCGCCGCGGCCAAGACCGTGCTGGACCGTCATCAAGCCGGCGCCATCGATGTGGAATTACTGCCCGGGCCGGATCCGCGCGAGCCGCAGGACATGCTGGTGGCGGTCAATGACGACCGGCCTTTCCTTTTCGACAGCGCGCTGCGCGCCGCGCAAGCCGGAGGCGGGCGTATCCGCGCCGCCTTCCATCCCATTGTCCGTCACAAGGACAAGCCGGTCAGTGTGATTGTGCTGATGCTGGATGTTGTCGCCACCCGTGAGCAGCTGACCGAAACCATGCGCAAGGCATTCGCCCAAGGCGCGCTGGCGGTGCGCGACTGGAAAGCCATGCTGGCGCGGCTGAAAACCGCGCGTGAAGAGTTAGCGGCGCACCCGCCGCTGAGCCGCAATGTCAGCGAGGAATTGGCCTTCCTGGACTGGCTGGGCGACAACAATTTTACCTTCCTGGGGGCGCGCGATTACCAGCTGGTGAAAGACGGCGAGGCGGTGCGCCTGGATCCCAAGGACGAAAGCGGCATCGGCGTGTTGGCGGATGCGGAAGAGCGGGTGCTGCGCCGGGCTTCGGAGCCGCGGGACCTGTCGGCGGATGTGCAGAAATTCCTGGATGAACCCCAGCCGCTGATTGTCACCAAATCCAGCAGCCTGTCCCAGGTCCACCGCCGGGTGCACATGGACTATGTCGGGGTGAAGACCTTCGACGCCGCCGGCAAATTCACCGGCGAGCATCGCTTTGTCGGGCTGTTCACCTCCGGTGCCTACAGCCTCAACCCCCGTCAGATTCCGCTGCTGCGCCAGAAGATCGCGGCGGTGACGGCGCGGGGGGCCCTGTCCCCCACCAGCCATGACGGCAAGGCGCTGGCGCATATTCTCGATACATTTCCCCGCGACGAGCTGTTCCAGGTTTCGGAAGACGAGCTTTACGCCATCGCCATGGGCATCTTGCGCCTGGGCGGACGGCCCAAGGTGCGGCTGTTTCTGCGCTATGACCGGTTCGACCGCTTTGCCTCGGCGCTGCTGTTCGCGCCCCGCGATCATGTCAATCCGGCAGTGCGGGCGCGCATTCATGCCTTGCTGGCGCGGGCCCTGAATGGGCGCACCTCGGCCTCCGACGTGGCGATCGACGAGACGGCGCTGGTGCGCATTCACTACATCATCGGCCGCAATGCCGGCCCGCGTCCACGCGTCGATATCGTGGAGCTGGAACATCAGATCGCCGAACAGCTCAAAACCTGGGACGATGGTTTTGTCGAAGCCATGAGCGCCCGCCACGGCCTCAGCGAAGGCACCAGGCTGGCGGTGGCGCGGGGTGCGAAATTCTCGCCCGGCTATCAGGGCATGTTCTCGCCCCATGAAGCGGTGCGCGACCTGGAGGTATTGGAGCTGCTGTCCTCCAGTCCGGAGGCGGTGAAAGTGGCCGCCAGCGCCTGGCGCAAGGAAGGCGATGCCGCGCCGGTGATCCGGCTGAAACTGCATGTGCTGGGCGATATCCTGCCGCTCAGCACCACCCTGCCGGTGTTCGAGAATCTGGGACTGAAAGTGGTGGCGGAAGACAATTTTCCGCTCAGCTTCAAACGCGATGACGGCTGGAACACCGAGGCGGTGATCCTGGATTTCCTGATGGAGCGGGCGGATGGCCAACCCGCCCAGCTGGACGATATCCGCGAACCGCTGGAAGACGCCTTCCATGCGGTGATCGGCGGAAGGGCGGAAAGCGACAATTTCAACCGGCTGGTGATGGGCGCGGGCCTGGAATGGCGCACCGTGACCATCCTGCGCGCGGCGGCGAAATTCCTGCGCCAGGCCGCTTTTGCCTTCAGTCAGGATTACATGGAGCAGGCGCTGAACCGCAATCCGCAGATTGCCCGGCTGCTGGTGGAACTGTTCTTTGCCCGCAATCATCCCGGCGAGGCGAATGACGGGGCCGCGAAAAAGACCGGCGAAGAAATCGAGGCGGCGCTGCGCGATGTCCCCAGTCTTGACGATGACCGCATCCTGCGCCGCTTCCGCAATGTGATCGAGAATATTCTCCGCACCAATTACTGGCAGGAGGACGGCCAGCGTCCGGCGCTGGCGTTCAAGCTGGATTCCCAGAAGCTGGACGATTTGCCGGCGCCGCGGCCATGGCGGGAAATTTTTGTCTATGCCCCCGCCATGGAAGGGGTGCATTTGCGCTTCGGCAAGGTGGCGCGCGGCGGCATCCGCTGGAGCGACCGGCGCGAAGATTTCCGCACTGAGATACTGGGGCTGGTGAAAGCCCAGCAGGTGAAGAACGCGGTGATTGTGCCGGTGGGCGCCAAAGGCGGCTTCTTTCCCAAGCTGCTTGTCCCCGGCTTAAACCGCGAAGCGTTCCTGCAAGGCGGCATCGCCGCTTACAAGATGCTGATCAACGCCATGCTGGACGTCACCGACAATCTCAAAGCCGATGGCCAGGTGGTGCCGCCCGCGGACGTGGTGCGTCATGACGGCGATGATCCCTATCTGGTGGTGGCGGCGGACAAAGGCACCGCCACCTTCTCCGACATCGCCAATGGCATTGCCGAAGAACGCGGTTTCTGGCTGGGCGATGCTTTCGCCAGCGGCGGCAGCCATGGTTATGACCATAAGAAAATGGGCATCACCGCCCGCGGCGCCTGGGAAGCAGTCAAGCGGCACTTCCGCGAGTTGGGGCGCGATATCCAGAGGCAAGACTTCACCGTCATCGGCGTGGGCGACATGTCGGGCGATGTCTTCGGCAATGGCATGCTGCTGTCGGAGCATATCCGCCTGGTGGCGGCGTTCGATCATCGGCATATCTTCCTGGATCCCAATGCGGATGCGGCGACCGGCTTTGCCGAACGCCAGCGCATGTTTGCCCTGCCCCGCTCCAGTTGGGACGATTACAACAAGAGCCTGATCGGCAAAGGCGGCGGTGTGTTTGCCCGCACCTTAAAGGAAATTCCCCTCAGCGATGAGGTGCGGGCCCTGATCGGCAGCGAGGCGGCCAGCCTGTCGCCGGCCGCTCTGATCAATGCGCTGTTGAAGGCGAAGACCGACCTTTTATGGTTTGGCGGCATTGGCACTTACATCAAGGCCGCCAGCCAGACCAATCTGGAGGTGGGCGACCGCGCCAATGATGGGCTGCGCGTCAATGGCAAGGATGTCCGGGCCTTGGTGGTGGGCGAAGGCGCCAATCTGGGTGTCACCCAGTTGGGCCGTATCGAATATGCCAAAGCAGGCGGCCACATCGATACCGACGCGGTGGACAATTCCGCCGGCGTGGACACCTCGGACCACGAAGTGAATCTGAAAATCCTTCTCTCAGGCCCCTATCGCCGCAAGGAGATCGATCCGCAAACCCGCGATGCCTTGCTGGCGTCCATGACCGGTGAGGTGGCGGAGCTGGTGCTGGCGGACAATTACGACCAGACCCTGGCGCTGTCGGTGGCTGAGGCCAATGCAGCCCACGATTTGGATGCCGATGCTAGGTTTATTCATGAACTGGAAGGCCGCGGCAAACTGGACCGCGGGGTGGAATTTTTGCCGGCGGATTCCGAGATCGCCACCCTGGCGCATGACGGCAAAGGCCTGACACGTCCCGAACTGGCTGTGTTGCTGGCCTATGCCAAGCTGGACCTGGATGCGGAGATTCTGGCCTCTGGCCTGCCCGATGATCCGGCGCTGGCGCCGAGCCTAGCGGCCTATTTCCCCAAACAGGCGGCGACGCAATTTGCCGGCGAACTGCCCCAGCATCGCTTGAAGCGGGAAATCATCTCCACCGGCCTGGCCAACCGCATCGTCAATCTGGCGGGCCCGGTGTTCGCGGCGCGGATGAAGGAAATGTCGGGCTGCAGCGGCGCGGATGTGGCGCGCGCCTTTGTGGTGGCGGAAGGCGCCTTCGGGCTGGAAGCATTGAAGAAGCGGATCGACGCCCTGGACGGCAAGACGGATGCCGATGTGCAGAACCGGCTTTATGCCGGCATCGCCGAGCAATTGCGGCGGGTGACGCCCTGGTTCCTCAGCAATCTTGCCGCCCAGGCCGACCTCGGCGAAAGCATCGCCACTTATCGCGCCGGGGTGGAGAGTTTGCGGCCCGCGATCGAACCCTATGAAGAAGACAAGGCGCGCATCGAAGGGTTGAGCAAACAGGTCGCGCCCGAACTGGCGCGGGATTGGGCCTTGCTGCGGCGCCTGGCGGTGGCGCCGGAAATTGCCCAACTGGCGAAAAACAGCGGCTATGCCCTCGCCACCGTCGCCAAGCTTTATTTCGGCATCGGCGCCTTGCTGGGGCTGGACCGGCTGCGGCTGCTGGCGGCGCGTGTCCCGGCTTCGGAACATTGGGACCGCATGGCCATCCGCCGCATTGTGGATGATCTGTTTGCCGCCCAGCGCGCCACGGCGCAAAGCCTGCTTCCTGGAATGGACAAAGGCGCAAGTCCCGCCGATGCCTCCCGCGCTTTGCTGCATTGGGCGGAAAAGAACGACGCCGCCCTGGAACGGACCAAAGCCTTCCTGGCGGCGCTGGAAAGCGCAGGCGATTTCTCCATCGCCAAGCTCACCCTGGCGACCAGTCAGATTCACAAACTCGCTGAAATCTGAGGGAAGCACAGCCCCGCCTCCCCTGCGCGCGCGTTAGCGCGCTGGCGGGGGAGGTGGCCGTAGCAGCGCTTGCGATGCGAAGGCCGGAGGGGGATAAAAAGTCTTAGCGGACGAGATTCAGTTTGATGGCCGGCGCTTCCTGCACCGGGGCATGCTTGTCCTGGCCGACAAACTCGATGCCGATGCCATGATCGTGATGACGGGCGATGCGGCCCGCCATGCCGGCGATCAACACGAATTCACCCAAAGGCGGGCGCACTTCGCTCTTCAGCGAGACGCCGCCCACCGAAATGTCCATCACTTCGCAATTGACGATCTGGCCGTCGGCACGGGTGAATTTGGCGAAACCCTTCTGATGGGTGCGCTCATGACGGCGCAGCGCGGTTTCATCGACCAGCGCCTTGTTAAGGAAAAGCGTCAGTTGTTCGGCGGTGCGCTCGCGCTTGGCGGGGGTGCAGACAAAGGAGATGCCGAAGCCTTTTTCCTTGCGGCGGACCACGGTGCCTTCGAAGCGGCCGAAATTATCGACATAGAGGACGACCTGGGTGCCGCCTTCGGGCACCACGTCGCAATGCACCGCCGCGCCGCCGGGCGACAGGTCCACCACTTTGCAAGCCGCTTCCTGGCCGTCGCTGGGCGTGAAAATCTTGCCGGCCAGGTCGATGCGCACGCGGCGGAAGCGGCGGCGCTCGGCTTTGGCCTTGGCGACGATGGGTTCGGCGTCCCTGATGGACAGCGCCATGGGAAAGGCTTTCGCTAGAATCTGCAGCCTTTTTAGCCGCAAGAGGGTCAACACAAAGTTACCGCCACGGCCCAAATCAACGTCTTTTCAGCCTTTCGGGCTTAACGGGGGCGGACCTTCACGGTATATGAAACCTTTACGGCGGCTATGGGCTGGGGCCCAGGAGCGCCTCCTGGAGTGAAAACCGATGCCCATGACTGTCCGCCGCCCGCTGGCTTTCGGCGCGGCCGCCCTTGCCATTCTAGTCTTGGCCGGCTGCGCCGGTGACGATGAAGGTTCGGCCGCTTCGCCATTTTCCGAGGCGCTGGCCCGGAATTACACCGATTTGGCCAACCAGGCCGCCGAAGCGCCGGTGCCGGAAAGCGATGAAGGCTTCCTGGACAGCACCGCCGATTTTTTCACCAATCCCTTCGGCCTGTTCGGCGATAGCAGCAGCGGCGACAGCATGAATGAGCTTCTGGTGAAAGCCTTCACCACCAAGGCCGATCTGGCGTCACAAGGCGAAGAGCCCGCGCCCGAACCCGCGCCGCCGGACGCAACCGCCCAAACCATGCATGATCGGCTGGTGCGCGCCGTCGATGCCGGCAAGGATGGTTTCCCCGAACAAGCCGCGCGCGCCCAGGCCGATTATGACTGCTGGGTGCTGGATGCCGGCGTGACCGGCATGGGCCAGGCGGCCCAAGCCTGCAAGACGTCATTGGATGGCTCTTTGCTGGCGCTGGAAAACGCCGCCCGCCCGGCGCCTGCGCCGTCTGCTTTCCCCATCGCGCCGGTGGCCCCGGTGGCACCGCCGCCCCCGCCGCCGCCAGCCACGGCGCCGGCCGATTACACGGTTTATTTCGATCTGGATTCCTGGACCCTGACCGCTGAAGACCTGACGGTGCTGACCAATGTGATCAATACCGCCCGGGCCGGCGGCCAGTCGCGCATCACCGTGGTTGGCCATACCGACACCAGCGGTCCGGCACCCTACAACCAGCGTCTCTCGGTACGCCGCGCCAATGTGGTGGTGGAAGCCCTGGTGGATATGGGCGCACGCCGCGCCTCCATCCAGGCTTCGGGCGTGGGCGAGAGTGACCTTGCCGTCGCGACCGCGGATGGGACCAAGGAAGCCCGCAACCGGCGCGCCGTCGTCGATCTGCTGCCGTAAGCATTACCAAAGATCAGGGCCCGCCTTCGAGAGGCGGGCCTTTTTCTTTGCGTTAAATCCCCGTATTGCGGAATTGACAGCCGCGCTGGGCTTTCCGCCAGGCAACGAACCCCTTAAGTTCCGCGTTATGGTTGGGATGGGATTTTTCCGTACAAATTGGCTTTTGGCCGGGTTGGTAGCGCTGCCCATGAGCGCTTTCGCGCAAGGCGCCAATTACAGCGTCCAGACCATGAATTTCGATATGTGGTGCCAGGAGCAGGCCCATCTGGCGCCGGAGCGCTGTGACAAGCGCATGCCGGAGGACGAACAGAATTTCGAAGCCTATCGCAGCAAGATCGAGGCTTATGAAATCCCCTATCTGCAGCAGCAGAAGAACCAGATCACCCTGGAGAATAATGTCCTGCGCAAGGATCCGGTGGACAATCCCATCACCCAGACCCTGCCGAACCAGTCATCGCAGCAACAGCGCAATCCGTCCGTAGATCCGCGTACGCCGCGGCCGTGAGGCTTAAGAGCTGCGGCTGATCTCGTCGCTGTTGGAAACCAGGCGGCTAAAGGCTTCAAATATTCCCTGCAAAAGATCGCCGCTGCCGAAATTCGACAGGCCGGGATGATCCTGATTAACCACCAGACGAAGATAGGGCGCCTTGGGATGGGCCTTGATGGTGGTGGAGGGCGGCGGCGGAGGGGGAAGATTCTGGTCGTAATGGGGAAGCGGTTCGTCTTCCCGGATCAGTTGCGAAGCGATCAGCCTTTCATAGGCGATGGTGCGGCCGATCAGCGGCGTGGGATCTGACAGCATCTGAACCAGGCCGAAGAAACGGGTGGGCGCCTGGCCGCCATTGACCGTCATCGGAGTCAGGATGGTCTCCAGCTCGGCCATGCCATTGTCGGCGGTGGCGGCGATGGACGACAGGCAGACCGGCTGGTGGGTCTGCAGCGCCTGGCGCAGCAGGGGCGCCAGCGCCAGACCCGATTGGGATTCCCAATGGGCCAGGAAGCCGGTGCCTTTCAATTCAAAGCCGAACCGTTCGCACAGGCCGGTGCCGGCCAGACGATAAACGGGACGGGCGGGATTCTCGCAGTCCAGAATGAAGGTGTAGGACAACAGGCGCTTAATGTGGCGCGGATCGATATCCGTCTGGTCCGGCACGTCGCGGCCGCCGCGCAAACGGCTCCAATAACCCACCAGCAGATGCGAATTCTTATGTTTCATAACGCCTTTACCCTCAAATCATGGGGGCGGCCCGTAACGGAACGGTGCGCGGGCAACCCGTAAGGGAAAAAGCGAAACCCGTGCCAAGCCGGACGGGGTTTTGGCGGCTGATTTGTCCGATATCGGGTCACAAGAAGCGGCGGAAAAGCCAAAGAAAAAAGCCGCGGGGAAAGCCCGCGGCCTTGAGTTGCCTAGGGAGAGTTCAAAACCTCAGTAAGCGTCCCGGCGCGGGGCGCGATCAGAGGCGATATCGGATTCGTGGGTCATGCCGCCGATCAGTTCCTGGCCGGTTTCCAGACAGACCTGGGCGATATAGCTGAAGAACATGTCACCGGTGCCCCATTTGCGCAGGTTGGTGCGCTCGGTGCAGTCCACCACCTTCTCGGCCGGAGCGCATTTCAGCACGCCGCTCTTGAAGTGGCGCAGGGCTTCGTGCGGGCCGCAGGTCATGGTCTCGCCGCGGGCATTGTTCACCGCCGCGCCTTGATTGGACTGGATGACCGAGCCGACGGTCACTTTCAGGGTCGAGCCCGGCAGGCAGCGGGCGATCTCGCCCTCATAGCCGGCATTGATCCAGGTATCGCCCACCATATGTGAGGCGGGGAATTCATGACCATCGGCGGAG
>JADMIO010839031.1_pt1 | contig 10890 bp, 10 predicted proteins | sample 8958161 | NCBI WGS metagenome assembly JADMIO01 (sample SAMN16585339, study PRJNA669376) | soil metagenome | isolation source: Crop rotation soil | place: USA: Cullars Rotation, Alabama | collected 2011 | reverse complement strand
CCGTCGAAGCGGATGCTGCCGCCCGTGATGTGCGCAGGCGGTGATGCGAGCAGGCGCATGATGGCGCCGGCCGTGACGCTCTTGCCGGATCCGCTTTCGCCGAGCACCGCCAGCGTTTCGCCACGCCGCACGGAGAACGTAACGCCATTGACGGCGCGGACGATCTCGCGGCCGCTGCGAAATTCGACACGCAGATCGGTCACCTCCAGCAGAGGGGAATCGGCATCAGCCATCGGTCTTCGCGGCCATCTTTGGTGCTTCGAGGCGCCAGCGCTGCACGGGATCCGTGACCATCCGTACCCAGTTGGAAAGCAGGTTCGCGGACAACGTCGTCGCCATGATCATCAGGCCCGGAAAAAAAGCGAGCCACCACGCTTGGGCGAGATAATTACGGCCCTGCGCCACCATCAACCCCCAGGTGATCTCCGGCGGCTGAATGCCGATACCGAGAAAGCTGAGCGCGGACTCGGACAGCATCACGATGGCGAAATCGACCGTCATGATGGTCAGCAACGTCGGCGTAACAATGGGAACCACGTGACGCCTCAGAATGTGGGTGCGGCTGCCCCCCATGGCGCGCGCCGCATCGACGAATCCGCGCTCGCGAATTTCGAGCACCTCGGCCCGGGTCACGCGCAGGTACGATGGAATGCGCGTCACCGCCAATACGATGATGAGGTTCGCAACCCTGGGTTCGAGCATGTACAGCACGACCACTGCCAGGAGCAGTGACGGAAAGCTCTGGACCACATCGGACAAACGCATGATCAGATTGCCGACGCCGCGCCCGACATAGCCCGCGATGAGTCCCAGCACGCCACCGATGATCATCGCCAACACCACCGACGTGACCGCTACGGCCAGCGTGTTTCGAGATGCAACCACCAGGCGTGCGAGCATGCTGCGTCCGAGCGCATCGCTGCCGAGGATCATCAGCCAACCGTGTTCCGTCGAGCCGGGCGGCGCGTTGCGTGCGCGCAAGTTCATATCCGTCGCGGCTTTGCCGAGCCATTCCGGCCCGAGCAGCATGCAGACCACCAAGAACACCAGCCACACGGCCGAGCACAACGCCAGCGGATCACGTGCCAGCAACTGCCACCACGGCAAGCCGACACGCACGGTGACCATTTCAGCCTGCGCCTCGATCGCGCGGGTGTCCGCTATCGCAGTTCCCCCACCGGCGGCGGTGTTCGCAGCGTAAGTAACCGGTTCACTCACTGGTGGCGGATCCTTGGATCGAGCACGACGTACAGCAAGTCGATGAGGATATTCATCAGGAAGATGGCAATTGCGGTCACCATGACCGCCGCCTGCACGACGGGGAAATCACGTTGTGTGACGGCGTCGATCATCAGCTTGCCCACGCCCGGCCACCCGAACACCGTCTCCACGATGACCGCGCCATTGATCAGCCCGACTGCGAGATTGCCTGCGACAGTGACCACCGCCAGGCAGGCGTTGCGCAGCGCATGGACAAAGATGACCGTGCTTTCGCCGACGCCTTTCGCGCGCGCGGTTTTGACATAAGCCGAAGCGAGCGCATCGAGCATCGCCCCACGCACGACTTGCACCAGCAATCCAAACGGACGCAATGCGAGCACGGTCACCGGCATGATCCAGAACAGGACACCGCCGGTGCCGGAGGTGGGCAGCCAGCGCAAATAGACGGAGAAAAACAAGATTGCGGTGATTGCGATCCAGAAGTCCGGTGCACTGGCGCCGACGAGTGCGAATGTACTCCCCACGCGGTCGAACAGGCCGCCTGGGCGATACGCTGCCAGCGCACCCACGACGATCGCGAGCGAGATCCCGATCAGCAGCGTGACACCGGCCAGCTTCAGCGTCGTGGGGTAAGCCTCGAGCACCACGTCTATGGCAGGCCGCTCCTTGCGCAGCGAGTAGCCCAGGTTGCCTTCCAAGACATCGCCGACGAAGCGCACGAACTGTTTGGTGGCCGGAAGATCGTAGCCGTGTTTGTGCGCGAACTCGACGCGGTCCTCGCGCGAGGCGTCGACCGGCAGGAACAGATCGGTCGGATCCCCAGTCAGCCTGGCGAGGAAGAACACGGCGACGAGCAGTCCGAGCAGCGCAAAAACGCTGTGCGCCGCACGGCGGGTCAGATAAGGGATCATCTATGTTTGGGAGTCGCGGTGCTCGCGTTCCGCTCGGGTCTCGCGGCTCACGAACAGAGGGACCCGACCGCTCCGCTACCTTTCACGGATTCGCTCCGTAACTCCCTTCCCTCCATAAACGAAAGGAAACCGGGGCACCTCAACCGTCACGGCACGAGTTACTTGAAGGTGATCTGCTCGAGCAGGATTTCGCTGTTGGTTGCCGCTGTCGGCACGAAATTGATCTTCGGACTGACGCGCGCAAAGCCGACCATGTGGAACAGGAAAACGTCCAGCACGTTGTCGTGGACCATGGCCATGGTCTCCTCCCAGAGCTTCGTACGCTTCGGACCCGCAACCGTCTGCGTCGCGGCGTCTATCTTCTTGTCCAGTTCGGAGATGCAGTGCGGCGAGGTTTGCGCATTGCAGCCATATTTGGGATGCATGGTGAAAACCGGATCGCCGACGTTGTTGTCATGCATGTGGCCGAGCAGAAGCGGGCCACGCTCCTTGAGCTTGGCGTCGGCCTCCGGCGTGAGCGGTCCCTTGTTGGGATGGGCGTTGTGGTTGTTCCACAGGCTCACTTCGACCATCTTCAACTTCACGTTGAGGCCGACCGCTGCATACATGGCCTGGATCGACTCGCAGGTCTCGGTGGTGTTTTCCCACTGGTTGATGCGACACACGAGCTCGATCGGCGTGTCGACCTTCACGCCGGCGGCTTTGGCTTCCGCGAGTAGCTTTTTGGCCTTTGCCGGGCTGTATTCGAAGCGCTGCTTGTCAAGCGCGTGATTGTGTCCGGCAATGCGGGGGATCACCATCTGCGTGGCGATCATGGCTTGCTTCGGGATGATCGCGCCGTGCAAGCCTTCGCGGTCGACCGCGTAGTTGAGCGCGAGGCGCACGCGCTTGTCGTTGAGCGGCGGAACCAGCGATTCGATGCGAAGGTAGTTCGTCTCCGAGTTGGGATACGCGAAGTCCATCTTCGGATCGTTGGCGTCCTGGTGAGAGATGTTGGTTGCGAGATGCGCTTCACCGACCTTCACCATCGCGGCGGCGACCGTAGATTCCTTGCGCCACACGTAGCGGGCGCCATCGAGTTGCGGCTTCTTGCCCCAGTATTGCGGGTTGCGCTTGAGCACGACCTCGCTGTTGGCCGTGTAGTGGTCGATCATGTAGGGGCCGGTACCAACGGTATTGTTCATGACCCTGATGGGCTCGTTGGGATAACCGATCGTCAACGTCGTCATTCGCACCGGCAGAATCGGATCGGGCTTCGGGGTCACGATATCGATCGTCGCATCGTCGACTTTAACGACCTTGATCGTGAAGCCCGAGAACATCTTTGTGCGAGCGTTGCAGTCGAGCTTGGGGCTCAGAGCCTTGTCGACGGAACTGGAGATGGCCTCGGGCGTGAGCGGCGTGCCGTCGCTGTACTTGATGCCCTTGCGCAGGTTGAAGCGCCAAGTGGTGTCGTTCATCTGCTTCCACGACGTCGCGAGCCGCGGCTTGAGCGAGCTGTCATTCGGGTCGAGCTCGATCAGCGTCTCGTTGACGTTCTGGCGAATGACCCGCCCAACCGCCGAGCGCGCGCTGTTGCAATTGTCGAGGCTGTCCGGTTCCTCGGGGATGACAATGGTGATGGTCCTCTGCGCGAACGCTGCGCCGGGCGCGATCAGCGCCATGGTCATAAGCGCGGCCACCGACACCGCAGTAATGCGTAAATCGATTCGAAACATAGCGATGCTCTCCTCGCTTCGTTGGCGCGCGGTTGAAAGTGACCGGCTGTGCTCGCAGAATTTTTACGAAGTACTTTTTCCGCGTAGCAGGCTATGAATCTGCAAATAAGTCTACCAGACGGCGATGGCCGGCGATCATCTACACTACGATGTCCATCTCGATGGTGTCGCCGTGATACTCAGGGAGTATTTGCATGAAAGTTTGTGTAGTCGGTGCGGGTGGCGTAGGAGGCCTCTTGGCTGCAGTGCTGCGGAAAGCAGATGTGGATGTCAGTCTCCTGGTAACCGAACGGCACCTGGAGCCGATCAGGCGCAACGGCCTCAAGTTGATCGGTCCGAAAGATCAATTCAGCGTGAAGATTCAAGCGGAAGTCGATCCGCGTGCCATCGGAGCCTGCGACGTCGTCGTCGTGACGCCGAAGAACTGGGCTGTCGAAGCGCTTGCGCCTACGCTCAAGCCTCTGCTTAAGGAAAACACCGCCGTCATTCCTCTCCAGAACGGCATCGATGCGCCAGCGATGCTCGCGAAGGCGCTCGGATGGAAGAACGTCGTGTACGGATCGGCATCGATGAACGCCGCGATCGAAGAGCCCGGCGTCATTCGTCAGAGAAATCCGGCATACGGAATCACGGTGGCCGAGTCGCAAGGCGTTGAATCACCCAGGCTCCTCGAAGTGAAGAAGGTTTTCGGCGACGCGGGTATTTCGGTCGAAGTCGGCACCGACGGGCCCGCCGTGTTGTGGGACAAGTTCATGGCGCTCGTTCCGAACAGCTCGCTGTGCTCCCTGCTTCGATCGCCGATGGGTGTGGTGCAGAAGGACGACGACTGCTGGGCGCTTTACAGCGCTGTGTTCAACGAGACCGTTGCCACAGGACGCGCGTCAGGCATTTCGATCCCTGAGGAAAAAGCACAGGCGCGGCTTACGCGCGCACGCACGTCGCCGCCGATGGTGATGCCGTCGATGGCAGTCGATCTCGTCGCGGGCAATCGCCTCGAGCTGCCGTGGCTCGGTGGACGAGTGAGAGCGCTTGGACGCGAGCACGGCGTCCCGACTCCCGCGACCGATTTCATCTGGGCCGCCTTGAAGCCGTTCGTATCGGGTCGACCGGCAGCGGGCTAGGAGCGCACTCCTTCGGCCATTCGCGGCTTCGGCGTCTTACAAACTGAGCTGCGAGATCTTCGCAAGACCCTGAGAGATGTTGTTGCGCGCCGCACCTTCGGTCGCCATCCTGAGCCGGGCGACCGCAGCGAACGCGTCGGAGGGTCCGGCCGTCGATTCGGAGAGTATCGATTCCTGCCACACCGTCGCGCCCGTGTCCGCTCGCTTCAGTGTCCAGCCCGCTTCCATTTTGACGTTGAAGGTCAGCCCAAAGCTCGGCTGATCGAGTGAGACGATGACCACCGAAAGACGGTAGTTCTGACCGGGACCCTTCGCCACGCTCGCAAACGTCTGCGACTGCGTAATGGCCTGCTCGAGCGCCTGAGCAAAATCCTCGCTCGAGATCTGTGATTTACCCATGGCATCGGTCTGCTGGCCGCCTGTCACTTCCACGCTGACGGACTGCGGATGCTTCTTCGCGACCGTCACCGTCGTTGGCACCATGGCTTCCCGGCTCGCCGGCGTAGCGCAGCCCGCGATCAACGCTACGCACGCACACAGGACGAGCAAGGCAGAACGGTCACGTCTTGAATTCGAGCGATGTGTTGGATTCATTGCTTCACTCCCTGATTTTTTGATTGCGCGTTGAAGATATTCGTCAAGACTTCGTCCACCATTTCCGGCGGCGATTTGCGCGTCATAGAGGTATGGAACGAGTTTGCCGTCGCCATCGGATAGTTATTCCGCGGATCGCGCAGCACGACCGTGAGCTCCACCAAGTACATCGTGAGGTCCCACATCCACTTGTCGACGTAGGTCACCACTGCATCGACATCGGCCGGTGGCTTACCGGGATCCGGACCAGCCGTCGCTTTGAAACCGCGCGCCGTGAGGTTGTCGCTGATGATGCGTTCCACGCCACGCTGATCCTTCGGCTGCTGAATTACGTAGAACGTCTTCACCTTGCTCAGGTCGACGTCCGGCGAAACGGTCGCACTCGTCTTGTTGACGGCGCAGCCGGAAGTGAGCCCGAGTATGATCAGTACGAGCAGGGACAGTATGGATTTTTGTTTCACGCTCCACCCCTTGTTCTATTTATGAAGAAGCGTCACGACACCGTTATTCCAGTGTTCCGGTGTCTCTGACAATGCGCTTTATACCGCAACGCAGCCGCTTGTACAACTGTTTCGGGCGGCCAAGGTCAGCGTATCGCGTTGAAGTCTAAACTACTGCAAGCGGAGTCAGATCCGAATCGAACAAAGGAGAAAGCAATGGCCTCGAGTCTCAAACCACTTCGTCGCGTCGTCACCGGAAACGACGAGCGCGGCCGATCCAAAGTCGTCTGGGACGGTCCGGCACCGAATGCGCACGAATCGTCGATGGGATCCGGACGCGGCCACACCGATCTGTGGGTATGGAACGACACCCCGCCTTCCCTCTCGACGGCGAGCGACGACGGCAACAAGTCTTACGAATTTCCGTGTCCGCCGGACGGTGGTCACCTGCGCGTCGTGCAGGGTCGCTCCCGCCCCGCAAATTACGATCCGTCGAAGGATCCGGACGTCATCGCACCGCATGCACCGAAAGCGCGACACGAGGGCGCGCGCGTGTGGGATCGTGGCGGCAACACTCTTGTCTCGTCGGCGTTCCATAAGACGCAGACCATCGATTATGGAATTCTCATCGGCGGCGAACGTCAGCTCATCCTCGACGACTGCACGGTCACGATGAAGCCCGGCGACATCGTGATACAGGTCGGTGCGTGGCATCAGTGGAACAACGCGAAGGAAGGCGCGCTGATGGTGTTCGACATGTTCGCGGCGCGCTTCGTGGATGGCGCTGTGGGTCTAGCACAAGGCAACGATCAACCGCTGAAACCGAAGGCAAAGCTGCCGGAAGGCACGAAAGCGACGCGCAGGATCGTCACGATCGATCGCGAGAACGGCAAAGGAAGCCTCGTGAGCGACGGCCCGGCGCCCGATGTGCGCTTCGATCGCGCGCGCCCCGGCTTTGCTCTCGAGCGCCTGTGGGTGACGGACGAGCACCCCGCGAAAATTGTCTACGAATCGCTTCAGGTTCCCAATGCGCTCCTTCCGCCGAAGGGCGGCAGCGTCTGCAACGTGATGACGGTTCCGCCGGACGAGAGCTGGAAAGGCAAAGCCGGCAGCAACGAAGTCAAAGCGTATTTCAATGCGGTCGGTGCGCCGAACGCATCGAATTACTCGCCGCTCGCACCGCATCCGTACATGCAGAAGACGCAGACACTCGATTTCTGTATCGTCCTCGAAGGCGATGCAGTGCTCGTGCTCGAAACACAGGAAGTGCCGGTGAAAGCGGGCGACATCGTGATTCAGCGCGGCACGAGTCACGCGTGGAGTAATCGCACTGGGAAGCCTGCGCGGATTGCGATCTGCTCGCACGATGCGAAGGCGTGAAGTCGCAGGATGCAGAGCGTGCACAGCTCAGGAGGCTCGTTGCAATCCGGACACCCTATAATCTAGTCGCACAGCGAGGTCGCTCATGGCGCAGGTCGTGCTGAGGGAGCTCAACAAGAAGTACGATGAGGTGCACGCCGTCAAGGACGTCAACCTGACGATCCGCGACAAGGAGTTCATGGTGCTCGTCGGGCCGTCGGGCTGCGGCAAGACCACGACGCTGCGCATGATCGCAGGTCTCGAGCAGATCACCTCCGGCGAGATCGCCATAGGTGACCGGCTCGTCAACGAGCTGCCGTCCAAGGACCGCGACATCGCCATGGTGTTCCAGAACTACGCTCTGTACCCACACATGAGCGTGTACGACAACATGGCTTTCGGCCTCAAGATGCGGGCGTTTTCAAAGCCGGACATCCAGAAGCGGGTCCAGGAGGCTGCCGAGATACTCGACATCCAGGAGATGCTCAAGCGCAAGCCGCGGCAGCTCTCGGGCGGCCAACGCCAGCGCGTCGCCCTGGGCCGGGCCATCGTGAGACATCCGCAGGTATTCCTGTTCGACGAGCCCCTGTCGAACCTCGACGCGAAGCTCCGTGTGCAGATGCGCGGCGAGTTGAAGCGCCTCCACCAGCGTCTCGAGACCACGGCGATCTACGTCACCCATGATCAGGTCGAGGCGATGACGCTCGGGAGCCGGGTCGTGGTCATGAAGGACGGCTGGGTCCAGCAGGTCGGCGAGCCCATGGAGGTCTACGCGAAGCCCCAGAACAGGTTTGTCGCGGGCTTCATTGGATCGCCGTCCATGAACTTCATCCCGGTCACGCTGACCGATGGCGACGGCGCGCTCTATGCCGAGACTGGCGGCATCAGGATCAAGGTGCCTGCCGCGATCGCGCAGAGCCTGATGCCCTACAAAGGCCAGGGCGTGACGTTGGGCGTGCGCCCGGAGGATCTTCGCGTCGGTGCGAGCTCGGATTCCGCGGACCTCTCCTTCGAGACCGTGGTCGAGGTCGTCGAGCCTCTCGGCGCCGAGATCCTGCTCGACACCAGGGCAGCGGGGCAGCAGATCGTCGCGCGCGTCGATCCCACGGTCAGGACGCAGCCGCGCGAGAAGATCCGCCTGACATTCATCCCCGATCGCATTCACTTCTTCGACGCGAAGACCGAAGCGGTCATCAAATAGCCTGGAGTCAGGTCCAGCTTGACGCTGACGCTGCGCCGCCCTAGCCTGCGAACAGGAATCCATCGACCTCACGGGAGGAGCCCATGGACGCGTATAGCCGCCGCCGTTTCCTCACCACCACTGGAGGCCTCGTCGGGATTCTCGCGAGCGGCATTCCGCCCGCGCTCGGTCAGCAGCGCCAGATTTCCTACCTTTGCTGGAACAATTTCGCGCCCGCCTCGGACAAGAAGCTGGCTGAGATCGGCCAGCGCTTCACCAAAGACACCGGCATCAGAATTCGGATCGACCACATCGCGGCGCCACAGCAGGCCGCGAAGTACGCGTCAGAGGTGCAGACGCAGGCCGGGCACGACGTCGTCGAAATGCGCATGCATTTCCCGTGGCTCTACGAGCCGCAGCTCATCGACCTGTCCGATGTGGTGAGGGAGCTCGAAAAGAAATATGGGCCGGCGATCTCGTCCGCTAAAGAGACCGCCATGGTGAAAGGCGTCTGGCGCGCAGTGCCGCAGTATCGGACATTCTTCGTGGCGGCCTATCGCGAGGATCTTTTCAAGAAGGCCGGCCTCAAGGTCCCCGATACCTGGGACGATCTCTACACCGTCGGCAGGGAGCTGAAGAAGATGGGGCATCCCATCGGGATCCCCATCAGCCAGAACTACGACTCGATCTCCACGGCGGGACCCGTGCTCTGGGCGTACGGGGGCAAGGAGGTGGAGAAGGACGGCAAGACCCTCGCCATCGACAGCTCGCAGACGGTCAGGATGATGGAGTGGTACAAGAAGGTATACCGCGACTGCATGGAGCCGGAGGTGCTCTCCTGGAATGACGCGAGCAACAACGAATCACTCCAGCAGGGCAAGGCGGGATGGATCCACAATCCGGTCAGCGCCTACATCGTCGCGCGCAACAACAAGCTTGAGACGGCCGCCGGCATCAACCATCACCGCAGCCTGGCGGGGCCCAACGGCGAGCGTCACGAGACCGACGTGCCGCGCCACATCGGCATCTGGAAGTTCTCGAAGAACATCGAGCCGGCCAAGGAATGGATCCGCTATCTGCTCGGCAGGCGCGAGGTCTACGACGAGTACATCATGTCGGGCGACGCCTTCAACCTTCCCGCGTACACGAACCTCCTCGACCATCCCGTGCTCAAGACCGATCCGAAGTTCGCCGCGCTCAAGCAGGAAGGCGTGCAGTTCCATTGCTACGGCTGGCCCGCGCCCCCGAGCGACAAGATCCAGCTCATTACCAATTCCTTCATCCTGCCCAACATGATCGCGAAGGCGGTCACCGGCACGTCGACCAAGGAAGCGATCGCCTGGGGCGCGAACGAGATGAAGAAGATCCTGGCCGGGTAAGGAGCGCAACCTGATGGACGTCGCAGACGTAGGCGTCATCGCCGCGGCCCACCCGCCGCGATTCGGATTTCGGCTGCGGGAGTGGATCAATCGCGAGGGGGTTCTCGGCCCGCTGTTCGTGACTCCGGCGCTGCTGCTCCTGCTCGTGCTCGTGGCCTATCCGTTCTGCATGGCGGTCTACTTCTCGCTGTCGGACGCGTTCATCGGACGACCGAGCCACTTGATCGGGATCCGGAACTTCGTGAACCTCTGGGAAAGTGATGCTTTCCGCCAGACTTTCCAGAATGCCTTCGTCTTTACCGGCATCTCCGTCGCCTTCAAGCTTGTGATGGGCATCATGCTCGCGCTGCTCCTGAACCAGCAGCTCTGGTTCAAGCGGGTGATCCGAGGCGCCGTACTTCTACCTTGGGTCATCCCCACGGCCCTCTCCACGCTCGGCTGGTGGTGGATGTTCAACTCGCTGTATAGCGTCGTGAACTGGACCGGCCTCTCGCTGGGGCTCATGGATCCGCCGGGCCCGAACTGGCTCGGACAGAAGTACTACGCGATGGCTGCGGTGATCGTAGTGAACATCTGGCGCGGGCTGCCCTTCTTCGCGATCACGATCCTGGCCGGGTTGATGGCGATCCCCAAGGAGCTCTACGAGGCAGCGGAGGCCGACGGCGCCGGGCCGGCGAGGCGGTTCTGGCACATCACCCTGCCCCTCCTCAAGCCCGTGCTCGGCATCGTGATCCTCTTCTCGACGATCTTCACATTCAGCGAGTTCAACATCGTCTACGTCCTCACCCACGGCGGCCCGATCAACTCGACCCACCTCTTCGCCACCCTCTCCCGCCAGGTGGGTCTCGAGTCGGGGCGCATCGGCGAGGGTGCGGCCATCTCGCTCTATCTGTTTCCCGTGCTCGTCTTTGTGGTGTGGGCGCAGCTCAAGTCCGTGCGGCGGGAGGTCCTGTGATGATGGGGAAAG
>JADMIO011449890.1_pt1 | contig 10893 bp, 5 predicted proteins | sample 8958161 | NCBI WGS metagenome assembly JADMIO01 (sample SAMN16585339, study PRJNA669376) | soil metagenome | isolation source: Crop rotation soil | place: USA: Cullars Rotation, Alabama | collected 2011 | reverse complement strand
GTAGAACTGGGTGGCGAGCCTTATCAATACAATTACGGCGAACGGAATGAGATCTACGCCGCCATTGTCGGTCAGCCAGCCATCCAATTCTTCGGTTATAAAACAGATGGCATCTGGACTTCACAAGCCCAGATTGATGAAGCAAAAGCTTCCGGCCAGACATCAACTTTGTCTAAATATTTTCAGGCAGGTGGTTTGAAATTTGTGGATGTAAATGGCGATAATAAAATCGACATCAATGATCGTACAACATTAGGCAAACCCTTTCCGGACTTTACCTGGGGAATTACCAATACCTTCAAATACAAAGGTTTTGACCTGAGCATTTTGCTGCAGGGCGTACAGGGTGGTCAGCTGATCAATGGCGATGCTAATTACAACGAATCCAGAAGATACAACCTCAATTTCAATGAAAACAGATGGATCAGTGCAGCCAATCCGGGCGATGGAAAAACACCTTATTACACAAATGGTGAAAACTGGTTATTAACAGACTATGTGTTGGAAGATGCATCCTACGCGGCCATTAGAAACGTCATCCTCGGTTATACTATTGCGCCGAAATTCGCGAAGAAATTAGGTTTGGGCGGAATCAGGGTATATAGCTCTGTGGACAACCTGCTTTACCTGATGGGCAGCAGCTATCGTGGCATCAATCCTGAAGCCAGGGCAACGTCTTCCCAATATGCTTCACCACTGATTGACGGTTACCAGCGCGGGGCCTTCCCTATTGCCAGGACCTATACTTTCGGACTGGATGTTAATTTCTGACCATGAAAAACTTTGAAAAAATGAAAAGTTTAAAATATATAGCAACCGGATTTTTACTGCTTGGCACATTGGGCGCCTGCAATAAAATCATTGATATTGATCCCATTTCCAATGTGAGCGTAGACAACTTTTACAGAAACTACGAGGAGACGAAAACTGCATTGACAGGCAGTTATAACGGACTCCAAAAACCACTGGAGTATGAATGGATGCTGACTGAGTTACGCAGCGATAATTCCAAGCAAGGTGTAGCCAATAGTACGGCTTCTATCAATGTAGAATTTAACGAACTGGATATGTTCACCTTGAATTCTGCACACGACAAAGTTTACCAATACTGGATCAGTACGTACAAGAACATCCGCTCCATCAATTACGTATTGCAAAGTCTGGGTGTAAAATATGAAAACACCAGCATCAACATTGGGGATGGCACAGCTAAAATGACCGCTGCACAGAAAAACCATTTGGCAGGCGAAGCGCTGTTCCTGCGGGCTTACCATTATTTTAACCTGGTACGTTTGTACGGCGGAGTCTTTCTCATTACGGAACCTGTTGACCCACAACAATCCAAAGGCATTCAACGTGCTTCGCTAGAGGATTGTTATGCCTTGATAAAGGCCGACTTACTGGCTGCAAAAGACCTATTATCAGCCAGCCCATATCAAAGCGCGGCTAACAGTGATGTAGGCAGGGCCACCAGCTGGGCGGCAAAAGCATTACTGGCAAAAGTTTATCTGAGCACCAATGAAAAAGGAAATGCATTACCCCTGCTCGATGATGTCATCAACAACAGTGGTTATGGATTACTGCCAAGCTACGCAGATGTCTTTTCGATCACCAACGAAATGAACAAAGAAATTCTGTTTGCCGTACGCTTTAAAGCCGGAGGTTTTGGTCTGGGGAATTCCATGGCCAATAACTTTGCCCCTACCTCAAGTGGCAGCGCAATTATCAACGGCGATGGAACAGGCTACAATTTTCCAACCAATGAACTGGATGTCACTTTTAAAACACCAGCAACAGGTTCTACTGATCAGCGTAAAAATGTAAGTATGGCCAAATACGGATCTAAGCTGTATGTGAGAAAATTTCTCTCACCGGTATTGGTTAAGTTTGATGCAGAGAATGATTTTCCGGTAATCCGGTTTTCTGATGTCCTGTTAATGAAAGCAGAAGCATTGGGTTACAACGGAGCTTCGGGCCTGTCGGTTGGCCTTATTAACCAGGTTCGTGAACGGGCCGGGGCGGGAACTTATGCTTCGGGCGACTTCAATACTGGCTTTTACAAGTATCCTGCAGATCCTGGTACGAACGGCGCAATCACCGACGACACCCGTTTTATGACAGCCCTCCTTAATGAAAGAAGAATCGAGCTGGCTTTTGAAAATCAGCGCTACTTCGATCTGATCAGAACGGGACAAGCCATTACGGTGATCAAAAGTCATTTTGCAGCTGAATTTGATTCGCATTACAAAGCTTACCGACCAGCAATTACCCTGGCTGAACTGCAATCCAATGTAGTCGCGAACAAGCTATTGCTGCCAATACCGCAGCGGGAAATTGACAGCAATAACCAGATAAAAATTACACAGAATCCAGGATATTAACCAGATAAACACCAAACAATATGAATATCAAACGTATGTTAAAGTTATCGGTCTATGTATTTGGCCTATTGATTTGTGCTTCCTGTAAAAAGGATAAAACCACGTCATCGGTTCCCGATACTTTATCCAGTAAAGACTTTATTTTCAATACTGCCAACAAACAAATTACACCCGATCCAGAGATCGGAGCCGAACTGAGCTCCCCAACAGGTATTCAGCTGATTTATGCCTACCTGGTGCGCAACAATACGACGGACTCACTGATATATATTGGTACACCGACAGCAGCTCAGCAGCATCAATATCCATTCAGCATCCCTGCAGCGAATTATGCCCAGGCTAAAATGCAGCAGGTAAAAGGCATCCGCATCCTGGTGAAACACCTGGACAACAGTTCATTTGAAGGGATGATTAAAGTAACTGCTTTTACCCCACCCCTTCCAAAGCTGGAAAATGTACCGGCAACATTGTTGCCAGATGGCTCCGGAAAGATCACCCTGACCGGAAAAGCGAGTTCTGAAAATGGATTGAAGCAAATCAGCATTTACGACGATTACCAGGGAACTTTTGCCCTGGTTGCACAAATTCCTATCACTGGTAGTCCGAAAAGTCAGGATATCAATTATGCTTATACCTACCGTAAAAACGCAGCAAACTTAAAGGTCGTTATTACCGACAACTTCGATCTGACAGCTGAAGCATCCATTAAAATTCCATTAAAGGCCTTCAATTTCTACCAGGACATCACTATGATGGCCAATGGTACAGCAGCAGCGCCATCCACCAACAGTTTCTTTGTTGGCGAAACAGGTACTACATTGGGAAGCTGTAATGTAAGCGGACAGGAAAGTAAGGTTGATTTCCTTGGCTACTGCACCAGCACCAGCATTTACACCATTTACACACCTACCAACACCAGTACCATTGCCAAAAATTACAAATGCGGAACGCTGATCTGGGAGCCGAATACCGCCGACCTGAAAGCTACGCGTTTCCGGGTATTGATTCCAGGCACAGCTGATGCGGACCGTATCTACGCTGCTTACACAGCCAATACCATTACCGAGCTTAATGACGACTTCTTTGGAAGTATTGCCGTACCGGGCAGCAGTACCGCTAAGTTTGATCCAATAGTGGCCAATCAGGCCGCTGCAGTATTTAATCTTACCCAGGCCTACCTGATCTGGATCAGGGTACCTAAAGCAGATGGTACCTTTACCAATCAGTTAATGCGTGCAAAAGAGGTCAATATTGCCTCAACAGCAGCTCTGTCTACCATGAAATTTGACATTATGGTCTCTAAATAATCATTATGAGGATATTAACAATAAGTCTGATACTTAGCCTGAGCATTTCTGCCCGGGCTAAGTCCATCATAGTGGATAATCCGCAGGAATTAAAAAGCGCAGTAGCCAAAGCATTGCCTGGAGACACCATTTTTCTGAAGAATAAGGAATGGAAGGACGCAGCAATTCAATTGAAAGGCCGTGGCACCTCAGCCAAACCCATCGTTGTTTTGCCTCAAAGTCTGGGTGGCGTTGTTTTCAGTGGAAACTCCTATGTGCAGCTGGGCTCAGAATTCCTGACATTTGCCGGTTTTCATTTCAAAAATGGCTACAGCCCTAAAAGGGAAGTTATTTCTTTTAGAATCAACAATGATCAACTCGCCAATCACTGTCGGGTAAGCCAGATTGTTATTGAAAACTATAGCCACCCTGAACGATTCAAGTCAGATACCTGGATTACTTTATATGGCAAAAATAACCGGATTGATCATTCTACCTTCGTCAACAAGTTAAATGCAGGACCAGTGATTATTGCTGAACTTGACGATGAACGCAGTCAGCGTAATCAACACAGTATAGACAGCAATTACTTCAAAGGCCGTCAGCGTTTTGGTTCCAATGGCGGCGAGACCATCCGCATCGGTGTTTCCCGCTATTCGCTTACCGCTTCTCAAACCCAGATCCGTTACAATTACTTTGAACAATGTAACGGTGAAGTTGAAATTGTATCGATCAAATCCGGGGAAAATAACGTGAGTTTCAATACCTTTTTTGAATGCGAAGGCGGCCTGGTGCTGAGACATGGCTCCGGCAATGTCGTCTCAGGCAATTTCTTCATTGGCAACAACAAACCTTTTACCGGTGGCGTGCGGGTAATCAATCCAAAGCAAACCGTGGTTAACAACATTTTTTACGAATTACAGGGCAACAATTTCCGTGCTCCCTTAGCGGTATTAAATGGCGTACCCAATTCATTGATTAACCGTTATTACCAGGTTAAGGATGCTTTAATCGAAAAAAACACCTTTATAAATTGTTCCAACATCCTTTTTGGTGCAGGTAAAGATGCCGAACGGACACTCGGACCAGAAAATGTGGTCTTTAAAAACAACCTGATTCTAAGTAAAAACGATCAGTTTTACACCGATGCAAATGCCGATGGGGGTATTACATTTTCAAACAATGTCCTGAACAACGATTTCAAAGGTAAACTTGAATCTGGCTTTAAGAAGATCAGCGTTAAAATGTTGCTGTGGAAAGGTTTTACCCTTCCTTATGATCCTCAATATGGTGCGGAATTGAAAAAACTACCTTTAATCGCAAAGCAAGCTACCGGTGCAAGGTGGTATCAGCCGATAGCTCCAAAGCCAATCCGGAAAACAAAAAGCTTTATGATCAGTTCCGGCGAAAGTGCACAGTTGGTCAAAACCATTGCTGATGCAATCGCTGGTGATACCATCATCCTGTCGACAGCGGGACTATATAAGATGACAGAAGAACTGATCATCGATAAACCACTGGTGATTATGGCTGCAGCGAGTTTAAAAAGCAGACCCATATTTGTCAATGCCGGCTTCAAATCTCTTGATGCCTTTATCAGCATTGCCAATGGCGGCGACCTGGTTATTAAAAACATTAGTTTTAAAGGTAGCTATGAAAGTTTTGCTGCAGCGGATGCAGGCATTCGGTCCACAGACCTCCCCATGAACAGGCCTTATAAACTCCTTATCGATGGCTGTGAATTCTCCGACTACAATGAAAGCAGCAATAGTGGATTTAAAGCATCCAAAGGAACGCTGGCAGACAGTCTAACTGTGCTGAACTCTATTTTTCATCATATGTCGGGTTCCGGAATTGACCTGGCCTCAGAAAAAGACGATAAAGGAATTTACAATGCCGAAAACACCTGGATTGAGAATTGTGTTTTCAGCAATCTGCTGGGCAGTGCCATTAACGTTTACCGTGGCGGAAATGACGAGAGCACGCTTGGTCCCTTTGTGACCATAAACCACTGCAGTTTTAACGAAGTTGAGAACCGGGAACAAGGCACAGTTGTGCGTTTAATCGGCGCACAATATGCCAGAGTAAGCAATTGTAACTTTGCTTACAGCGGACAAGGCGGCCGTTCTGTTCTTTTTCAGGAATACCGCTGGGATGACATTCAGGTAAACCACTGCAACTTCTACGAGTCAGGTAAAGTGGAATCATTTTACAACAAGGCTAGTGGAGCCCAGATTTACCAGCAAAAACCTGACTATCAAAATATTGATAAGCTCAACTTTTCCTGGAAATCTGCACCATTGGGCAGCGATGGTAAAACCATCGGTTTTCTTGCCAACTAAATATTGATTAATGGAGATGATCCAGGATCTTCTCCATTAATTCCGTTTCACTAAAAGGTTTAATGATATAATCATTTAAGCCAGCAGACAAATACAATTTATGGGATTCTGCCGAAATCTGACCTGTAATGGCAATAATTGGTACAGCTGATTTAGCAGGATCACCCAGATTGCGAATCCGTTGTGTCAGCTCCAGCCCATCCATTTTTGGCATTTGGATATCCGTTAAAATCATGTCGTATACTTTTGTCTCTACACATTTCAACGCATCAAAACCATCTACCGCAGTATCGAAACTGATGCCCAGCTTCTTGAAGATCATTTTAATCACCAGTAGATTCATTTCAGAATCGTCTACAACCAATAAATGAATGTTCTTGAAACGATCGCTATTGAGTACAGGAACCTGTGGGTTTTCTACCAGCTCCCGCTGATCGGCCGCCACAACATAAGGAAGCTCCAGACTGAAAGTTGTGCCTTTACCCAGCGTACTGTCTACCGTTATTTTACCTTTATGCAAGTCAACCAGTTTCTTGCTGATCGATAAACCAAGACCGGAACCCTTTTGCCAGTCTACCCTTTTGGAATTGATAACCTGCGAAAACTCATTAAAAATAACCGGCAGGTTTTCCGCAGAAATGCCAATACCGGTATCCATCACACGGATCATCAGGATTACATTTTCTGCATTCAACTCCTTAATGCGGACTTTAATAGTCACCTTGCCTTTATCTGTGAACTTAATGGCATTGGCAGTCAGGTTCATGATAATTTGTTTCAGACGATAAGGATCACCGTACAAAATCAAATCTTTGGCTTCACCCTGATCTAACTCCAGCAACAAATTCTTTTGATCGGCAAGAATCTTAGTGGTATCTACAATTTCAGATAAAATACGCTTATAACTAAATGGTGCTTTCGCCAGAGATAATTTACCAGTTTCCAGTCGTGAAAAGTCCAGCACCTCATTTACAGCAGATAAGAGCATGGAAGAGGAAGTATCCAGCAATTTGGACATTGCCTGCTGATCGGCATTTAAAGGCGTGGATTTCAATTGTTCCGAAACGCCAATAATGGCATTGAGCGGTGTACGCATTTCGTGACTGATATTGGTAAAGAACCGCGATTTGCTAACTACCTGTTCGGCAGCAAGATTATTGGCACGAACAGTTTTGTCATACGATCTGTACAATTTGTACAGCAGGAACAGAATGACAATATACGCCAGGATATTGAAGGCGAAGTTCATTTTATCCGAAGTTTCTATTGCCGCCAGTGAGTTTTTTGCCCGGTCTTTCAGCGCAATCTTTCTACGCTCTTTTCCAGCAGCTTCGTTGTTTTTAAATTCATTGAACAACAATTTAATATTGCTGAAAATCCGTTCATTCAATTTGAGGATTTGCTGTTCTTTATTGGTCAGTTTAACATAGTTTTTCTTCTGATCCTCCAGTAAGCCTTTGTAATACTTACTGATCCGCTCCAATTGCTTTCTATTATAAGCTTCAGCCCCATTGTCGGCATTAACATAAGATGTCTCTGTCTTTTTGATGGTGGTCACCGTATCTTTCTCATCGCCTTTATTGAGAATTGCGCTTTTCAACCGCTGAAAGAATTTCTTCTTTTTTTTAACCTCTGGCTGCGCTTTTGTTTCCTCTACCTCAACCGTCTTTTTGAATTTCGGGATTGGATATGGCTTTACAGTCAGTAGCCGGTCGCTGATCTGATCGGTATTAATCTGTAAGCTCAGATTTGTAATTGAATCGGCCAGTTTTTTGATCTCCCCATACAGAAACATCTGTTTTCTCTTACTCTTCAGATCGTCGACAATAGTACTCGATATTTGTTTTTCATCCTTTAGTGCAATGCTTTGCAACATCGAAGAAATAAATTTGATTTCACTGGTATACTTCACAAAGTATTCCGGTTTCCATAACGCGGTATACATACGGAAGTTGTTTTCAGCAGTTTGCAGACTTAAGGTAATGGTATCAAGACGGGAAACATTGAGGTTGTTCACCTCCATTTCACCAAGAGTAGCCAACAATACTTTTTGTTCTGAGCGCTGGATGACAGAATTTCTGAACAGCAAGACAATGAACAAAATGATCACGCCGAATATAAGTAAAAAAGAACGTTGCTTATTTTTCATTTGCCAGGTTGAAACAGTTCAAAAATGATCAGAAGGGCCGAAGTTACGCATAATTTAGAAGAACTTAGCCCCTGGCAGTTAGTTACTTCTTATATTCGGAATTTTCCCAGGTCTGTAAAATATAATAAGGGTATGTCTTTTTACAAGACATACCCTTATTATAAGTATAAACTAAAAACCGAATTAAAAATTAGCGCAAAAGTTCATCAAGCTGTTTACGTAATGCCGGATCTGAGGGTCTGTGCGCATCACCGGAGACAATTTTACCTGCAGGATCAATCAATATGAATCTCGGTATCGCGTTAATATTAAATTTAAGTACAAATTCCGACTTAAAGTCCTGATCAGCGATCAACTGAATCCCACCCAGCTGATGTGTTTTCACATAATCTCTCCATTTGCCAGAGTCAACCTGTTTATCTACTGAAAGACTCACAAAATGAATGTTCCGCCCATGATAATCTTTTTCAATCTGACTTAAATATGGAATTTCAGCCTTACAAGGTGCACACCAGGTAGCCCATACATCTATATATACATATTTCCCTCCAAGAGACTTTAGGGAAACCACTTTATTGTCTACATCCTGGTAAGCAAAACCCGGGGCCTCAGCATGAGAATTCATCATCTGATCATTCGCCTGCAGGACCTCCATTTCAGCCCGATTAACTGGATTTACAGCCAGGGCCATAAAATTGCGATAGGCCTCCGCTTTAATTCCCGGATCTCTACCCATCTTTAAAATACTACCGGCCACTTTGAGGTGAAGATATTCGCGAATAAAAGGATTACTGATTTTCGCTTTGATCACCTCAATTTTAACCAGGTCCATCCGGTCAAAATTGACCGTGGTATCTTTATTCATTTCAACCATGCCCAGCTTTCCGATATAATCATCCAGCCATTTGCGGTAAGCTTTGGATCTGGTAAATAAAACTTCATCATTCAGGTCAGCATTTCCCTCCGAATATTTAACCAGAACAGTACGCTCTTCCGGACTTAATTTTTTCAAAAAAGCATTTTTATGTGCTTCGGAAATTGCCGCATCGTCTTCCTTCTTAGTGGCAACCACCTCGTGAAACTTCACAATACCCAGAGAATCCATTCCATAAAATGAGGTGTAAGTATTGATCACATTTTTACTATAGTAATCGGCATCCTTCAGCTGCAAAGCCCTGAGTTTAAAATCTTTTACGGTAGCTGTTACCTTGACAAAATCATTCTTACTGGCTTCCATTTGTTTCATAAATTCAACCGGCGTCATGGCATACAAGCGGTATAAATAAGTTCCGTTGGCCATAGGCAAATGCCGGGCCATCACAGCATCTTTATTACCCAGCAAGTCATCCTTCAAAACGACTTTACCGGATTGTGTATACCCATGGAAACTAGCAAGCAGCAATGCTGCACATACAATTCTTTTCATATCCGTTTAGTTGATTTCCATTTTAGGATTAAAATTCCGGACACGGGTAGGAATCTGGAATGTATAACTGGTACTGTGCGGTTTCAGCTCAGCAAGTACAGCCCCATTTTTCTTATCTATCCGGTTAACAATTGGCATACGACCTTCACGATCTAGTCGCTTCATGTCCATCCAGCGCAGACCGCTGTAAGCCAGTTCTCTTCTGCGTTCATCCAGTACAATCTTCAAAGCTGCTTCTGGGTTGGCGGCAACTGAAGCCTGGAAAGCTGCCGTCCTGATCCGGACTTTCCTGATCTTGTCTACCAGTGTCATTGCGTCATTAACCGCTCCTGCCCGGGCTAAAACTTCAGCAGCGGTCAGATAAAGTTCCGGGAAACCAATGCCAAAGTTTGCCCTTCCCGGAGGCGAAGTACGTGTCAGTCCTTTACCGGTATTAAGCGTGAGTATAGAATAACGGAGATCTGAACTATTGAAATAAGTTTTCAGCCCATCTGAATACACCATAAATGTTGGTACCGTGTACTCTTCACTAGCCCTTTGCCAAAGCGTTTCCGGATTCAAATCTGAATTTGGAATACCATTTTTATTGGCTATAGTATTGTAATCGATCAATTTGTGACTGGCTTGCAAAGCAAGGTTCGCATACTTTCCCGCATTTGGATAATCACCCATATATAAATAAACCCGCGACAAAAACCCCTGAGCAGCAGCCTTGGTACCCCGGTAACGATTGATATTATTTAATGGCAAATCATTAACCGCCTGCAGCGCATTCGTTACAATGGTATCTAATGTTGCTTTTAAGCGCGACCGCTGTGGCGCAACGTCAGTTACATCTGTAGAGGTTACCAGTGGCAAGCCCGGATCAGTTGCAGCCGTTGCAGGGTCATAGCCCTTTGCAAAAGTAGTCAGCAAACTGAAATAGGCATCCGAACGAATCAGTAAAGCCTCAGCCAATATTTCCCGCTTCTTTTGCTCGGATGCGTCTTTACTAACCATCACTTTATTGATGATGACATTGGCATCATAGATTACCCGGTAAAGTTGGCCCCAGACAACCGGACTCACCTGATCGTTTACATCAGCTTCTCCGCGCCATAAATACACATTGGCAAGAATACTCCTTTCAACAGGACTATACTCTCCATAAAAATCGTCTGTGCAGTACAGCAAGGCTGAAGGAAAAGTCTGTGTCATGGTAAAAGAGTTCAAGATACTTTCATAATCAGAAAGCTTTTCAGGAAGAATAACACCTTTAGGTTTGACCTCCAGAAAGTCTTTACAGGAGGACAGGCTGAACAATAAAAGC
>JADMIO011285710.1_pt1 | contig 10893 bp, 10 predicted proteins | sample 8958161 | NCBI WGS metagenome assembly JADMIO01 (sample SAMN16585339, study PRJNA669376) | soil metagenome | isolation source: Crop rotation soil | place: USA: Cullars Rotation, Alabama | collected 2011 | reverse complement strand
GGTAGGTATCGACCGGCACCTCGGTGCCGCGAGGAAGGCCGCCGAAGAAGAGCATCGTGCCGCCCGGGCGGACGAGCTCCAGCGCGTCGCGCCACGCCTGCTCGGTGCCCGCCGCTTCGATCACGACATCGGCCTGCTCGGCGGCCGGCCCGGCGCCGAACTCGAGGGCGAGCGCGCGGCGCTCCTCGCGCCCGCCGACGACAAAGGGCCGGCCGCCTGCGTCGGCGACGCAGGCGCAGAGCATCAGCCCGATCGGCCCGGCGCCGAGGATCGCGACCGAGTCGCCCTCCGCGATCCCGGCGCGGGTCACACCGTGGAGCGCACAGGCGAGCGGCTCCGTCAGCGCGGCGATCTCGGCAGCGAGCCCGGGCGGGACGGGGAGGAGGTTCCTGCGCGCGATCCGCTCCGGCACGAGGATCAGCTCGGCGTACGCGCCGTTCAGCAGCGGGAGCAGGTTCTCGCAGAGCGTCTCGTCTCCGCGCCGGCAGGGCGCGCACTCGCCGCACGGCGCCGAGTTCGCCGCGACGACCCGCCGGCCCGTCGCGGTGTCGATCCCGCAGAACTCGTGGCCGAACGGGCTCGGCGGCGGGCCGAGGAGCACCGGATGGCCGCGGTGGAACGCCTTCGCGTCGGTGCCGTCGGTGAGCGCAACCTCGACCTCGACGAGCACGTCGCCCGCTCTTGCAACCGGCGTCGGCACGTCCTCGACCCGGACGTCGCCCGGCCCGTGGAAGATCAGCGCCTTCACGGAGCGAAGACGACTTTGAACGCCTGGCCGCTGCGGTACAGCTCGAGGCCCTCGTCGAACTGCTCGAGCGGCAGCACCGCCGGCTCCGGCAGCTCGAGCTCCGGGAGCAGTGCGGCTGCGGTCTCCATGTGGCGCGGCGTCGCAGAGCGCGAGCCGAAGACCGTGATCTCCTTGCGGTAGACCGGGCCCGCGGGCAGCGTGCCCGCATCGGCGAAGACGAGCAGCACGCCGCCCGGCTCGAGCGCTTCCAGCGCAGCCTCCGCACCGCCGGGCGCGCAGAGGACCGCTGCGTCCACCGGCCCGTCGGGCGCTTTGCCGTTCCGCTCGGGGTTCGCGTCGATCGCGAACACCGTGTCCTCCCGCCAGGTCAGCGCCGCGCCGAACAGCCGTCCGACGAACCCGTTGCCGACGATCAGCACCCGCCCCTGCGGCAGCCGCTCCGCGCCGCGCAGAACGCAGGCGAGCGGCTCGACGTACGTTGCGCGTGCGTCGTCCACCTCGGCCGGAAGGTCGACCCAGCCGTCCGTCTGCACCCGTTCGGCGAACCCTCCGGGCCGGATCGTCGCCGCGGCGAACTGCTCGCACGTCGACTCGTGGCCGGCGAGGCACCGGGCGCACTCCCCGCAGGGGAGATGGTGGATGAGTGCGACGCGCTTTCGGCCCGCCTTCGCCACGACCTCGTGGCCGAGGACGAGACCGGCATGCTCCGGCGTCAGCTTCTCGACGTCGGAGCCGCAGAGGCCGCAGGCAAGGACGGCGACGGAATCGTCCGGCTCCGGCACGTCGAGGAGCTGCGGCCTGCCTTCCTCGTCGAGTACGACGGCGCGCATCGCAGTATCGTAGGACGATGGCGATCAAGCTCCATAGGTGTTCGAGCATGTGGGTGAAGATCCAGGGCCACCCGTGCTGGAAGGTGCAGAGCGCGCTCGACGAGCAGGGAGTCGAGTACGAGGTGGTCAAGGGCCCTCTCCGCCGCGGCAAGCGCGACGAGCTCGAGCAGCTTTCCGGCCAGCGGATGTATCCCGTGATCGAGTTCGAGGACGGATCCGTCTACCGCGAGGAGTCCAAGGACATGGCGGCGACGATCCGGGCCGGCACGCTCGACCAGAAGCGCCCAGCGGCGTAGTGCTTCGCGCGACCCGGCGCGAGGAGGAGCGCGTCACCGCGCTCGAGCTGTTCTTCGACCTCGTCTTCGTGCTGGCGATCACTCAATGCACGGCGCTGATGGCGCACAACACGACGTGGACGGGTCTCGTCCGCGGACTGGTCGTCCTCGCGCTGATGTGGTGGGCGTGGGGCGGCTACGCCTGGCTGACCAGCGTGGTCAACCCGGAGGAGGGCGTCGTCCGCATCGCGATCTTCGCGGTGATGGCCGCGCTCCTGGTCGCGTCCCTCTGTATCCCGACGGTCTTCGAGGGCTCCGCTCTGCTCTTCGCCTGCGCGTACGCCGTCGTGCGCGGCGGCCACATCGTCCTCTTCGTGCTGGCCGGCCGCGGAGACCCGGCGCTGTTGCGGTCGGTGTCGACGCTCGCCGCGAGCACGTCGGTCGGGGTCGGCCTCATCTTCCTCGCCTCCGCGTTCGACGGGCCGGCGCAGGGCGCGCTCTGGGTCGCCGCGGCCGTGCTCGACTTCGGCGGGCCGTTCTTCTTCGGCATCGACGGCTGGCAGCTCGAGCCTCGGCACTTCGCGGAACGGCACGAGCTGATCATCATCATCGCGCTCGGCGAGTCGATCGTTGCGATCGGAGTCGGTGCGGGCGTGGCGGTGACCACGGGCGTGGTCGTCGCGGCGATCCTCGGGGTGACGGTGGCCGCTGCGTTCTGGTGGCTCTACTTCGACGTGGTCGCGCTCGTCGCCGCGCGGCATCTCGCGGAGGCGTCGAAGGGGCGGGAGCAGAACGCGATGGCGCGCGACTCATACTCGTACCTCCACTACGTGATGGTCGCCGGGATCGTGCTCGTCGCCCTCGGGCTGAAGAAGACGCTCGGCGACGTGCACCACCACCTCGGCTCTGTCGAGGCGACGGCGCTCCTCGGCGGCGCGGCGGTCTACCTGCTCGGCCACATCGCGTTCCGCCTGCGGAACGTCGGGACGCTGAACCGCCAGCGGCTGGTCGCGGCGGTGGTCGTTGCGGCGCTGATCCCGGTCGCGACCGATCTGCAGGCCCTGGCCTCGCTCGCGCTGCTGACGGCGGTGCTGGTCGTGCTGATCGGGTACGAGGCGATCCGGTTCGCGGACGCCCGCGCCCGCGTACGCGCTAGTGCTGGAGCAGCGCCTTCTCGAACGCCGTGAGGTCCTTCACATGCACGTCGTTGACGTCCGCGACGCAGTTTGCGAAGACGACACCGGCGAGCGTCCCGCCCTCGTAGACGTCCGAGCGGCTCTGGCAGTTCGCCTTGCGGTAGGCGAGCCACGCCTTCTCGCCCGCGACGAAGTTCGTCTTGGCGTTGTTGGTTCGCAGCAGGCCGTAGATCTTCTTGACCTTCGCGTTGATGATCGCGTCGGACTTGACGATCCGGTGCTCCGCGCAGCCCTCGAGCGCGAGGGTCGTCTGCGGGTTCTTCGGGCAGGCCAGGAGGGTGAAGCCCTCCTTGATCACGGGCGGTGGGGGCGCCGCTGTGGCCGCGGCGGGGACGGCGAGAGCGGCGAGTGCCGCGAGGACGACGAGCTTCCGCATGCGCGGAGATTACCGAACGGAGACGCTGATGGTTTGGATCCCGTTGTTCGAGTAGCCGCCGACATTCCAGTCCGCCTGGTCCGGCTGCGAGTTCCCGGCAGCGTCGTGCGCGCGGCAGGAGAGGACGTGCTCACCCGGGGTCGCGTCCCACTCGGCGTGCCAACCGCGCCAGGCCCAGCGGCCGGCCGGTGGGTCGAGCTCGGCGTCCCGCCAGTCGCCGTCGACCGCGACCTCGACGCGCTCGATCTCGGCCCAGCCCGACCAGGCGCGGCCCGCGAGCACGGTCGGGCCAGGCGCGAGGGCCCGCTCACGCCCGGGAAACCCCGCGATTCCCGGCGGGATCATCAGCGCGCGCGGGAGGATCCGCGTGACGGGCTCGCCGGGATCGTCCTCGTGGCGGCGGAAGCGGTAGGCCTGCGCCTGCTGAAATCCATGAAAGGGGCGTTCGACGACCGTGATCCGCCTCAGCCACTTCACGCTCGTCATCCCGTACCACCCGGGAACGACCAGGCGGAGCGGGAAGCCGTGCTGGGGGAGGAGCGGGCCGCCGTTCATGCCGTAGGCGAGCAGGACGTCGGCCTGGGTCGCGTCGTCGAGCGTGAGGCTGCGCGCGTAGGTCTGCTCCTCGCCACCCTCGACTCCTTGGTCGAGGCCCTCGAAGACGACCTCGACAGCGCCCTCTTTCGGGCCGGCCTCTGCGAGGAGCGGAGCGAGCGGCGTTCCCGCCCAGGCGGCGGTGCCGAGCGCTTCGTTCAGCCACGGCTGCGAGACGGGCCGCGACTCGAAGAGCGCGCGTCCGTTCCCGGCGCACTCCATCGTCACGGCGAGCTCGACGGACGGCTGTTGGCGGAGGTCGTCGAGCGACAGCGTGAGCGGCCGTTCGACGTGGCCGTCCACTTCCAGCCGGAACGATTCGGCGTCGACGTCGGGGATGTCGTAGTGGATCAGCAGGTAGTGCAGCCCGAGCGGCGTGACCGGGTAGCGGAGCGCCTCCAGCGGCATCCCGTGGTTCCGCGCGGCGAGCTGGAGCTCGACCTGACTGAACGGCTCCGTCACGGGAGTGACGCTACACTGAAGGCCGTTCGGGGCTATAGCTCAGTTGGGAGAGCGCCTGGATCGCACCCAGGAGGTCGGCGGTTCGAGCCCGCCTAGCTCCACCAGAAGTGGCACGTCCGAACCCCTGACCTTTGCCGGGTCGGGGGTTCTTTCTTGGGGCCGCGGCCGGGGGTGCTTGACCTCGTGCCGTTGGACTCGGTTGCCGGATGCTGCCTGTCGTTTCTCGGCCAGGTGCTAACCCTACGATGACGTCGTGACTCGCCGCGCCTCCGATGCTGTTCTCCAGCAGATCGTTTCAACTGTTGCCTCCTCGCTCGAGCTTGATGAGGTTTTGCGCGCAGTCGTCCGTTTGCTGTCGGAGGCAAGCGCCGTCCATGGTTGCTTCGTCTACCTCCTGGACGAGAGCGGCGATCGCCTGGTACTCAAGGCCGCCAGCGATCCGTATGACTCGTTCGTCGACTCGATCTCTCTGGAGCGAGGGAGGGGGCTCGCGTGGTGGGCTGCCGAGCACAAGGAACCAGTTTTCATCGCAGATCATCTCCTTGACGATCCGCGTGGCGAGTACGTCCCGGAGCTCGACGAGGAGCGTTTCCAGTCGCTCCTCAGCGTTCCGATCGTCTCCCGAGACGGGGATGTGATCGGCGTGATCAGCGCACACACTGAGGCGCCGAGAGAGTTCACGAAGGGGGAGGTCGAGTTCGTCGTCACGACGGCATCGCTCGTTGCAGGCGCCATCGAGAATGCCCGCCTCTACCAGGACATGCGCACCCGGGTTCGCGAGCTGGAGGGGTTGGGCGCTCTCGCCGATGTGCTCGCCCAAGCTGAAACGATTGAGGAGCTTGCGCCGGCGGTGGTGATGAACGCGGTCGAGCTGCTCAGGGCGTCCTCGTGTCACCTCTACCTTCTCGACGCCGGGGCCGAGGAACTGGTTCTGCAGGCAAGTGCTCCACCGGGCTCGGATGCGCGACCTCGGCTCGCGCTGGGAGAGCTTGGGTCAAGCCTGGCCGGAAGGAGGAAGTCGAGGCTCGAGGTGCCGCTCGTCGCGAGCGACGAGCTTCTGGGACTACTCGTGGCCGAGGGCAGCAGCGCGCTCACGCTTGCCCAGGCGGTTGCGAGCCAGACGGCGGTTGCGGCCAAGAAGATGCAACTGATCGATCGCCTGACCGAGAGGAATCTCATTGCCGACTTCTTCGAGGAGCTCGCGGCCGGCGTGTCGCTTGGCAGCATGGAAGGCCGAGCAGCGCGAGTCGGATGCGATCTGTCACGCGCCCATGTGATCCTCTGCGCCCAGCCGGGGGATGACGTGCTCGAGCGAGCGCTCGCGAGCGCCTTGCCGGGCTCGATCTTCCACCGACGTGACGACATGCTGCGGGCACTCGTGCCCGCCACGCCCGCTGATCCAGCAAGGCCCGTCGAAGCAGTACGTCGGGTGCACGAAGAACTTGGCTCTTCTGTGGCGATCGGTATCTCCGGGCTCTGCATCGGTCCGGCCAGCTTCTCCGCCGGCTTCGAAGAGGCCCGTCAGGCGATGCTCGCTGCTCGGGTGCTAGGACGCCAACCGTCAGTTGCGGCCTTCGAGAGCCTCGGCGCGTACAAGTACTTGCTACCGATCGCGGCCGACGGCGGCATCCGCGACCCCACGATCGACGCTGTCTCTCGCATCGCCGACTACGACCACCGGCGCGGGTCTTCACTCCTGTCGACACTGGAGGAGTTTCTGAAGCGTCGTGGCAACATCAGCGCCGCTGCCGAATCGCTCATCGTTCACCAGAACACGCTTCGGCAGCGGCTCAGACGCATCGGTGAGATCTCCGGCCTCGATCTCGGGAAGGACGACTGGCTCACCATCGAGATCGCGGTGAAACTCGTCGTGCTCCGACGCGCGCTCGGCACGGCCGGCTCCGACACACCCGCGCCCTAGACGGTAGAGAATCCTCCATCGTCAGGGCGTACACGGCCTGGTAGGACTTGGGCTCAGCCCGAAGGGAGATCTTTGGCCGGTCAGACATCACTCGATCAGATCCGTTCCGAGGTAGAGGCGCGAGGGATCGAATTCTTCTTCGCTCAGTTCGTCGACATGTACGGGCGGCCGAGCGCCAAGCTCATCCCGGCTGCATATCTGGACTCGCTGGTCGAGGAAGGCGCGGGCTTCGCGGGGTTCGCCGCGGGTGAGCTCGGTCAAGTACCCGCCGATCCGGATATTGCCGCGGTTCCGGACCTCGCCAGCTTCACGCCGGTTCCCTGGCAGCCCAATCTCGCGCGGTTCGCATGCGACGTGAGGGTCGAGGGGGAGGAATGGCCGTACTGCCCGCGGACGATCCTCCGGCGTGTGCTCGATACCGCACGGGACAAGGGCTTCGAGTTCAAGATCGGCCTTGAGCTCGAGTACTTTCTCGTGCGCCAACTGGAGGACGGATCGATCGAGGTGGCCGATCGGCAGGACACGCTCGAGAAGCCCTGCTACGACATCGCCGGCCTTACGCGCCACTACGACTTTCTGACCACGGTGTCGAAGTACTGCAACGAGCTCGGGTGGGGCAACTACGCCAACGACCACGAGGACGCAAACGGGCAGTACGAACAGAACTTCACATACGACGACGCTCTGACCTCGTGCGATCGCTCCATCTTCTTCCGTTACATGGTTCATACCCTCGCTGCACAGCGCGGAGTGATCGCGACGTTCATGCCGAAGCCGTTCACGACGCTCACCGGGAATGGTTGCCATTTCCACATGTCGCTGTGGTCCGGCGAGAGGAATGTGTTTCTCGACGAGGCGGACCCGCGAGGGCTGGGTCTGTCCGAGACCGCCTACCACTTCATCGGCGGCCTGAAGAGGCACGCCCGCGCGACGAGTGCGATCACGGCACCGACTGTCAACTCCTACAAGCGGCTGAAGGTCGGGTCGACTGCGAGCGGTGCAACCTGGTCGCCGGTCTGGATCTCCTACGGGTACAACAACCGCACCCAGATGCTCCGTGTCCCGGGCCCGGGGAGAATCGAGGACCGGACGATCGACGGCTCCTGCAACCCATACCTGGCTGCCGCTGCCGTGCTCGCGGCGGGCCTCGACGGGGTCGAGAACGGCCTGGAGGCCGGCGAGCCTAACGGCGAAAACCTCTATGCCGTTCCGTACGAGGAGCTGATCGCCTCGGGTCTCTTGACGCTGCCTTCGAACCTGCTCGACGCAACTCGCGAGCTCGAGGCGGACGACGTGCTTCGCCGCGCGCTTGGCCGTGGTCGGGACGAGGATTACGTCGACTACTACGTTGCGACGAAACGAGCCGAATGGCAGCGCTACCACGAGCAGGTCAGCCCGTGGGAGATAAAGGAGTATCTGACGCGGTTCTAGATGGAGAATCCTCCATATATAGAGGCGCATGATTGGACAAATTCGCGTTGATTCCGACGAGTATGACTGTAGGGTTTTGACATATGTGCGGGATCGTCGGCATCTTCGCGAAATCGACCGAGATCGAGCAGAGCCTGGGCTTGCATCTCGCCGCGATGCTCGTGCAGTTGTCCGATCGAGGCCCGGACAGCGCGGGAGTCGCGGTCTACCGCGAACCGGCCGGGAGCGGTGCAGCCAAGCTGACGCTCTTTTCTCCCGACCCGCTCGAGAACTGGGAAGCACTGCAGGCTTCGTTCACATCAGCGTTTGGCCAGTGCGCCGCCCCGAACATTCGCGCGAGCCACGCAGTCTTGTCGGTTCAAGCGGAGGCCTTCGAGGTGGAGGAATGGGTTCGCGACCATCGACCCGACCTTCGCGTCATGAGCGCAGGCCAGGCGATCGAGATCTATAAGGAGACCGGTCTACCTCGAGAGTTCGCAGAGCAGTTCGCCCTCACCGATCTCCATGCGAGCCATGGTCTCGGCCACACCCGGATGGCGACCGAGAGCCGGGTGACGACTGAAGGATCGCACCCGTTCTCGACGGGCCTCGACCTGTGCCTCGTTCATAACGGGTCGCTCTCCAACCACAATCGCCTGCGCGAACAACTGCGCCGCGAAGGGATCGTCTTCCAGACTGAAAACGACACGGAGGTCGCCGCCGGCTACCTTGCGTGGCGTCTGCGCGAGGGGGCTGCGCTCGAGGAGGCGCTCGAAGGCTGTCTCGAAGACCTCGACGGGTTCTACACGTTCCTGGTGGGAACGATCGACGGGTTCGCGGTGCTCAGAGACCCGATTGCCTGTAAGCCGGCCGTTCTCGCCGAGACGGACGACTGGGTCGCGATGGCCTCGGAGTGGCGCGCGATCGCCGAACTCCCGGGGGCGGCGGACGCTCGTTCGTGGGAGCCCGAGCCTGGTGTCGTCTACGCGTGGCAGCGTGCGGTGGCCTGATGGTGGCCGCGACTGACAAGGCGGTCGAGGTGGTCGACCTGTCCGTGACGTCGCTGCGCGAGCTGAACCAGCGGCTTCACGATCTCAGCGCTGCCGCGGCAGGATCGCATCCGCAGTGGCGAATTGTGAATCCGAACGGCGCGCACGCCGTCGCGTGCGGAGTCGATGCGGATGTCGCGATCGATGTCGAAGGGCATGTGGGCTACTACTGCGCCGGGATGAACCAGCACGCCACGATCCGAGTGTCCGGGAACGCCGGAACGGGTGTGGCCGAGAACATGATGTCGGGCGCAGTCATCATCGAGGGCAACGCGAGCCAGTCCGCCGGTGCGACCGGCCGAGGCGGTCTGCTGACCATTTACGGTGACGCCGCGGCTCGGTGCGGGATCTCGATGAAGGGCATCGATATCGTCGTGCGCGGTTCGGTCGGCCACATGAGCGCCTTTATGGCTCAGTCGGGGCGACTCGTCGTGTGCGGTGATGCGGGCGCTGCCCTTGGGGACTCGATCTACGAGGCTCGGCTCTATGTGCGCGGGGAGGTGGCCGGCCTCGGTGCCGATTGCATCGAGAAGGAGCTCCGCGAGGAGCATGTCGCCGAGGTCAGCGCCCTACTCGTGCGAGCAGGCATCGAGGGTATCGACCCCGCCGAGTTCCGCCGCTACGGGTCTGCGCGGCGGCTCTACACCTTCGACGTGGACAACGCGTACTAGTGGGCTGGCAGCCGGGGCTGCGTGAGTCGTACCTCTTCGACCGGAACGTCATCGCCGAGATCCAACGCGCTGCCCGCGAGGGGATCTATGACATTCGAGGCTTCGGTGCGAAGCGCCAGCTGCCCCACTTCGACGACCTTCTCTTGCTCGGCGCCAGCGTGTCTCGCTATCCGCTCGAGGGCTACCGCGAGCGTTGTGACACCGATGTCGTCATCGGTACCCGCTTCGCGAACAAGCCGCTTCATCTGAAGATCCCGATCACGATCGCCGGGATGAGCTTCGGCGCGCTTTCTGCGCCGGCCAAGGAGGCGCTCGGGCGAGGGGCGACCGAAGTCGGAACCTCGACTACGACCGGCGACGGGGGAATGACCCAGGAGGAGCGCGAGCATTCGATGCTGCTCGTGTACCAGCTCTTGCCCTCGCGCTACGGGATGAACCCGGACGACCTTCGCGCTGCCGACGCGATCGAGGTCGTCGTCGGCCAGGGGGCAAAACCGGGCGGCGGCGGGATGCTCCTCGGCCACAAGATCTCTGACCGCGTCGCCGAGATGCGGAGCCTGCCGAAGGGCATCGACCAGCGCAGCGCGTCGCGACACCCGGACTGGACCGGCCCCGATGATCTCGAGATCAAGATCATCGAGTTGCGGGAGATCACGGACTGGGAGAAGCCTGTCCTCGTGAAGATCGGTGCCACCCGCACGTACTACGACGTGCAACTCGCGGTCAAGGCGGGCGCGGACGCGATTGTCGTCGACGGGATGCAGGGTGGGACCGCGGCAACACAGGATGTCTTCATCGAGCATGTCGGCATTCCCACCCTTCCGGCGGTGCGTCTGGCTGTGGATGCGCTTCAGGAGCTCGGCATGCATCGCAAGGTCCAGCTGATCGTCTCGGGCGGAATCCGCAGTGGCGCGGACGTGGCGAAGGCGTTGGCGCTTGGAGCGGACGCCGTGTCGATCGGGACGGCCGCGCTCATCGCGATGGGCGACAACAGCCCCGAGCACGAGGAGGGCTACAAGGAGCTCGGTAGTTCGGCGGGCTTCTACGATGACTGGCAGGCTGGGCGCGATCCGGCGGGCATCTCGACCCAGGACGACGAGCTAGCGGCCGGCTTCGACCCGGTGCTCGGAGGGCGGCGGATTGCGAACTACCTGCGCGTGCTCACACTCGAGACACAGACGCTCGCGCGCGCTTGCGGCAAGTCGCACGTGCACAACCTCGAGCCCGAGGACCTCGTCGCTCTCACCGTCGAGGCGGCGGCGATGGCACGAGTGCCCTTGGCAGGGACGAACTGGATACCGGGGGTGTCGGCGTGAGCCCGGAAGAGCGTGATGAGGCCGCTCGACTCCTGGTCTCGTGTG
>JADMIO011281708.1_pt1 | contig 10894 bp, 10 predicted proteins | sample 8958161 | NCBI WGS metagenome assembly JADMIO01 (sample SAMN16585339, study PRJNA669376) | soil metagenome | isolation source: Crop rotation soil | place: USA: Cullars Rotation, Alabama | collected 2011 | reverse complement strand
GGTGTTCCACACCGTGTGGCGGCCGGGCGCGCCCAGTCCCGGATCGTGCGGATCGGGCGCCTCGCCCATGCCGGCCTCGGTGATGCGGCGAAAGCCGGGGGCCACGAGCACGAGCTGCGCGAAGTCGATGACGGCGGAGGCGCGAGTGGCGATGGCGCCGCCGAACGAGAACCCGGCGAGCGTGAGCGGCGCGTGGCTCATCGTCGAGCGCGCGTGCTCGATCACGCGCAGCATGTCCTCGGTCTCGCCCACGCCGTGGTCGTGCACGCCTTCGGTGGCGCCCACGCCGCGGAAATTGAAGCGGAAGGTGGCGAGCCCGCGCTCGACGAACACCTTCGCGAGCGTGGTGATCACCTTGTTGTCCATGGTCCCGCCGTAGAGCGGGTGGGGATGCGCCACGACCGCGACGCCGTGGGCATTCAGGGAAAGCGAGGCCGCGACCTCGATCTTGCCGGCCGCCCCGTCGATGAGCGTGCGCTCGGCCCCCGCGGCCATCAGATCCGCAGGCGGTCGACGACCTTGCCCTTCACGAGGTGCTCCTCGATGATCTCGTCGATGTCGTGCTCGTCGACGTAGGTGTACCAGACCTCCTCGGGGTACACGACCATCACCGGGCCTTCCTCGCAGCGGTCCAGGCACCCGGACTGGTTGATCCGGATCTTGCCGTGGCCGTTCAAGCCGAGCTCCTTGATGCGCTTCTTCGCGTACGCTTGCATCGCCTCGGAGCCATGGCAGGCGCAGCAGTTCTCCGGCGCCGCGCGCTTGTTGAGGCACATGAAGACGTGATGTTTGTAGAAGGACATCGGTTGCTCGTGGCGTCTCTACGAGGCGTTGGGTTTCTATATTGTATAGCCCCATGGACACGATCAAGATCGCCACGTTCAACGTCAACGGCATCGGCACGCGCGAGGCGCACCTGCTCGAGTGGCTCTCGAAGGAGCAGCCGGACATCGCCTGCCTGCAGGAGCTCAAGGCGATCGACACGCGCTTTCCCGCGCTGGCGCTGCGCAACATCGGCTATCACGCGATCTGGCACGGCCAGCAGTCGTGGAACGGCGTAGCCATCCTCGCGAAGGGCGAGAAGCCGCGGGAGATCCGCCGTGGATTGCCGGGCGATCCGGACGACACCCATAGCCGCTACATCGAGGCCGAGGTGAAGGGGCTCACCGTCGGCTGCCTCTACCTTCCCAACGGCAACCCGCAGCCCGGCCCCAAGTTCGACTACAAGCTGCGCTGGATGGATCGCTTCCACGAGCACGCCGCGAGCCTCTACGGCAGCGGCAAGCCCGTGGTGCTCGCGGGCGACTACAACGTCGTGCCCACCGACTTCGACATCTACAACCCTAAGTCCTGGCGCAAGGATGCCCTGCTGCAGCCGCAGACGCGCGAGCGCTACGCGAAGCTCCTCGGCCAGGGCTGGGTGGACTCGCTGCGCGCGCTCTACCCGAAGGAGCCCATCTACACGTTCTGGGACTACTTCCGCCAGCACTGGGAGCACAACTCGGGGCTGCGCATCGACCACCTGCTGGTGAACGGGCCGCTCGAGAAGCGTCTCGAGGCGGGCGGCGTGGACCGCTGGGTGCGCGGGCTCGTGAAGCCGAGCGACCACGCGCCCACGTGGATCACGCTCGCCGCGCAGTAGCGCGCCGAATCACCGGCCGGAAAAGGGGTCCAAGCGGCAACGCCACTTTCGCGCTCGCCGCATGAACGCACGCAATCGCTGGACGTCCTACGCGATCGCCGCGGCCGGCCTCGTGGCGGCGACGCTCGTCCGCGGGGTGCTCCATCCGGCACTGGGCACCGAGTTCCCGTTCATCACCTACCTGGTCCTCGTGATCCTGCTCGCGCGGATGGCGTCGGTCGGCCCGTCGCTCGCCGCCGCCACCGCGGGAGGCGCGCTGGGCGTCCACTTCTTCGTCCCGGTGATGGACGCGGCGTCCCGCGCGGACCTGGTGCGATACGGGATCATCTGCGCGGCGATGATCGCGATTTGCGAGATCGTGCGGCGCACCGAAAAGCGGGCCGACGAGCAGGCCGCCGTCCTCGTCGCCGCGACCGACTCGGCGCTCGACTGCATCGTCACGATCGATACCGACGACCGCATCGTGGAATTCAACCGGTCGGCCGAGCGCACGTTCGGACGCCGGCGCGGCGAGGTGATCGGACGAGGCCTCGCCGAAACCCTGATCCCCGAGCGGCTTCGCAAGCGCCACCGCGAGGCGCTCGCACGGCACCTGGAGAGCGGCGAGACCACCATCCTCGGCCGGCGCGTGGAGCTCCCGGCGCTGCGGGCCGACGGAAGCGAGTTCCCCGTGGAGCTCACGGTGACGCGCATGGAGCTGGGCGGCCGCACGCTCTTCACCGCCTTCATCCGCGACCTGTCCGAGGTCGAGCGCGCGCGCACGGCGCTCGCGGAGGTCGAGCAGCGCTACTCGAGCTTGGTCGCGCAGCTCACCGACTACGCGATCTTCACCCTCGACCTCGAGGGCCGGGCCAGCAGCTGGAACGAGGGCGTGCTTCGCGTGCTGGGGTTCGAATCCGGGGAGTTCGTGGGGCGCGACGTGACGCCGGCGATCTTCACGCCCGAGGACTTCGCCGCCGGGGTGCCGCAGCGCGAGCTCGAGACCGCGGCGCGCGACGGGACCTCGAGCAACGACCGCTGGATGCGGCGCAAGGACGGCACGCGGTTCTTCGCCGCGGGCGTGACGGTGGCGCGTCGCGACGCAGCCGGGGCGCTCGTGGGCTACGCCAAGATCATGCGCGACCAGACCACGCGCAAGGAGATGGAGAACCGCTTGCGGCAGACCGCCTCCGACCTCGCGGAGGCGATGGAGAAGCAGAGCCGGTTCCTCGCGGTCCTCTCGCACGAGCTGCGCAATCCCATGGCGGCGCTTCGCAACGCCGTCGAGGTGCTGCGCCTTCGCGCAAGGGACGGCCCCCCGGACTCGATGGTCGACCTCGTCTCGCGGCAGGTCACCCACATGGGGCACCTCATCGACGACCTCCTCGACGCCGCCCGCATCCGCAGCGGGCGCATCCAGCTGCGCCGCGAGCGCATGGACCTCGTGGCCGCGGTGCGCGAGGCGATGGAGGTCGCCAAGGCCCAATGCGCGCCGCTGTTGCCGGGCCTCACGATGGAGGCGTCCGAGGAGGCCCTGTGGATCGACGCCGACCCCACGCGCATCGTCCAGATCGTCGGCAACCTCGTCCACAACGCGTGCAAGTTCACGCCCGCGGGTGGCCGAGTGACCGTGCGCGTGCGGCGCGGCGCGGGGATGGCGGAAGTGGCCGTGGCCGATACGGGCATCGGCATCGCGGCCGACCACCTGAAGACCGTCTTCGAGATGTTCGAGCAGGTCGACGGCGTGGGCGTGCGCACGCACGGCGGGCTCGGCATCGGGCTCACGGTCGTGAAGAGCCTCGTCGAGATGCATGGCGGGACGATCGAGGCGCGCAGCGACGGGCCCGGCCGCGGCGCGGAGTTCGTGGTCCGCTTGCCGCTCGCGCCGGCGCGCGTGGAACCCGTGGACAACCGCGCCGCCGCGCCGGCCGCCCGAGTCGACTCGCTGCGCGTGCTCGTGCTCGACGACAACGTCGATGCCGCGGAGACCCTCACGCTGGTGCTGCAGCTCCACGGGCACATGGCCACCACGGTCCACGACGGCGAGTCGGCGGTCGAAGCGTTCCGCCGCGAGCGGCCGGAAGTCGCCCTGCTCGACATCGGGCTCCCGGGGATCAGCGGCTACGAGGTCGCGCGCCGTATCCGCGCGCTACCGGGCGGCGCCGAGGCGGTGCTGGTCGCCGTGACCGGCTGGGGACAGGAGGAGGATCGCCGCCGGACGCGCGAGGCGGGTTTCGACGCCCACCTCACGAAGCCCGTCGACTACGACAACCTCGCCGCGCTGCTCGACAAGCTCACGCAGGTCCCGCCCCGCAAGACGGGGACCTGAGAGCCGCCGGCGAAGGGCGCTAGCGGTAACTTGGAAGGGCGCTAGCGGTACTTGGAAGAGCGCTAGCGGTACTTGGAAGAGCGCCAGCGGTACTTGGAAGAGCGCCAGCGGTAATTTGGAAGAGCGCTAGCGGTACTTGATGGTGCATCCGTAGGGCGAGGTCGAGGCGACGGTGACCGGCTTGCCCGCCTTCATCTCGTCCAGTGCCGCGGACACGTAGTTCTTCGAGGTCTTCACGTCCTCGGGATTGGTCGAGCGCTTGTCGTCGATCGCGCCGTTATAGACCACTCTGCCCTGCGGATCGATGATGTACATGTGCGGCGTGGTCTTTGCGCCGTACGCGAGGCCCATCGTGCCGGGCTCGTCCATGAGGTACTTCGCCGGCTGCGCGCCGAAGCCCTGCAGGTCCTTCGTGAGCCTGGCGGGCTCCATGTAGTCGGAGTGGCTCTTGTTGGTGGAATTCACCGCGAGCCACACGACCTCGCCGCCGTATTTCTTCTGCAGCGCCTGCATGTTGCCGCTCTTGTAGTGCTTCTGCACGAACGGGCAGCCGAAGTTGTGCCATTCGAGCACCACGGTCTTGCCCTTGTAGTCGGCGAGGTTCACGGGCTTGCCGGCGAGGTCGGTCACCGTGAAGGCGGGGGCTTGCGAGCCCACCGGCGCGTTGGCGAACGCGGCGGCGGCGAAGGTGGCGCACGCGGAAGCGGCGAGGCGTTTCATTTCGAGGGCTCCTTTCGAGGTCAGCGTTGGGTGATCGCGGTCGCCGGCTTCGCTGCGGGCAGCCGCGTGATTTCTTCCAGGACGAGGTTCGGGGTCAGGACTTCGGGCAGGAGCCTCGGTTGTTCCTGCCCGGGAAGATAGAGCGCGTAGACCGGGATGGCGTTGCGTCCCAGCGCGGAGAGGGTCGCGGTGATGCGCGGATCGTTGCGGGTCCAGTCGGCGCGCAGCGGCACGACGGCGCGGGCGCCGAAGGCCTTCACCACCTCGGCATCGTTGAGCGCCACGCGCTTGTTCACCTGGCAGGTCACGCACCACGCGGCGGTGAAGTCGACGAACACGGCGTGGCCCTGCCCGGTGAGCTCGGCGACCTTCTCCGGCGACCACTCCTGCCACGGCAGCTCGCCCGCGCGGTGCGCGATCGGGGTCGCTTGCGCCTGCGGCTGGGCGCCCGGCCATGCGACCACCGCGCCCGTCACGGCGAGGATCAGGGCGACGGCGGCGCGCCACGGACCCGCGGAGTGCTCGAAACGGCCGTACATCCAGGCGCCCATCGCGATGAGGACCAGCCCCGCGAGGAGCGCCAGCACCGCGTCGTTGCCCGATTGGGCGCCCAGCACCCACGCGAGCCACGCCACCGTCGCGTAGAGCGGGAAGGCGAGCACCTGCTTGAAGACCTCCATCCACGCGCCTGGCCGCGGGAACTTGCGCAGCGCCGCGGGGAAGTGCGCGAGGAGCAGCACGGGCGCGGCCATGCCGATTCCCATCGTCGCGAAGACCGCGAGCGCGAGCGCGGCCGATTGCCCGAGCGTGAACCCCACCGCGGCGCCCATGAACGGGGCCGTGCACGGCGTGGCCACGACGGAGGCGAGCACGCCGCCCAGGAACGCATCGGCGTAGCGTCCGCTCGCCGAGAGGTTCGAGGTCATCGACTGCGCGAACGCGCCCCACTCGAACACGCCCGAGAGGTTGAGCGCGAGGACGAAGAAGAGCGCGGCCAGCAGCGCCACGACGGGGGGCGACTGGAGCTGGAAGCCCCAGCCGAGCTGCGCGCCGCCGGCGCGAAGCGCGAGCATCAGGCCCGCGAGGACGAGGAAGGAGACCAGCACGCCCGCGGAGAAGACCCAACCCTGCAGCCGCATCGCGCGCGCCTGCCCGTGTGCATGCTCGACGAAGCCCATCACCTTGATGCCGAGCACCGGGAAGACGCACGGCATGAGGTTCAGCAGCACGCCGCCCACGAAGGCGAAGGCGAGCGCGGCGAGCGCGCTGCCCCCGAGCGCGGGGTCCACGGGCCTGGGGCCTCCGCCGCTCGCGGCGGTCGGTCCCGCGGCGGCGAGCGAGGCCACGACGGGCGCAGCCACCGCGATCGCTTTCTGCGGGATGCCGGGCCATCCGCTTTCGGAGACCGCCACACCCTTCACCTCGCGCACGTCCTTCAGCGGCGGCTCGGCGAGCTTCATCTCCACGCGCAGCGTGTTGCCCTCGCGCGTGAGCTTCTGCGGCGCGGCGGGCTCGATCAGCAGCTCGCGCTCGGGGAAGAACGCGAGCTTGTCGGGCGCTTTCCCATCGGGCGGCGTCATGCGCACGACGAGGTTCTTGCCCTGGAACGCCGACTCGAACTTCCAGCCCTTCGGCTCGACCGGAAGCTGGTTGCGCGCCCGATCGAAGTGCGCGGCGACGCGCTTGTCCTCGCCGCCCGCGGCGGGCGTCACGTTCAACACGAGGTCGAGCTCGCCCTTCTCGGGGATGCACACGTCCTTGCAGACGAGCCAATCGGCCTGGGCCTTGACGGGATAGGCGCCCGGCTTCGCGTTCGCCGCGGGCGTGATCGGCGCGACGAGGAGCACCTCGTCCTCGTAGCCGTAGTTCATGAGCGGGCCTACCGGCAGCGGCCTGGGATACGGCCACTGGATCTCGCCCGCCTTCCATCCCTCGGGCAGCACCCACTGGATGCGCGTGGGCAGGCCTGAATCGCCGGGGTTCTTCCAGTACGTGTGCCAGTGCGGCTCCATGCGCAGGCGCAGGCCCACGTTCGCCGGCTGGCCCGCCTGCGCGGCGGTCTTCTCGGCGATGAGGCTCGCCTCGACGTGCTCGGTCTTCACGGAAGGCGCGGCCCAGGCCGTGACGGCGGCGAGCGCGAGGACGGCGGCCAGCGCGCGCCTCATCTAGAATGCCCCTACATGCTCTGGGTGAAATCGTTCCACATCGTGTTCGTGGTCGCGTGGTTTGCGGGGCTATTTTATCTCCCCCGCCTGTTCGTCTATCACGCGCTCGCCGACGACATGCCCTCGCGCGAAAGGTTCAAGGTGATGGAGCGCAAGCTCTATCGGGGCATCATGTGGCCGACCATGGTGCTTACGCTCGCCACGGGGCTGTGGATGTGGCTGGGCTACGGGGTCGGCGGAGGCTGGCTGCACGCGAAATTGGCGCTCGTGGCGGCGCTCGTCGCGTATCACTTGTGGATGGGCCACCTGGTCTCGGTCTTCGCGCGCGACCAGAACCCCCACACGCACGTTTTCTACCGCTGGGTGAACGAGGCTCCGTTATTGCTCCTGGTCGCGATCGTGATCCTGGTCGTCGTCAAACCGTTCTGATGCGGCCGTCAGCCGTTAGCCCTCAGCCGTCAGGCGAGCTTTCGTTTTTCGCTCCGTGCCCGCGTGGGCTGGCGCCCGCGCTCGCCGAGGAGCTGGGCGAGATCGGCGCGAAGGACGCGAAGGCCGTCGAGGCGGGCGTGCATTTCACCGCCCCGTTCGCCTTCGCCTATTCGGCCAACCTGCACTCGCGGATCGCGAGCCGCTTCCTCATCCGCGTGGCGCAGTTCCCGTACAAGAAGGAGGACGACATCTACGCGGGCGCCAAGGCGGTGAGCTGGCGCGAGCATTTCGCCGTCGAGCGCACGTTCAAGGTCGAGACCAACGCGCATCGCAGCCCCGTGAAGAGCCTCGACTTCATCACGCTGCGGGTGAAGGACGCCATCGCCGATGCCTTCCGCGAGGCGATCGGCAAGCGCCCGTCGGTGTCCGCGCGCGATCCCGACGTGCGCGTGCACGTCTTCCTCGATGCGACCACGTGCACGCTGTATGTGGACACGAGCGGCGAGCCGCTCTTCAAGCGCGGGCGCCGCGACCACGTGGGCGAGGCGCCGCTCAAGAAGAATCTCGCCGCCGGGATCCTGCGCACCGCCGGATGGAAGCCGGGCACGGCGCTGCTCGATCCCATGTGCGGCGGCGGGACCTTCCTCTCCGAAGCGGCCGAGATGGCGCTCGGGCGCGCGCCCGGGCGCGAGCGCGCCTTCGCGTTCGAGAAGCTCGCGCGCTTCGAGCCCTCCAAATGGCACCGCCTCCTCGAGGCCGCGCGCGATGCGGAAAAGCCCGCACGGCCGCTGCCCATCTACGGCTCGGATCTCTACGGGCGCCTCCTCGGCCATGCCGCGATGAATCTCAAGGACGCGGGCCTCGAGGGCACGGTCACCCTCAAGCAGGCGAACCTGCTCGAACTCTCCGCCCCGGCGCCCGAGGGGATGCTCGTCACCAATCCCCCGTACGGCGTGCGCCTGGGCGAGAAGGAAGAACTGGCCGAGCTCTACCCCCAGCTGGGGACCCTGCTCAAGCAGAAGTTCGCGGGCTGGACGGCCTTCGTCTTCTCGGGCGATCCCGAGCTCGCGCGCCTCATCCGGCTCAAGCCCTCCCGGAAAACCGTGCTCTACAACGGGGCGCTGGAGTGCCGGCTCTACGAGTATCGGATGGTCGCCGGAAGCAATCGCTGACGCCGGGGTACGAGCCCGCCGATAGACCGTAGGAGGGAGCCGACATCACGTGCTGCGGGCGCCTGATTTCGGAAACCAGGCCCATCGGCCACGATGAGGGTCGCATCTCCATCCACCTTCAACGGAGGCACCAAGTGAAGAAACTTATCGCTGCGATCCTCGGCGCCGCTTTCCTGCTGAGCGCCTGCAACACCATGGAAGGCTTTGGCCGCGACGTGCAGTCGGGCGGCAAGAAGATCGAAGAGAAAGCCGAAAAGGCGCACTGATGGATGTCCGTGAGCAGCTCCGCCACGACCACGCGAAGGCTCTAGCGGAGCTCGACGGCGTCGCGCGCGAAACCGATGCCGGGCGTTGTCACGCCCGGCTCGCGCGACTTCGCGGCGCGTGGCGCGTCCACGCGCTCGCGGAGGAAACCGTCGTCTACCGCGCCCTCGAGGGGCTCGACAAGGGCACCCGGGCCGACGAGCGTTTCGTCGAGCACGAGCTGGTCGAAGGCATGTTCGAGAAGCTCTCGGTCATGCGCGTCGGCACGCTCGAGTTCCAGGCCCGCGTGAGGGTGCTGCGCGAGCTCATGGCGCGCCACACCCAGTCCGAGGAAGGCAGCCTCTTCGCGGACCTGGCGGACCGCTTCTCGGCCGAGCAGCTGGTCGAGCTGGGCCACCAGTTCGTGCTCGCGAGAGACAAGCTCGGGATGCTGGAAGAGGCGAAGAAAGCCGCTTAGCGCGCCAGCCGCGCGCGCTTCACCAACGCAGAGAGTCCTGCCGCGTCGAGCGCGAGCGCGCCGAACGCGCGCCGTCCTTCGCTCCCCAATCGCGAATTGCAGAACGCGTCGGCCGCGGCCGGGTCCGCATGTCGCCGCATGAGCGAGCCCTGCACGGCGAGCGCGATCGTCTCCACGATGGCGCGCGCCTGGGCGGCCGCGGTCTCGGGATCGCCCAGCAGCTTCACCGCGCCGCGGAATCGCTCGGCGAGCTTCGCGTCGCCCCCGGCCGCGACCTCGCTTTCGAGCGCGGCGATCGCCTCGCGCGAGCGGGCGAAGGCGCGCAGCGCGTCCAGGCAGATCACGTTCGCGCTGCCTTCCCAGATGCCGTTGAGCGGCGCCTCGCGATACAGGCGCGCGAGCGGGCTCACCTCCACGTATCCGTTTCCGCCCAGGCATTCCATCGCCTCGGTCGCGACCGCCGTCATGCGCTTGGCGAGCCAATACTTCGCGAGCGGGGTGAGGGCGCGCTGAAGCTCGCGTTCGCCCGCGTCGGTGAACGAGGCGTCGAACGCGCCCGCGAGCCGGAACGCGGTGAGCGCCGCGGCCTCGGCCTCGAGGGCGAGGTCGGCGAGCACGTTCGCCATGAGCGGCTGGTCGACGAGGGGCTTGCCGAAGGCTTCGCGATAGGTCGCGTGGTGCAGCGCGTGGTTGAGCGCGGCCCGCATCATCCCGGCGACTCCCACCACGATGTCGAAGCGCGTGTGGTGCGCCATCGAGATGAGTGTGGCGATCCCGCGCCCGCGCTCGCCCACGAGGCGCGCCCAGGTGTCGCGATACTCGATCTCGGACGAGGCGTTCGAGCGGTTGCCGACCTTCTCCTTCAGGCGCTGGATGTGGAAGGCGTTGCGCCGGCCGTCGGGAAGCGAGCGCGGCACGAAGAAGCAGGTGACGCCCTCGGGCAGGCGCGCGAGCGTGAAGAAGCCGTCGCTCATCGGCGCCGAGCAGAACCATTTGTGCCCGGTGAGGCGGAACGCGTCGCCGTCGGCGCGCGCGACGGTCGTGATCGCGCGCAGGTCCGAGCCGCCCTGCTTCTCGGTCATCGCCATGCCCACGGTGGCGCCGGCCTTGCGCGAGACCGGGATCGGGCGCGGGTCGTAGGCGTCCGCGAGCACCTTGCCGCGCCATTCGCGCGCGAGCTCGGGCGCCTGCTCGAACACCGCGATCGAGGCGAAGGTCATCGTGACCGGGCACGCGGTGCCCTGCTCGAGCTGGTTCCAGAGATAGAAGAGCGCCGCGCGCGCCGAGAAGCCGCCGGGCTGGCGCTTCCACGCGGTCGAATGCACGCCCGCCCCGAACGCGCGATTCATGAGCACGTGGTACGACGGGTGGTACTCGACCAGGTCGATGCGCTCCCCGGTGCGGTCGTGCGTGTGCAGCTCGGGCGTGAAGCGGTTGGCGAGCATCGCGTGGTGCTGCGCCTCGGCCGAGCCCACGTAGGTCCCCAGGGCGTGCGCGGCCTCCCCGATCCACGCGACGTTCGCGCGCCCGACGGCCGAGACGAGCCACGGGTCGGCGCCGTACGCGTCGTAGCCGTCCAGCGGCGGCGACTGGTTGGCGACCTCGTGCGTGTCCTGCAGGACGGCGTTCATGGCGATCCCCTACGGTATACCCAGTCGACGAGCGCATCCATCGCGGGCTGTGCGAGATTCGCATTCTCGTGGTTCACGATCATCACGACCGTCCAGCGGCGGCCGC
>JADMIO011197781.1_pt1 | contig 10894 bp, 9 predicted proteins | sample 8958161 | NCBI WGS metagenome assembly JADMIO01 (sample SAMN16585339, study PRJNA669376) | soil metagenome | isolation source: Crop rotation soil | place: USA: Cullars Rotation, Alabama | collected 2011 | reverse complement strand
GCTGGCGCTCGCCGTGGTGCTGGCCGTGGCGACCGCAGCGGCGGCCGCGCTGTACCGCGGCGCCGGAAGCGCGCATGCGCCGGCGTCGCCTCCGCCGGAGCCGCCTCCTCCGTCGAGCGCCTCGCCGGCCGCCAGCGCATCGGCCGGGCCGCCGGCGTGGCCCCCGCGCGCGACCGACCGCGAGGTCGCGCTCGCGATGGCGCCGGATTCCACCGAGGGCCCGCGCAGCATCCACACGCTCCCGCCGCACGCGGCGCTGCAGCTGGGCATGCCGCACGACTTCCACGCGGACGTCGCCACGTGGGCCGTCTCGCCGGACGGCGCCTTCGTCGCGACCGCGTCGACCGGCGGCACCGTGCGGGTCTGGGACATCGACACGCCGAAGGCCTCGCTGCGCGTGCTCTCCATCGACGGCCCGACGATCCGCGAGCTGGGCGGCGACCGGCCTCAATCGGTGGCGTTCTCGAAGGACGGCGAGGAGCTCGCGATCACCGCGGGTCCCGACGTGTACGTGTGGCGCTGGAAGACCCGCGAGCAACCCCTGCGCTACCGCACGCCGTTCCGCGCCCCGCTCGCCGCGGCCTTCGCGTTCCCGCACCACCTCGCGGTCACCGACCACGCGAGCGTGCGGCTGCTCGACCTCACCCGGCCCACCGTGCCGGTCGACCTCCACCTCACCCGCGAGCACATCCGCGCGTTCGCGGTGAGCGCGGACGGCCGCCGCCTCGCCGCCGGCGTCGACCGCGGCGCGGTGCTGATCCACGATCTCCCGTCGGGCAAGACGCTGCGCATCAACGCGCACGGCGCCGGCGCGCCCACCACGCTGGCCTTCCAGTTCGAGACCTTCGAGCCCGGCAACGTCACCGCGCTCGCGTTCACGCCGGACGGCACCCGCCTGGTCACCGGAGGCAGCGAGGGCCACGCGCGCGTCTGGGACGCCTCCAACGGCCACTTCATCGACGCCTACACCACCAATGATAACCCGGTAATCGACGTGGCGATCCGCCCGGACGGCAAGCACATCGCGCTGATGTATCGCATCGCGTCGAAGGCCTGCCACCTCGCCTACTGGGAGCTGCACTCGCTCTCGCCGCACCTGCGCGGCGGGCCGTTCGACGGCGTGTGCCGCGTCGGCTACCGCCACGATCCGCGCACGCTGGTGGTGCTCGGCCGCAACCGCATGTACGACGTCGACTGCCAGGACGAGATGCTCGTGCGGCCTCGCGACCGCGACGCGCTCATCCAGTGGCTGCCCGACAGCCGCACGCTGCTCGTCTCGTTCGGCCAGCGCACCGAGCTCTGGGACACCGGCGACCGCAAGCTCGTGCGCGGCGTGCTGGCGGGCCGCTGCTACGCCGGCCGCGTGCACGCCGCCGCGGGCGGACCCGCGCTCGCGTACCTCTTCGACGGCGCGAACGTCCTCGAGGTGAACCTGGACTCCGGAGCCCGGCGCACCGTGACCTCCGCCCCCGGCACCCTCGAGGACCTCGACGTCACCGCGGACAGCCGCGAGCTCGCGCTGCTCATCCGCACCGAGGCGCCCGACCGGCACGAGCTGCTGCGCTTCGTCGACGTCGCCGGCGGCCGCACCACGCGCGAGATCCCGAACGTCGGCATCAACCACGAGCGGCTCGCGCTGGACCCGCTCGGCCGCATCTTCGCGCTCGCCCGGCCGGAAGCGGTGCACCTGTTCGACCACGCGTCGGGCCGCCTGCTGCGCGAGCTCAACTTCGAGAACCCGGGGCGCATGGGCCAGCTCGAGTTCCGCCGCGGCGGCGCGCTGCTGCGGCTGGACGCGGGCCTCGTCCGCGTGTGGACCATGCCCTCCGGCGACGAGGCGGACCTGCGCGCGACCGGCGAGACCGCCCCGGAGCGCCCCGCGTACGACGGCCCGGACGCGATCGCGGTGCCGTCCCCGGACCGCCGCCGCGTCGCGTGCATGGGCCCCGAAGGCCTGACGGTGTGGGAGCTCGCGCCCGCCGGCCGGTGAGCGTGCCGGGCTCGCGGAGTGCATAATGCCACCGTGAGCAGAGGAAAGAAGAGCGCGGACGTGATCACCAGCCGGGTGCGGACGCTGCGCACGGCGGCGGGGCTCTCGCAGGCGGAGCTCGCGCAGGCGGCCGACATCACGCGCCAGGCCGTGATCTCGATCGAGACCGGGCGATACGTGCCCAACACCGCGGTCGCGCTCAAGATCGCCCAGCGCCTCCGCTGCCGCGTCGAGGAGCTGTTCGCGCTGCCCGAGGTCGACGAGCGGGCCGCGGTGGAGGTCTGGGAGACCGGCACGCGGCGCGGCTCGCGCGTCACGCTCGCGCGCGTGCGCGGCAAGCTGATCGCGCACGCGCTGCCGCCGGGGCGCGCGCTCTTCGAGGGCTTCGCGAGCGCCGACGCCGTGATGGCGGAGGCCACGGATCGCCGGCAGCGAGGCAGCGCGCGCTTGCTGGTGCCGGAGGCCCAGCTGGACCGCACCGCGGCGGTGCTGGGCTGCGACCCGTCGCTCGAGATCGTGAGCTCGCACCTGGCGCGCCGCGTGCCGGGCCATCGCCTGGCCTGTGTGCCGGCGACCAGCCGCGCCGCGCTCGACGCGCTGCCCGCGGGCGCCACGCACGTCGCGGGCTCGCACCTCGGCGAGAACAACGTCGCCCAGGCGCGCCGCGCGCTCGCCGGCACCGGCGGGCTCGTGGTCGCGCTGGCCGCGTGGGAACAGGGCCTGATGGTCGCCGCCGGAAACCGCAAGAAGATCCGCGGCGTGGCCGACCTCGCCCGCCGCGATGTGCGGTTCGTGAACCGCGAGAAGGGCGCCGGCATCCGCGACCAGCTCGACCGCGCGCTCGCGGACGCCGGCGTCCCGGCCTCCACCATCGCCGGCTACGAGAGGACCGCGCCGGGCCACCTCGCGTCGGCGCACGCCGTCGCGTGCAACGGCGCCGACGTCGCGCTGGGCATCCGCGCCGCCGCGGTCGCGCTGGGCCTCGACTTCGTGCCGCTGTCCCACGTGCGCTTCGACCTGGTGATCCCCACCGACCACGTCTCGCACGCGGTGGTCTCCGCGATGCTGGACCTGCTGAACGGCCGGTCGCTCAGAGCGGACCTGGCGACATTACCCGGTTATGACGTCAGCTCCACCGGCAGCGTGATCGCCGAGATTCCGTCCCGGGCCCGCGGCGCGTCGTGACGCTTATCCGTTCCATCGTCGCATATAGATTACACACACCCCGGTGGAGGCTCACTCGCCGCCGCGCCGCGCCGCGATCGCGCGCGTGAGCCCGCGCCACTCGAGCGCGCGCAGCAGCGCGTTCGAGCCCAGCGCCCCGATGGTGCCGAACGCCGCGTGCGTCACGACCATCAACATCAGCACGTGCCGCCCGCCGCCGTGGTGCGTCACGAACACGGGCAGCTTGGACAGCGCGCACGCGATCGACGACACGCAGCCCGCCGCGCACAATCGCGCCGCGCCCGGCCGCGGCGGAGCGCCGTGCAGCACGACGTCCACCGCCAGCCCGCCGGCGAACCAGTGGGGCAGCGCCAGCAGCATGCCCTCGCCGCCCCCCAGCGCCGAGTGCATGAATCCGGCGGCGGTGCTCACCAGCGTCGCGGCCCCGGGCCGGGGCACCAGCACGCGCGCGAGCACCAGGAACATCACGATCACCAGCTCCGACTTGCCGTACACCCGCAGCGGCAGCCGGAACACGAGCGTGCCCGCGACGGTCGTGGCCGCGAGCAGCGCGAGCAGCACGAGGTCGAACGTGGAGAACGGCTGCCGCGTCATCGCCGGTGGTGCGGCGTCTTGTGACCGCGCCGCTCCCCGTGCCGCCCGCCGTGGTGGCCGTCGCCCGCCTCGCGCCGGTGCACCTGCCAGTACCCCGCGGCCTCCGCGGTCACCAGCACCACCGGCCGATGGTCGATCAGCTCCGGGCGCAGCGACTCGCCGTACTCGATGCGGCCGCTGGTGACGAGCTGCCCGTCGACGGTGCGCACCGCGCTGGCCCCGGCCTCCAGCACCTGAGCTATTTCGACAGGTCCCGAAAGATCGCGGATGCGCCCGACCTCGACGAACCGCCCGTCCGAGCCGCCCGCCGCCAGCCCCGCCGCCGCCGCCGCGCCGATCACGCCGCCGTTCGTGCCGCCCAGGCCGCGCAGGATCGCGTCCGTGCCCTCGACCGCGCGCCGCGCGTCGTCCTGCGTGACCACCTCGCGCTTGACCCGCTGCCCGTACGCCATCAGCTCCGGCGTGCAGCGCGACACCACGCAGAGCCCCGGGTCGCTGCCCTCGATGAAGTCCTCCATGATCACCGCGGCCGCGCGATCGGCGAGCTCCGCGAGCGACAGGCGCGTGGAGGTCACGTGCACGACCTTCGCGCTGTTCTGCCGCGTGCAGGGCACCCGCGGGTCGTCGCGCAGCAGCTGGTGGCGCGAGACGCCGAGCACCTCGCAGCAGTCCGCGAGCCGCTCCGCGATCTGCCGCGCCACGAAGCCCGTTCCGCGCGTCTCGGGCATGTCGGTGTCGTCGAGCGCGACGTAAATCATGTAAGCTCCAGGTTTCATATGTACGTGATACTTGACCTGATGCCATCACTCTAGCAAAGTGGCACGGTCGCGGCCAGCGGTCCGCGCGCGTCGGAGGGTGGTCGTGAACTGGCCGAGTATCGGAGCGGTGCTGCTCGCGAGCGCGCTGCCCGCGTTCGCCCAGGTCGAGAAGAAGGACGAGACGTACGACCTGGGCGAGGTCGTGGTCACCGCCACGCGCCCCGCGCCGGTCGAGAAGGTCGCCACCGTGCGCCGCGTCGACCGCCGGTTCATCGATCGGTCGGGCTCCACCACGCTCGACCAGGCCCTCGGCTTCGTGCCCGGCGTCGCCGAGCACACCGGCGGCGGCGGCCTCCCGAAGATCGACTACCGCGGCCTGCGCTCGCGGCACGTGAACCTGCTGCTCGACGGCGTGCCGCTGAACGCCATCAGCGACGGGGACTTCGACGCCTCGCTGATCCCCCTGGAGCTCGTCTCCGGCGTGAAGGTCACGGGCGGCACCAGCTCGGTGCTCTACGGCGCGGGCGGGCTGGGCGGCCAGATCAACGTCCTCACTCGCGGCGGCCGCGCGGACGGCGCCACGCTCACCACCGAGTTCGGCGAGGGCGACTTCGACAACCAGCGACTCACCCTCGGCGAGACGTCCGGCCAGACGCACCTGTTCTTCAGCGGCAGCGTCTCCGGCCAGAACACCTTTCCTCTTTCGAAAGACTTCGAAGCGACGCCGTTGCAGGGCCCGGGCGACCGCGTGAACGCCGATCGCCGCCGCCGCAGCGCGTTCCTGAGCTTGAGCCACGACCTCCCCGACTGGAAGCTCGGCCTGATCGCGAGCTACTCGAACGGCCTCTACGGCGTGCCGCTGAACATCTTCAACCCGCTGGTCGACCCCTTCGTCCCCGGCCAGGCCGCCTTCGAGCGCTTCGAGAACTACCACGCGTTCACCAGCCAGGCCGCCGCGCGCTACGACGCCCACGGCCCGCTGACCGGCCAGGCCCAGCTCTTCTACAACCGCCGCTCCGAGCAGGACAACCGCTACGACGACGCCCGCTTCAGCACGATGCTGAACCCCACGGTCCGCGGCACCTTCCAGAAGCTCGGCGTGTCGAACACGTCAGGCGGCCGCGCGCAGGTCGGCTATCGCTTCGGCGGCGGAGCCCAGCTCACCCTGGGCGGCACCACGCAGGAAGACCGCTACGACGAGAGCGGCGCGATCCGCGACGTGCCCATCGCCGGAGCAGCCCGAGGAGGCGGAGGAGGCGGAGGCGGAGGTGCCGGAGGCGCGGGCGCAGCCGCCCCGACGTTCGGCATCCGCACGATCGCCACCGACCAGAAGGTCCAGACCGATTCGACGGCCATCGAAGCGTCGTATCCCCTGACGCGCGACCTCGAGCTCGTCGCCGGCTACAACCACCTCTGGTTCGACCGCACCGGAGCCGAGAATGAAGGCGACACCCGCATGGGCGGATTCTCCTACCAGCTCGGCCAGCGCACGCGCGCGCGCGGCTCGCTGGCCCACCGCATCCGCTTCCCCGCGGTGACCCAGCTGTTCGACGCGAACGGCGGCAACCCGGCCCTGGTCCCCGAGACGGCCGAGAACTCCGAGCTCGGCATCGAGCACACCTTCGGCGACGGCACGATCGCATCGGTGGTCGCGTTCCGCGAGGACGTCACGAACTTCATCGAGCGCGACCCCATCACGACCTCCTTCCAGAACCTCACGCACATCCTGTTCCGCGGCGCCGAGCTCGCGCTGGAGAGCCGCGTCACGAGCCGCCTCACGCTCCAGGCCAACTACACGTACCTCGAGTCGAAAGACCTGACGCGGGGCCTGCCGTTCGAGGAGCAGCAGTTCACCCCCCGCAACCGCATCGCGCTCGCCGGCTTCCTGACCCTGCCGGACGCGATCACCGCGTTCTTCAGCGCAAAGTACGTCGCCGACCAGTTCTTCTACTCGCGCACCGCCCCCTTCCGGAAGCGCGCGCTCGACGACTACACGCTGGTGAACGTGCGCGTCGCCAAGGTCCTGGACCGCCGCCTCAGCGGCCACCCCGTGCAGCTCTTCGCGGCCGTCGACAACGTCTTCGACATCGACTACCAGTCGATCTACGGCTTCGAGGAGCCCGGCCGCCTGATCCACGGCGGCGCAAGCTTCACGTTCTGACGCGCTACGTGTTCTGGATCTGCGTCAGGCGCTGCTGGTACGCGGCGATCTGCTGCTGCAGGCGCTGCGCGGTCGCGTCGGCGTCGGCCAGGCGCTGGGGCAGCGGGGCGTTGGTGTTGATCAGCGTCTGGAGCTCGGTGCGCAGGGCCTGGCCTTCCTGAGTGATGCGCTGCTGGTCCTGCTGGTACTTTGCGTAGTTGGTCTGGTAGGCCTGCTGGCTCTGGGTGTTGAGGTCCGTGATCGCGCGGTTCTTGGCGTCGATCTGGGACTGGATCGAGGCGCGGGTCGCGTCGGTCGCGGTCGAGAGCTGGGTCTGCAGGTTCCGCAGGTCGTTCTGCAGCTGGGTGGACTGCTGGGTGACCTGGTCGGTGCGGGTCTTCTCGCTGGCGTTGAAGGTGGAGGTGAGCGTCGTCATCTCCTGGTCCTTCGCGGTGATCTTGCCGCGCAGCTCCTGGTCCTTCGCCTGGTTCTGCTGGATGGTGGTGCGCAGCTGGGTGGCCTCGTCCTGCTTGGCCTTCATCTGGCCCTGCAGGTTCGTGATCTCGGTGTTGATCTGCGCCGTCTGCTGCTGCTTGAGCTGGGCGCGGTTGGCGGTCAGCGTCTGCGTGTCCTGGTCGACCTCACGCTGCTGGGTGGTCCGCAGCGTCGTGAGCTCGTTCTGCTTCGCGGTCAGCTGGTTCTGGATGGTCGTGCGGGCGTTCGCGTCGGTGGTCGACGCCAGCTGCTGCGTCAGCGTGGTGATCTGGCCCTGGACCGCGTTCTGCGCGGCGGTCTGCTGCTGCGTGCGCTGCGCGCGCGTCGTCTGCTCGTTCTGCTGCAGCTGGGTCCACGCGGCGTTCTGCGACTGCACGATCTGCTCGGCCCCGCTCTGCACGCCCAGCAGGCTCGACGCCACGTTCGCGCTGGGCGCCACCGCGCCGGTCGACGGCGCCGCGGGCACACCGGCCGGCGTGATGCCGTTCGCCGGCGCGAAGCCCGCCGTGTTGCCGGGCGCTGCCGGCATGAACTGCGGCTGGTTGCCCGCGATCGCACCCGGCTGCGCGAAGCCCGCCGGCACCAGCTGCCCGGTGCGCGGATCGATCACGGACCCCGCGCCCGGCTGGCCGGGAACGCCGGTCACGCCGCTCTGCGGGCTGAACGGGATCGCGCCGTTCGGCGTGAACCCCGCGGTCTGCCCCCACTGGGGCACCTGCGGCACGCCGGGCACCGGGAACATGAACTCGCGCCCGTTGATGAGGATGCGCGGCATCTGGAAGCCGCCGGAAGCGCCCGGCAACCCACCCGGAAGGAACGGCGGCACCTGCCCGGGCACCTGCCCGAACTGCTGCGGCGGAACCCCGTAAGGCGGATACGGCTGCTGCTGGTTGATGCCGCAGCCCGAGTTGGCGAACAGCGCCATCACGACCAGCAGCTTCAGGCCATTCCGGTGCACTTCCATGACTCCTTGCCTCCCCGATGAACCCGATTTTCTTCTTATAATGCGTGAAATGCGGAGCCCTTCGGGTGGAGGAAATGCACCGGACGGCGGAGAAGTTTCAGCCTTTGTGTTGCCCCTGCTGCTGCACCAGCTTGGCGAGGTTCGCCTCCATCTCCTCCGGCGTGTAGTCCCACTGGTGCGAGGCCATCGACCACTTGTGCCCGAACGGGTCGATCACCACCCCGAAGCGGTCGCCCCAGAACATGTCCGCCGGAGGCATGACGCCCTGGCACCCGCTCGCCACCGCCCTCTTGTAGGTCGCGTCCACGTCCGGCACCTGCAGGTGCATGGACACCGGCGACCCCTTGAAGTGCTCCGGCGCGAAGGCCCCCATCTGCGTGTGCTCGTCCGTCATGTACACCAGCGAATCCCCGATCTTGATCTCCGCATGCATGATCGCGCCCGTGCCCGGCGCCTTCATGCGCAGCGTCTCGGTGGCCCCAAATGCCTCCTTGTACAGCTCGATCGCCTTCGCACAGCTCTTCAGCACCAGATAAGGCGTCACGGTGTGCACGCCTTCCGGAACCGGATTCTTCGCCGCCTTCGCCATGTCGATCTCCTCCTGATGGAACAGTCCTGTCAGAGGGGGCATCATATAGGCGCCGCTTCGAGGAGGTCCAGTCGATGCGCCCTCTGATTCTCTTCATCATGTTCACGCTGGTCGCGCAGGCCGCGCCGCGCACGCACTTCGTCCGCACCCGCGCCTCCAAGGACGCGAAGACCCCCTCCACCGGCGCCTTCCAGACCGCGGCGGTCCGCTACCGCAAGCCCGAGGCCCCCGTCGACGTCGTGCTGCTCGCGGTCGTCCACCTCGGCGAGCCGCGCTACTTCGGCCGCATCCAGAAGCTGCTCGCCGCCTCCGACCTGGTCCTGTACGAAGCCGTCCAGGTCGGCAACGACGAGCACCCCGTGCCCGCCACCAACCGCTGGGCCGACCCCGCGTCGATGTTCGGCAAGATGCTGGGCCTCGTGCACCAGGCCTCTGCGCTGGACTACCACCCCGCGAACTTCGTCTGGGCCGACATCTCGCTCGACGAGCTCATGGACAAAGGAGGCCAGGACCTCATGGCGGCCATCCTCTCCGGCGGGCCCACGCAGGCGGCCGAGGCGATGGGCGAGGGCATGCTCGGCCTCCTCGCCAGCGTGTTCGACCCTCGCCAGGCCCGCGCCCAGCTGGCCACCGTGCTCGCGAAGTCCTTCGACGACCTGCCCGCGATCCTCGGCGAGCAGCTGTCCCGCCCCCTGATCGCGCTGCGCAACAAGCGCCTGATGGAGGTCGTCGACCGCCAGCTCGCCCGCCTCGAGCGCGGCACGCTCACGGTGCTGTTCGGCGCCGGCCACATGCCCGACCTCGACCGCACCCTGCAGGCCCGCGGCTACGTCCCCGTCGAGACCCGCTGGCTCTCCGCCTGGACCTACTGAGGCTCCGGGTAAACCAGGTCGTCCAGCGCCGCCTGACCCGTCACGAGCTCCACGCGCGTGATCACCGCCGACGGCCACAGCGCGCCGATGAACGACGCCTGCCCGCTCGCGCCCACCGGCGCCTCGTAGCGCCCCAGGCTGTTCGGCCCCGCGAAGAGCTCCACCGTCGAGACCCGCGTCCGATCGGGATCCACGAACACCGCCCCGAACGCGGCCACCCGGGCGGAGGTGGGGGAGGCGGAGGGCGCGCTGGCCCGCACGAAGCCCACTCCGAGCTTCTCCTCCGACGGAGGCACCAGCTTGCCGCCCGAGAACGCGTGCAGCCCCGCAGAGGCCTCATCCGCCACCCGCACCGCGCGCTCGAACAGCGCCCCACGGCCCTGGAAGCGGTTCACCGGCACCTCCACCACGTGCCCGGCCACCACCGCCGGCGACGCGCCCTCGAAGTCGGTGCCGTCCAGCAGCACCGCATCCCAGTCGATCTCGCGCCGTCCGCTCGCCAGCGCCGGCGGGTTCGCGCCGTTGTTCGCGCCGCCGATGCGCGCCACCAGCTGCTGCAGCGCGTGCGGCGCCTCCACCCCCGCGCCCGCGAACAGCTGCGGCGCCTCGAGCGCGGTCAGCGTGAACGCGGCCGGCGCGAGGTCCTTGAAGCCGGGCACCGCCGCCACGCCCACCACCGTGCCGGCCGCCCCGAGCTGCACCTCCACCGCCACCCGCCCGTGCGCATCGGTCACGCTTTGCTCGACGGAGAGTACGGCGCGCCCGCTCGCCACCCGCAGGCTCACCGGCACGTTGCGCACCGGGTCGCCGCCCGCGTCGCTCACCGTCAGCACCACCGGCGCCGCCAGCCGGTTGCCCGCGAGCCCCACCTGGTCGCCGCCCGCGCTCACCGCGATCGACGCGGGCACCGGGCCCGCCGGCGCCGCCGCCATCGCCGCCGCGCCGATCGACGGCAGCGAGTCCGAGGCGCACCCCACCACGATCGCCGACAGCAGCGAGAGCGCGCCGGCGAGGACGCAGCACCAGCGCGGAGCACGGCACGGCTGATCCACGGCATGGGCATCGACGCCCCGCCCCCCCGCCGTGAGTCCGGGCATGCCCCGCGCCCGTGGTAAGCTCCACCCGGATGCGCCCGTTCACGCTCCGCCAGCGGTTTCGTTACAGATTCGACACCATGATGGCGCGCGGCACCGCCGCGTTGATCGTCTGGCTGGGCGCTCTCGCCGGCGCGCTCGTGCTGGGCGTCTCGCTGCTTTCCAGCACATTGGGATCCTAAGCTTAGAATTCCACGTGGACAAGTTGTCGCG
>JADMIO011560832.1_pt1 | contig 10895 bp, 6 predicted proteins | sample 8958161 | NCBI WGS metagenome assembly JADMIO01 (sample SAMN16585339, study PRJNA669376) | soil metagenome | isolation source: Crop rotation soil | place: USA: Cullars Rotation, Alabama | collected 2011 | reverse complement strand
GACGATCGCCGCCCCCGCCGCCAGCAACACGCCAATCACCCGCACGACAATCCGACCCGTCTGCGATCTCAAGTGTGAAACTCCAGGAAGTAGAGCCCATGTAGAGCCCGTGGCGCGAGCCAGGGTTTCGTCAGTTCGATGCGCGGATTGGTACGAACCTCCCAGCGCTCAAGAAAGTCCAATGGCACGCATTTTTACGGGTGCAACATTCGACTGCACGGTAGATCTCCCCGCTAAACCCTCGCTCCCGTCTCCGCTTCGCTTCGCCGTGACAAGTGCGCTTCGGGCTCTACAGTGGTCGCCCCGTCTAATTGCATGCCCGCTCCGGCGGCTCTACACTCCAGACGAATGAGCAAGCCGAAAGTTCTCATTCTCCGCACCGCGGGCACCAACTGCGACGCCGAGGCCGTTCATGCCTGGGAGCTCGCAGGCGCCGAACCGCAACGGCTCCACGTCAACGAACTCATCGAGCAACCGCAGCGGTTGCGGGAATTCGCGATTTTAACCATCCCCGGCGGGTTCAGCTATGGCGACGACATTGCGGCCGGGAAGATCCTCGCCCGCCGGATGATCGATCATCTATCCGACCCAATCCGCGATTTTGTGGCGGCCGACCGCCTGATTCTGGGCATCTGCAACGGGTTTCAGGTCCTGGTGAAGGCGGGCCTGCTGCCGGGATTTGAGGAGTCTGAATCGTCGGACGGCGATGCGGATCAATCTGCGGGGGCGCCTCTGGGCAAACAGGTCGTCACGCTGACAAACAACGATTCGGCGCGCTTTGAAGATCGCTGGATTCACATGATATCGTCGGAGCGTGGCTGCGCGTTCGTGCCGCCTCACATTCAGGTGTCGCTGCCCATCGCCCACGGCGAAGGCAAGCTGGTGACGATGGACAACGCCATCCGAGCCCGATTGCGGAAGGGCGGGCACATTGCGCTGACGTACTGCGACTCAAACGGCGAGCCGGGATCCTATCCAATCAACCCAAACGGCAGCGAAGACGATACTGCCGGCCTGTGCGACCGCACCGGCCGGGTCTTTGGCCTGATGCCGCACCCCGAGCGATTTGTCTATGCGACGCAGCACCCGGAGTGGACGCGGCGCAAAGGGCACCCCGACGATCGGACCGATGGCCGAATCTTTTTCGAAACCGCCGTCAAAGCAGTGACGTGAGGAATGGAGCCGTGTGTGACGCAGATGAATTATGAACGCCACTTTGTACCGCGCGGAGCGGACATGGGTGATTGGGCGCAGTTGGAGCCTCTGTTCGACAAGCTCGAACAGAGATCGCTCAACAATACCGACGACCTTCAGCAATGGCTGCTCGATACGAGTGAATTGTCCGCGTGCATCTCGGAAGAATCGAGCAAGCGTCACGTGGCCATGACCTGTGCGACAGATGATCCTCAGAAGGAACAGGCGTATCTCTACTTCGTCGAGGAGATCACGCCGAAATGCAAGCCGCGCTGGCAGACGTTGCGGGAACGATACGTCGCCTCGCCGGCGCGATCGAAGTTGCCGCAGCCGCGTTTCACCGTCTACGACCGCAGCACGACGGCCGCTGTGGAAATCTTTCGCGAGGAGAACGTGCCGCTGCAGGTCGAGGAGGACAAGCTCGATCAGCAGTATCAGAAGATCTGCGGCGGCATGACGGTGCAATTCGACGGCAAGGAGCGGACGCTCCAGCAGATGTCGCGCTACCTGCGCGAACCGGATCGGGCGCTGCGGCAGCAGGCGTGGGAGCAGATTGTGCAGCGGCGATTGCAGGACCGCGACGCGATCGACGAGATCTTCGATAAGCAGTTGGAACTTCGAGGCCAGATTGCCCGCAATGCCGGTTTTGACAACTTCCGCGACTATCAGTTCCGTGTGTACGAACGATTCGATTACGCGCCGGCGGACTGCCTGCAATTCCATCGCGCCATCCAGACCGTCGCGGCCCCGGCAGCGAGGAAGATCCAGGAAGAGCGGCGCGAATCACTCAAGGTCGATCCGCTGCGGCCGTGGGACCTGGCAGTGGACCCGTTCAATCGTCCGCCGCTCAAGCCGTTCGAGACCGCGGACCAGTTATGCAAGGGCTCGTCGGCGATTTTTCACCGCATCGATCCCGAGTTGGGGCGGCAGTTCGACGAAATGATACAAAAGGGCTGGCTGGATCTCGAGAGCCGCAAAGGCAAGGCCCCGGGCGGTTACCAGGCAACGTTTGACGAGCAGCGCCGGCCGTTCATTTTCATGAACGCGGTCGGACTCCATGGCGACGTCGAGACGTTGCTGCACGAAGGAGGACATGCATTTCACGCCGTGGCCTGTCGCGACGAACCGCTCGTGCAATATCGACACTGCGGCATGGAGATGGCCGAAGTCGCGTCGATGGGCATGGAGTTGCTCGCATACGATCATCTCGATGTCTTCTATAAGAGCGACGATCTCAAACGTGCCCGGCGCGAGCAGATGGAGAGCATCATTGGCCTCTTCTCGTGGATCGCGACGATCGATGCCTTCCAGCATTGGCTCTACACGGGTGAATCGCAGTGGCTTGATGACGCATGTTTAGCCCCGTCGCGTGCGACGGGGAACGCGGGTGGATCGTCGGCAGGAGGAGACTCCGCACCCGCACTCGGTGTCGCACGCGACACCGCTAAACATCGAGTCGCCCGGACTGCTGCGTGGTTGCGTCTGATGGATCTGTACGGCGGGATCGAAGATTGGACTGGCTACGAGAACTCTCGTGAGGCGTTGTGGCAGCGGCAGCTCCATCTTTTCGGCGTTCCGTTCTATTACATTGAATACGGCATTGCCCAGATCGGTGCGTTACAACTCTGGCAGAACGCTCGCAAGGACAAGGTCCAGGCGCTACGGCAATACCGCGAGGCGCTCAAACTAGGCGGTTCGCGTCCCCTGCCCGAACTGTGGCAGGCCGCGGGACTCACATTCGATTTCAGTCAGAAGACCCTCGAACCATTGATCCGCGCCGTGTCGGATGAACTCGCGAGGCTGTGACATATACGCACGCCAAACGAAAGGTCTCACGTGCCCATCAATCTTGATCGCGAATTGACGCGCGAGTGGTTGCTGACGAATGGGCGCGGCGGCTTTGCCTCGGGCACGCCGGTCGGCGTCAACACGCGCCGTTATCACGGGCTGCTTTGCGCGGCGGCGAAACCACCGCTCGAGCGCTGGATGCTGCTGTCGAATGTGCTCGAGAAGATCACGATTCGTCGCGACGAGCCCGCGCTCCCTTCGGTCGCGGCTAAACAGGACACCATCATTGAACTGGCAAGTTTTCAATTCGATGGGTCCATTCATCCGCATGGCCACGAATACCTGACGCAATTCGAAGTCAACAACAGCGCACCCGAACCATGGGCATTGTTTGTCTACGAGACGCAGGGGCTTCGCGTCGCGAAGCGAATCATTCTGCCGCGCGATCGCGATGAGGTGCGGATCGAGTACGAAGTGGCCGCGCTGCCGGATGCGCGGGTGACGTTCGAATTGCTTCCGCTAGTGTCCATGCGCGATTTCCATCATCTGACGCAACGATTCGACGACGGATTTCCTGTCGATACGTGCAAAGCGGCCGCGATTGTGCATGCGTGGCGTGGCGGGCCGCGTCTGTGGATGTCCGGCCGCGTTGGGGGGGCGGGCGTCCCGCCCGCCGCATCTGGAATAGGTTCTTCCTCCGCACCAGCCACCTCTTCACGCCCTGGCGGGCAGGATGCCCGCCCCCCGACAGGCGTCAATCCCTCCGAGGTGATGCGATTCGATCATAAGCCAGACTGGTGGCGAGGGTTTTTCTACAAAGAAGAGGCGCATCGCGGCCAGGATTGTCGTGAAGATCTCTTTGCACCCGGGTGGTTCAAGACGACCGACATTGGCGGGCAGGATGCCCGCCCCCCGACAGGTGGTGCATTCTCAGTCCTCTTCACAGCACGAGCATTGTTCGACCCTGCCATGACGGAAGAAGGGGACAGCGCAGGAGAGGGGGCGAAGCAACTAGAGCACGAAGCGCACTTGTCACGGCGAAGCGAAGCGGAGACGGAAGCCAGGGTTTCGTCAGTTCGATCTGCGAACAGATCGTTGTCCAACGCGCAAGTGGAGCCGCCGTCTTCAATCCGCAATCCGCAATTCGCAATCCGCAATGTGGACCAGCGTCTTCTCGACGCCGCCGACGCCTTTGTGGTCGCACGTCGCCGTGCCGACGGCAGCAACAGCAAGACGATCGTCGCCGGCTACCACTGGTTCGGCGACTGGGGCCGCGACACGTTCATCGCCATGCCCGGCCTGCTCTTTGAAACGAAGCGTTTCGATGAAGCGTTTGAAATTCTTGAAACCTTCGCGGCCGTTCAACGCAATGGACTCATCCCTAATCGTTTCAGCGATTACGGCGACGGCTGCGATTACAACAGCGTCGACGCCAGCATGTGGTTTCTTCACGCGGCCACCTTGTATTACCAGCTGACTCGCAACAAGGCACATTGGGCCCAGACGCTCTACCCGGCGTGCCGCAGCATTGTCGAGCATTTCACGAAAGGCACTGACTTCGACATCTATGTGGACACCGACGGTTTGGTCAGCGCGGGCAACCCGGCCACACAGCTCACCTGGATGGACGCGAAATTCGGTGACACCGTATTCACCCCGCGACACGGAAAGGCGGTTGAGATCAACGCGCTCTGGTACCACGGGCTGCGGTCATTGGAAAAACTGTGCCTCGATATTTCACCTCAGCACACAGGGCACTACGACGAACTGGCCGACAAAGCGGAAGCTTCATTCCTCGCCACCTTCTGGAACCAGAACGGGAATTATCTATTCGATGTCGTGCATGGCGGTCGGTCACCCGCTTCCAGAATGGCCGACCCCGCTATCCGTCCGAACCAGATCTTCGCCGTGAGTTTGCCGCACACGCCTTTGAGCGCAATGCAGCAAGAGAACGTACTTGGCTGCGTCCGGCAGCATCTGCTCACGCCCTATGGTCTGCGAAGTCTGTCTCCCAGCGACAAGGCTTATCGCCCGCATTACCGCGGGACCCCCTTCGAGCGCGACAGCGCCTATCACCAGGGCACCGTCTGGGGTTGGCTGATCGGCCCCTACGTCGAAGCCCACCTCCGCGTGCACGAGTTCTCCCCACAGGCGAAGGCCGAAATGCGAGAGCATCTCCAACCGCTGATCGCACACCTCGACGAAGCCGGCATCGGCTCGGTCAGCGAGGTTTTCGACGGCGACCCCCCACACAAACCCGGCGGCTGCATCGCCCAGGCCTGGAGCGTGTCCGAACTCCTCCGCGCCTGGCGGCTCAGCTCTCCGGACTGATGCACCCGAGGGAATGAAAAAGGCCGAACCTGTCGGGCCGGCCTGTAAACTGCAGGGCAATTTGGGCTGGAACGTTCCCGCATCAGTAGCCGATGCGTGCCACTGCTCTGTGAGCAGTGGGGAAGGCGGGAATCATCGTTCCGCGGTGAACCAATCCTTATCGTGAGGTCGACACCGCCTCTCACTGCTCGCAGAGCAGCGGCACACCGAATTCAACCATTCATGCAGGAATCGGTCTAACGCTTGGCCGCTTCCAGATCCTCGTTGTCGACCTGGGACGGTTCCTGAGCCACGCCCATTTCCTTCACCAGGTTGATTGCATGGTAGCCGCCGTGCAGGCGATCCTTGATCCACCAGGCGCCGAAGATGAAGAACGCGATGGCGGGCAGGATCGACACATACTTGAAGGCCATGGAAGGACCGTAGACGTCCTTCCAGCCACCCACCTTGAAGATCACCAGCCCCAGCGCCACCTGCCCGATGAAGCCGAGAAAACCGATGGTCATCGCGCCGCCCTTGGGATATCGCTCCGCGGCGATACCGAGCATGGTCGGCCACATGAAGCAGACGCCGACGTAGAAGATGGTCGCATAAAGATAAGCGGTGCCCGGCGAGTGCACGCCTGACAGCAGGAAGAGTCCGAAGAAGGTCAGGCCGGTCGAAGCCCACATCATGCCGATGGGTGAGATGGCATGTGCGATCGGGCCGGCAAAGTATCGCAGCACAAACATGATGGCGCTGCCATACACGAGAATGAGGGTACCGCTCGATTTGGTCAGGTCCGTGAGAACGCCTTCGACCCACTGTCCCGGCGCGAGCTCGGCCGACGCGGTCATCATCATGCACAGCATGAGCAGCAGATAGCCGGGACGTGAAAGCTCTTTGACCATTTCGCCGGCGGGAATGCCCGCGGCCGCACGTTCGGTTGGTGGAAACTTCTCTCCCAGGATCATGAGGGCGAAGGTTAGAGCAGGCAGCAGGATGAGACCCATCTGCCATCGCCATGACAGGCCGATGCTTTTGAATACGAAGACAGCCACCAGTCCCCCAATGATAAGTCCTCCCGGCCACCAAGCATGCAGGGCGTTGAGCTTCTTGGTCTTGGCATCAGGGTAGAGAGACGCGGCCAGTGGATTGATGACTGCTTCAACCAGGCCATTGCCGAAACCTGCCACGAGCATGGAGTACACCAGCACCGGGTAGCTGTGACTGGTGATGAAGGCAAGGATGCCGACGATTTGAAGGATGGCGGCGCCTGTCAATGTCGGCTTCATGCCGAATTTATCAAGGAAGGGTGAGGCGACGAAAATCGAGCCCGCGAAGCCGAAGAACGCCATGGCGGATATCCAGCCAACGTCAGCATTGGTCAGAGGATGGCCGTCCACTTTGAATTCCGCGATCAGGTCGTTCCCAATGAAACCGCGGATGATGAAGATAAAGGCGGTGACAGAGAGCGCCAGGCAGCTCGCAATAAAAATCATCGACTTGTGCGTTTTCATGTCGGTTCCCTGAGCAAATTGTTCGAAGCCCTCGAATTGCAGGCGGTTATGGTAACTGTTCGTTGAGACAATGCAAATCGGGCATCAGGGTCGGCTCATTTATTGCATTGCCTGTGAAACCCTCAGCGTCCGGACGGGTACAAAGAACGTTCGGCGCCGCACATCTGGAGCAAACCGACATGCTCATGCGATCATCCCTGCGCAGGTTGTCAGACAGTTATCTTCCGCTCGCGGCGGTGTTCTTAAGTTTCTCCCCAGTGAATGGAAGGGCCGAATCGGCCACTGGACCCGCCAACGAGGACGCTCTCGTCAGGATTTCCATCTACGAACTCTCCGGGCCGATGGATCAGTTGAAGGAGATGAAGCTTGCCGATATCGAGAAACTTCAGGAACAGCCCACGTCGCGCCCGCGCGGGCGCTGGAATCGGCCGCCACGAGCGGCGGATATGCCGCCTCTGTCTCTTGGCCAGTTCTCTGTTGCCGGCATGAATGGGACGGTTCGGGTGACATTGTCCGCGCGCGTTCCGTATGCAGAGTCTCCTCCGGCCGGTTCGCAACCGGCTCGCTCGCGGGGAGTTCGCGTTTCCTATGGAGAAGTTGGTTTCAGCGCGGAAGGAACCGCGCGGCCTGACCCCAATACGCCAGACGGTCGCGTGATCGATCTGAAATGGAAAATCACGCCAGCCTACATCGGCCGCAAATCGGAGACCTCGCAATATCAGACTGCGATTCACGTCGCGCCCGACAAGCCGAGCCTCATGTTGCTCGACGACGGCGCAGTTGCCATGAACGAACATGGGACAGGCCGGCTCAGATACCTTAAAGCGCAGTTTGTTGCTTCGCGGAAACGCGATGCGAGCGAGAAAGCGCCCGTGAATGCGACGCTCAAAGATGCCATACCCGGGGAGACGCATGGCCAGGTGGATTGTTTTCAGCTCGTGGCCGCGGGCAGTAAGCTTTCGGAACTTGATACCACCGCACTCACAACCGATCGCCCATCGCCTTCTGAGCTGCTGAAAAGGCTGAGCGCCCAGGGAGATGCCCTGCAGACCTTTACCGGCACATTTGCCGTGAGCAAGGACGGCAAGATGCAGTTGTTGGCGGGTCAGCGCGTTCCCACTGTCCAGGATGTAGTTGTTTCGTCCAGAGGACAGGTGACACCTTCCGCTACCTACGAGGAAGTCGGCAATATCATGAAGCTCGATGGGCTGACTTGGAAAGATGGCATCGCCAGAGGCCAGCTTACATTCGAGGCTTCGGGAATCGGCTCCACCTCCGTCGAAATCACAGCCGGCATCAAGCTTCCCAGTTTTACGCAGTGGAAGCTGATTCAGGATCAGTCATTTCGAAACGGCGTGCCGGAGTACTTCGTGATGCGCGGAAGCCCCTCGCCGCCCAAACCCGAAGCAAACACCATGCTTTATGTCTTCCGGCTGGTACTCACGCGCGGTGAGTAGTACGACGCTGTCGCATGCGCATCCAGGTGACGAGAGCGCCTCGCATCTTTCTCAATTCACGAGGCGTATTCGTCCTTCCCAGATTGCCCTCTTGTTTAGCGGTGTCGCGTGCGACACCGAGTGAAAACGCTGCCTGGTGAAAGATGGTGTTCAGTGTTCACGGAGACGCATGGAGGAGCGGCGTGTTGGGAACGCGCCTCCCGACCACAATTACTTTCGATGAGAACGTCCTCTCCGTCCGCGGTGTCGCACGCGACACCGCTAAACAATTGCGGCATGCCAGATCATGCCCTCACTCTGACTCAGTTCCCTGTTGCTGTTGCTGCTGACGCTGTTGCCGTTGCTGGCGTCGCTGGGCACGTTGCTCGGGCGTAAGTTGGGCACGTTGCTCGGCAGTAAGCCGTCCGGGACGTCCCGCGGGTCGAGAAGCGGCGGCCGCGCCAGGACGCTGGCGCGCGGGAGTCCATAGCGGCGTGGCCAACTGCGATTCCCACTTTTCCAGATCACCCTTCATCTCCTTGACCAGGTCGGCGTGATCGGTGGCCACATCCTTCGTCTCGCTCAGATCGCTCGCCAGGTTGTAAAGCTCGGTCTTCGGTTTGTCTTTGTCGCCCATACGAACCAGCTTCCAATTGCCCTTGCGAACGGCCGCCTGGGGCCCCATTCGCCAGAACAGTGCCTGATGCGGCGCATCGCTCTTTTCGCCGGTGACGTAAGGTAGCAGATTCACACCGTCCATGGGACGATCGTCGGGCACGCTTCCGCCCGCAACGGCGACGGCCGTTGGAAAGATATCCAGCGAAATCACCGGCTTTTCATAGACTTTGTCGGCCGGGATTTTTCCCGTCCAGCGCACGGCGAACGGAATATGAATGCCCCCCTCCCATACCTGCCCCTTGATCCCGCGCAGCGGCAGATTGCTCGAAGTGGTCGAAGGCGTCGGACCACCATTGTCGCTCAGATAGAACACGAGCGTTTTCTCATCGAGCCCTTTCTTGTGCAGCTCGTCGAGGACTTTTCCCACGCCGTCATCCAGGGCGGACAGCATCGCGGCATGCGTGCGGCGCCGCTTATCGGCGATGTTCTTGAAGCGATCCAGGTACATCTCCGTGGCCTGGAGCGGCGAGTGCACGGCGTTGTATGGTAGGTAGAGGAAGAACGGCTCTTTGGCGTGACGATCGATGAAGGAGACGGCCTCGCGCGTGAGCGCGTCGGTCAGGTAATCCGGCTCCTCCACGGGCTCAGTGCCGCGGCGAATCGGATTGTTCGGAATCAGGTCTTTGAAATAATCGTGTGCGCCGCCTGGGAATCCGAACTCTTCGTCGAAGCCGCGGCGCTGCGGATGAAACTTCGGGTCGTTGCCCAGGTGCCACTTACCGATGTGGCCGGTCACATAGCCGGCCGCCTTCATGCGATCGGCGATGGTGATCTGCGAAAGCGGCAGACCGAACTCGGCCGTGTAACCGCCCGGGCCGGGATTGAACTCATGACCGAAGCGCTGCTGATATCGCCCCGTCATCAGGCCGGCCCGCGTCGGGCTGCACAGCGGGCACGAGACGTAGCCATTGGTGAAACGCACGCCGGACTTGGCGAACGCGTCAATGTGCGGGGTGGGGATGTCCTTGCAGCCCTGATAGCCCACGTCAGCGAAGCCTTCATCGTCCGCCAGGATGACAACCACGTTTGGCTTGGACTTCTGCTCCGCGGCCGCACTCCACGTGCAAAATGAGGCGACAGGTGTTAACGCGACGAGGAGAAAGCGAAAACGAGTGGATGGCATCAGCGGGCTCCGGATTGAGATCGACAGAGTGAAACAAGCGATACAGGGACAGCGGCCGGGACCACAGGAGAACGATCCAGGAGCCGTCTGGCTATCAATGCCCTGGGAGGAACATTATTGCGAAATGTGTCTTCGAAGTCTCTGAATTTCAGGCTTCAAATCTGAGATTTGCAATGTGAGATGTTACAGTGGCACTCACTTTGTCCGAGATAAGTCGGCCGTTGCAGGGAGCCATGAAAGAGCATCGTTGGTCGTATCACTTTCAAAGGATCTTCGCGGCTCCTTCACGGTAGTCGCCAGCGACGCGAAAGCGTGTTTCACGATTCTTCCTGGTTTCCTGGCTTCCTGAGAGGCTCTCTTTGTTCGAACGGAGGGACTTGGCCGAGTGCAAACAGGCGGATCGCTTCGGGATAGGCGACGCATTCCTGCTCAAACACGCGGGCGGCCAGCGTGTCGGGTGTGTCGCCGGGCAGAACCGGCACCGTCCGCTGAAGGACAACCGGCCCCGCGTCATATTCATTGTCGGCCAGGTGAACGGTGCAGCCGCTGACCGTCTCCCCCGCCTTCAGGACGGCCTCATGCACATGATGCCCATGCATCCCGCGCCCGCCGAATTTGGGCAACAGGGCCGGGTGGATGTTGAGCACCTTCCCCAGATACCGCGATGGAATCTCCCACTTGCACAGGTAGCCGGCCAGCAGAATCAGATCGGCCTCCACGCGATCGATGGCCTCGTTGATCCGCTCGCTGAATTGCGGCTCCGCGCACTCTCGCCGCGAAACAACAAGCGTCGGAATTCCCGCCTCGCGCGCAATCTCCAGCCCGCGAACCTCCGCCCGCGAGCTG
>JADMIO011482899.1_pt1 | contig 10895 bp, 7 predicted proteins | sample 8958161 | NCBI WGS metagenome assembly JADMIO01 (sample SAMN16585339, study PRJNA669376) | soil metagenome | isolation source: Crop rotation soil | place: USA: Cullars Rotation, Alabama | collected 2011 | reverse complement strand
GCGGCGTCTGCCGCGGCGCGCGGCGCGACGGTAGCCGGTGCAGCGTTAGGGTTCGCACGCGGCGCAGCGTAGGTGGCTGGTCTCGCTGAGCGCGGCGCGACGTTAGCAGCGCGCGTCGCGTTCGCGTTTGCATGCGATGCAGCGAAAGCAGCTGGTCTCGCGGCGCTTGCGGCTGCGCGCTGCGCGAAGCTAGGAGCGTGCGCAGGGTTCGCGGCTGAGTGGGCTGGCGCGTAGGCGGCTGATCCTCCGGCGTTTGCGGCTGCGCGCGGCGCGAAGTTAGGAGCCGGTGCAGTGTTTACGCGTGAGTTCGGCGCCGCGTAGGCGGCTGGTCTTGCGGCGTTTGCGGCTGCGCGCGGCGCGATGTTAGTTGCCGCTCGTGCAGCGTTTGCCGCAGCTTGTTGCGCGCCGTAGCCCGTTGGCCGAGTGATGTGTGCAGCTGTGCGCGGCGCTCTGCCTCGCTGCCCCGGCATCGCGTTGTTTGCCGCTGACTGCTGCGCCTCTTGATAGTTGTATGCGAGCTGATTGTAAGAATCGTGCTGGCCGTATCCCGTGCCGGAATACGTTCCATGCTGCGCGTGCTCTTCATAGAGGCCTTGCGACTCGTCCAGCTCGAGCGCGACCTGTAAATCGAAGTCGGTGTGGTACGAGCCGAACTCGTCCGCGTCGCGCCACGGCCCGACGCTGTCCCTCGATTCGAAGTACTTCGAGCCGCCACCGCGGTTGCCGCGATCCCGCATACTGCCCACTGCTCCTAAGAGAACAAAGGTCCGAAGGCTGACGCTGTCCGATGCAGTTACGTTGGTCAAGCCCGACTACGAGAACGCATTCATTTTGCGAGAGCGCGTCTGAGATTCGGGGTAAGAACGCAGCTGCTAACGCGTCGCATCGATCACCGCTCGCGCACGCTGCGCCTCGTCAAACGGTTGGGCGGACGAACTTGATGCATGCTGCTTCCCCGGCGCGAGCCGCGTCGGCGCCCACCAAGAAGCTGAATCAAGTTGATCTCAATCTATCGGGAGCGCTCTACGCGTTGCTGCGAACGCCCACCGTGACCAACCAGGCAGAGAGCTCGGCATCAGCCAGCCGGCGATGAGCGCAGCCCGCGGGCGCTTGCGCGACCGGCTCTACCTTCTCTTTTGGCCGGCGATTCGGGGTCCGCGGTGCGAGTGTCTACCGCGCCTGGTCTTCGCCGCTCGTCGTCTGAGCGCTTCAGTGGCGAGTACCGGCTCACGCAGCTGGCAGAGGCGCTCGCGGAGCCGCTGCAAGCGGCGCGCTCGATGCGGTCGCATCGAACGCTCGCGACGAGCATGGACTAACAACTGACAAGTTGTATGCCCTGCCGCGCTCGAGCTTCAGTCCAGCGCCGAGCTCACTCGCGGAGCACATTATGCATCGCTCGGAACGCACGCCGCACGTACATGGCCTCACACGCACCGCGCCTACTCGCTGCTGATGCGACCGGGCACTGATCTCCTCGCGGTGATGACCGCTCCATCGGACAATCGGCGAATCGACAGCGAACATCCAAGGCACGCGCGGGCCGTATCTCGCACCGCGAATCGTTCAATGTCTCGGAATGCAGGCTTTTCGCCGGACCAGGCGCTGACTTGGTCTTCGTTTACAAGGTGCTGCGACCGAGGTGGCATCGCTTGTTTGGACAAGCTGCAAGACTGCAGAATGTATAAGACTGTTAGATGTCCTGAATCCAGGCGTTGAATGCGCTCCCCATGAGTGGGGACTTGCATCTCGTTCGGCGTGTTCTCTACATCGAACGATGATGCTTTTCTCGAAGCGCGTGTTGGGCCTGTTGGCGGTGCTGCTGTCGGCTGCGGCGCCAGCACAGGCGCACGACCCACCGGAGGTCACGCACATCGAGTGGATGGACACCCACCGCGCGCTCTTCGGAACCGCGCGTGGCTTCATCCTTGGCGACACGGACGCGCGCAGCTATCGCTGGGCCTGCATCGAGGGCGTCGGCCTCCAGCTGGGTGAGCAACCGAGCTTCATCGTCCTGCCTGACGACTCTTGGTTGGTCGCGACCGAGCATGGTTTGAAACGAAGCTCCGACCAAGGCTGCAGCTGGAGCTCCGTGGCACGTTTCGGCGTCACCACGGCATCGGCGCTCGTCGCGGTTCCAGGCGACGCGGGCCATGTGCTGCTGGCGCTCGCGGGTGCAGCGGTCGGCGGCGTATACGAGAGCCGAGATGCTGGCGGGACCTGGCAAAAGCGGCTGAACCTCGCGGCTGACGACTACGTTGCACAGATCGGCGTCGCCGCGACCGACACGTCTCGCATCTACCTGAGCGGGCTCGTCATCGACGAAGCAGCCGATAAGTTTTCCTTCCAACTGACGCGTTCGCGCGATGGCGGGACCAGCTGGGACCGCGCGTACGTTCCGCTCGCGCCCGACGAAGATCGCGCGGTGCTGGCGGCGGTCAGTCCGACCGATCCGGACGCGTTGGTTGTGCTTGCGAACAATCACCGCTGGGGTGAAGCGCCAGACCGCGCGCTGTACAGCACCGATGCAGGCTCGACCTTTCGAGAGCTCGCGCGCGGAATCAAGCTCACCGCCGCAGCCTTCGATATCACGGGCGAGCACGTAATCTTGGCTGGCGGCGATAGCTTGAGCCGGGTGTATCTGGGCGCGGACAGCGAGGAGGCGCCACAGAAGATCGGTGAATCGCAGCTGCTCAGCTGCGCGCAATCAGGGCCAGACGCCCTCTACGCTTGTGGGCACGTCGGCAAGTTCGACCCAGTCAATGCGGGCGCGTTTGTGTCCGGCGACGACGGCGTATCGTGGCGTTCCCTGATGGCATTCACCGAGGTGAAGCAGGCTGTGCAGTGCACCGGAGTTGCCGCTGCCAGCTGCAAAGATCAGTGGATCGACTGGCAGCTGGAAATTCTCGTCGGGCTCGGGGGCGCGCCGATCGACTCGGTGGAAGGCTGGCGAGACTTCAAGGGCATCGAGGAAACGCCTGCGCCGGCCCCTGCGCATACGCTCGCGACCGCGAAGCGGACGGAGGCTGCAGCCGCTCCGAGCGGCGGGGATGCTGCAGTCAGCAGTATGGACCCCACTCGTGACGTAACTAACGCGGGTGGCTGTCAGACGGCTCTAACAATGCGCACGCAGCCCGACGTTTGGGGCTTTTTCACCGTCCTTTGCTGTGGGATCGCACTGCGCCTTCACACTAAGAAAACTGGACTCAATCGATTCAAACGATAAGGCCTATACAATCATGCGATGAGGCTCGCTCTTGATCTTACACACGTCTGCCAACATGATGCTGACTACACCGAGCTGTAAGCAGCGACGGCGCGGCGACAAAGGAGCAGCACATGAACGCGGGAACAAGCGTGTTTGCGGGCGTGGCCGCAGTGATCAGCGGTCTCGGCACAGTCGCTGCGTGTACGGGGCCGGTCCGAGGCGGCTCGACTGACTACACAGAGGCGACGCCGATCTCCACCTCACTACCTACAGCGGGCGCGGCGGCGCCGAAGATCACCGCGGCCACTACGCATCCCGGGCCGAGCGACAGCGCTGCGGCCGTGCCGCCACCCGCTGCGACAGTCGCGGTCGCGCCCCCGCCGCCGGCAGCTGCACCGGCGACGCCAGCCACTCTGCCACCCGCTGCGAGCGTGCCCACGATCACGCCGGCGACGACCACTGCGCCTCCCAGCACGACCAAACCTGCGGGCACCGGCTGGAACGCTGGGTCCGGTACGGCGCTGCCGGACGGTAAGACCATCGAGTACCGCATCCCGGATGGCACAGGCGGCAAGGACTGGAACCCCAAAGACAACCCCATCCGCGTGCGTCGCGGCATGGTGCTGCACCTCGTCGATGACGACAAGTCTACGCGCGCTGGCGGCCATTGGCTGCACACGAACGGGCAGCCGTGTACGCACGGTCTAAAGGCGATCGGTCAGGGGTTTGACTGCAACATCAGCATGACGGCACCGACGGGTCTCATTGCTGGTGTGTTCGAGCACAACGTCGCGAACGGCATCGGTCAGCTGTACATCGAGGTCGTCGCGGACGCGAACTGAGCCCGCTCGCCGACGTTCTTCGCGTTATATATACATCGACCAAGATGCGTTCGAGCATCGCCACGGCGCCCTGGCAGCTAGCAGCTAGATCGAACGCGACGGCGCTAACGCCGCTAGATCGAATAGTCCCGGACGAAGCGGTCTTCCAGTGTGGTTTGCGCATCGGTCAGGTGGCGCTGCACCGTCGCGGGCGAGCAACCTGTGCGCCGCGCGATGGCGTGCAGCGGCTCGCCCTGAACGTGGCGCAGCACCCACATCGCGCGCGACGTCGCTGGTAGAAGATCGAGACGCTCGTACACCTCGCGGCCGAGCATTCGCTGCCACGGCCCCGCAGGTTCGTGCGGTCGCAAGCCGCGCGCTCTCAGCTTCCGCACCGCGCCGCGGATCGCGATCTGCGCGACGAGGCCTTTGAACGCGACCTGCGGCTCCAGCGATCCAACCGCGTGCAGCGCCTGCGTCAGCACGTCTTGCACCAGGTCATCGAGCTCGTCGTCGCGCCCGAGCATCCGGACGCTGATGGCTGCAACGTACGGCGCATAGCGCACGTACAGCGCCGCGAACGCATCGACGCCGGGGTCGTGAGGTGTCAGCACGCGGGCGGCCGCCGCGCGCATGGCAGGATCGCGCCACAATCGCAGCCGCGCGCGGCGGCGCCCGGCTCCGCGCGGCCCACCCCACGCATGCACCCAGGGTAGGGCTGGTGGCGCTGCGCCGGCACGCGTGGTTTGCGATCCATCCATCGTCCGAGGGTTAGTACCGACTCACTTTCGATTCTGGTCAGCTTAATCGCGGCTCCTTCGCGGCACGGTGACCAGGTTTTCGCGCCCCGTCGCCACTCTGTACCGGACAACGCTCGTCGGTGCGGAGGTAAGACATGCTGCTCGCAAGTCAGTCTCGCGGAAAGCCTGGAACAGCCAGGGCGGCGCGCTTGCTGCTCACAGCGGCCGTCTGGGCCGGATGTGCACTGAGTTATCCAGGCTGCCAGGGAGTCATCGCAGACGAGGCCGCGCCATTTCGTGGCAGCGGACAGTCTGGACAGTCGTCGGCCACAGCTGGCGCGCCCGCAGCGTCCGCGGTCGACGATCCCGCGTCGGTCGCACAGCTGACCGATGACACTGCTCTGCAAGCGGCTGCGCTCCGGTACTTCCCGACGTCTGCCGCCGCCAGCGGCAAGTCGCGGCTGTTCCGCCTTACCCGCACGCAGCTCGACCTCACCACCCAAACGCTGTTGCCGCAGGCGTTCAAGACCGCGACCACGAGCGTGCTACCGCGCGATCCACTCCAGACCAACTACGAGTACGCCGACAACCTGAGCTGGAACCAAGCGAACTTCACGCCTTATGTGCGCTGGGTCGATGATCTGGCCACCGCAGTGCGTGCGAGCCCGGCCAGCGTCGTGAGCTGCCCGAGCGCGACCGACGAGGCGTGTCTGCGTACCCAGGCGCTGCGCTTTGTCCGCACAGCCTTTCGCGGCCTCGGCGAGACTGCGCAGCTGGAGCACTTCGTCAGCTTCTTCTTGGCGGAGGTGAAGGCGCTGGGGCTGGCCGAAGCGACGGCGGACCTGGTGTCGTTGACGCTCACCTCGCCAAGCTTCGTGTTCCGCGACGAGGTGCCACGCCAAGCCACGCAGCTCTCGGCGGCACAGCGCCTGCAAAACATCGCCTATGCGCTCGCGGATGCATCGCCCGAAGCGCTCGGCCTGTCCTCGCTCGACGCGGACAAGCAGGTGGGAACGCCGGACGCGCAGATGGCGACGATCGAGAAGGTCCTGGCGAGCGACCTGGCGCGCAAGAAGCTCGTACGCTTCTTCGTCGCCTGGCTCGAGGTGCGAGAGCCCGCGGAGTTTACGATCGATCCGAGTGTGTTTCCCGAGTTTACGCCGGCGCTCGCGAGCGCTGCCGTCGCGGACACGCAGGCGTTTCTGCAGCAGAAGCTCGCCGGCGCGGCGCCGTCGCTGCAGGCGATCACGCAATCGCACGACGCGGTCGTCTCCGATGCGCTGGCTGCGATCTACGCGGTGCCCAAGGGCAGCGCCACGCAGCTGCGTGCGCTCGACCCGCTGCAACGCTTGGGCATCTTCACGCAGCCGGCTGTGATCGCATCGCACTCTGGACCGACCACGACGCGGCTGATCAAGCGCGGCGTGTTCTTCACGCGCAAGGTGATGTGCTTGCCGCTCGGTCTGCCGCCCGCCGGCGTGAACACCACGTTGCCGGAGGTGCAGTCCAAGACCGAGCGCGAGCGGGTCGAGCAAGCCACGCAAGCCGCGACTTGTCAGGGCTGTCACAGCGTGATCAATCCGTTCGGCTTCATGCAGGAGAACTACGATGCGATCGGTCGCTACCGCACGCTCGACAACGGTCAGCCGGTCAACGCGCGCGTGGAGCTTTCGATCCTGGATAAAGGCGCGCTGCAGACGCAAAGCGCGGTCGATGCGCTGCAGGCGATCACGGACTCATACATGTTTGCCAGCTGTTTTACGCGGCAGATGTTCCGCTTCTATCTGGGGCGCGAAGATGCGCCGGAGGACAACGCAGTGTTGCGGCGTATGTTTGTGGGCTTCGCGGATAAGGATCGGCAGGACATCATGGGGATGCTTCGCAGCTTGGCGCTGTCGGCTGCATTTTCCGAGCGCACGGAGGCGTTATGATCAACCGAGTACGGAGAACGAGCTCGCGCGCGACGATGACGCGGCGCGACTTGATGAAAGCGTTTGGAGCCTTGAGCTTCCTGCTCACCCCCGTCGCGCGCGCGATGGGTTATGTCGCCGGAGGCAGCTTCGCGAACGCGCCCCGCTTCGTGATGTTCTTCAAAGGTGGCTCGTTTCATCCTGCGTCGACCAAGCCTTCGAGCATCGACAATCTGGCTGGAACGCCGATCGAGGTGCTGCAGCCGCACGCTGCGGACTTGATATTGTTTCAAGGCATGAGCATCCACGGCGGCGAGCCGCAGTGCGACGAGTACCAGGAAGAGCACGGCGCAGGCCTGATCGGTTGTGTAACAGGCGATAGCTACCATTACTCGAAGCACGACTCGTACTACGCGTTCACGGACAACGAGTCGATCGACATCGCGATCGCGAACGCGTACCAGGCGCGACCAGAGCTCAAAGCGCTGCCCTTTGCCAGCCTGCACATCGGCGCGGGCGCCCACTCGGACGCGGACAACGTCGGCCTTGGCCAGCGCTACATATCGTTTCGCAAGCGACAATCGGGCGACGCCCAGTACGGCAACGCCGTCGAGCCGGTGCAAGACGCGGCGCAGGTCTATCAGATGCTGATGGAGCGCGTGACGCTGCTGTGCGGATCGCGCTCGAACCAGCCCGTGGGTGACCTGCAGCAAGTGCAGGGCGCGCTCAAGCGCAAGCGCAGCTTGCTCGACTTCCGGCTCCAAGACGTCAACGACGCCAAGCGCGCCCTCGGGATGGACAGTGAGCATGCGCGCAAGCTGGACGGCCTGCTCGAGGGTTGGCGCGAGACCGAGCGCACCCTCGACGCGGAGACGACCGCAGCCAACGGCGGCGGACCCAGTGCCGGCCCGACGGGTGCGTGTCCGAGCGGCGCAGCGCCCACGGGCAACGGCCGTAATCAGCTCAACTGCGACGAGCTCGGTCCCGTTCACGATCAGATGGTCGGGCTGATCAAGCTCGCCTTCGAGTGGGATCTGACGCGCGTGGTCGCCTACACGCTGTCAGGTGCATCGAGCGGGCAGCGCTGGCCGAGCCAGGGCGTCAACCAAGCGCACCACACGCTCGAGCACAGCAACAACGTGATGGGCCTCAACATCATGGGTCGCTTCTACGCGAGCAAGTTCGAGCAGCTGTTGTCCGCGCTCAAGACGATCGACGATGGCGGCGGAAAGACCGCGCTCTACAACAGCTCGATCATCCTGGGCATGGAGTGCTGGAGCGACAGCGCGAGTGGTCACTACCTGACGAACATTCCGTTCATCCTCGCCGGGCAGGGCGCCGGCAAATTCCAGACTGGGCGCATCGTGCAGGCGAAGGGCCGCAACAACAACGATCTGCTGGTCTCGGTGCAACAAGCGTCTGGCATTCAGTCGGATGTGTTCGGGATGGAGAGCTTGTGCCAGGGCCCCATCGTCTGAGCGACAGACTGTGACCGAAGCCTGTCTTGCGCCGTCCCGCACTGAGGATGCTCGGCAAGCGGTTGCACGTTTGACAACACCCACGTGATCGTCGTTACTGCCGACTGGCCCCGCTACTGCCGCAGCTGAGGGCCGCAGTAACGGGAGATCATGTATGGATACTCTGCGGATTCTAGCGAGCGCCGGACTGTTGATCGCGTGCGGAGGCGACGATGGAACCAACGCGGGTGGAGCGGAGGAGGCGCAGCCACAGCAGTCGACGCAAACCGCGCCTGCCGCTGGCAGCAGCAACAACAAAGTCGCCACCGTCGCCGCAGGCAGCGCTGCGACCCAGCCTCGTTCCGGTGGTGACGTGACGGATCCCTCGGCAGTACGCGCAGGCTCGGGCGGCGCGGGGAGCGCCGCGCCACCTGCAGCTGGCAGCGGCGGTGACGCGCTCCCCCCGACACTTGCCGCGGGCGCCGGTGCAGCGGGCGCTGACGCTCCGAGCGGCGCCACGGCCGACGATGCCGATCCCTCGCCTGGTTGCTCGGGCGGCACGCTCAAAGCGGGCGAGAGCATGCAGATGCTGCAATCCGGTGGCATGTCGCGCGTGTATGTGCAGCACATCCCGGATAAGTACGATGGCAAGACGCCGATGCCGGTCGTGCTCGACTTGCACGGCGGCAGCTACGATGGCCCACGCTGGGTCGACGTCAGTGGCTTCAAGAAGCTGGGCGACACGGAAGGCTTCATTACGCTCTTTCCGAGCGGCACGGACAACAGCTGGGGCGCGACCGAGCAGATGTCGGCGGACGGTCAGTTCTTGAAAGATCTGCTCGCCGAGATAGGTAAAACCGGCTGCATCGACAAGAAGCGCATCTACTCCACCGGCTGCTCGATGGGCGGCGCGATGTCGTTTTGGATGGGCTGCTTTGCTTCGGACACCATCGCTGCGATCGCGCCGATGTGCGGCACGCCATTCTTCGTGCTCGACATGTGTAAGCCCACGCGGCCATTGCCCGTGATGCTCACGATCGGCGAGACGGATAACCTCAACTGCTGGGAAGGCATGCCCGCGGGCATCGGCAATCCTTGTGCGATGACGGTCTTCGACTACCTGAAAGGCGTCGACATGTGCACGGGTGACCCTAAGGACACGCACGATGGTGTGTGCCACACGTACGACGCTTGTGCGGCGGGCTCCGAGGTGACGGTGTGTAAGTCGAACACCGGGCACGGCGTCTACACCGCGACGAACATCGAGGTCACGAACGAGAGCTGGAAGTTCCTAAAGCGCTTCCATCTGTAGCGTCGGCAGGGTTGTGGGCGATGCGCGTGCGTCGCGAGCGAAACTCCGCCGGCGTGTGCCCGGTCCAGCGCTTGAACGCGCGATGAAACGCGCTGATCTCAGAGAAGCCCAGCTCCGCCGCGATCTCTTTGAGCGGCCGCGTTGCGTCGTTCAGCCGCTGCCGCGCGAGCTCCAGGCGGATGGTTTCGGCCAAGCTCGAGTAGGTGCAGCCCTCTTCGGCGAGGCGCCGCCGCAGCGATCGCTCGCTCAGCCCGAGCACGTTCGCGGCCTGCGGCATACCTGGCAGCTCCGGCAGAGACTCGCGGATATATTGCGCGACACGCGAGCGCACGGAGTCATCCGAAAGCAGGCGCTCGCACAGGTTGTGCGCCTGGCGATCGAGCTCCAAGTACAGCGCGGGATTGGGCGCGCCCAGCTTGCGCCCGAGCAGCTCGGCGCGAAACACGATGCCGGTGCTCTCTTGGGCGAACTCGACCGGTCGCTGGAACAAGCGCTCGTACTCATCGCTGTAGCTCGGCCGCGCGTGCGCGAACGCGATGCGCTGCAGCGGCTCCGAAGTATAGCCCGCCGCCAAGAGCTGCAAGAGGTGCACGAAGCTTGCGACGTACAGGTCAGAGCGGACGCGCGTGCCTTCAGGGCTCACCGCGAGCGGAGAGAAGCGCAGGTGAGCTGCGCCTGCTTCTTCGCGGAGCTCGATCTCGGGCCGGTCGCCGAGCACGGGCTGGATGCGCATCACGCTCATCAAGCCGGTGCGCAGCGATGGCGCCGTCGCGATCAGCAGCGACAGAAGATCGAACTGCGAGGTGGAGCTGTGCTCGGCCCAATGTAAGCCGAAGGCTGCGTCGTGCGTCAGCCGCACGGCCGCACAAGTGAGCGCGTCGAGCTGCTCGACACTGGTGAACGCGTGGCCGTTGGTGAGCAGCGCCGCTCCTTGTGGATCGAGCGAGGCTTCCTCGAACAGCTGCGTTCGCGAGAAACCTCGGCTTACGACCGCGTCTACGAGCGCGCGCGCATGGATGGTGGAGATACGCACCGCCCAGTTGTACCGCGCGCGCGGCGCGTATGCAGCTGGTGGCGGCGAGTCTTTGCGCGCTAAAATTACTGTTCATCCAAAACAGTCGCGTGCTGGCGCGTCTGTGCACTGCGCCCACTTGCGCGGTTGTCTGCTGCGGCCAATGTTCGACACCGCCGGCCACGCGCGCGCTCGGGCGGGCCACTGTGCGAGATTGAACTGTCAAGCCACTGGACAAATGACGCAGGGAGATGTGCTGGGATCGTACGCTTTCTGCCTCGGGCGTCCTGTTTTGCCTGAGCGCTCGCAGCTGTGGGCGGCGGCAGCGCGGCGGCGCGGCGGCTGACGCTTACAGCCTGAGCGCTTGCCGCTGTGGGCGGCGAGGCGACGGTGCAGCGGCAACGACGCGAACTCCGCTCACGGCGGCTGACGCTGGCG
>JADMIO011153687.1_pt1 | contig 10895 bp, 7 predicted proteins | sample 8958161 | NCBI WGS metagenome assembly JADMIO01 (sample SAMN16585339, study PRJNA669376) | soil metagenome | isolation source: Crop rotation soil | place: USA: Cullars Rotation, Alabama | collected 2011 | reverse complement strand
CACCCGCCGAAAGGAGCGCCATCGCGGCACCGCTCAGCGATAGGAGCAGCGCCCGCTCCGGAGCGGTGAGGTTCGAGCCGCGCCCCCAAGGCGCGAGACCGCGCACCTCCGCTTTCTCGGCGCGCACCGCGATCGCCCCTTTGTCGCCGATCATCAGCCGGAGATCGGAAAACTCGAGCGATCTGAGATCGTCGCCGATGGAAAGATCGCGCGCCGAAAAGGAACCTCCTCCGGTCGGCAGCTGGCCGGTAAGGCGGGGAGCCGCACCGGGAAAGCAAAGCCAGGTCACGCCGACGAACGGGACGAACGCCGCGCGTTGACCCGCCGCACTTTCGCCACACGACTGTTTCGATTCCGCGACGAGAGCGCGAGCGAGACGGCCGGGGGCCGCGGCTTCCCTCCCCCACGCGAGCGACGCCAGCGCGGTGAGCAGCGCGAATCCGGCGGCCGCCATCACCGTCGTGCGCACGATCCCCGCCGGGCTCGTGCCGGTCGCAAAGAGAGCGCGCGCTTCGCCGCGTTCGACGAGCGCGGCCGCAGAGAACGCCCACCCGATGGCCGGCGCGGCGAGAAGCGTCGTTTCGAGGCCCACCGCGAAGAGAGCGCGCGCGAAAGGCAGCGCGACCCGAAGCGGAACATGGGGCGCCACGATCCAAGGAAGGACCCGCACCGCGCCCGCGAGAATCGCGACCCCCATAATGGCAAGGCTCGCCAGGGCCGTCGCTCGCGCCGCGCGGCGGGCAACGACATTGACCCCCCGCCCCCCCGATCGCCGCGAAATTCGAGCCACTGGTCATTACTTTACAGCGCCGATACACGGCCGAAAGGCGCGGCTCGGGGATCTTGACGCGTTCCTCCTTTGTAGGCCCGGCAAAGGCCGTGTTAGGCTTCCTCTTCAGCGTCTCGGGTTCGGAGGTTGCACGAGCTCCGGCCGAGACGGGACAACGTTTCTCGCGGAACGGGATCCACCGGGCCGCTGGGTAGGAGCGAGAGATGGTCAGGAAAGCGTCGTCGTCTTCGTGCATCGCGCGGTGGGGCATCGCGGCTGGAACCGCGGCGGTTCTGATGACAAGGGCGGCGCCGTCGCTCGCAGAAGAGATTCCCGCCACGGGCAAAGGGATCACGGGCGGCGCGCTGCTCGGCGCCGAAGTGGTGATGCTCGCGGAAGCGGCCTTCGGCGTGAAATCGGGGTGGGTTTACATTTTGAGCGGCGTTCTCGGCGCCGGAGCGGGGGGCGTCGGGGGCTGGCAGATCGAAAAAAACGCCGACTCCAAGATCTCCGTCTACATGCTCGCCGGAGGAATGGCGCTCGTCATTCCGACCACGGTGGCCGTCCTCCAAGCAACCTCGTACTCACCCCCTGAGGACTACACCGAGGACAAGCCGTCCGCGCCGTTTCCCGCCGCCGAGCCGCCGAAAGGCGCTCCGCCGAACGCGCCGGTGACCGGACCGCAAACGTCTTTGTCGCCCTCGCTCCGCTATCACTGGAAGGAAGCCAAATTGAAGATCCCGGTCGGCCTGGTCGACCTCGACGAGGGGGCTTTCAAGGTCGCTGTGCCGGCCGTCGAGCTGCGCCCCGTCTATCGCCCCGACGAGCTGCAGAAGTACGGTCTGGAGCAGAAGCATGAGCTCCGTGTCCCCGTCTTCTCGGCCACCTTCTAAAAATCGGCCGGGCATCGCCAGCTGGCCCGCGCGAAGACCTCGCCTTTCCTATCTGGCGGGTGCAGAGCTCGCGGCCATCGGTTGGGAGTCTTTGTCGGGCCTTCTCTTTGCGACGGCGGTGTCCCCCGCGGTCGTCGCGCGACCTTGGCCGGTGCTGATCTTCATCGGCTCGCTCGGCGCGAGCGCGTTTGTTTCGCCCTGGATGGCGCGCGGCGACAAGAAGCTCTTTCCGGTCGTCGTCGACGCTACGCGTGCCCTGTCGTGGGCGCTGGCCCTCACGCCGGTGATGGAGCTCACCGGCAGCCGGGCCATGCTCGGAGCCGGCGCATTCGGCCTCATGGCCGGCGGCGTGCGGCGCTCGCTCTATCGTTACGCGCGCGATCTCGAGAACGGCGGCATTCGCGCGAAGGAGCTGGTGCGCACGCTCAACGGCCGTCTCGCCGAGTCGACCTTCGTCGTTGGCGTCGTGGCCGGGCATATCTTGATGCTCTTCTTGGTGGCGTTCCTCCGGACGACCAACGACCAGATTCGCAATGCTTGGTGGCAAGTTTTGCCCTGGCTCACGCTGGGCGGCACGCTCATGTTCACGCTGGCGGTGCCGCGCGTCACCTCGCTCGTCACGACGGCGCTCGGCGCGGGACCCGCGGTATCGAAGGAGCTGCTCGCGGCCGGCGCGACCCGCGCGACGCGGCTGCCGGGACAGCTCGCGCTCGTCAATTTCGGATTGTGGCTCGCGTGCACGACGCTCGGCGCCTTCGGATTCCGCGAGCTCTTCGGCTGGAGCACCGCCGATGCCACCATCGTCGTCGCCATCGGCCTTCTTTTCGCCTGGGGAATCTCGTTTTACCAGCGCGCCTGGCACCTCGGCATTCTCGCGCCGGCCGTCGACGAGCTTCGCTCGTGGGGCGCGGCATCGAGCGCCGAGCTTCACGGAGGGAGCTTGCGCCGACGGATGCTCGTCGATTTCGGGCTCCCGTTGGTGTTCAGCTGCACGCTCTCGCTCGTTTCGTCGCTCGGTCTTTACCGCGCGCTCGTGGGGCCACTCGGCAACGCCAAGGAAGTATGGGCCGTGATTGGCTCGTTCATCGTGCTCGTCGTGACGTCGGGCGGCGTCATCGCGCGCGCCGCGCGCGAGCTGTCGCGCCCCATGAGCACCCTCGCCGAAGCCGCAGATCGCGTGGGGGGCGGCGGTCTCGACGTCGCGGTGCCCCACGTCATCGGCCCCGAAGAGATCACGCGGCTCGGCGCGAGTATCGAGCGGATGAGGCGCACGCTCGCCACCACCATCGCCGAGCTCGAGGCCGAGCGCGCCGGGCTCGAAGAAAAGGTGAACGCGCGAACGGCGGCGTTGAGCCGCGCGCTACTCGAGCTCAAGGAAACGCAGGCGGCGCTGCTCCACGGTGAGAAAATGGCGAGCCTCGGGCAGCTCGTGGCCGGCATTGCCCACGAGATCAACAATCCGCTCAATGCCATCGCGGGCTCGATCGAGTCGCTTGCTCTGCGCGCGGGAGAAGCGCGGCGCGTGCTCGAGCTTTACCGCGCTTTGGAACCGCGGCTACCTCCCGCCGCGCAGCACGACGTACAGCGAGTTCGCCAAGAGGTCGACCTCGACGCCGCCCTCGACGACCTGGACGGCATCGCGCGCGTCATCCGTCGAAGTACGGACCGCGCCGTGCGCATCGTCGGCGATCTTTTGCATTTCTCGCGCGCCTCGAGCGATCGTGTGCCGACCGATCTGCACGCCGGTCTCGACGAGGCATTGTCCCTCGTGGGCTCGCACCTGCGGCACGAAGGGGTGACGGTCGAAAAGGATTATGCCGTGCTGCCGGAGCTCATGGTCCGCGCGGGGGAGGTCAACCAGATCTTCCTCAATCTCCTCACCAACGCGTGGCAAGCAGTGAGCGGCCTTCGCCCCGCGCAGATTCGTGTCACCACTCGGCTCCTGCCGGCAGCGGTGGAAGTCGCGATCGAGGACAACGGGCCCGGCGTACCCGAGGAGCTTCGCACGCGCATCTTCGATCCGTTCTTCACCACCAAACCGGCCGGCCAGGGAACGGGCCTCGGCCTTTCCATTTCCGCGCAAATCGCCGCGCGTCACGGCGGCGCCCTCTCCGTCGAGACCGCCCCCGGCGGAGGCGCGCGCTTCGTCCTGCGGCTTCCACTCGTCCCTGCGCCGAACGCCGCACAGCCGGAAGTCGCCCTCGGCGGCAGGTAACGCGGCCGAAACCACGCGCCGCGACGATGACGACAAGACGCGCGCTGCGCGCTTTTGTCGGGCATCTCCGGGGCGCACCCACACGCGGCGACGGTTCGTTACATCGGAGCGTGTTTCTCCGAGAATTAGAGGTGTTTTTGCACTCTGCCCGCCTTCCCCAATGCGCCTCCCTGCTGGTAGGCTGCATACGTGGGTCCTTCGTCCCGTTGGCGCGTGTTGCCACGAGAACGGTTCACCGTGAGGGCAAGTCCTCATCGAACACCGTCCGACGGTGACCACGAGAGTCGGCGTTCGGCAGCATCCTTCTAGGAGCGAAAAGAAGAGCATGGAACAGGTGGTCGCGAAGGGGGGAGGAGGGCGTTCGGGATCGAACGATCCGATGCTCGGCAAAGTCGTCGCCGGCCGCTACCGGCTCGAGGCGCGGCTCGGCGAAGGCGGCATGGGGGTCGTCTACCGCGCACGCCACGTGCTCATCGAACGCGTCGTTGCGCTCAAGTTGATCCGGCCCGACCTGCGCGGCGAGACGCATCTTCGCGCGTGGATGCTGCGCGAGGCGCGCGCCGCCAACCGCGTCGATCACGCGCACATCATCGACATCCACGACATCGGCGAAACCGAGGACGGCGAGCTTTACCTCGTGATGGAGTACCTGGTCGGCACCGCCCTCGCGAGCGAGCTCGCGCGCGGTCCCATGTCGCTGTCCCGCGGCGTCGACATCCTCGAGCAGATGTGCGCCGCTCTCGCGCGCGCCCACGACCTCGGCGTCGTCCACCGCGATCTCAAGAGCGACAACATCCTTCTGACCGTCCGCGGTGGCCGCAAGGACTTCGTGAAAATCCTCGATTTCGGTCTGGCCGGTCTCGCGCGCGATCCCCGCCTTGCGCCGAAGGGCGCGGTGTTCGGTACACCCGAGTACATGTCGCCCGAACAGGCGCGCGGCGAAGACGCCGGACCGCAATCCGACCTCTACGCCATGGGCGTCCTTTTCTTCGAGATGCTTACCGGGCAGCTCCCTTTCCGTTCGAGCGACCGCGAAACGCTCTTGGAAATGCAGCGCAGCGCCCCCCCGCCGAAACCGCGATCGATCCGCAGCGACGTCAATCCCGCCGCGGAGGCGATCACCCTGCGCCTGCTCGAAAAAGACATCCGCAAGCGCTACCAGGACGCCCACCACGTCCAAGAGGAAATGAAGGCGCTGCAGCGCTCGCTCCCGTCGCAACAGTGGGAAGTAGGCGACAAGGCGGAAGCTCCCATCGCGCCGGCCCCTCCCCCGCCCCCGCAGTCGCCGGGCGTCATCGAGTGGGCGAGCCGTGCCGCGCTGTTCTCACGCATGGTCTCGCGGGCGTATCCCTCCGGCAATGCGCCCCCCGACGTCGTCAACGCCGTGCAAAAGGCATGGGATCTGGCGGCCAAGGCGAACAAGCTGGAAGGCGAGGTCGCGACGCACACGCGCAAGCTCGAGGCGCTCGAGCGCCGCGGTCGAGCGCTCCGCGCGGAAATTGGTCGTAAGGTAGAGGAGCTCGCCCACGAAGAGTCGCGCGTGCTGCGCGAGGGCGCCGCGTTCCAGGAGGAAGCGGAGAAGGTGCGCGCCGAGCTCGTTGCCGCCGAGAAAGCGGCACAGGTGGCGAAGACTCAGGCCGACGCGGCCGAGCGCAGCGGCCAAATGACGCGCGCCGTGTTCGAGCGCGCCGGCGCCGCCGACGCCATGATCGTCGCCAAGCGCGAATGGCTGCAAAACCGCGAAGCGAAGCAGTCGGCGCGCGAAACGACGGCGCGCGACCTCAGGCGCCAAATCGAGGAGCTGCGCGCCCAGCTGTCGAGGTACGCCGAAGCACTGGAAGAGGATCTGGCATCCGGGCGCGAGAAAGTGTCGGCGCGCACGCGCGACGGCCTCGCCTTCGAGAAGTCGTTCACCGAGGTGACCAACGTGTTGGTCGGCCATCTGAAGGGCAAACCCGAATGCCGCGATCTGCTGATGGAGCTCTCCAGCTCCGTCGCCGGCGCGAACGGGCCCGCGAGCCGCGCGGTGCCGCAGGACGGCTCGAGCCGCGGCGGCGCAACAGCCTAGTATTGCCGTAGGATAACCAGCGCAGCTCCGTCCAGCTCACGCGCGGCGACACTTCGCCGTCCGGTCAGCTGCAGGCCTGGGTGCGTCGGCTGCATCGTCTTTGACCGGACCCTTGGCCGGCGTTACGACGTGGCATGCGGCTCGGCGGTGCGCCGAGCGAAACGGATCTCCGATGAGCAGCAAGACCGACGACAGGCTCCCCAAGCTCGACCAGCTCGCGGAGGCCCTCGCACAGAGCTACCAGGCGGGGCCGCGCACGATGCATCATATCGGCGGCTACGAGCTCCCGCAGCGGTCGGAAGTGGAGTGGTGCATCGACACGGTGCGCGCCGTGCTTCTTCCCGGGTTCGTCGGTGCCCCCGTGGGAGGCGAGAGCCGCGAGACGGTCGAGGCCTACGTCCGCGAGCGCCTCGAGAACCTGCAGGGCCGACTGTGCGCGCAGCTTTACCGTGGGCTGCACCACCGCTGCGGCGCGCACGAAGACCGCCGGGTCGATTGCGTCTTGTGCGCCGAGAAGGCGCGCACCATCTGTACGCGGTTCTTGCAAGGGCTGCCCGAGCTCCGGGCCGCGCTCGCGACCGACGTCGAAGCGGCCTACGAGGGAGACCCGGCCGCCACCGGTACCGACGAAGTCATCTTCTGTTACCCCGGCCTTTACGCCATCACCTGTTATCGCATGGCCAACCGACTGCTCCTCGACGGGGCCAGCATCATTCCGCGCATGGTTACCGAGCACGCGCACGAGAAGACGGGCATCGACATCCACCCCGGCGCAACCATCGGCAAGTGCTTCTTCATCGATCACGGCACGGGCATCGTCATCGGCGAAACGACGACCATCGGCGAGCGAGTGCGCATCTATCAGGGCGTGACCTTGGGCGCCCTCTCGGTGCCGAAGGGCAAAGTGCGCGCCGCCGAGTCGACCAAACGCCATCCCACCATCGAGGACGACGTCATCATCTATGCCAATGCCACCATCCTCGGAGGCGAGACGGTGATCGGTCGAGGCGCCGTGATCGGCGGAAACTGCTGGGTCACGGCATCGGTCGCACCGGGCGCGCGGCTCACGGTGGAAGACCCTTCGCCCGGCGTCCGGCGCAGCGGGCCCCCGAAGGCATCGCCGTAACTTTTCAGTACCCGCTAGGGCTGCCCGGCGATGAAACCGGCCAGAAAGCCGGCCGCGAGGCAGACCGCGGCCACGACGACGGCGATCCACATCGGCACGCGCGACCCGTGCGGCGGCAGCATGGGAACCTCGCCCGCGCGCAGGGTGCTGTCGGTCGGCGGTGATCCATCGGAATAGGGCGGCCGGACCGGTGTTCGCAGCACTTCGATTTGAGCGTGCGCACCGCTTCGAGCGACGACTTCCGCGAGCTGCGGCGACATGTCCGTCGCCGAGACGCCAAGGGCACCCCTGCCGGCTGACGCCGCGGCCTCGACGACGGCGCCGTCCATTTCCGCGGCCGATGCGAAGCGCCGCTCGGTGTCGCGCGCCAGCGCGCGCGCAAAGAATCCCCGCCATCCCGAGAGCTCGGGCTTGCCCTGATCGATAGGGGGCGGATCACTGGAAAGCACGAGAGTAAGCTTCGCCGCTTCGGTCGCCGCGACGAACGGCTCACGACCCGTGAGCAGCTGGTAGAGGATGACTCCGACCGACCATAAATCGCTCGGCGGTCCTATCTCTTTTGCGTTCCGGATCTGCTCCGGGCTCATGTAGGAGGGAGAACCGAGAAACGCACCGGTCCGCGTCCGCGTCATGGGGCCGCCCGCGGCGTCCATGGCCGCGGCGATCCCCAGATCGAGCAGCTTGATCAAAGGTGGACCATCGGGCCGCGGAATGAGAAAGACGTTGCTCGGTTTGATGTCGCCGTGGACGATGCGATGACGATGCGCCTCGGCCAAGGCGCTGAGCAGCCCGCGCACGATGGGAACGGCGATCTGCGCCTCGTAGGCCAGCCCCGGCCGGAGATACGACGCCACCGACGCACCCTCCACCAGCTCGTTGACGATGTAAGGCGAAGGGTCGTCCAGCGATGCGTGACCGAAGCAGCGCGCGATATTGGCATGGGTAAGGCGCGCCGCCGCATCTGCTGCGCCGTAAAACTGCGTGAGCACGCGCCGCTCCGCGGCGTACTCCGGACGCAGCACCTTGACCGCATATCGACCGGTCCCCACGAGATCCTGCGCCTCGAACACCGCCCCGAGCCCCCCCTCTCCGATCAAGCGCAGCAGCCGGTAGCGCGCCGAGAGAACGGCGCCCACCATCGATTCCGAGCTCGTCGCGGGAAAGCCGATCGCCATTGGGGGGAGCCTCTATTATCGCGACATCTGCCGCCAAGTGTCGAGCAATTGAGGTTAGGCGGGGTTACGGCGCGACGATGCGGGGGAGTTTGAGCGCGACGTCGAGGCGATCGCGGTCATAGAGAAACGCATAGGCGGCGTAGCTCGCGAGAACGCGCTTCGTGTATTTTTTGGTCTCTTCGAAAGGAATCTGCTCGACCCACAGATCGAAATCGTCCGATTCGCGCGCGGCGATCCAGCGTACGGGCGCGCCCGGGCCCGCGTTGTAAGCGGAAATGGCGAGCGAGGGGTTCACCGGGAATTTCGCGCGCAGCTCGGCCAAGAAGCGACAACCGAGGGCAACGTTCGTTTCGGGACGGGCGAGCGCCGCCTCGTCGTAGGCGAGCCCGACGTCCTTGGCCACCTTGCGCGCCGTCGGCACGATGAGCTGCATGAGACCGAAAGCTTTGGCCGGGCTCACCGCTTCCGGATCGAAGGCCGACTCCTCGCGCATCACGGCGTAAGCAAGCGCCGAGGGGATGCTGTTCTTCTTCGCTTCGCGCTCCACCACATCGGAGAACGCGCGGGGAAAGGCCATCTCCCACGCCTCGCGCCAGCGCCCCGCCGGGTAATGCGCGAGCCAATCGAAAACGCGGAATCGAGGAAGCGCGTGGGACAGCTGCGGCAGCCCTGCGCGCGCGTAAAGCGCCGTGGCCGCCCACAGGGCGCGGCTGCCGGCACCGTCTTTCAAGAGGCCGAGCTTGGACAGCTCGCGGCGCGCGTAGTCGTTTTCTCCCTGGCGAAGAAGCTCGGTCGCGCGCGCGAAACCCGCGGTATGAAAGAGCTCGTCGTCGTCGATCACGAACTTTCCGGCCGGCTCGCGCGCCAAGACTTCGTCGAGCACCGCTTTCGCTTCGCGCTCGTCAATCTCGGACAGCCGCGCGTAGGCGTGCAGCATGTAATAGGACAATGGATAATCGCGAATGACCTGCGCGTAAGCGCGCTTGCTCGCCGCGACGTCGCCGCTGCCGGCCAGCGCGCGGCCGAGGAAGTAGGCCGTCCGGCCCGCGGAGGTGGACGGCGTTTCCTTGATCTTGAAAGTCCGCGCGCTCTCGAGCAGCACGAGGGCGGGGCTCCAATCGCGCCGCACCATCTTGCGCAGCGAAAGCCGGAAGAGCGCCTCCGTGACCATGTCACCCTCGGGATAATCGAGGGGCATCGAAGCCAGCATGGCTGCGTAGCGATTGTCGTCGCCCATCTCGAGCGCGCACTCGGCACCGCGCAGACGCGCATCGTCGGCATACCGATGCTCGTGAAATTCACGTTCCACCCGGGCAAAGCGCTCCAGGGCTTCGTCGTTGCGGTTGGCGGTCGCGCTCGCCTTGCCTCCGAAATAGAGGGCCTCTACCAGCAGCTCGGGGTAAGGCTCGCAGCGGGTGATGGCGGTGCCGTAGGTGTCGGCGGCGCGCGCTCGATCTTTCTCCTTGGCCAGCACCGCGCCGAGCGCGATGTTCATCCGGCATCCCACTTCCGTCGCTGCGCCCCTCGCGCCGAGCACGGCGGAAAGTGCGTCGAGCGCCTTTTCCGCTTCGGGGTAGTTCTGCGCCTCGACGAAAGCGTTGGCGCGCGCCAGCTGATCGGGAAAAGACAATGCCCGTGCATAGTCGCTGGCCAGCACCGAGCCATTTCGGCCGCGCGCGACGATCGGACGAATACGGGACGACTCGGGCACGAGCGCGAGAGCGCGCCGCTCCATATCCAACGCCCGGCTCACGGCGCCGTTCGACGTCGGAACTTCGACCACGATTCGGCGCGCCAGAGCGCCGCTTTCTCGGCGCGGCCGGCGTCGGGAGCACCCTGGAGCAGCGCGTCCGCCATGTGCATCGCCACCTCGATCCAGCGCGCGGGATGGCGTGACTCGGCGAGGTACTCGCCCCAGATCTCGATGGCTCCTTCGAAATCGCGCTTTACCTCCAAGCCCTCCGCGACGAGCAAGCGCGCGAGGGGATAGACGGCGCAGTCCTCGGGGATCGCGCGTGCGCGAGCGAGCCCCTCGTCGACGTGACCGATGCGAATCAGCGCCTGCCCCGCGCCGAACTGGCTGTAAGGCGTGAGTGGTCCTCCGGCCAGGGTCACTTCGTCGAAGGCGCGCGCCGCGCCTGCGTAGTCGCCGGAGAGCGTCCGCAAACGTGCGAGCTGGTAACGCCATCGCAACGCATCGACCGGGTCGGGAGGCGGCGCCGTCGCGAGCAAATTTTCGAGCACACGCACCGCATTGGCAAAGTCGGCCAGAACGGCGAACGCCTTGACCTCGGCCAGCGCGGGCGCGTCGATCGTGAGGCTCACCGTACCCGGGTCGAAACCGTCGATGGGCTCGGCGGCGGACTGCGTAGAAATGACGGGCGCACTGCCCGGCGGGAACGTCACCGACGTCGCGCCCCGCTGCGTGCGGCTCATGCATCCGGAAGACGTCAGAAATCCTATCGCTGCCGCGACGGCGGCGCATCCAATGGGGAATCTCACCGCGCACCTCGCCGTCCGAAAAGGCCGAGGTGCACCTGTTCGGCGTCTTCCTCGTCGCGCGCCATCGACTCCGCCGTGCGCTCCCGTTGCCACCCCTGGTGATGCCTTGCCACGACTTCCGCCGATGCCTTGGCGTCCGACAGCTCG
>JADMIO010972913.1_pt1 | contig 10895 bp, 13 predicted proteins | sample 8958161 | NCBI WGS metagenome assembly JADMIO01 (sample SAMN16585339, study PRJNA669376) | soil metagenome | isolation source: Crop rotation soil | place: USA: Cullars Rotation, Alabama | collected 2011 | reverse complement strand
TCAGTGCGGCCGCGACTTCAAGTCACGTGAATTCCAAGCTTCGGATCCCACTGTTCTGGAAAGCGCACGCGCCCCACCAACTCCTTGTCGTCGAACGCCGCCAGCGCCTCGACGTTGAGCTTGACGATGCGCCGCGCAAAATCGAGCAGCCGCTCGCCGTCCTCGGTGAGCTTGGAGGCGCGGCCGTCACGGGCGAAGATCGCTTTGCCGAGGCGCTCCTCCAGCCGCTTCATCTGCATCGAGACGGCGGACTGGGTCTTGTGAACGATCTCGGCGGCCTTGGTGAAGCTGCCGGTTTCGACAATGGCAATGAAAGTGCGAAGCTGATCGACGTCGATAAGGGCGCTCATAATGGGGTCTCCCTGGGCCCTAAACGGGCCAACAATCATCACAGTATATGATTGGTCAGATTAAAAACATTCGTTTCACTTATCAATAGGAATCTCCTAGGTTCCATTCGTCTAGGGAAATGGGTGGGCACTTCCGGGGAGGCCTCGCAGCGATGCGGCGGCCCCAACGGGTGCCTCTGTCTCATTTCCCGAACGAAATGGAGCGTGTCATGCCTGCACTTACAGCCCTCGCCATCGCAGCCGCGGTTCGCGCCCGGCGCCGCTTTCAGCGCCTGGTCGAGCGGATGAAGAACCGCCACGACACCATGCGGCTGGCCAGCCTCGACGACCGGATGCTGGCGGACATCGGCCTGAACCGTAGCGACCTGCGCGACGCCTTTGCTGAGCTTCCATGGCGCGACCCGAGCGAGGTCTTGGTGCGCCGCGCCGCCGAGCGCCGGTCCAGCCGGCGGCTGACGGACGTCGCTCAGCCGGGAGGTTGCTCGGCCTGATCTGAACTTGCTGCCTGGCCGGTCCTCCCATCGGCCAAACGTCCGGAACTGCCGGATCCCCTACGGCACTCCGGATCTGCGCCCGCCGCCCCCCGGCGGGCGCATTCTTTTGTGTGATTGTGTCAGACCGTTCCCAATCCTGCTCGCATCGCACTGACGCCTTCTCTAACATGCGCGGGGCGCTCCAATCCGGAGGTAACGGCGCGAATGCGGTTCCTGTTGAGCGGCATGCTGGCGCTTGCGCTTGCCGCGATCGCAATCGTCCCAGCCCACGCGCAACAAGGGTTCGACCGGCCGGGCGGCGATTACGCACGCTTCGTCGTGCCTTCGGGCGATCCTGCTGTTTGCGCGGCGCGCTGCGATCGCGATAACCGCTGCCGGGCATGGGCGTTCTCCTATCCGGGCACGGCGGCCATTGGCGGCAGCAATCTCGCCACCTGCTGGCTCAAGAGTCAGGTCAAGCCGCTGGCGGAAAACCGCTGCTGCGTCACCGGGGTGAAGGGCGGCGGCCTTGGCGAGAACCGGCCCGGGCCGATCGAGAACTCGATCGATCGGATCGGCGGCGATTACCGCCGCTTCGACATCCCAACCAATCCCGACGTCGAGGTCTGCAAGAAGGCCTGCGAAGACGAAAACCGCTGTCGCGCGTGGACCTACGTGCGTCCTGGCTACTACGGACCGGCGGCTCGCTGTTACCTGAAAGAGCGGATCACGACGCCGCGGCGCACGCCCTGCTGCATGTCGGGTGTCATTCGCTAGCGCTTCACATTGAAGCAAGATGCCAGGCAATCGGACTGCTTCCTATGAGCAAAGCTCCGCTGACACTTCAAATGCCGTCTGGTCCTGATCCGGTCCCGGTGGTTCTTGATTCCGCAACGACCGCATTGCTCATATTCGACATCGTCGATCCGATTTGCGTGCGTCAACCGATATGCAGAGAGCAGATGTTGCCAGCGATCTCTGCACTGTTGGCGAGAGCGCGGAAGACCGGTGTCACCGTTGTTTACGGAACCCGCGCGCCGACGATGTCGAGTTGGCTGCCGGAGGTTTCTCCCGCGCCGGGCGATATCAAGGTTGAAAGCCAAGCGCAGGACAGGTTCTACAACACAGACCTCGACAGATTGCTGAAGGCCAAAGGAATCACGACCCTCGTTCTGACAGGTTGGAAGGTGAGCGGCTCGGTCACCTATACCTCGGTCGGAGCGACGCTGCGCGGCTACACCGTCGTCGTTCCCGTCGATGCAAGCTTGGACGCGACGGATTTCGAAATTGCCATCGGGCGCCACCAAATTCTGCACCAGACCAGTTCAAATACGACAAACGAGCCTCTGAAGAATAAGGCTTCAACCCTCAGCCGCACGGATCTGATCACCTTCAGATAGCGAAAGCGCGGCGGAAGGTCCTCTGGTCAACCCGTCCCGCCGACGGTGATGCGCTCCATCAGCAACGTCGGCTGACCGACGCCGACCGGCACGCCCTGGCCGTTCTTGCCGCAGGTGCCTACGCCGGTGTCGAGCTTCATATCGTTGCCGACCATCTTCACACGCTTGAGGTCGGTCGGTCCGTTGCCGATCAGCATGGCCCCCTTCAGTGGCGCGCCGAGCTTGCCGTTCTCGATCTTGTAGGCCTCGGTGACGTTGAACACGTACTTGCCCGAGGTGATGTCGACCTGGCCGCCACCGAGATTGGTGCAGTAGACGCCATTCTTCACCGCGGCGATGATCTCGGCCGGGTCGCGGCCGCCCGCCGTCATGTAGGTGTTGGTCATGCGCGGCATCGGCACGCAGGCATGACTCTCGCGCCGGCCGTTGCCGGTTGCTTTCATGCCCATCAGCCGTGCGTTCTGGCGGTCCTGCATGTAGCCGACGAGGATGCCGTCCTCGATCAGAACCGTGCGGTTGGTCGGCGTGCCCTCGTCATCGATGGAAAGCGAGCCGCGGCGGCTGTGGATGGTGCCGTCGTCGACCACGGTGACGCCCTTGGCCGCGACCTGCTGGCCCATCAGCCCCGCGAACGCCGACGTCTTCTTGCGGTTGAAGTCGCCTTCCAGGCCGTGACCGACTGCCTCGTGCAGCATTACACCCGGCCAGCCCGAGCCGAGCACCACGTCCATCTCGCCAGCCGGCGCCGGGATCGATTCCAGATTGATCAGCGCCTGCCGCACCGCTTCATCGACGGCGTGATGCCAGGTGTCGTTGGCGATGAACTGGCCGTAGCCCTCGCGGCCGCCGTAGCCGTAAGAACCGGTCTCCTGGCGGTCGCCGTTCTGCGCTACGACCGAGACGTTGACCCGCACCAGCGGGCGGATGTCGCGATAGGTCTGGCCGTCTGGCCGCACGATCTCGACCACCTGCCAGGACGCGCCGAGGCTTGCGGTGACCTGCCGCACGCGCTGGTCCTTGGCGCGGGCGTAGGCGTCGATCGACTCGAGCAGCTTCACCTTGGCATCGAAGCCCGGCGCCTCCAACGGATTGTCGTCGCCATAGAGCTTGCGGTTGGTGCGGCCTGGCGCTTCGGCATACTTACCGGAGCGGCCGCCCTTGACCGCGCGCACGGCCTCGGCGGCGCGGGCGATGGCGGCCTCGGATACGTCCGAGGCGTGGGCATAGCCGACCGCCTCGTCCTTGACTGCGCGCAGCCCGAAGCCCTGGTTGGTGTCGTAGGTCGCCTGTTTGAGCCGGCCATTGTCGAACACCAGCATCTCGGATTGCTTGTATTCGAGGAACAACTCCCCGTCGTCCGCGCCTTCCAGGCCGCGATCGATCAGCTTGCCAACGCGGACTTTGTCGAGGCCGGCGCGGTCGAGAAGGGAAGCGTTGGGATTCATGCGATTCTCCAGTGACTCGGCATCTTAGATAGGAACGCCGGCGCTGTCCCGACAGGTCATTGGAATCGCACGGAAATGGCGCCAATCGGTTCCAGACTGAATTCGATGCTCTTCTCGCCGCGGTCCAGGAACATGGGCGCCGTCAGCGAGCCGCAGATGATGAACTGTCCAGCGTGCAGGCCATCGCCTAGTGCCGCCGTCACGTCGGCGACATGGCGGACGATGTCGATGATGTCACCGATGTTGGCCTGAAGATCGGCGGGCGCCGGTACGTCAGTGCCACTCTTTTTCACAACAGCCTTCAACCCATCGAGTTGGACGCCTCGGCGCGATCCATCGCCCGGACCCAGAATCACGTGGCGTTGATAGATATCGCCGGCCAACGCAGCGCGCAGGTCGTCGGGTGGTCCGTCGATGTCGGCAAGCTCGATGGCAGGGCCAAGTGCGGCGACGCAGGCCTTGGCCTCGTCACGGCTCGCTCCAGCCGGAACGTCCTTGCCGATATAGGCCGCGATCTCTGCCTCGGCGGCGGGTTTCTGCCAGCTTGCGAGATCGACCGTCGCTCCGATTGGCAGCACGGCTTTGTCGAGCAGAAAACCGACTACGGGCATGGCGATCTTGAACCGCTCCTTCGCGGCAGGCGCGCCGAAGCCGACTTTCCAGCCGATCTGTTTGGCACCCTCCGCGAGCCGTTTGGTGCGCAGCTCCATTTGCGCGCGCATGCCCTCGGCAATGCGCGGGTCCTTGAGGCTCTCGCTCATTTCTTGTGGCCTTCCGGCGGATTCTCGTATCCGGAAGCCTCGATCGAGCCTGCGCCCATCCAGCCCCAGACCAGTACGACGTCCTCGTTGGAAGTATTGTTGAAGCCGTGCCAGACGCCGCGCGGCGAATAGACAACGTCGCCTTCGCCGGACGGCTCCAGTCCTTTCTCGGTGATAATATGACCGTGGCCTTTGAGCACGATGAAGAATTCGTCGCAGTTGCGGTGCAGATGCCGCTCGTGACTCGCGCCCGGCTTCAAAACAGTCCAGCCGACAACGTTGTCCGCCCCAGCCGATTTCTTGTCGATCAGGAACTGGACCTGCATGTCGATCCAGCCGTCGTCGCGCTTCAGGCCTTCGACCTTCGGCACGTCCTTGATATTGGTGCGGTACATCTTTCCTCCCAATTGAGCCGAGGTGATTCCGGTCGTAGCTTTGATCGCTTTGGCGAGCGCAGCGCCGATTTTTTCGCCTTTGCCGGTCGTCATGATTGTCCTCCAGAATCCTGGCCGCCAAGCCGGCGGTAAACCTGATGCGCAACGACGAAATCGTTGGCGTCGATGCCAAGCCCGCGGCAGGCGTTCATCATCTCGTTGGCGGCGGCGGCCAGAGGCACAGGGCTGCCGAGCTTGCGACCCAGATTGAGCGCCAGGATCATGTCCTTCTGCTGCAACGTCACATCGGCGAGCGGTACGGCAGGCATCTTGCCGTCGATTATGAACGGTCCGCGATAGCCGAGCACGGGCGAAGCGGCGACGCTTTTCAGGATGGCGTCGACTGCGATCTCGCGCTCGACGCCGCCCTTCTCGGCGAGCGCGACGGCTTCGCCGAAGCAGATCACCTCGACCATCAGCAAGAGATTGACGGCGATCTTCATTTGGCAGGCGAGGCCGTTGGCGCCGATGCGGGTGACCTTCGGCCCGATCGCCAGCAGCACCGGCTTCGCCCGTTCGAAGGCTGTCTCGTCGCCGCCGATCATGATCGAGGCTTGGCCGGCTTTCACCGTGACGGGGCTGCCCGACAGCGGGCCATCCAGCATGATCGAGCCTGCTTTGGCGAATGCGGCCGCGACCTCGCGGCTTGCCTCCGGCTCGATCGTGCTCATGTCGATGTAGATGCCGCCTTTGCGCAATCCCGAGACGATGCCTTGCGCGCCCAGCGCGACAGCTTTGACGGCGGCGGAGTCGGTGACGATCGAGAACACGATCTCGGAGGCTTCCGCCACCGCCCGCGGTGTTTCGGCGAACGCCATGCCTTCGGCGATCAGGGGCTCGGCCTTGTCACGCGACCTGTTCCAGCCCGTGACTTTGTGCCCGGCCGCCATGAGCCGCGGCACGATCAACGCGCCCATGGCGCCCAGCCCGACGAATCCGATGTTCACGATGTTTGCCCCTGGTGGTCGTTCCGAGGACCGATGATCGGAAGCCCTAGGGCAGCTTGTCAAAGCCTTCGCTGAAACCTTTCAGGCTGATCGGGAAGCCGATGCCTTCTTCCGGCGTCTGAAAGATGATGAATGTGGCGGACTGCCCACTCCGCAGCTTGCCGATGAGGTTGTCATCCATCACCACCTCGGCGACGCAGCCGTTGGGCACGCAGCGCACGAAGCCGGCGCGGCCCAGCTCGGTGTTGTCGATCTTCAGGCCAAGGCCGGACGGCAGCAGCACGCCGGGCGGCGCGATCACCCGCATGATGCGAGACTTTTTGTCGGCGGTCTTCAGGATGATCACGGTCAGCCCAATGTTGGGCCGGTCGTCGGCGGTCACGCTTTGCAGCAGGGCGCACTGCTCGCCCTGGGCGCCGGGCGGGGTGTCGCAGCGAATTTGCCAGTCGTTGTGGACCGAGCGGACGGTGCCTTGGGCAAGCGCCGGACTACTCGCTGCAAGGCTCCAGGTTATGACCAGGCAACCAAGGAGTGTCGCGCCCGCTCCGCGGCTGGAGCGGGCAGAGACGAACTGCGAAATATGTCCCTGACGCATCCGATGGCCGAATTTGCCCATCTTCCCGTTCCCGACCGCACCGAATCCGGGCGGACGCGCTTGATTCGCGGTGCCTGGATAACATTGCGTCGCCCGCCTGAGCTACCTTGCTGCGCCCGCATTTCAACAGTGCAAACGGCAGATTCCACGATCAATGTGGCGGGGCGCTGTCACGTTCCGGCCCTGGATTCCGGCTATACGCAAAATATCCAGGTTGTCGCAGTGAACGGCTGCCCATGCACATTGCGACTGCGCCGGAATTATGGTTTGAGAAACCCGGGAAATCCCCTCCCGCCGCACCGCCCGCCGAGGAACGCGGCCCCCGCCGGGGCGCCGTATCGGCAGGGGGTCTTGATCTGCACCGACGCTTCCCGATGCGGCAAGGACGCGTCTCGACCGATGCCGTCGAAGGAGCAATGACGAGGATGCTGGTGCTCAAGCGTTGGGCCGCTCTGGCGGCGGCAGTGTCCGGAATTTTCAGCAGCAGCGCCGCTCTTGCCGGTCTTGGCCAGCCGTCGCCGTGGCAGCTCGGTTTCCAGCAGTCCGCGACCCCGGTCATGGACAACATCGTCTGGTTCCATGACTTCCTGCTTTGGCTCATCACGGCGATCGCGCTGTTCGTGCTGGTGCTGCTTGTGATCGTCATCGTGAAGTTCAACGCCAAGGCCAACCCGACACCGTCGCGGACCACGCACAACACGCTGCTGGAGGTGATGTGGACGGTCGTGCCGGTGATCATCCTGGTGGCGATCGCGGTGCCCTCGTTCAAGCTGCTGTTTCTCCAGCTCAGCATTCCCCCTGCCGACGTCACCGTGAAGGCGACCGGCAAGCAGTGGTACTGGAGCTACGGCTATCCGGACGACAAGTTCGAGTTCGACTCGATCATGCTGAAGGACGCCGAGCGCAAGGCCGATCAGCCGCGGCTGCTCGCGGTCGACAACGCCCTGGTGGTGCCGGTCAACAAGGTGGTCCGCGTCCAGGTGATCGGGTCCGATGTCATCCACGCGTTCGCGGTGCCGTCGTTTGGCATCAAGATCGACGCCGTTCCGGGACGGCTGAACGAAACCTGGTTCAAGGCGTCACGCGAGGGCATCTATTACGGCCAGTGCTCGGAACTGTGCGGCCGCGACCATGCCTACATGCCGATCGAGGTCCGGGTGGTGAGCGAGCGCGATTACGCTGCCTGGCTCGCCCAGGCCAAGCAGAAATACGCCATCGACGACAGCCGCCCGGCCGGCAACGTCGTCGCGGCGAAATAGGCGCTTGTAGGAAATCAGCGGGCGACAACGACGAGTTCGAGGAACGAATCAATGGCTACCACGGCCCACGGCGCGCACGACGACCACGCTCATGAGCACCACACCCCGACGGGTTGGCGCCGCTTCGTCTATTCGACGAACCACAAGGACATCGGCACGATGTACCTGGTGTTCGCCATGGTCGCCGGCGTGATCGGCGGCTTCATGTCGGTCGCAATCCGCATGGAGCTGCAGATCCCAGGCCTCCAGGTCTTCCACGACAGCCATCAGTTCAACGTGTTCACCACCGCGCACGGCCTGATCATGATCTTCTTCATGGTCATGCCCGCGCTGATCGGCGGCTTCGGCAACTGGATCGTGCCGCTGATGATCGGGGCGCCGGACATGGCGTTCCCGCGCATGAACAACATCTCGTTCTGGCTGCTGCCGGCCTCGTTCGCGCTGCTGCTGACGTCGGCGTTTGTCGAGGGCGAGCCGGGCGCGCCCGGTGTCGGTGCCGGCTGGACGATCTACGCGCCGCTTTCAACCACAGGCCATCCAGGTCCCGCGGTCGACTTCGCCATCCTGTCGCTGCACGTGGCCGGCGCCTCTTCGATCCTCGGCGCCATCAACTTCATCACCACCATCTTCAACATGCGCGCGCCCGGCATGACGCTGCACAAGATGCCGCTGTTCGTGTGGGCGGAGCTCGTCACTGTGTTCCTGCTGCTGCTGTCGCTGCCGGTGCTGGCCGGCGCGATCACCATGCTGCTGACCGACCGCAATTTCGGTACCACATTCTTCACGGCGTCGGGCGGCGGCGATCCGGTGCTGTTCCAGCATCTGTTCTGGTTCTTCGGTCACCCCGAGGTCTACATCCTGATCCTGCCGGGCTTCGGTATCGTCAGCCAGATCGTGGCGACCTTCAGCAAGAAGCCGGTGTTCGGCTATCTCGGCATGGCCTACGCCATGGTCGCAATCGGCGGCATCGGCTTCGTCGTGTGGGCACACCACATGTACACGGTCGGCATGTCGACCGGCGCGCAGGCCTACTTCATCGCCGCCACCATGGTGATCGCGGTGCCGACAGGGGTGAAAATCTTCTCCTGGATCGCCACGATGTGGGGCGGCTCGATCGAATTCCGCACGCCGATGCTGTGGGCGGTCGGCTTGATCTTCCTGTTCACAGTCGGCGGTGTCACCGGCGTCGTTCTCTCCAACGCGGGCGTCGATCGCTCGCTGCAGGACACCTATTACGTCGTGGCGCACTTCCACTACGTGCTGTCGCTCGGCGCGGTGTTCGCGGTGTTTGCCGGCTGGTACTACTGGTTCCCGAAGATTACCGGCTACATGTACTCCGAGTTTCTGGGCAAGCTGCACTTCTGGACGACCTTCGTCGGCGTCAACATCGTCTTCTTCCCGCAGCACTTCCTCGGCCTTGCCGGCATGCCGCGCCGCATCGCTGATTACCCGGATGCTTACGCCGGCTGGAACTATGTGTCCTCGGTCGGTTCGTATATTTCCGCGTTCGGCCTGCTGATCTTCTTCATCGGCCTCGCCTACGCCTTCATCCGCAAGGAAAAGGCGGGGGCCAATCCATGGGGCGCTGGCGCCACCACGCTCGAGTGGACTTTGCCGTCGCCGCCGCCGTTCCATCAGTTTAACGAGTTGCCGCGGATCAAATAATGTCGGTTGTCAGCGAACACGCCGAACTCAGCCCACCGCTTCGGGTCGAAGCGGTGAGGGCCGAGCCGAGCATGGCTGGGGTCGACGATTATCTCGCGCTGCTCAAGCTGCGGGTGATGTCGCTCGTCGTGTTCACGGCACTCGTCGGCATGGTGGTGGCGCCGAGCCATCCGCATCCGGTGCTGGGGTTCTTTGCGCTGGTGTGCATCGCGGTTGGCGCAGGCGCGGCCGGCGCGCTGAACATGTGGTACGACGCCGATATCGACGCATTGATGAAACGGACCGCGCAGCGGCCGGTTGCGTCGGGACGTGTGCTGCCTGGCGAGGCGCTGGCCTTCGGCCTGGTGCTGGCCGGATTCTCCACGGTGTTCCTTGGCCTGATGATCAACTGGCTCGCCGCGGGTCTGCTGGCGTTCACGATCTTTTTCTACGCCGTCGTCTACACCATGTGGCTGAAGCGCTGGACACCGCAGAACATCGTGATCGGCGGCGCGGCTGGCGCGTTCCCGCCGATGATTGGCTGGGCTGCGGCGACGGGCGGCATCGGTCTCGAATCGATTCTGCTGTTCCTCATCATCTTCTTCTGGACGCCACCGCATTTCTGGGCGCTTGGCTTGATCCGGGCTGACGAATACGCCCGTGCCGGCGTGCCGATGCTGCCGGTGGTGGCGGGCGCAACCGAAACCCGCTGGCAAATCCTGCTCTATTCCCTGGTGCTGCTGCCGGTCGGGGTGTCGCCATGGTTGCTTGGCTGCGCCGGCGCAGGTTACGGAGTGGTCGCAACCGTGGCCGGTCTGGCAATGGTGGCGTACGCCTATCAGCTCTGCTGCGCCCGGCCTGCCGCCGCCGAGATCGCGGCCAAGCGGTTGTTTGGCATCTCGATCCTCTATCTTACTGTGCTGTTCGCGGCGTTGCTGATCGAACGTGCACTGGGTCTGCAACAGTTCGGCCTTCCGTTCGGGCGCGTTCTGGCATGAGCTTGGCGATGGATCAGCAGCCCGTCGAGCCTGGCGTGGTCCTCACCGAGGAACAGATGCGCCGCCGCCGCGGCCGTTCGATCGCGATTGCGCTGGCGCTCGGCGCCTTCGTGGCGCTGATTTTCATCGTGACCCTGGTCAAGGGACCGGGCGTCCTGATCCGGCCGTTGTGATCCGTATGACCGCGCAACCCGCATCCTCGCTGTCCCGCCGTGACAAGATTGTCGCCGCGTCCTGCGGTTTCACTGTCGCCATCATGGTTGGCGCGGCCTATGCGGCGGTGCCGTTCTACAATTGGTTCTGCCGTGTCACAGGTTTCAACGGCACCACTCAGGTTGCGACGGCGATGCCGGATGGTACACTCGGACGCAAGGTCACCGTGCGGTTCGATGCCAACACCGGGCCCGGACTGCCGTGGCGCTTCGAACCGGAACAGAACTCCATCGAGGTGAGACTCGGCGAGGTTGTCACGGTCAATTATCGCGTCGTCAACGAAGCCGCCCGGCCGATCCTGGCGCAGGCGGCCTATAACGTGGCGCCGCTCAACGCTGGAGCTTATTTCCAGAAGATCAACTGCTTCTGCTTCACC
>JADMIO010941492.1_pt1 | contig 10895 bp, 12 predicted proteins | sample 8958161 | NCBI WGS metagenome assembly JADMIO01 (sample SAMN16585339, study PRJNA669376) | soil metagenome | isolation source: Crop rotation soil | place: USA: Cullars Rotation, Alabama | collected 2011 | reverse complement strand
TTACGATCTGGAGCAGGAGCTTAACGTTCGGCAGCAGCCGCAATTCTTAGGCCATGTAATTCCAGTGCCAAATGCCGGACTTTGCGACCAGCCAAGGCAACCTGAGGTGTTTACTGGTAGAGCGCACCTGCAATACAAAGGCATCTTCTAAAATTCGATCCGGACTTGAGCACACGAGCGGAATCGCGATTCTGCTCGCGTGACTGTTTTCCTGGGATGCGGGTTTGCGGCGAAATATCGCGAAGGCGGCGGTAATTTCTCGGTGCCGCTGCAGTGGATGCTCGGTCTGCGGCGACTTAAGCTCGATGCGATCTGGCTGGAGCTTTTGCCGGGCACAGCGGACCCGTTGGTTGACCAGTCGAAGATCAGGAGTTTTCAGCGGCAGTTACGAGCCCATGGATTGGCCGGACGCTATTGCCTGTTGTACCAGAACCCGCCCTCGGATGCGCATGAACTGGACTCGCTCGAATGTATCGGGATTTCCAAAGGCGAGCTGCTCGAGCGGATTGGCGGACCCAATGTCTTGCTTAATCTTGCGTATTCGATTCATCCGCCGCTGCTCCTGAGATTTGAACGACGCCTTTTTTGCGATCTCGATCCAAGTGAAATTTTTTACTGGATGACGAAGATGGAGGTGGGGCAATCGTATCATCACGAATTCTGGACAATCGGACTGAATGTGCACGGAGACGACTGCCAGCTGCCGAAATCGGCGCTCGACTGGAAGACATTTTATCCGCTTGTGGACACGGAACTTTTTCAGCCACAGCCACGGCCTCCCGCACCAAAATTCACTACTGTCGGGCAATGGTATTGGAGCGGAGCAGTGGAAGTCGCCGGCGAATTTCCCGATCTCTCGAAGAGAGTTGCCTTTGAACCTTATCTGAATCTGCCAACCCGTGTGCCTGAGGCGCGGTTTGAGTTGGCGATGAATATTCCTGCAGAAGATCCTGATAGAGAACGATTGCGCCGCCTCGGCTGGCAAGTCGTTGATCCCCACCGTGTCGCCCGCACGCTTCGCGCGTACCGCCGGTATCTGATTAGTGGGGTGGCGGAGTTCACCGCGATCAAAGGCGTCGATGTGGCATGGCGCACTGGTTGGGTCAGCGATCGCGCTGCGGCTTTTGCGGCATTGGGCCGCCCAGTGATTACAGAAGACACCGGCGCACCACATCATCTACCCGATCAAAGTGGATTTTCTTTCATCCGCTCTGCCGCCGAGGCGGAGAGCGCTGTTCGCAAAGTGCTCCACGATTGGGAGGGGTTGTCGAACCGGGCACGGCAATGCGCAGTAGAGGTCTTCGATTCAGTCAAAAATCTTCGCCGCATACTCGATTTTTAACGGCTCGATTTGCCGTTGCAAAACGATTTTCGGGTGATACTCGTTGTCCCGTTATGGCTGACTTGATCAAACAAAGCGAGCTCAAGGATCGAATGAAAAAGATCCCGGAATGGGAATTAGAGAAGAATCAGATCGAACGCACTTTCGAATTCGACGATTTTGTCGATGCGATCGATTTTGTGGACAGGGTCGCTGAGGTGGCTGAGGAAGAAGAACATCACCCCGACATCGATATCCGTTATAACAAAGTCCGTCTTACCGTATCGACGCACAGCAAAGGCGGCTTAACGGAACTTGATTTCAATCTCGCCGAACGAATCGACACTCTGGAGGAATAAAAACTGCGGCGGCGATGGCACGCTACGTCACAGGATGGCGTGGCGTGCCGACGCTACCCGGGCTTCGGCAGACGCCCTTCATCGGCGTCGATGAATTGGAAAGAGGTCTGAATATCGGACCGGTCAGTCATGCCTGCCTCGGCCTTCCGGCGTGCTACCATTTCCGAAACTTCATCATTCCATCCAACCTTTCGCATGTATTCGTTCCAGACATACACGTCGTTGTCTGTTGGTCTGCGGCCGAGGGTGAAGCACCATTCCAGAATTTCCTCATCGGTACGATCCTGTTTCACGCGTTTCACCAACTCATCGTAGGCGAGGTGGAGAAACTTCATGCATTTTTCATCGAAGCCTTTACCAAGATTCTGGTGATAATCTGAGGGCAACTCGCCTTTGGCATGCAGCCGGATCTTATCCAGCATCCGGCCGAAATAGAAAAGTCCACCGACTTTGTCGGATGGACTGCGTAGAGAAACCCGGGCCATAAAATGAAGTTTGAGCCTTCTTCGGCAGCGTTCAAGCTTGGTCCAGGCGAAATCTCGACGCGTGCCCGCGACGGAGGAGCATTTAAATATTGCTCAGCCGTAGACGATAGCGCATCAATGTGTTGTTGTTCTCGCCCACGATGAAGGAGCGCTATTTCGATGATCTAAAGAAGGGTGACAGGTTCCAATCTGAGCCGCTGAGGGTGACGGAGAAAGAACTCATTGAGTTCGCTCACAGATTTGATCCGCAAATGTTTCATCTTAGCCGGAGACGGGCGGAGAGAAGCATTTTCAAAGGACTGATTGCCAGTGGCTGGCACACCGCGGCGATGAGTATGCGGCTATTCGTGCAAACACTAAACTTCGCCGAGGGCGCGATTGGACTTGGCGTCGATGAACTGCGCTGGCCAAATGCGGTGCGGCCTGGCGACATGCTCAGCGTGGAGACGCACATCGTCAAAATGCGCCCATCAAAATCGCGGCCGGGACAGGGGATCATTCGCTTGCGCAACGTGACGACGAATCAGCGTGGCGAAGTCGTGCAAACGATGCTAGCGAGCGCGATGGTGCCGAGGCGGCCACCAGCGGAGCATACCGCTAATCTCAAGCAGGCCAAACGAGGGTCTCGGGCATAACAAGGCGGAACGCTATGGACATTCAGAGGCGAGCTGATGACGAGGCGTGGGATAAAAGAGTGGATGGCCGGATTTCGAACATAAATCAAGCCGTCGAAAAGGGGCTGAGAGGCAAAGCGCTCGCAGCCCTCCATGGTTTGCCGATGCCTGCGGAAGACGAGCTGGCATACGAAGTCGATGGCAGCAGCGACGTAGACGATCCAGAAACACTCAGAAGCAAAGTCTTTCGCCGGCTAATACAAATCGAAGATGCAATCTCTCAAAATCGCCATCTACCAGAAGATACAAAGCGAAAATGGATCGCGATTTTGCAGAAGTGCTATCCGGGCGAAGCGAGCAGCGTCGTTCTGCTGCACGATCTCACACGTGACATGAATTGCTGGCAGGAGATTGATTCCGAGTCGGAGCTTTCTCTACTTCAGACTGCGATCGCTGCAGTCGCGACAACGATAGAAATCTATCAGCGACGATTTCGAACCGGATAAAGGTGTCATATTCCCGTAGCGGTAATGGCTTTCTTGAAATCTTCAGCTAACGGCGCCTCAAAATTCTTCCACTCAGCGGTGCGCGGATGGCGAAAACCGAGCTTCCATGCGTGTAGCATCTGCCGGGGAAAATCTTTGACGAATCTTGGTGCATAGACTTTGTCACCTAAGACCGGATGGCCAAGGTGATGCAGATGGACCCGAATTTGGTGGGTACGGCCAGTGTGCAATATGCATTCAACGAGAGTAGCCTGTTCACTCGAACGAAGAACGCGATACTCAGTTTTGGCGGCGCGACCGCGCGGTGAACTCACGCTCATTCTTTGCCGGTGCACCGGATGTCGGCCAATCTTGTTCTCGATTACACCTATTTCTTTGTGCAGTTTTCCGGCGACCAGTGCCAGGTAAATCTTTTCGACGATACGCGCAGCAAATTGTTTCGATAGTTCCCGGTGCGCGAGGTCATTTTTTGCTGCCACGAGGCAGCCGCTGGTATCCTTGTCGAGGCGGTGAACGATACCAGGGCGTTCCTTTCCGCCGATGCCCGACAACGTGGAGCAGTGGTGTAGTAACGCATTTACCAATGTGTGTTCGCGATGACCGGCGCCGGGGTGCACCGTCATCCCAGCTTCCTTGTTGACGACGATCAGATCGTCATCTTCGAAAATAACGGTTAGCGGAATTGCTTCTGGCTCGGTTTGAATTTTTTCGGATGGGGGTTCTGTGATTTCGATTTCGTCTCCAGAACGCACCGGCTGGTTCGGTCGCGTGGCAGCGCCTCTGATGCAAACAAAGCCGGCTCGGATTAATTGCTGAATGCGAGAGCGCGAGAATTGCGGAAACGACTTCGCGAGGAAAAGATCCATGCGCATCCGCGCATGTTCCCTTGCCACGACCACTTTGAACGTTGCCAGTGGTTTCATTGTCGCTTTCAACGCGGTCACGCTCACTTCTTTGCCCCCAAATTCGTCAATGTTACAGTCGATTTCCATGTCGATCAGGAAAGCTCTTTCATGACAGTCCAGCCATGCTGGGTTTGTGGCACGACGCTTGATTCCAGCAGTTACGAACCGCTGGCAAGAGTCGTTTGCCCAAAATGCGGCCAAAAAAATCTGATACGCCGTAACTTCGATCATTTTGAGGTCGTGGAAACGCTTGGAGCCGGAGGGATGGGGACAGTTTACAAGGCGCGCGACACGCATCTCGAGCGTTACGTCGCGTTAAAATTATTGCATCGAGACCTTCGCAGCGAACCGGACCACAATGCCCAATTGCAAGAGGAAGCGCGGATCGCTGCTTCTGTAAATCATCCCAACGTTGTTCAAATATTCTCATTGGGTACCGACCACGGGCAGTTCTATGTAGTGATGGAACTCATCGATCACGGGAGCCTCGACGATTTCATGGAGTCGCAGGGGCGGGTGCCCGAACATCAGGTACTGGACATCGGAATCCAGATCGCACGAGGACTCCGGGCCGCTCACCGGAAAGGCCTGATTCATCGTGACGTAAAGCCTGCCAATATTTTGTTCGTAGATGAACAGGCGGCGAAGATTGGTGACTTCGGCATCGCCGCGTTCGCAACACAGAGTCCACAGAACGAAGGGGTAATCTGGGGAACGCCGGCTTATGTCGCGCCAGAAAGATTGTATAACCAACCTGAGGACATTCGCAGTGACATTTACAGCCTCGGCGCAACGCTGTTTCATGCCGTCACAGGAAAACCTCCCATCGATATTAGCTCGCACTCCGCAACGGAATTGGGTGAATTAAAGCAGCACCCATCGGAGCTACGGGCTATCGCGCGGGATGTATCTGCGCCGACCGCGCGGGTCGTGCAGCGAATGATCTCACCCGACCCCGGGCAGCGTTTTCCTTTCTATGACGACCTTCTGGTGGAACTTGATGAGGCCCGACGAGCACTGGAGATTGCCGATGCCCGGCGGCAATCATCGCGGTGGCCATTCTCTGGACTTTTTCGGCAAAACTGAAACCTCTGAACAAACGTTACGTGCATGGGTCAGACTCTAGAGGCAGCGTTGCCACCGGGCCGCTTTGCCTCGATGTTTGTCTTCACATGGCACAAAACCAACCACCGCCACCACCGTCATTTCCTTCACCGGAGGAACTGAAGTCCAAAATCACGGAGTTTATGAAACAAAACTTCGGCGATAACGTCTCAGTTGCGGCGATAACCGAACCGGAGCCGTCAATTTCACCGGAGGAGGAAAAGCCGGAGAAAACCGAGCATAAGGAATTCGAATTTCACCTGCTGCCGCGCGACATCAAAGCGCATCTCGACCGGTTTGTTATTAAACAGGAGGAAGCGAAAAAAGTCCTCGCGATTGCAGTTTGCGACCATTACAACCACGCCAATTACCTCCGGCGACTTGAAAACGAAGATCCAAAACGCGCCCAGGAAGTTGAATACATCAAACAAAACGTGATTCTGGTTGGCCCAACCGGCGTCGGTAAAACGTATTTGATCAAACACATCGCCGACTTGATCAAAGTGCCGTTTGTGAAAGCGGACGCAACGAAGTTTAGCGAGACTGGTTACGTCGGTGGCGATGTGGAAGACCTGGTGCGCGAGCTTGTACACAAAGCGGACGGCAACCTGAACCTTGCGCAGTTCGGCATCATTTACATTGATGAGATCGACAAGATCGCATCGGCTGGAAATTTGATAGGCCGCGACGTAAGCGGACGCGGCGTGCAGACCACCCTGCTGAAGTTGATGGAAGAAACGGAAGTGCCCGTGCGGAGCATGAATGATCTTCAGGCACAATTGCAGGCGGCGTTCGAATTTCAGCGCCGCGGCAAAGCCAAGCGCGACACGATCAATACCCGTCACATCCTGTTCGTTGTCAGCGGCGCGTTTGACAAATTGAAGGAACAAGTGGCGCGTCGTGTCCGTCATGGCCAGATCGGGTTCAGCGCTCAACCAACTCAGGTGATGGACAACGAACTATTTCAACACGTCACCACACAGGACTTCATCGAGTACGGGTTTGAACCGGAATTTATTGGGCGTTTGCCTGTCCGCGTGGTGTGTGAAGACCTCGATGCGAAGGATTTATTCGACATCATGAAATATTCCGAAGGCAGTTTGCTCCGGCAATATGAGCGGGCGTTTCGCGCCTACGGAATCGAGATCAGCTTTGAGGAGGAAGCGCTACGCCTGCTCGCACAAGCTGCCGCCACGGAAAAAACGGGCGCTCGCGGATTGCTGACCGTATTCGAGAAGCTATTACGGGATTACAAATTCCATTTGGCCGGTTCGGGGCTGAGCCAATTGCGCGTAACCGCGGCTCTTGTGCGGGAGCCACAACGGGTTCTCGAGCAACTCATGGCGGAAGGGCACAAACTCGAGGCGCAAATGCTCGAAGCCGGTGCGCGTGAATTCGCCGAAGAATTCAGCAGGGAACATGGATTACAAGTTACGTTCGACGAGAGCGCGATCAGTCGCCTGGTCGAGCGCTCCCAAGCCGAGCGGATGACCATGAGCGACTTGTGTGCGCACTTGTTTAAGGATTACCAATTCGGGCTAAGTCTGATCAAGAAGAACACCGGCCAGACCCAGTTTACTCTTAATGCTGCGGCGATTGACGCTCCGGATAAATTCCTGAGCAACCTCGTGGTGCAATCGTATTACCCAACTGCATCGTCGGTGCAAAGCGTCTGACCCTCATGAAGCGTTCGCTGATCACAACGCTGCTTATCGGGGTCGCCGTTGCGGTGATTGTCGGCGTGCTGCATGCCGCTAAGGTCATCGCTGGCTTCGAGGCTGTTGTCGCGCAACTCGTCACTGATCATACCCGCGCGACACGGGCCTTCGGCGAAAAATGGCAATACGTTCTGGTTTTGCTGATCGCCCTTGGTGTCGCCTGGCTCAGCTTGAGTACCGTCCCGCGATGGCGCGCTTGGTTACTCATTGGTTTATTGCTGCTGGAACTGTTGGGTCTCGCGTGGGTTTGCGCTCTCTACGGCGTATTTTTTCAACCGGCACCGTCAATCCTTGTTCTCGTAAGTGCATTGATCGCCGCAGAAGCGTGGTCGGCGTTTTTGCGGAGAAATCGCTCACACTTAATCCGTACCTTGTTTGCCGATCGCGTTTCCAACGAGCAATTTCGGCGTCTTACTGATGGAAGGATTGTGTTCGATGCTGAGCCTCGGACGTATGAAGTAAGCGTCGTGGTTTGCGATATCGGCAACAAACTGACGTTTGCGGAAGGCCGCGAGCCTGCAGCGTTCACCGAGACCACGTCTAAGTTTATTCGACAGACCGCTTCACGTCTTGTGGAAGAAGGCGCTTATCTGCAGGCTGCCGACGGAGAAGGGGTGGTTGGAGTTTTTGGATTTCCTGCACCAGACCCGGAACATGCGAAAAAAGCGGCGCGCCTCGTTCTCGACATGATCAAGAATTCTCGCGAACGGGCCGAAGATAAGGAAAAGGCGGCTTTCATCTCGGACATTCGAGTTGGGATCTGCTCCGGCACCATCATTGCCGGAGCACTACAGGAGAGCCGCCGTCCGCTGCTCCTGGCGAGTGGCGAGCCCATCGACCTGGCACGCAGATTTTGCACACTAAATCGTTTCTATGGGTCGAGGGCTCTCATGGACACCCCGACTTTCGATCGGGTGAGCGAGGCAGTCGTTGCGCGGCCAATTGATTTTGTGAATGGGTTGAATTCGCATGACCGGCTTGAAGTGTACGAACCTCTTTGGCTGGCAGCCGAAGCCGGGCCGGAACGCGTCGCGCAGCGCGACTCTTTTTGGAGTGGGATCGTTCTGTATCGAGAAAAACGCTGGGCGGAAGCATATGCCGCATTCCAGAAGGCGCGCGGATCGGATGGGGAAGAGGATGCGCCGCTGCAGTTTTATATGCGCCGCCTGGAACCGCTCATCCTGCAGCTGACGCATTGGCCGGCGGAATGAATTCAAGCAGATGTTGAGAAAGACAGAATATCCGGCGGCGATCCGCGACTTGATTGCGCAGCTGCGGCAGATGCCGGGTGTCGGTCCGCGCTCGGCGGAAAGGATTGCATTGTGGATGGTGCGTGCCCGCGGCGGGCAACCTGAGCAAATCGCGAACGCCATCACGGCCACGCGTCAGTCAATCCATGCCTGCAATTTGTGCGGATTCTTTGCTGCCGGCGACATCTGCGAGATCTGCGCCGACACAACGCGCTCAAGCGAATTGCTGTGCGTCACGGAACAGCCGACCGATATTCTTCCACTGGAAAAAACCGGGGCATTTCGCGGCCGATACCATGCGCTCGGCGGAAAGATTTCCCCACTCGATCATATCGCTCCTGAAGATCTGCGAATTAAAGAATTGGTGGACCGTATCGACCGGGAAAATATTTCGGAGATTATCTTCGCTCTGGCTGCAGATGTAGAAGGCGAAGCGACCACCAATTACATTGTCGATCTTTTGAAGACCAGACCGGTCGCGCTCACGCGCATCGCCCGCGGAATTCCAGCGGGTGGCGGCTTGGAATCAGCCGACGAGTTGACGCTCTCAGCCGCATTGTCTGGCAGGACGAAACTGTAGAGCCCACCATCTCAGGTTTTATGAGGGCATCGATTTGTTAGACCGCGCGTTATTTAATGTCGACGGCAATTGCGATCGTAGGTCTAGGGAAGACGTGCTGATGGTGAGGGTCAACAACCCCGCTCGGTAAAAAGTACCATTTGCTGGGTTCCTCCTGCCCAAGTCGGGAAGCTTTGGCACCTGCTGTGGTTGCATGTTCGTTGGGGATGGCCCTGAAAGCAGCGATGCGAGCGAGTTTGTCACGGCTCTAAAGTTTCGGCAAACTCTCGCAGACGCCGGTTGAACGTTGGTGCATCGTCCCAGAACGGCGCGTGCCCGGCTTCAATCATAATGTGAACTTGAGCATGCGCGATGCTGGCCTTATGTCGGTCAGCGGCGGCTGGCTTCACGATCTCGTCTCTTGCGCCATGGGTAATCAGCACAGGCTTGCGGATCTTCCGTAGAATGTCGTCATTGTGGAGCGAGCGAGAGAAGAGCGCCTGACGCACGTAGGGTGGAACAGCCACATGGTACCCCAGCATGAGGTATTGGTCTTCGAGCGAGAGCTCTTCGGCAAAAAGCATCGGTATTAGAGACTTAAGACTGCGTACGCTCTCCTCCGCATTCGTGGCAAAGAAACCTGGCACGAGCCTGAGAACCGCGGGGACGAGGGCGGACAGCGGGTCGTCACTGCCGAGCCTCGTAATGGCACCGACAAATTGAATGCCACCGATGGCGTCCTCCCCGAAATAGCGGATGTAGTCGAGGATCGCGAGCGGTCCATACGACCAACCGCAGAGGATCGGATGTTCAAGTCTCAGAGCCTGTATAACCGCGTTGACATCATCGGCCCACAGTTTGGAATCACTGTAGCCCTCCCGGGGCTTATCCGAGAGACCATGGCCGCGCAGGTCCATTGCCACAAGCCGATGGTCATTGGCTAGATCTGAGTTCAGTTGCCGTCGCCAAGCGAGCCAACATTCTGAAAACCCGTGAATGAAAAGAATTGGACGACCCATCCGGAAACCCGTTTCGACAATGTGGAGCTGACAGCCTCCGCCGCCTGTAATTCGATGCGTTTTCATCGTGTTCGAAGACCTCGACGGTGCCATCTAACGAGAAATAGATAAGTCACGGCACGGTGTAACTTTAGGGATTCGCTCGATCGCCTGGTCGGAGTATTAGTTGCCACGCTTCAGATGCTCTTTCTGGCGTAATAAAATATCGGAGTCGATCGTCGTCGCCTCGCCGCTTTCAAGAACCACTCTCGCACACTGACCGCTTCGAGGTCTGGCCAAAGCACCGAGTGGTATCCGCAGGCTGGAAACGCCGTTCACCATGTCGACCGTGAATGCATCGTCGCCAACATGCAATCGACCAGTCGTCTTCCATGCATCGGTCTAACTAGATCGCTCAATAGGGGAGCAAATAGCATTCTTCAATTCCTGATAATCGATTGGTTTCGTCAGGTAATAATCGAAGCCCGCCTTCAATCCTTGATCGCGTTCCTCATTTGATGCCCGGCCCGTGATGGCAATCGCTTTGAGTTTACGCACTTGCTTAGCTTCCTGCACCAGCTGGAGTCCATCGCCGTCGGGTAAATTCAGGTCGCTAATGAGAATGTCGAAACGCATATCCTTCAGCCTGGCACGAGCATCCTTGAGGTTCTTGGCGGTCACCGTCTGGCAGCCGCAACGATTGAGTAGCACTCCCAGAACCGAGCGAGTATCCGCATGATCTTCCACTAGCAACACAGTCATAAACTGTGGATAAAGCCAAAAAGGCCAGGAGGCTAACGAAGTAAAACAATGAGCAGGATAATTACTAAAATAAGGCCTAGACCCCCGCTCGGATAGTAACCCCAGCCAGCGCTATACGGCCATGTCGGCAGGGCGGCAATCAAAAGCAGAATCAAAATTATCAGCAATATCGTACGCATGCCTTTTCATTTACTTGGCGTGTAGTACAAATGTCACGTCTAATTTCCCATGGCGTGGCGCAATAGTGTTGGATTCGGTTCCATGTTTTTCCCGCTCGGGTTGATTGGCATTGTGTGGGACAGCGCCGTGACGCG
>JADMIO012736598.1_pt1 | contig 10897 bp, 5 predicted proteins | sample 8958161 | NCBI WGS metagenome assembly JADMIO01 (sample SAMN16585339, study PRJNA669376) | soil metagenome | isolation source: Crop rotation soil | place: USA: Cullars Rotation, Alabama | collected 2011 | reverse complement strand
CTTTCCCACAGTGGTCGTGGCGGCAGGCCTATTGGTGTTGACGTTGACGGTGGACTGTGGTTGGACTTGCTGTTGCTGTGATTGGCGACGATGGCGGTGGCGAGTGGTGGCGGCGATTTGACTTGAACATTGGTCGTGGATGATTTAGGCCGAAGGATGCGTGGTGCTTCGGAGGAATTGCTGCTGCTACTGTCTACGAGGTGCTGACGATCGAGGAAGGTGGCGGCCACACGCACGCGCGACTGGGCACTTGCAGGTCGTTTGAGCCGGACGCTCATGTTCGCGCCGCCGACGAAGCAAGGCGGTGAACGGCGGCGGCCCACGTCGGCGAGCCCATCGGCAGCCGGACGCGCACCACTGTCACAAGAATCGACGCTGCTGTCTTCGCCGATGATGATGGCCGGCTCACATTTCACTCTATCGTCGACACTGTCGCCGTGGCCACTGTCGGAGCCGCTGCTCTCAGCCGACGAGACAACACGCGTCGCTTTGTTTGGCGTCTCTGGCTTTGGCGTCGGCTGATCGTTGCCACTGTTGTTCTGCGACGCGCAGCTCGCCTCGAAGCGACTCAGATCTTCGGCGACACGATCGAGCACGTCGTACACCTCGTTCCACGCTTGCTGGATGTCGGCGATGTCGAGCGGCGAGAGGTAGACGGCCGGCTGTCCGGCGCTAGGCGCGGCTGCAGTGGGCGACTTGGCGACGGTAACGGCGGCCGGTGGCGGCGAGGGCGGCGCGCGACAGTAGCTGAGACACGATTGCACCGTTATTCTGCGCGACCTTTGAACATTCTGAGCATTCTGCTGCTGCTCGCGACGTTGAACATTCTCGCGTTGCTGCACTTGCTGCTGCACGTTTGGCCTCGACGACGGCGGCGGCGGCAGAACCGCGCGGCTGTGATTATAATTAGCGCGAGCGCTATTCTCGGCGCCCAACGACGCCGTGCTCGTCGACGGCCGTGGCGCCACGACGGTGGCAGCCGCGCGAGGCGGCAGCGTGCGCATCTTCTTCTTGCTCTTCTTTCCTTCTCCTCTTCCTTCTATTCACTCGTACTCGGAGCCACGAGCCAGCGAGAACTCGAGAGAAAGAGCAAAGAACACACGCTTTCACTCGCTAGCACGCGTCAAGAAGAAGAGGAGCGTGCAACAGCATGTGCCGCACTCTTCTCGTGCCGCTCGAATTGAAGTCGAGTAGAACGAGCGGTGAGCGAAGAGAACATGGACACGGCCGCGAACTAACGATGCCGATGACGAAGATGGGAAACACACTTCTCTAGTGTTCTCTTCTCTCGTGAAGTTTTTCTTACACCACTGGCATCAGCGAGCGATGCTAGTGTTGGAAAGATGAGAGAAAACTCGCGCGCTAGACACGAACTCAGTCACGTTATGTAAGACATGCACACACACACGAGTACGGCGGAGATGTGCGATGCTGCTCGCTCGGTTGGCGCCGTGAAAATAGCATCAGTTTTCTCCTTCTCTCTCTTCTCTTCTCTCGCAGTCTTCGCCGCAGCGAACTTTTTTTCGGGAGCGGCGGTGGCGAGCGAGCGAGAACGATGGGCCGAAACTTTTTCTTACAGCACACTACGCACAGCGTGTGCAGCGTTAGTTAAGGCAGACTATTGCGCGAAACTGGTTTAAGCAATTTGTTTGGCTAAGGTAGTGTGTGCGAGGAGAAGACGAGACGAAGATGAAGGCAGGCGAGCGTGAGCTTTCGGCGTCTCGCGCCGCTCTCCCTATCGGATGGCCCACCTGAGCACCGGCTGCCTTCTGCTCGTCTCCACGTTCGTTAACGAACGAATGGTGGCTATTTTTCTGAGAGAGCGTGTTTCGAGCTCGAAAGAGAAGAAAAATGCTCTAGCTTAGGCGCTGGTCGGCCACACGGCTTTTGTGTTCGGCGCTGGCCAGCATGGTCTAGCTCTTCTCGTCTCTCATCTTCTACTCATCTCTTCGGTTCGGTGCACAAGGTGTTAACTGCGCGCTGAATCTCGTCGTGCGCGTCGCGATACACTGGCGTGATAAGCAAATTACTATCGTGCCTAATGATCGCCACTCGTTTAGTGAGCGCATAAACAGAGTGTGGTTAGGTAAAGAGTGAGTTGCATGTGTGCGGTGCGTTCTCGAGCGAGCGAAGAAAAGCGAGCACAAAAGTCAGCATCTGGCGCCGAGCACAAAGGCCAACGAACAGCTCTAACAGCGGCAGGCAACTCTAGCCGTTGCGCACTTCTTCTTCCTCTCCTCATGAGCTCTAGGTCGGCGGCAGACAGGAGACAATAATATTGCCGTGCATTCCTGAGAAACTCTTTAGCGTTTCTTTGGTTTCGACCTTCGCTGCAGCAGAGTCATTGCTAGGCAGCAAGAGAAAGAAAGAGAGAGGTACAAACATTCGCGTACAGCGAAGAACACTCGTGCTCGCCCGCTGCCAATTTCACGGATCCTCTCAGTCCTTCTTGTCTTCACGTGCGGCTTACGGCAAGAGCCATGGAGAGACAAGCAGCGCGAAGTGGTTGCTTGGTGGATGGTTTTTTCGGGCGCAAGCTGAGGACCCACGGGCAGCAGCCACGGGTGCTCTCGGGCAGACAATATGAATGACTGGCGTCGAGACTCGCTCGCTGGCTCGAGCATTAATCACGGCGTCCCGGAGCGCGCAGCGCCACCCATAGCGGTCAGCAAAGGTCCGGCCGCGCGCGTCCCGATGAGCTGAGCACTCACACAGCCGCGCACCGACTGTTGCGGCAGAACGTTTCATTAGCGTTTGAGCGTGAACAATGGCCGCCGGCCATGAACTAGTCGATATTTAATTGCGCCAACAACAGAGTAGCGAACACTCCGAAAGAAAGAAGAAGCATCGCGTCGTGCGAAAGTTCACGGCGCGAATTTTCAAGCGAAATTATCACCAGCGCCCGGCACATGCGGCTCTCTGCAATTAAGTCAAGTGAAGGCCCGTCGTGTACCTGTACTGTTGCGCTGTGCAGGGCGCTCTTCTTCGGCTCGGCCGGGTCGGCACTCTATGACTAAGCGGCGTCCGTTACGAAAGAGAGAAGAGGGCTCGAAAATTGAACGCTTGTCCGGAGCGCGTTAAACGAAAACAAGCAAAGCCAATATCAGAGAGCGAGCGAAGTAGACGAGATGAGTGGCGAGGAAGATCGCATTTCTCGGACCAGCACACTTGCGCAACGCAACACGCGGCCTGCACGCTTCTATCGCGGCATCATCTCTCTGGATCTGGCTTGAAGTTAGTTGGCAGTGCTCTTGTGCAACTTATACTCACATGCTTGCATATCTAGAGCTCTCTCAAAGTTATTGCTCGGGCCTTGTTTTTAATATACTGATCACTCATCCGCACATGTGCCGCAATGTTTCAATTAGACGCGTGAGTGGCGAGTAACAGACAGCCGCTCGTGCCGGCACCACCGCGGCGTCGGAATGTGTATGCATAGATTGAGTGCGTAGTTCATCGTTATTGCATAAGCACATCATGTTTTTCAATTTCGTCTCGAATAGTTAGAGCGGCTGGCCATGCGATGCCAGTCACAGCTCGGCAACTTACTGCAAGCTGTGTATGTGCGAGTGCCACAGTCAGCCTTCGCTCGAGAGCCTTGCCTCCACTTTTGATCTTGAAAAGGGCACGCATTTGAAATATGTTATGCAATACGTTAGAAGGTTATAGCACAGCCATGGAAGGCCTTCTCTTCTTCGCGCGCCGTTCGCCATCGATCAATTATCCGAATACTCAAGTGCACCGCTAACCGTTCGCGCTCGTTTACGTATGAATACTCGTTAAGTCGTAAAGGTAAGGCTGGCTACAGTGTGGCAGTGCATGATCGCGGAGGGCTCTCTCGTGTGCTTATGCAATGTTCTGTAAGTTTATATCGCGCTGCCAATATATAGGAAGAAAAGTGAGTGATCTGTACACTCGCGAGAACGTTGTTGGGAACGAACATGTTAACCTAAAACAAACAGAAAGCGAAGGAAGCGGCCGAGCTAAATGAGATATGTACGAGTATGCTATTCGACACACTAGCTGGCTGACATGGCCTCTGCTTGGCTTGGTTCTGGCGTTAGGCTGGCCCGGCTCGGTTTACTTAGCGCTTACAGAGCACATCGCATGTGAGTTTGTGTACGTACGATGAGCACGCTGCACTAACTGCCTGCACAACTCGCCCCTCTGACCGCACACTCTAACTGCCAATACAAAGCGAGGCTCGTTGTGTTTGTAGACACATTAATTATATCGACGTTCTTGCGATGCATTCGCTCACGACGCGAAACGTAATGATTGGAAGGCCGAATGCAATGAATGTAGTGGATGCTAGGAAAAAGAGATGAGGAGACGAAAAATTGCAAGAAGAGCAGAGTGAACAAGTTAGTTAAGGTTTAGGCGCGATCGGCAGGTTGGCTGCGCATAGTTTCGCTTGGCAACGGCAGCAATTTAAAGAAAGAATTGAAATTGAAAAAAGCGGTCGAGTGCCAAGTGAGCCGAGACCCCAGTGCTGAGAGAGCGTTTAGTTTTTTTTTCGGGCAGTCAGCTCGTTGTGTGTTGTTATTGGCGCGGAAAAAGTTGTATTAGTCGAGCGACGAGCGAAGAAGAAGATGAGAAGAATGGTTGAAGGTAGAGTAGAGGAGAAGAATAGGAAGCGCGGCGTCGACTGCGCACGGCGCGCGATGTTCGGTCGGTAAGTTATGTTAACATGAATATTTTATGAGCAGCAATTTCCTGCCGCCGCTTCCAATGTGTCTTATCGGCGTCGGTAAATCATCTACCGGCCTGCATTTAGCAGCTTGGCTCAACGCGCCGCGAAGAGAGAGAGAGAGAGAGAGAGAGAGACAGCCCGAGTTTAGACACTGCCCAAAAAACCGTAGCTGTTCCATGCGGAGTGTGCAGTGCTGTAGGGTCACACAAGTACAGAGTAGAGAAGATGCTCTTCGTGGTTCCCGGCAAGTTCGGTGTTCGGCCAGTGCAAAGCCAGGCATTATCTGGCCTTAGCGGGCGCAAGTTGCGTAACGTGAACACATTTGTTGCGGGCGCTGCTTGGCGCCAAAGAGCAGTAAGAGCGAGAGAATCGGAGCACGAAGGCCAGAAGAACATGGTGGAGAAGAAAAGAGAAGACGAAAAAAGCGAAAAGGAAAGAATTGCACAATGGACAGCTAAGGGCCAGAGCCAGGTGGGATTTCGGCTGATTATCCACTTTCTCGCGGCGCAACACACTAAGCTCGCCCGCCCGTTCATTTGCGAGCGAACACAAGCTCGCCAGTGTGTCTGTTCTTCGTAAGCTCGTTCCATCTCTTCGGTCTATTCTTTGGAAAGATGTTCACGCTAAAACCGCTTACTTGCCCCGGTGATGATGCACTCAGCCTCTTAGCGTCCTCTCCGCAGACACTCGGACCGTGCGCCAATATTGCACCGGGCGTGCTAATGCGTCGCCGGTTCAGAGGTCAAGCCGACTAGCGCTAGCAATTTTCGGCTTTCGCGCGTGAGCGTCTTTGTACATCACTGTGCCAGTGCGGCAGACACAAGTACAGGCGTGTGTAGGGCACACGTTGTGCTCGATGGCTGTTTTGTGCGAAGAGAGCATGTGTGCCGGATGATGATGCCGCTGATGCTCTTTCCTGTCCTCTTTCATGTACATTCGCGCGCCGGGCGCGTGAGGCAGCGGGCGAGCGTGAAATTTATTTCCCTATTACTTCTTGCTTCGTATGTGTGCTCGCAGTGCACTTATGGCCGAGAGCATCTTTTTCTCCGCACTTATTACAAATTTATTTATTATTTTCATTTATTTACTTCGTTTTTTGTGCACTCCACGAGAGTTGCTTGTCTTTTCTCTCTTCTCTCTCCACTCGCACGCCCGGTGCGGCTCGCCAACGAACTGTTCTGGCACACGAACAACGCACAGCACTTGAGCCCATCTTCACTCTCCGCGGCCGGCAGCCGCCGAGAAATCGCATACATTTTTAACAGCAATCAAAAAACCAGCGCCGTTAGCACACGAACCTACATTTTAGTCCGTCGATGCTCGCTTGTTCAGCATACATTGTTATCCTACTGGCGAGAGTTGAGGTTGGTAGAAGAAACCATGTGCTCAAGAAGGCAAGTGCCTCTCGTGCCCCATCCACATGTGCGTTGTTTGTTTGCTTTAACTTTTTTCGTGTTCTTCTAGTCGAGTACTTACTCAAGTGAGTAAGTGAGGAAGAGAAGTTAGCGCGTGGGCCTCGCGACCGAAAAACACTCGAGAATATCACGTACGTACGTGTATGTTTGTTCTACTTCTCTCTATTGCCACTCGACTCGTGCCCGCGCACAGCAGAGACGTTGCTTCCTTAAAAAATTCACTGTTTTGTACCAGGTTTCCTCGGAAGTTGCGCCCTGGATGTTCTAGCGTGAAACAGTAATGAATAAATTGCAATTAGACGAATTTATGGAGAGAACTCAAAGAGAACGTAGCATGGATTCAGTTGTTTACATTTTCAAGTCGCGTGCTCGCATTTGTCCTCACTCTTCAAAATCATACGTTGCTACATCTATTGGACGGCCTTATATCTCAGCCCAGCCTTCAAATAAACGATTTGTTCTTTAATGAATGTCACATTTAAATCGCTTCGACGTATAAGAACAGTGAGGGGGAGTAGGGTATTTCAAGTCGGCAGCCATTGTTGAGACTGCTCACTCCGTTTGCCTCTTGTCTTCTAATATCGAGACAACTTGTGTGTGTGTTACGTTGTAAAAAGTTACATGTTCTTCTCTCGTCGGTCGAGTGTATTGCTGCGTGTCGAGTGGATTGTGGTGTGTAGCGGCTCTCTCGAGGGCACTTGAACAAGAAGAGAACAAAATGTGCTGCTGCGGACATGCCGTGCCAGACGCGGACAAGTGCGCACACGATGTGTGTTGTTGCTCTATAGCCACAACTACGTATTAATTATGTTATCGTTTGTGCGAAGATGCTCTCGCGAGCCGCGTCTCTCTTTAGCCGCACGTTTTTATGCTCCGCTTATGCAAATGGCCGCGGACGACTTAGATCGCGTCGCCTGGCACTAATCATTAGTTAATGCCCGAATTTTCGTTAATTATTGCGCACACAATGTAATGCGAACCCCTTTTGCCTCGTCTGCCGCAGCGCCGGCAAGCCGGCGTAGCCGCGGCACTCAGGCAGCCATTAGCTGGCCATAAATTGCAATTTTATTACGAACGCTGCATAGAGGGAAACACTTACGAAGACGAGCGACATCATCCATCGGGCGCGAACGAAGGCGAAAAGAAGAACAAGAAGCGCGAAAGCTGGCGCGCAAAAAACAAAGTAGATGATGGCGAGGCCAAGATGCCGCCATCATTTGTTACACTTGCAGCCGCTCTCTTCTACTACCACCACGGTACACGTTGTGTCTGTGCATGTACGTGTTTTATGTGTGCCGTTCAGGAACATAAATTGTTGCATCGAACAATTAATCAACCAAGTGGCTGACTGTGTGTGCGGCGTAGACACTCGCTCGCAATTCAGTTCAATGGGCTCGGGCCGCCGCTTGTCTCTTCTTTCTTCTTCATCTTCTCTTCTCTTGGTTAGCTTAGTATTTCAATTGTATGCCGCGGCCATCGTCATTAAGGAGAGGCTGCGCGCCGTGTACTTAATTACCGTTTGACAATTTTGCAATTTAAAGCGCTATTTTTAACTCGTTTAGTTAATTAATTAACTAACGAGCAGCGTCGGCAGCCCTTAGCCGAAGGGATGAGCATTTACATTTGCGAGTCGGTTCGGACCTCGAAGCAAACACGAACGACGACTAACAAAGTTGTTTCTTCGGTCCTCTTCTTCTTCTTCGTTTTCTGCTCGAGACAACAATTTCCGCATCGAGATAATGTTATGCACGAACTTTTTTACGCGCATAAACAACCAAGGTATTTACTAATACTGCTAACGATTAGATAATACATTCGTTTAACGGCAACAAGTCTACTGGCCGCGCGGCGCACAACACACACAATAACTTACACTTGCGGTCTGTTTATGTGTGTGTTGTTGGGGTGAAAAAAGCGAAAATGAAAACGATGCGAAACGAAATGAAAGAAATAACGTTCGTCTTCAAACGAGCGCTAATCTTCTTCTACTTGTTGTACTTCTACTGGCCAACAAGCCTAGAGCCGGCAGATCCTCTTCGTTTTCTCTTCTTCTTCTTCTTATGTAATCTTGTGTAATGCTGCTCGTTGAGCGCAAAATAATTGCTTTTCAGTATTTTTAGCCGGTACATATAGCTTCGATTTTTTCTTCTTCTTCTTTTCTAGCACATAAACGCTGCACACACTCTCTTACCGCACTTGTACTATACTATTGCCGCGAACCAGTCGTTCATATAGTTTATCGCAAACGAAGGCGCATTGAGAAGAGGAGATGCATCTCCGAGCTGGCCGGCAACTTGCTAGCGCCGGGCTACAGTCAAATTGGAACGCAATTTAGCGCCCGCTAACTCAATCAGCGCTCGCAAATCACTCGCCGACCACTTAACTAAATCAACTAAACGCGCAGCAATCGAACGGCTTACGCGTTCTCTCCGGTTCGTAGTCGATGCTGCGAAATGTACGCAAATCAAAACACCGAACATCAGCGCCGAACTCTCACGCGCGTTGTGTTTGACAGCCGCGTCGAACGAGGCACAGGTAAGTTATACTTTGCCTCGGCTGTTGCGCGGCTGAAGAAATTCTCGCGCCACGGATTAAGGCAGGCAACGATTAATGAGCCTATTCTATTATGCATAGCTTTTCTCGACTTTTTCGTCCGTCTGCCTTTTCAAAGAGAGAGAGAGAGAGAGAGAGAGAAAGAGAGAGAGAGAGAGAGAGAGATGGCGCGTAGAAAAAGGGTTAAACGAAGAGTGTAGACGAATGCGGAGTGAAGAGAGAAGATGCACAAGCTGTTCGGCACTCGCCACGGCTTTAGGCTCATCCTGTTGCCGCCGAGTGTTGGCCCAGCGCGTCTTTGCATTCCTGAAGACATTAACAAACTACACACAACATTTGCGATGCATTTTACGTTAAATCAGCAGCCGTAAATTATCCTTCTCTCTCGGACCAGCTCGAGCAGCTAGCTTTGGAAGCGAAGAAAAAGAAAAGAAAGGCTCGAAAAAGAAGCTAGAAGGGTTAGCGAGGTGAACAACAATGATTAACGCGAACGGAATGATTTATGAATTGATTGGCAACTCGGAGCGCATATTCACATTCGTATGTGATTCTATGAAGAGTTCCAAAGGTCGCGCACTCACGCACGGTCACGCGTCGAATGTAAAAAGGCAAATGCCGTTCAAACTCGTGGACACGAACTAACATGGCGAATTATTCAACATTATAGGACATAAATCAATCGCATATTCTCGCCACTGGGCACGACGACATCGGCACTTCTATAGGTTTAGGCGCACAGCGTGTTCAACACGTACAAGGATTTTGTGTGCGCGTCGCAACAAGCTGTAGAGTGGTGACATTTGTAAGAGTATCAGCGTACAAGATCGTTTGTGGCTCAGAACACTCGTCAACAGCAACTACACCCGTAATCCTCGCGCGTCGGATTAGAGACGCCTAAAGCCGCGGTGACGGCAATAGCTTCGTCGAGAGAGTTCGACGACTGTGGGCGAAAATCCTTGACTTGACCTGTAAACTTTTCGCGTGTCGCTTGTTTACGACCAACGAGTGTGACCTTGATGAGGCGCCGTGATTTCGTCGTTTCGTAATCATCAGCTAGTTGGTCGGCACTCGCCGCCGTCGAGCTTACACTTGTTGTCTACACTTGCCGCCAATAACGTTGACAGCGAACGCCGCTACTTAAGCAAAACGATGGGCGTCGTTCAATTTAACAGCGGCAAACATGAATAGATCATCTTCATTTCTCTCATCAATGAAATTAGTTCACTAGAGCATTTACAACAATGTTTTGAGACAAGATCGCCGACGAATTGACATAAATCGAATGCAAATTTCATGATGCCGCTACGATTGAGGTCTGCCGACGATTGCTTCTCGCAAGTAGCTAATATTTCGATCAATATCGCAGGAGATGTCACGTTCTGTCGTTGGCTGATGAGCTGTTAGATCGGAAGAAACAGAGCACGTGCATGGCAAGTGTTAGCGTGCGTGACATGTAATTCTGTTTGCGACAATTAATTTGCACGTGTTCACACTGCCTAGCAATCGCCCTGGCAACTGCTATGAGGTCTGCAACACGCTCGGCCGCCGTCGCACGCAAAACGGGATAGGAAATGTCTTTCTGGCACTAATTAAGGCATAATAAAGCACATGACCAGTACCAGGTAACACTAGGCACAGGTAAGTGTCTCGGCGTCGCGCACACGTTCTACATGTAGGGATGGGCGGGAGCGGAGCGTGAGGAGCGGAGCGTGGAGTTTTTTGGGCAGGAGCGGAGCGGAGCGGAGCGTGGAGCGTGGCAAAAAAAGAGGAGCGTGGAGCGTTCAAAAAAAGAGTGGAGCGGAGCGTGGAGCGTTTGAAAAAAGAGAGGAGCGGAGCGTGGAGCGTTTAGCTCAGACCAAGTTACTTTTGCCTAGCCTGGCACGCTTAAAACAATAGATTTAGAGGTCAAAACGAATTCTAACTTCAAATAACGACAGAAAAAAAGGAAAATCTTCATATAATTTAGGATATAACGTGAAAAAGAGGATTTTTGGTGGAAAAATCGTGATTTTTGGCATAGGAGCGCGAAACGGAGCGTCGCTAAAAGCAAGGAGCGTGGAGGTGGAGCGTGAGCAAAATATGGAGCGTGGAGCGTGAAGGAGTTCTATGGGCATGGAGCGCAGCGTGGAGTTTTGACCAAACGCTCCGCTCCGCTCCATTCGCCCATCCCTATCTACATGTTTGACGAAAAGACCGACTTATCGCCCAACACGACACGCGCTCGAATGCGGGAAAG
>JADMIO010866758.1_pt1 | contig 10897 bp, 5 predicted proteins | sample 8958161 | NCBI WGS metagenome assembly JADMIO01 (sample SAMN16585339, study PRJNA669376) | soil metagenome | isolation source: Crop rotation soil | place: USA: Cullars Rotation, Alabama | collected 2011 | reverse complement strand
GCCGAGCGCCACGCCGCTGCTGACTCCGGAGTCGATCGCGCGCATGAAAGAAGAGGGCATTGCCCGGATGGCGATCTCTCTCGATTCGCACGACCCTGCCGTGCACGACGACTTCCGCCGCGTCGCGGGCTCGTTCGACCTGACGATTCGGGCGATCGAGGCGGCGCGCGACAACGGAATCCCCGTCCAGATCAACTCCACGGTCACCAGGCGAACGGCGGCGGACATGCCGAAGCTGGCCAGCCTCCTCTCGAGGTACTCGAACATCGTGATGTGGAGCGTCTTCTTCCTCGTCCCCACGGGCCGCGCGAAGACGTCGGACATGATCGACGGAGCGGAAGTGGAGTCGTTCTTCGGCGACCTCTACGAGATCTCGAAGAGCGTTCCGTTCGCGGTGCGCACCACCGAGGCGATGCACTACCGCCGCTACGTGATGCAGAAGATGATGGCGCTTCGCGGAAAGACGACGGACGACATGATCGACCCGGCTACCGGCCTGATCGACGCGTCGACGGTCTTCATGGGCGAGATCCCGCGCACGATGCCGATCGGCATGCAGATGCAGACCGGAGCCATCAGCCGCGCGCCGAAAGGCGTGAACGAGGCGAAGGGCTTCGTCTTCATCTCCCACATCGGCGACGTCTTCCCGAGCGGGTTCCTGCCGCTCAAGGCCGGCAACGTGAAGAAGGAATCGCTGGTGGACATCTACCGCAGCAGCGACCTCTTCGTCCGGCTGCGCGACACCCGCAACCTGAAGGGCAAGTGCGGCGCTTGCGAGTTCCGCGAGCTCTGCGGCGGATCGCGCTCCCGCGCCTGGAGCGTCACCGGGGACGTCTTCGCCTCCGACCCAAACTGTACCTACGAACCGCGTGCACTGGCGGTGCACGGGTAGCAGCCAGTCCCCTCCTCTCCAAACGTCCACGACCCGCGGCGCGTCGCCGCGGGTCGTGGCGTTTTGGGGGGTGAGTTCTTGAGCTGTTCGAGTTCTTGTTTGTTGAGTTGTTGAGTTCTTGAGTTCTCGAGTTCTTCCGCTTTGATCGACGCAACCGAGTTCGTTCACGCGAGCCGCGGAGCGGCGGCACGGCGGTAGCCCAGCGCGTCAGCGCTGGGTTCGACGGCCACACCTGAAAGCGAGCCGCGGAGCGCGGCGACACAGACTTTCAGCCCGAGCATGACCGTGTGTCGCCGCTCCGCTGCTTCGAGAAACGACGGACGAACTCGTTCCCAGCGCTCACGCGCTGGGCTACCGCCGTATCGCCGCTCCGCGGCTTACGAAGCCGGCGGCACGTTGCCGACGTCGAACGGCCGACGAACTCAAGAACCTAAGAACTTAAGAACTTCAGAACACAGCCATTTACGCGATCGCGTTATCATCAGTCGCCCCATCCCCGCTCAGGACAACTGATGAAGACAATCCGATTGCTCGCCGTGGCACTTCTTGCCGCTCTGCCGCTCCTCGCACAGCCGATCCGCGTCGGACCGCCGAGCCGCGTCGCCCCCTTCCGCCTCGGTGCCGCCGATGGTTTCGAGACCCTTCTCGCCATCGCGCCGAACGGGAACGGTGAGACGGTGTACTGGTCCGTGAATGGCGTCACCGCGTCCGGTGCCGAGTTCTGGCGAGTCGACGCCGTGAACTTCACGGCAGACGGCAGTCCGATCGACGGCACGTATCGGGTCGTCTTCCCCGCGAGGGCTGGCGTCGACACCGGCGCAAGAGTCGGTGTCACCGGGTCCGGCCCGATCCTCGTCAGCGGCACCACGACGTACTCGATCGGGCCCGACGGTACGTTCTCGATTCCGAATGCCATGGGCAACGTCGGAATCACCAAGGCGATGGTCTGCGGCACCACGGCGTGCGTCCTCACGTTCTATCCGGAGTTCGCGGCGACCACCACTCGCGCCGTCGTTCTCGACACCACCGGGCATCCCACCGCACATGTCGACCTTCCGCGCTACGCCTATCGGACGGGCGCGGCCGATGCGACCGGCTTCGCCCTGGTGGGCGAGGACGGCGGCGGAACTCCCCACGTGGTCCGCCTCGCCGTCAGTGGCGCAATCGCATGGGACATCACCCTGCCGACCTTCCCGCCGCTCGGCCCCGATCCGATCATCGGATTCGACGGCAATCACTACATCGTGGTGTGGGCGGATCCGGACGCCGGCACGACGTCCTCCACCACCCTTTCCACGGATGGCTTTCTGGTCGTCCCCCCGACGAAGCAGAACTATTACTCCGGCCAGCCCGTCGCGCTCATCTGGAACGGGACGCGATTCCTGCTTCTCTCGGAGCAGGTGCTGAAGGGGACGGCGGGGACCGGGCCCTACAAGGCGACGGCTCGGATCATGCGGCTCGGTCCTGCGATGAACCCGCTCGATCTCGCCCCCATCGATCTCGGCACCGGCTGGACGAACGGCTCGCCCGCGGCCGTCTGGAACGGTTCGCGATTTTTCGTCGTCCACGGCTCGGGCCTTCTGGCAGGCAGCGGCGGACAGCTGTTCGGGACCACGATCCCGCAGGCATCCGCTCCAGCGCTCCCGCAACTCGTCGCGTACGGCGCGCTCGCGCAACGCAACCCGCAGGTCGCCCGGACGACCGCGCACTCGATCGTGGTCTGGCCCGAGTACGACCCGGTCGCCGACGCGACGACCATCCGGCTGTCGCGCATCCTGCCGGGCAACAACGTCTCGTTCACGAAGGAACTGGTCACGGGGCCGGTCGCGCTGCTCGCGACCGCAGCCGGCGGCAGCGACATCCTGACGCTCTGGGAACACTGCGAGTCGGCGACCTCCTGTGACCTTCCCTCCATCGAGGGGCTGATCGTGCGCGGCGACGGCTCGACAAAGAACATCACGGTCACCGGAGTCGGCCTGCAGAACGGCGTCGCGCTCGCGGGCAATGCGAACGGCTGGCTGCTGGCCGGCACGCAGCCGGGAGGCACACTCCTCTCCAGCGTGAACATCGCACGCGACGGATCCGTCTCGCCGATCCACCTCTATCCGCACGGCGGCACGCAGCTCAGCATGGCGTCGGACGGGACGGGGTTCGCGCTGGTGTCGACGGTGGCTCACTGCTCGACGGGCACGTGTCAGAACACGACATCGCTGACGATGGTCGCGTCGGATGGGGTGCTCGTCAGCGACCAGAGTGTCGCCACCACCGGAGCATTCGGGATCGCGTTCAACGGCGACTCCTACGGAGTGCTTCTCGAGTTCGCAACCGCCCTCGATCCGGGAAGGTTCGCGAACGTGGAACTGGTGCTCGATCGTTTCGATCGAAACGGAAAAGAGATTGGTGTTGCGCCCGGCCTGGCGTCGCAGTTCACCTTCGGCGGTGCGCGTCTTTTCACCACGATCGGACGTATGTGGGTTGTGGAATGGACGGATTCGACCTCCATCACGCGCCTCTTGAGCGGGGACGGGATGCTCATCCAGGATCTGCAACTCTCATTCGACGCCGTCGCCTCGTCGCCTGACGCACTCGCTACCGGCATTTCGGTTCGCGACGACACATTCCCGCCGAACGCCGGAGCGCCGGCGCTGTTCAGCTTCGAGATCGACGGACGGATACCACCGCGCAGACGCGCCGTGCGGTAACAGTGGCGGCGGACAGGGACCGCGAAAGCGCGCGAAGGCGCGTCGGAACGATTGCACTGCGGTAACTGCGCGCAGCTGGACACTTGTCCGCGGAAAGCGCGCGCGAAGGCGCGCGCCGGAACGATTGCCCCGCGCTCGGCGCGGGGTTCAGGCCACAGCCCGGGCGAGGTGCGGCCGCGAAGGCGGCCGCTAGAAGAACCACGATCCCGCACGTCGCTGCTCTAGGATTCAACTCATGGCCGGGTACTCCGGAACACCACTCGCGAAGAAACTGGGCATCGGCGAGGGCGCAATCGTCTTCACGGATGGCGCGCCGGTGGACTATCCCGCGCTCATCGCTCCGCTGCCCGATGGCGTCCAGTTCGCCGCGCGTTTCTCGAAGAGCACCGCCCTCGCGCACCTGTTCGTCACGAAACGTGTCTCCCTCGCGAAGAAGCTCACGTCGATGCGCAAGACCATGCGCGACGACGCCACCATCTGGGTCTCCTGGCCGAAGAAGGCGTCGAAGGTCGCGACCGACGTCACCGAGGACACCATTCGCGAGATCGCGCTGCCGCTCGGCCTCGTCGACGTGAAGGTGTGTGCGGTGGACGACACGTGGTCGGGGCTGAAGCTCGTCCTGAGGCGCGAGCTGCGGCACTCCTGACCCATCCCTGCATTACGATCGGGGACCCGTGTCGAACGGGAAGGAGGATCGATGCGCATTCTCGTCATCGGCGCCACCGGCACGATCGGCCACGCCGTCGTCGACGCTCTTCAGCCGCAGCACGAAATCGTGCAGGCCTCGCGCAGCGGCGGCGAAATCCATGTCGACATTTCGAAACCCGAGACCATCCACGCGATGTACGCGACCGTCGGACGCGTCGACGCCGTGGTCAGCGCCGCCGGCAACGGCGCGTGGAAACCGCTCGCGCAGCTGACGGATGAGGACTACGACCTCTCCCTCCGCGACAAGCTGATGGGGCAGATCAACCTCGTGCGGTACGGCATCGACTCGATGAACGATGGCGGCTCCTTCACGCTCACCAGCGGCGTTCTCGGCCGGCAACCGACTCCCGGCAGCGGCGCGCTCGCTCCGGTCAACGCGGCGCTCGACGCCTTCGCGCGCGCCGCGGCGCTCGAGCTGCCGCGCGGCATCCGCATCAACGTCGTCAGCCCACCGTGGGTGAGCGAGACGCTCGCCGCGATGAACATGGACCCGTCGCACGGCCTCCCTGCGACGACGGTCGCGCGCTCCTACGTCGACAGCGTGACGGGAACGATCAACGGACAGGTTCTCGATCCTGCCACGGATTGAGAAGTGCACCACAGAGGCACAGAGGAAGCTACTCCCTCCGTGTCCTCTGTGCCTCTGTGGTGAAAATCCGGTCCCCTCGGCTGTGTCCGCCCGCCGCCGGCGAGAGCACGCCGACGGAGATCGACAGCGCCTCTTGACGCGCCTTCGCCACGTGCCACCAGCCACGCGGGATGTAGAGGAAGTCGCCCGCGATGAGCGTCGAGCCGATGGTCGGCGTCCGCTCCAGCTCGACGTGCATGTCGCGCGGCATGCGCGCGATGTGCGGCTCCGGGTTCACCGTGTTGCGGCGGAGAAAATACTCCTTCGTCCCTGCGCTCTGCGCGATGAACACGTCCTCGCAGTCGTAGTGCCAGCTGAAGCTGTGAAAGTCCGCGGGCGTCGCGTAGACCTGGATCGAGACGTCGCCCTCCAGCTCGCGCGCGAAGTCGTCCGCGAGGCGCCGCAGCACCGGATCGTGCGACTCACAGCGGCGCAGGACGATCGAGTAGCCCTGGTCGAACAGCGCCCGCACTTGCAGGAACGAACGCCTTTCGTCTCCCGGCAGCAGCTTGCTGTTGCGCACCAGCAGAATGTCCGCGCCCGCATCGACCAGTCGCTCGATCCGCTCCCAATCCATCAACGCGTGTGGCGTGTCTACCGTGCCGGGGCGCGCAATGGGGGCGCGCTGAAAGTTCTCGCGGAAGAACGTCTCGCGCGGCAGGTCGGGAATCCACTTGGAGATCATCGACTGTTGAGTGGCACAGACAGGAGTGTCTGTGCCACATACGGGCCATCAGCCGGTCACTTCCCCGCACGCATGACGCTCTTGCAATCGATCGAGCCGGAGAGCTTCACACCGTCGGTGGTCGTGACGTTGAAGTCGACCTTGCCGGTCGTCCCGTGGTCGGCGACCGTGACGCTGCCGCTCCCGCCCTTCTTCTTCTCATTCGGTCGCGTCTCGACGACGTACTGCGTGTTCTCCCCCATGATCGAGCCGAAGCGGACCGCGAGATAGAACATTCCCGTTCCACCGGCCGCCGCCTTCGCGTCCGGCACGATCAGCTGCAGGCTGTTGAAGTGCTTCGGGTCCTTGTCCTTCGGATTCGACAGCTGATTGCCCCACGAACCAGGCCCGGCGAATCCGTACGTGCAGCCGCCCTTCTCGGTCGACGCGTCGTAGGTTCCGGCGTGTGGCCCACCGGCCACGACCAGGTGCGCCGTCTCGACGGGCGCGGCGAACAGCGGAGCGGCAAGGAGCAGCGACATCACGACAGCTTTCATCCTCAACATCCTCCTCTTTCTCGAACGTCAAGACACCACAGAGAGCACAGAGGACACCGAGAACGCAGCGCTCTCTGTGTCCTCTGTGTCCTCTGTGGTGAAAACAAATCACTCCCGAACGTACAGCTCTTCGTACGCGACGGCGGGCAGCGAGTAGTTCAACCGCAGCCCTTCGATCTCGGGCCGCGCGAATCGGTACTCCTGCTCGTGGAACAGCGGCAGCAGCAACGCGTCGCGAACGAGCATCTCCTCCACTCGGCGATAGATCGCGTGGCGCGCCGCGGGATCGATCTCCGCGCGTCCCAGCTGTGAGAGGCGATCGAGCTCCGCGTTGTTGAGGAATCGTCCGATCGATCCCTCCTTCGAATGCAGCATGCTGTAGACGAACGTGTCGGCGTCCGCATAGTCGCCGATCCAGCGGCCGACGCAGACGTCGCACTGGGCGCGGAGCTGCATCTCGAGGAAGTCGCTGATCCCGCTGTTGATCACCTTCAGTTTCACGCCGCGCGCGGCGAAGAGCGCCGAGAGCTCGCGCGCCAGGCCGGCGTACTGCCCGAAGAAGAGGGGATGCACCGCCGTGCGCAGCTCGATCTCCTCCCCTCTCGCCGTCGGCGTCGCATGCTGCGGCCGCGGAGGAACGGGGGTGTAACCGATGAGGCCCGGCGAGATGATTCCGTGCGCGGGAATGGCGACGCGACCGAGGGTCCGGCGGACGATCGCCGGGATGTCGATGCCCTCGATCAGCGAACGGCGCAGCTCGGGGTCCGCGAGCGGACCGCTCATCGTGTTGAAGACGGCGTAGTAGATCGAGAGACGCGGCGCCTCGCGGAACCCCGAGGCGAACTCGGGATCGTGCCGGAAGGCCTCCACGTCCGCCGGGAACAGCTCCGAGGCCAGCGAGAGCCGCCCCGCGCGGAAGTCGCTCTTGGTCTCCTCCGCGGTCGTGCCGAGGCGATACATGAGCGTCTCGCATTTCGGGTAGCCGGAGCGCCAGTAGATCGGATTGCGCTCGAGCTCCAGGCGGCGTCCAGGCTCGAACTGCACCACCCGGAACGGGCCCGTCCCCGCGCAGCCCGTTCTCCAGTTTCCGCCGATCATCTCCGTCCCCTCGGGCACGATCGCGGATCCGGGATGCGTCACCAGGGCCGGGAAAAACGCGAGCGGCTGCTCGAGCTCGATGACGAATTCGCGCGCGGACACGATGCGGAATCCTTCCAGATCGCGCGTCTTTCCGCTGAGCAGCCGGTCCGCGCCGCGGATCGGCGAGAGGCAGCTGCGGAGGAAGCTCCCCTCCACGGCCAGTCCGCGCTCCCACGAATAGCGGACGTCGCGCGCGGTGAGGCGGCGGCCGTCGTGGAAGCGGACGTCGTCGCGCAGGCGGAAGCGGAAGCGCCGTCCCCCTTCCTCCGCATGGAACTCGGAGACGAGCCACGGGATGATCTGGGCCCCCTCGCCGCAGCGGGTCAGCGTCTCGAAGATCGAGCTGATGATCTCCGACTCCTCCGCCGTCCGCGCCAGCAGCGGGTCCAGGAGGTCGACGGGTTGCGAGATCGGAACGGTGATCGTGCCGCCGGAGATGCGCGCGGTTCCGAGAGGATCGTCATGCGTGCGCTCCGCCTTACCGACCTCCGCGTAGTTGACGTACGGCCGGGTGCTGCGGAGGTGTACGCCGCGCACGCTGCGCGTGGCGATGCGGTAGTCGATCTCATGAAAGAGCGGCAGAAGGACTCCTGCGTCGATCGCCGTCCCCTCGAAGCGGCGGTAGAGCGCCTCGCGGAATGCCGGCCGGGTCTCGGTGCGCGCCTCGTCGAAGAGGGCGTCGTTCTCGGCGGACGAGTAGTACGCCGCGAAGACCCCCGTTTTCGACCGGAACAGCCCGTTCGCAAAATTGTCGGGATCGTCGTAGTCGGCATTCCACCGGCCCACGATGAGATCGATCGATTCGTTCCGCGTGAACGAGGAGAGATATCCCTCCATCGTCGACGTCTCGATCGCGATCTCCACGCCGAGCTCGCGCCAGATCTCGAACATCGCGTCCGTCACCGACCGGTAGCGATCGGCCAGCAGCGGATGGACGGCGACGCGCAGCCGCAGCGGCAGGGCGACACCGCTCTGCTGCAGCAGCTCCAGCGCCTGCTCGCGTGCGATCGTCACCCGCTTCCGTCCCGGATCGTGGGCGAGGATTCCGGGCGGGATGAGTCCCACCGCGGGCTGAGCGAGACGTCCCAGCGAGCGCCAGACCAGGTCGTGCACGCGGACCACGTTGCAGAGCGCGTGTCGGAGCAGGAGGCTCGAGCCGATGGGGCTGTTCGTGTTGAAGAGCGCGAAGTACGTCGCCTTCTTCGCCACCTCGAAGAAGCCGTCGCGGAAACGCGGATCGCGCGCCACGACGTCGACGTCGTCCGGCAACAGGTCGCGGGCGAGGTCGATCGTTCCCGCGCGCAGGCCGGCCGCGATCGCCGACGCGTTCGGGAACAGGCGGAACTCGATCTCGTCGAGCGGCGGATGGGCGCCTCGCCAGTGATCCGGGTTCCGCTCGAGGATGACGTGATCGTGATCGTGCAGACGGATGCGGTACGGCCCCGTGCCGACGGCCGCGCCACCTTCGTCGATGCGCGCCACTGCCGTGACCGGATCGTGCAGCAGCGACGGGTAGATCGGAAGGGGGTCGTTGATCTGCACTTCCAGCTCGTGCGGCCCGCACACCACGAAGCCGGCCACGTCCGGCGCCGCGCCGCGGCGGAACTCGTCGACGCCCCGAACGACGCTGAACGCCCCGGGCAGCTGCCGGCCGCGCAGGCGGATCGTCCGCTCGAACGCGGTCTTCACTTCGTTCGCGTCGAGCGGTGTGCCGTCGTGGAACCTCGCATCGCGGCGCAGTGAGAAGCGAAGCGAGCGGCCGTCGTTCAGCACTTCCCACTTCTCGCAGAGCAACGGCACCACGTGTCCCTGCTCGTCGTTCGTGACGAGATTCTCGAAGACGAGGGCGTGCACCTCTCCTTCCTCGACCAGCTTCACTTCCGCGGGCTCGCGGGCCGCCATCGAGTTCGACAAGGCCACGACGATGCGGCCGCCCGAGGGAATCGGTTTCTCCTGTGTGTCGCGCTCCTGTGCGAACGACTCGATCTCGTCGAGATACTCCTTCGCCTTCGCATACTCGCCGCGGAGGTTGGCGACGGTCGCCGACAGGGACAACAGCTTCATCAGAGCGTCGTTCCCGGCCGCTCCGCGCGCGACCTGGAGACCTTGCGAGAGCCAGCGCCGGGTTTCTTCGACGCGCCGTCCCTGCCACGCCGTCTCGGCGGCGAGCACCAGCGCGTCGGCGGCCTCGCGCCGCCGCCCCACCGAGTCGAACGCGCGCGCCGCGAGGTCCGCCTCGCGCAGCGCCACGTCGATGTTCCCCAGCATGCGGTTCGCCGACGCCTGTAGAAAATGCGCCTCGGCCGCAACCGCTTTGTCGCCCTCCCACTCCTCGTCCTCGAGAAAGTCGAGCACGATGCGGAGCACGCGGATGGCCTCCTCCGCGCTGAAGGCCTCGAGCGATTTGCGGGCGATGTTCATCCCGTACTCCACGCTCTTTTCCGGCACGTCCGCTTCGGAGTAGTGATGGAGAAGCTGGGGATAGGCGCGGTCGAGACGCCCCGCGTACCGCTTCTCCAGCTGATCGGCGTAGCGGCGGTGCAGCGTCTTGCGCTTGCGCCGCGAGAGCGCGTTGTAGAGAACGTCGCGGACGATGCCGCTGGCGAACGTCAGGCGGTCGCCACGCGACTCCCGCTCCTCCTCCAGGATCCCTTCCGTGATCAACTGCTCGACCACGTCCTCGAGATCGCGCTTTCCTTCCGTCAGCGCCTCGAGGTCGCGGAAGTCGAAGGACTTCCCGATCATCGAGGCGACCGACAGCACGTCGCGCACTTCCTCCGGGAGACGCTCGATCCTCTTCTCCACCGCCTGCTGGATCGTCGCGGGAAGCTTCTCCGTGGTGATGCCGATCTCGCCGGAGAGACTCCACTCGCCCGTCTCGTTCTTCGAGATCCCGCCCGAGTCGACCAGCGAGCGCACCAGTTCCTTCGTGAAAAACGGGTTCGCCTCCGTCGCATCGAACAGAGTCTCCGCGAATCCGCTGCTGAGCGTGGAGCTGCCGACCAGCATCTCCACGAAGCTGCGGTGCTCGGATCGGCTGAGCGGCCCGAGGTAGATCGAGGCGTAGCGCGGGTCATCGCTGAAGCCGTCGAGGAGGCGCACCAGCGGATGGCGGCGATCGATCTCCGTCTGGCGATAGCTCCCGATGATCAGGGTCGGCGTCGGTCCGAGTCTGCGCACGACGTATCCGAGTGCGTCGATCGACATCTCGGCGCCGTGAAGGTTCTCGAAGACGAGGAGCATCGACCGTCCGCCGCCGATTCGCGTGAGCGCCCGGGCCAGGAGCTCGTAGATGTACATCCGATCGTCGGCCTTCCGCGCCTCGCCGTTGGCGGTCTGCCGTGCGTCCGACTGCGAGCGAAGATCGGCGATCTCGCTGAGCGGAGGGAAGTGCGCGATGAGATCGCTGGCGAGGTCGCTGAAATCGGGATGCTCCGAAGACGTGTCGCGGGTGCGGAAGTACTCCTGGATGATCTCGATGAATCCCTGGTAGGAGAACGCGCGGTCCTGTTCGACGAAGCGCCCATGCAGCACGCGGATGCTGCGCGCCTTGGCCAGGTTCTCGATCTCCTCGATGAGGCGGGTCTTGCCGATTCCCGGCTCGCC
>JADMIO011116520.1_pt1 | contig 10902 bp, 10 predicted proteins | sample 8958161 | NCBI WGS metagenome assembly JADMIO01 (sample SAMN16585339, study PRJNA669376) | soil metagenome | isolation source: Crop rotation soil | place: USA: Cullars Rotation, Alabama | collected 2011 | reverse complement strand
GCGACAACTTGTCCACGTGGAATTCTAAGCTTAGGATCCCAATGTGCTGGAAAGTCGCGCGGCCACGGACGGTCGTACGCGACTACCTGACGCTGACCAAGCCGAAGGTGCAGTCGCTGCTGCTGTTCACGACGGTTACGACGATGTTCGTGGCTGGGACGCCGTCTTTGGGACTGGTGTTACTCACCTGCCTCGGCGGTGCTCTCTCGGCCGGCGGCGCAGGCGCGGTGAACCACTACTACGACCGCGACATCGACGCGACGATGAGCCGCACGGCCTCGAGGCCGGTGCCGTCGGGCCGGGTGTCGCCTCGCGCCGCACTGCTGTTCGGCATATCCCTGCAGGTGGCTTCGTTCCTACTCCTGGCATTGACCGTCAACCTGCTGGCCGCGTCCCTCGCCCTGAGCGGCTTCCTGGGCTACGTGTTCATCTACACGCTCTGGCTGAAGCGCTCGACGCCACAGAACATCGTGATCGGCGGCGCGGCCGGAGCGGTTCCGCCGCTGGTGGCATGGGCGTCCGTGACGGGCTCGCTGTCGTGGAACGCGCTGTACCTGTTCGCGATCGTCTTCTACTGGACGCCGCCGCACTTCTGGGCCCTGTCGCTGCTGATGAAGAACGAGTACGCGAAGGCGGGCGTGCCGATGATGCCGGTGGTCCGCGGCGAGGACGAGACGCGGAAGCAGATCGTCCTCTACACCGGGCTGCTGTTCCTGGTCACGCAGCTGCCGGTGTGCGGCGGGCTGCTGGGCGCGTTCTACATGGTGGCCGCGGCGCTGCTGTCTCTTGCCTTCTGCGTCGGCGCGGTCGCATTGCAGCGCTCGCGCGAGCGGCGTCCGGCCCTGCGGCTGTACCTGTTCTCGCTCGGCTACCTGGCGCTGCTGTTCGGCGCGATGGTGATCGACGCGCGGCTGTTCACGCCGATCGTCTAGCGGCGCCGGCCGCGGCGGCGCTTCACGAGCTCGCGCACCGCGAACGAGACGATGCCGGAAGCCACGACGCCCGCGGAGCGGCTGAGGTTCCTGTCGCGTGCCTGGGTGGGCTGCGGATCGCGCGCTGAGGGCTGAGGCGTGGACTCGGCTGGGGAGGGGAGCGCCGGGGCAGTCGCGATCGGCTTCGGCTCCTCTCGCGCCTGCTGCGGCTCGACGGGCAGCGGCTCCGGCTCGACGGGCTCTGGCTCTGGCTCTGGCTCCACTTGCCGCGCGGGAGCCGCTGGTGCCGCGAGCGCGCTCGCCTGCGTGACCGTGCCCTGCGCCACCGGGCGGTTGCGCATCCGGTGCCGGAGCGCCATCAGCATCAGGGCTGCCAGCGCCGCGAGCAGGCAGGCCATCAGGACCGTGAGCGCGGGGCTGCCGGTCTCGTCGCTGGCCACGGCCGCGGCCGGGACCCGCGGGTTGTCGCCGCCGGTGAACGGGTGCGTGCCGGACGTGTCGCTCTCCGGTGCCGAAGAGCCGTCGCTCGTGTCGGCCTCTCCCCCGGCGTTCTGCGAGACCGCCGACGGGGCGTCGGAGGAGGCACGCAGGTAGGCCACCGGCTGGAGCGGGGGCGCGTTGCCGACGAGCGCGAGCGTGTGCGGGTCTGCAGCAGCCCCACCGTCGGCGCCGCTCGCGCGCCCGCCACACGCGACGTGCAGCGCGCGCAGGCCGGAGTGCTCGAGCTGCGCGGCCCGGTGCCGCGGTATGCCCAGCTGGTCAGCGGCGGCCGCGCGTGACTGCGGCGCGCCGTCGAGCCCGGCCCGCAGCGCCAGCAGCTCTCGGGTGGTGGCCGGCAGCGAGCTGAGGCAGCCGCGCTCCCGCTTCACGCGGCTGCGGAGGCGATGCTCATAGCGAGCGCGGCGAACGGCGCGCTGGGTGGCTTGGGCGCGCGACGCGGCGGCCGAGCCTGCTGCGCCGCGGCGCTGAGCGGCGTGGGCCCCGGCTGGGGAAGGAGACGATGGGCCGGCCGGAGCGGTGGCGGAGCCGGGGGCGGCCGAGTCGCTCGAACCGGAGCCGGCCGGAGTGGAGGTGCCGGAGCTGGAGCTTCCCGAGCTGGAGCCGGTCGACGTCGAGCTGCCACTCGTCACGCCGTTCGCGCTCGAGCCGACGGTGCCGCTCACCGAACCGGCGCTCGGCGCGGACGGAGCGGAGGGCGCGCTCGGCGTCGACGGCACGGACGGCGCGCTCGGCACCGAGGGCGTGGAAGGAACGGACGGCGTGGACGGCACCGAGGGCGTGGAGGGCACGGACGGCGCCGAGGGCAGATCGGACGGCGCGGACAGGTCGGGCGCTGGCGGAACGGTGGGCGTCGTGGCGCCGCCGCCGTCGATCCCGAGCGCCCTGGCGACGCCACCGGCGAACGCCACCGCGACGACAATCGCGGCGAGGATCCATCGCAGGAATGTCGTGGTCCTCGTCAACTAGAGCCTCCCGCGGCCCCTCCCGCGGAGGTCTGAGCTATTCCCGGGTCACGCCGGAGTTATGCGAGCGCGATGGCCGCGACGCCCGCCACGATCAGCAAAGACCCTGCAAATCGTGCCCTTCCGACGGTCTCCCGAAGCACCAACGCGCCCAGCACCGTCGCGATGACGATCGACGTCTCGCGCACCGCCGCCACCGGGGCCGCGGCCGCCAGGCGCAGCGCCAGCAGCGTGAGCGCGTAGGCCCCGAACATCCCGACTCCGGCCACCGCGGAGTGCCAGTCGAGCGCCGCGCGCAGCCGCGTCCGGCCGATCCAGCCCGCGTACGCGACCGCCGGCACAACGAGCACCAGCTCGAGGTAGGGAAGCGGGTCCGCGTGCTTCAGCCCCTGCTTGTCGACCAGCGTGTAGCCGGCGATGCACGCGCCCACGGCGAGCGCCAGCAGGGTCTCGTCCCAGCCGCCGCGCCGCAGGCCGCGCACGAGCAGCACACCGCAAGCGATCAGCACGACCCCGACACCTTGCAGGAGAGCTGAAACACCGGCAATGAGGAGGACGAGGACCGGGGCGGATCCGCGCGCCAAGGGGTAGACGGCGGACAGCTCGTACCGGGAGTAAGCCAGGGCGAGCAGCGCGAAGTACGCGAGCTCGAGTGCCGCCGACGCGATCAGGTAGGGAACGGCGGACGAGTCGACGGAGCCAAGGAGGCTTGGCAGCGCGACAACGCAGCCGACGCACATCCCCACCCCCGTGGCTGCCTGCGAGTCCGCCGCCCTTACCAGCAAGAAGTTCCACACGGCGTGCACCAGAGCCGCCGCAAGAGCGAGCCCGAGCGCCCCAGCCGGCACCTACGTCGCCCGCGAGAACTGGCGCGGGTCGATCTGCTGATCCGACCGGATCACGTGCATCACCGCGTTGATCAGCGCCAGGTGCGTGAAAGCCTGCGGGAAGTTGCCGAGGTGCCGCCCGGTGCCCGCGTCGATCTCCTCCGCGTACAGGTACAGCGGCGACGCGTACGACAGCAGCTTCTCGCACAGCGTCCGCGCCATCCGGTGCTCGTTGATCTCCTCGAGAGCGGACACCAGCCAGAACGAGCAGATCGCGAACGTGCCCTCCTCGCCGGAAAGCCCGTCGTCGGTCTCCTCGACCCGGTACCTCAGGACCATCCCGTCCTGCGTCAGCTCCTCGGCGATCGCCAGCACGGTCTTCCGGATCCGGTGGTCGGTGGACGGCAGGAAGCGCACCAGCGGCATCAGCAGGGCCGACGCGTCCAAAGCGTCGGTGTCGTAGTGCTGCGTGAACACGCCGTCCTCACGAACAGCGTTGCGGCAGATGTCCTGCTTGATCTCGTCCGCGATGCCCTGCCACTCCTCAGCCCGCGACGAGTCCTCCCGCAACAGCGCCAGCCGCGCGCCGCGATCGAGGGCCACCCAGCACATCAGCTTCGACGACGTGAAGTGCTTCGGCTCGCCGCGCACCTCCCATATGCCGCGATCGGGCTCCTGCCAGTTGTCGATCGCCCCCTGCACGAGCCGCTCGAGCATCGGCCAGAACCGCTCCGGCATCTCGTCGCGCGACTTCGTGTGCAGGTACACCGAGTCGAGCACCGCGCCCCAGCGGTCGTGCTGGTCCTGGTTCCAGGCGCCGTTCCCGATCCGCACCGGCCGCGCGCCCTCGTACCCGCTCAGGTGCTTCAACTCCTGCTCCTCGAGCTCCTTCTCGCCGCCGATCCCGTACATGATCTGGAACTTCTCGTCGTTGCCCGCCACGTCGGCCACGAAGTAGAAGAAGTCGTTCGCCTCCCAGTCGAAGCCGAGCGTGTAGAGGCCCCAGAGAGTGAACGTGGAGTCGCGGATCCAGGTGTAGCGGTAGTCCCAGTTGCGCTCGCCGCCCGGCGTCTCCGGCAGCGACGTGGTGGAGGCCGCCACCAGCGCTCCCGTGGGCGCATAGGCGAGGCCCTTCAGCGTCAACGCGCTGCGCTGCAGGTAGATCCGCCACGGGTGGTCGGGGAACGAGCCGTGGTTCAGCCACTCGCGCCAGAAGTCCGACGTGCGCTCCATCCGCTTGAACGCCTCGTCGTAGGTGAAGGGCGGCTCGTGCTCGGACCACGACAGCGCCGCGAACGCCGTGTCGCCCTCGCGCAGGGTCGTGCGGGCCCGCGCGCGCCGGCCCTCGAAGCCGATCCGCAGGTCGCTGGTCAGACGCAGCTCGAGGTCGCAGCCCTCGGCCCGCGCCACCGCGTCGTTGTAGCCATCGCCCTTGTACTCCCAGGTCGGCCCGCGGCGGCCATAGTCGAACACCGGCTCGCAGTCGAGCGTCAGCTCCACCATCCCCTGCACGCACTTCACGGTGCGCAGCAGCACGTGCTCGGCGTCGTCGTCGGTGGGCGCGCGCCGGTGCGTGGTGGAGCGCTCCTCCTCGTCGTGCCAGGGACCGACGGACAGCGCGTCGCGCACGATCAGCCAGCCCATGCGCGTCATCCAGGTGGTCTCGAGCACGTTCGTGCCCGGCAGGTAGCGCCGCCCGGCCGGCACCATCACGTCCGCCGGCCCGAGCCGGAAACCGCCGGCGTCGCGGTCGAGGATCGAGGCGAACACGCTGGGGCCGTCCATCCGCGGCAGGCACATCCACTCGACGTTGCCGCTCGGGGCGACCAGGCACGTGGCCTCGCAGTCGGACAGGAAGGCGTAGTCGGCGATCGGGGGGAACGGGCTCGGCCCGAACCCGATGCCGGCGACCTGCGACCTCACCCGTGCCCCGGCAGCCGGCTCGCGGCCGCCTCGTCGAGCAGCACAACCAGCTCGCCATCCGTGGGCCGCACCATGCTCGCCGGCGCGTCGTGCGACGGCTCGACGGCCGGCCCGAACGAACGCTCGACCGCCTCGGCCTTGTCCTCACCGGAGACGAGGAAGACGATCAGCCGCGCGCCGCACAGCAGCGGCATCGTCATCGACACGCGCGGCACGTACGGCTTCCAGCCCGCCTCCTCGACGCCCACGGCCGCGCGATCGCGCACGTCGAGCGTCTCCTGGCCGGGATACAGCGACGCCACGTGCGCGTCCGGGCCGAGGCCGAGCAGCATGAGGTCGAGCCGCGGCGTCTGCTCGCCGAGCACGGTGCGCAGCTCGCGCTCGTAGTCGTCGGCGCCCACGTGCGGGCCGCGCTCGCCCGGCACGCGGTGCACCGTCGGCGCCCCGGAGGACGGCAGGCGGTCGAGCAGAGCCTCCTTCGCGAGCCGGTAGTTCGACAGCTCGTCGTCCGGTGGCACGCAGCGATCGTCGCCCCACCACAGCGTCGCGCCCGACCAGTCCTCCTCCATCGAAGCCGCGAGCTCGTAGGCGCGCCCAGGCGTCGTGCCGCCGGTCAGGGAGATGTGCTGCCCAGCGCGCGCCGCCTCCACGAGCATCTCCGCGCACGCCGCGGCCGGGTCTTCGAGAACTCGCAGATCCACTACGACGCGAGCATTTCACACGCCGCGGTCAACGCGGGCCCGTACGTGGGGTCACGCAGCAGCGCCTGCCGGATCCCCTCCCCCAGGATCCCCGCCTCGCCGCGCGACGCGCCGAGCACGGTCCACGTGGCCTCCTCCTTGGAGCCGCCCTGCTTGCGCTTGGCCGTGAGCCCGCCCGATCCGCGGAACAGCGACAGCTTCATGCCCGAGGCGGTCTCGAGCGCCACGCCTGCGAGCCCCGGCACCGGCATCGTCTCGTCGGGCTCGAGCCGCAGCTTCACCTTGCGGCCCTCCGCCCGGCAGCGCGCCACCATGCCGTCGTCCTCGTCCTCCATCTTCGCCGGCTGCCAGCCGAGCCGCGTGGCGAGCCAGGACACGAGCAGGGTCGCGCTGACCACCGACTCCGGGTGGTGGCGCACGGTGACGGCCGTGATCTCCTTCAGCGAGGACCGCCACTGCGGCGGATCGAACGTCGCGGCCAGCCGCTCGCGCCACGGCAGGCTGCGCAGCCACGCCAGGTCCACCACGTAGGCGCGCTCCTTCAGCCACGCCGCGCGCTTCACCGCCGCGGCCGGGTCGGGGGCCGTGATCGTGTCGATGAGCACCACGCCGGCCAGCCGGATCAGGGCGTCGATGGCGTCGTCGTGACCGTGCGGCGACCACACGACGGTCACCAGGTCCGGCACGATCAGCGGGTCCACGATCGTCTCGAGCCGCTCGAGGTGCTCCTCGCCCAGCGTCAGCTCCACGCGCTCGGCCCCGACCGCGACCTCGCCCTCCTTGTGGTCCTCCGCGCCCATCGCCACCGTCGCGTCGATCGTCGAGCGCCGCTTCTCGACGGCGCACACGATCGTCCGCGACGGATGGAAGCGCCCGACCCGCTCGAGCCGGTTCTCCACCTCGCCGCGCCAGTCGCGATCCACGATCGCGATCAGGTTCAGCACCCGCGCGGGAACGAACGCGTCGTCCTCCGCGTGGCGCTCGGCCAGCAGGTTCCGCAGCGCCGCCTCGATCGACGACGGTGTCGTGTCCTGGTCCGACCAGACCGCTTCGGTCGTCGGGGCCATCACGCGCCTACAGCGGCCGCCACTTGTGGTCGTCGAGCAGCAGGTCGTCCGCCTCCGACGGCCCCGCCGAGCCCGCCTCGTACTTGGGCAGCGACTCGTCGCTCTCCTCCCACGCCTTCAGGATCGGGTCGCAGATCGCCCACGCCGCCTCCACCTCGTCGTTTCGGGCGAACAGCGTGGCGTCGCCGCGCATCGTGTCCATGATCAGCCGCTCGTAGGCCTCCGGCGACTGCGACATGAACGACGTGCCGTACAGGAACTCCATGTTCACCGGCCGCACGCTCATCCGGGCGCCCGGGATCTTGGCCACCAGCGACAGCGACACGCCCTCGTTCGGCTGCACCGTCAGCACGAGCTGGTTAGGCTCGACGCCGAGCGACCCCTGCTGCTGGAACGCGAGGTGCGGCACGGGCTTCAGCGTCACCGCAATCTCGGTGATCTTCCGCGCAAGTCGCTTGCCGGTGCGCAGGTAGAACGGCACCCCGGCCCAGCGCCAGTTGTTCACCATCAGCCGCACGGCCGCGTAGGTCTCGGTGGTGGAGTCGTCCGGCACGTCCTGCTCGTCGAGGTACGCCTTCGCCTCCTCGCCCGCGGACGCGCCCTCCGAGTACTGCGCCCGAACGGCCATCTTCGACACGTCGTCGGGGTCGGGCGCGGGGATCGAGTGCAGCACCTTCACCTTCTCGTCGCGCACCTCGTCGGCGGAGAACGAAACGGGCGGCTCCATCGACAGGATCATCAGGAGCTGCAGCATGTGGTTCTGGATCAGGTCGCGCAGCGCGCCGGACTTGTCGTAGTAGCCCGCGCGCGACCCGATGCCGATGTCCTCGGCCGCCGTGATCTGCACGTAGTCCACGTACGAGCGGTTCCAGAGCGGCTCGAAGATGCCGTTGGCGAACCGCAGGACCAGCATGTTCTGGACGGTCTCCTTGCCCAGGTAGTGGTCGATGCGGAACACCTGCGACTCGTCGAAGCAGGCGAGCACGCGCCGGTTCAGCTCCTTCGCCGAGGCGAGGTCGGTGCCGAACGGCTTCTCGATGATGATCCGCACCTCGGAGCCCTCGTTGCGGTTCAGGCCGTGCTTGCCGAGCGCCTCCGAGATGACCGGGAAGAACGACGGCGCCGTGGAGAGGTAGAAGAGCCGGTTGAACTCGATCCCGGCCTCCTCGTCGAACTCGTCCGCCGCCTTGCCGAGCGCCTCGTACATGTCGTCGTCGTCGAACGTGCCGGTCACGTAGCGGAACCGGTCGATCAGCGCGTCGAGCACCTTGTCGTCGGCCTCCCTGCGCGAGAACTCGGCGATCGCCTTGCGGGCCTCCTGCTGGAAGTCCTCGTCGGACATCTCGCCGCGCGACACGCCGATCAGGTTGAACTGCTCCGGCAGCGCGCCCTCGTGCGCGAGGTTGTAGATCGCCGGCAGCAGCTTCCGCTTCGCGAGGTCCCCGCTCGCGCCGAAGATGACCATGGTGGTGGGGTGTACGGGCATCCGCTCGAGCCCCTCGACGAGCGGGTTTTCCTGCTCGACGGTGGCCATCACGCCTCTTTGGCGACGTGCTCGACGGCGTGCCCCCCGAACTGATTGCGGAGCGCCGCTGTGACCTTGGCTGCGTATGACTCGTCCTGCCGCGAGGCAAACCGAGTCAACAACGACAGGGTGATGACCGGTGCGGGCACGCTCTTGTCGATCGATTCGAAGACCGTCCAGCGCCCCTCACCCGAGTCCTGGACGAACCCGCGGATGTCGTCGAGATCGTTGCCCTCTTTCTCGAAGGCAGCCTCCGCAAGCTCCAGGAGCCACGACCGCACAACCGAGCCTTGGTTCCAGAGGTGCGAGATCTTGTGCATGTCCAACTCGTAGTCGGACGAGTGCATGATCTCGAACCCTTCGGCGTAGGCCTGCATGATCCCGTACTCGACGCCGTTGTGGACCATCTTCACGTAGTGCCCGGCCCCGTGTGGGCCCATGTGCGCCCAACCGTCCGGAGGAGCGAGGACGTCCAGGACGGGCGTCATCCGCTCGACCGCCTCCTCGTCGCCCCCGACCATCATGCAATAGCCGACCTGGAGGCCCCACACTCCACCGCTCGTTCCTACATCAAGGAAATCCAGACCTCGCCGCGATGCTTCTTGCCCATTTCGGCGAGAGTCGCTCCACTTCGAGTTGCCGCCGTCGATGATCGTGTCGCCCTCGTCGAGCAACTCGTACAGCTGCTCGATCGTGTCCTGCGTCGGCTTCCCCGATGGGATCATCAGCCACACGTGGCGCGGCTTCTCGAGCTTCTGCACCAGGTCCTCGAGCGACTCCGCGCCGGTCGCGCCGTGCTCCTCCGCCTCGCGGATCGGGCCCTCCTCGATGTTCCAGGCCACGACCTCGTGGTCCGAGTCGCGCAGGATCCGGTGGACCATGTTGCCGCCCATCTTCCCCAGCCCTACGAAGCCGATCTGCATCAGACCATCCCCTTGATCCTCGCTGTCAGTTGCTCGACCGCCGCGGCCGGGTCCCCTTCCAGCCGCACCCGCTCGGCCGGCAGCCCGTGGTCCCGCAACGTGTGAAGGTCGCCCGTCGCCTGCGCGTTCTTCAATGTCCCGAACGTGTACCCGGCGCGCGGGACCTCCACGTCCTCGTCGCCGTCGTGCACGAGTTGCAGGAACACCCCGGTCGCCGGCCCGCCCTTGTGGAACTGGCCGGTCGAGTGCAGGAAGCGCGGCCCGTAGCCGAACGTCGTGGTGGCCTTCGTGGCGTCGCGGATCGCGATCCGGAAGCCGTCGATCGCCCTGTCGAACGCCTCCGACGGCTGCACGTAGCCCATGATGGCCACGTAGTTCGGCGGCGCCACGCCGCTCAGCAGCGCGCGCAACTCGCCGTCGCCCGCGTCCTGGACCTCGGGCAGCTTGCCGGTGTTCTTGTACTCGTCGAGCACCTTGCCCGTGTTGTCCTTCGCCTCCTGCACGTTCGGCTGGTCGAACGGGTTGATGCCGAGCGCCCAGCCCGCCACGGCCACCGCGAACTCGGCGAAGAACATCACGCGGCCGAGGTCGTACGCGCCCTCGCTGTTCAGCGTGAGCGTGGCCTGGCCCGCCTTGCCGAGGTCGGCCATCTCGGTCGCGAAGCCGGGCTCGGGCGCGTCGACCTGCTGGATGTGGATGAACACGCGGTCGTCGCCGTACTTGTCCGGGCTGCCGACCGGCTCGCCCGCCACCGGCAGCACGCCCTTGCCCTTCTTCCCGGTCGACTCGGCGATCAGCTGCTCGACCCAGAGGCCGAAACTGCCGATCGGCTCCGCCACCGCGAACGTCGCCTTGTCGCGGCCGCGCAGAGCGAGCTCGCCGATCGCGCAGCCGAGCCACAGGCCGGAGTTGTTCGACGAGCTGTCGTAGTGCTGGCACGCCTGCTCGGCAACCAGCGCGCCGTCGAGCAGCTTCTCGATCTCGACCCCCATCAGCGCCGCCGGCACGATGCCGAAATGCGACAGCGCCGAGTAGCGCCCGCCGATGTCGGGGTTCGCGGTGAACACGCGCCGGAAGCCGTTCTCCTTCGCCAGCTCCTCCAGGCCGCTGCCCGGGTCCGTGATGGCGATGAAGCGGCTGCCGTCGTGGCCCGTCTTCTCGTGGAAGTAGCGGAACAGGGAGAGCGGCTCGATGGTGCCGCCGGACTTGCTCGAGACGATGAACAGCGTCGTGTCGAGGTTCACGGACCGCTCCGTGGCGAGCACGGCCTCGGCGTCGGTCGAGTCGAGGACGTGCAGCCGGAGGCCGCCCGGCTGGTCCCCGAAGCTGAGCTTGAACACGAGCGGCGCGAGCGAGGAGCCGCCCATGCCGAGCAGCACCGCGTCGGTCAGGCCCGCGGCGAGGCATTCCTCGCGGAAGGCGTGGAGGTCCGCGGCCTCGTCGAGCATCCGGTCGGCCTCGGTCAGCCAGCCGAGCCGGTTGCCGATCTTTCCAGCACAGTGGGATCCGAAGCTTGGAATTCACGTGACTTGAAGTCGCGG
>JADMIO010647673.1_pt1 | contig 10902 bp, 10 predicted proteins | sample 8958161 | NCBI WGS metagenome assembly JADMIO01 (sample SAMN16585339, study PRJNA669376) | soil metagenome | isolation source: Crop rotation soil | place: USA: Cullars Rotation, Alabama | collected 2011 | reverse complement strand
ACGCCGGAAACTATCGTGGAATCGAGCCTCGTTTATCATCTGAGCGCGCCAAGCCGCATCGAGGACACAAGCTGGATTCATCCCGGACGAGTGTCGTGGAGTTGGTGGTCAGATCATGACAGCAGCCGCGATTATGACAGCCTCACACAGTTTGTTGATCTGGCGGCGGAGATGGGTTGGGAATACTCACTGGTGGATGCGAACTGGAATATCATGCACGGCGGCGACCTTGAACAGCTTGTGGCTTATGCTGCCGAACGGGGAGTTGGCTTGTTGGTGTGGTACAACTCTGCCGGTCCCCATAACACCGTGACCGAGCAGCCGCGTGACTTGATGTTTGATCGTGACATCCGACGCGCGGAGTTTGCGCGTTTGGAAGGGCTTGGCGTGCGCGGGGTGAAGGTCGATTTCTTCCAGAGTGACAAGCCCGACATCATCCGACTGTATCTCGACATCCTTCAGGACGCGGCGGATTATCACCTGATGGTGGATTTTCACGGCAGCACCATCCCACGCGGCTGGTCACGAACGTATCCCAATCTGATGACGATGGAGGGCGTGCGCGGCGCGGAATCCTACACTTTTGACCCGACCTATTCAGACAACGCGCCTCTCCAGAATACGATTCTGCCGTTCACACGCAACGTCATTGGTCCAATGGACTATAGCCTGTTACGTTCACTGATGAACTTGTGCCGCACCTGACAACGAACGCGCACGAACTGGCGCTGTCGATTATTTTTGAGTCGGGACTAACGCATTTCGCGGACAGCGTGGAAGCCTATGAAAGTTTGCCTGATGAAGTGCGCGACTTTTTACGCGATATTCCTGTCGTTTGGGATGAAACACAATATATTGCGGGCGAACCGGGCGATTTTATCGTTCTGGCGCGGCGAATCGGGTACAGGTGGTTTGTTGCGGGGATTAATGGGCAAGATGAAGCACGCGATATTACGCTTGATTTATCATCTCTGACATCTATTTACAGAACGAGGATCATTGAGGATGGCGTTGATCGTTTGAGTTTTAATACACGTATGATCGATGAAATGAACAGCTCAATGCAGCTCACGATGCAGCCCTATGGCGGCTTCGTGATATATTCCATCCCCACTGAGCCTGCCCAAGGGGACGGATAAAAGGGACAAGCAGGAGCGCGTTTTTGAGGCAACGCATTTAGCATTATAAAAAAGAGCGTACCGAGTGGGTACGCTCTTTTGTTTTGTCAGACGAGCGATTGCAGGGTGTCTAGCAGTTGCTCTAAATCGGCATTGGATGTGCCGCTCAGGGTTATATATTGCTGATAACCCTCGATTCCTTCATCCCACAAGCCAAGTTCCAGATAGATGTTGGCGATTTGACGTTGAAGCTCAGCGTCATCGGGGTTCTCGGCAAGTTGATCTTCCAGATGGGCAAGATTATCTTCTCGCGCTTGGGTGACACGATAACCGCCGCCATAGGCATAATAATTGACCGCGAAATCGTAGTAGGTGTCGAAAGCATTCTGATAATCTTGCTCAGCACTTTCATAGTCTTCAAGGTAAAGATAGATATTCGCGCGCGTCAAAAAGGCGACGGTATGAAAGTCTGCGAAGCTATTGTCATTGGCATCTATTCGAGTGATGTAGAAATTGATGTAATCCAGCGCGGTATGGTAATCGCCCACCGCAATGAAGACTTGTGGTGCATAGAGCGTCACCGCAGAATCGAAGCGATCACTGATGTTGTCGGTTTCTTCATAAGCGGCAATGGCTTCGTCGTATCGTCCTAAGTGAGCATAGCCCGCCGCAAGATTGTACCAGGCATAGACATTGTAGGGGTTGAGACGGGTGGCATTTTTAAGGTCAATGACTGCTGAGTCAAAATCCCCGATGCGTTCATAAAATGCGCCGCGCTCTGCTACAGGATCATCATTTAAGGGGTCAATTTCTATCGCGTGAGCATAATCGGCAAGCGCTGCCTCTGCATCGCCTGTATCGCTGTAGTAATTGGCGCGTCTGATCAGACAGTTTATGCACGCGCTATCGGTTCTGATGGCTGCGTTGAAGTTCTCTAAGGCTTGGTCATATTCTCCCATGTCGTAATAAGCGCCGCCTAGATTTCGAAAGGAAATGGCGAGGTCGGGATCATGTTCTAATGCCTGTGAATAGTAAGCGATGGCTTGATCGTATTGACCGAGTCGTTGATAGATTATTCCTGCGTTGTTGTACGCGAGACCCCAATCAGGCGCGCGATCAACATTCTCCAGATAATACTGGAGGCTCATTTCATCGCTTTCTATCGCTTCGGAGACCGAAACCATACGGTTATAACTGTTGGGAAAACTGCGCCCGATGCCTATTCCGTTCAGCACATCATCTAAGGCAATGTCAGATTGTCCCATTGAATCATAGGCGATGCCACGAAATTCGAAGGCGCGCGCTCTGAGCGGGTCAACTTCTTCCGGCGCGCCGTCAATGACATACTGGTATTCGGCAACGGCTGAATCAAAATCTCTGAGGGAATAACTTGCAGTCCCAAGATTGAGGTGAGCCTGCATGTCGTCAGGATTGGCTTGGAGGGCAGCGTTCGCGTCATCAATCAACTGCTGCATTGCCTCATCCGAGTAAAGGACTAAACCTTCCTCGCCTTTTACCCAACCATATGCGCCTTTTTCCAGATAAACCCATCTATCCTCAGCGTCGTCGGTTACAGCGACGATATGGGTACGCCAACCCGCAATCACCTCACTCACAACGGTGCTGTTCATATCGGGTGATGCATAGACGAGTATTGCGGGGTCGGTCACTAACACCCAATCCCCTTCTGAAAATTGAGCATTATTTTGAGCATGAGCAATACTCACACTCAACAAAAGTAACATACTGAACAAGACGATTTTACGAATATGTGTCATGGTTTGTTTATCCTTTATTCAAATAGGTTTGCCACGCACTGCCCATGCCCTAGCGATCAGGGAAATGCTGCCATCAGATTCAATAGGGAGCGTTGAACGGATGCGTTCGCGCAGCGCCGTCCGACCCGATTCGTCTAACGAGGTCACATAGCTTGGAGCAGGTCCTTGTCCACCTAAAAAGGGCTGCCAGTAATCATCGAAATCTTTGAACTCCGTGCGAACATCAATGGCTTGAACTTCAACGTCCTTCATCTCGGCAGCACGAAAGAGGTGCTTCAGGGGATCGGGCTTGCATAGTGGGAAACGGCGTCCTTCATCTAAATTCAGGGCAGCAGGGTCTAAAGCGCCTGCGGCATCCCAAAAGTGACGCATCAATTCCATTTTGTCGGCGTAATCCCACAGATAAACAGCGACCACGCCACCTGATCTGGCAGCCCGTTTCATCTCGCTGACGGCTAACGCGGCATCAGGCACAAAGTTGAGCATTAAGCCAGAGACGACGGCATCATAAGCCCCTGATTCAACAGGCAGGTTTTTTGCATCGCCCACTTCAAAGCTGGCGCGGTCATCAGGGGTTTGCGCGTGTGCATATTGGACATACTCGTCCGAACGATCTATCCCCTTCACGGTGAAGGGCGTTGCATAGCGGAGAATCGTCTGTGAAAGCGCCCCTGTGCCACAGCCAACATCAAGCCATTTACTATCTGGCGGCACGGCAAGCCAATCTAGGAAAGCGCGCGCGACTAAGCGACTCCAACGTCCGACGTAAGGTTCATAACTATCGCCGCTTGACCAATCGGTTTTGGGATTCGGTGTCTCGCTCATAGTGTCCTCGTACTGATTAGGATTCGGGAGTGACTGTAGAAGCGAACAGATAGGATAGGAGAGGTTGTTTTGGGGCGCACGTCGCGCCCCGCTCTACATCAAAAGGGATTAGCTGCGTTTTCCCATATCATCCTGATATTTTTTCAGCGCATCCCAATCGCCGCGTGCTGCGAAGGCGGCTTGTTCTGCCCATGTGGCAACGGTAGGGGCGAGGCGTAAGCCGCCTTTCCTCAGGATGTCGCGCAGTTCTTCTTCAGGTGTCGTCGCCAAGCGTGAGAAGGTGCTGATTCCCTCGCCTACGAGCAGTGCCGCGATTTTCGGTCCGATGCCTTCGATACGCTGCAAATCATCCTGATTCAACGAGCCTTCTGCTGCAAGTTCGACGGGCGTGATTTCAATCGTTTCTTCGGTGCTGTTGCGCGGGTCGAATTCACTCGGCGCGGCTTTAACTTCCATCATCTGTGTCGCGGGAGAAGGGATGTCAATGAGCGGTGTGTCGATGTGCATTGCGCCGGGTTCGACAGAGGCTTCAATAGTGGATAGGGGCGTGGCGGGTTTCTCATCCGCCATCTTCTCGATTTCTGGCGGCAGAGGATTTTCGCTGGCTTCCACTTCTACCGTGCTTTTCATTTCGTTTGTAGAGACTTCGGTAGAAGGTTTCTTTGCTGCCATTTCGCGCGTGCTGGTCGGTGGCAGCATCGAGCGTGAGATTTTGCGCGTGATCGCAGTCGTCTCTGGTTTTTCAGCCGCCATTTGTTCAGCGGTCAAAGGTGTGGCGGGTTTTTGCTTTTCCGCGCGTATTTTGGCTTTCGCCAGCGCTTCGTCTATCGCTTTGTCATCCAAGCGTTCTGTCGTCTGCGGCGTGATAGGCTTCTGGATAGCGATTTCTTCCGCACTTAATCCGGCTGTGGGCACAATCGGCTTTTCGGGACGTGATGGCAGAGTCTCGTCTTTGTCGCGCTGGGCGTGTAAGGCTTCGGCTCTACGAACTGCTTCGTCTATGCGGCTTTCGTCAAAGTTGGTCGTCACATGTGGCGTAGATGGCTTTTGAATTGCCATCTCCTCCGCGCTCAACCCTAAATCTGCATCCACCGAAGGAATGAGTTCTGTGGTGTTCAACGGTTTGGGCAGTTCCACCGCGTCTGCAATCACGACTTCTTTAACTGCACTGGGCGTATCGGATGCTACTGTGTGGTTGGTCTGTGCTTGGTCGGCGTTTTCTGTCGAATCGCCTACGAAGCGCTCACTCAGCCAGCCCCACAGCGCAGCGCCTCCGCCCACGATAAACAACAGCACCGGCAGCCACCAATTAGCGGACGACCCGGGTTTCGCAATATTATCAAGCGCTAGAAAGACCGATGCCACTAAGCAAACAATGGCTACGAGCGGTAAAACAGAACGTTCGGACATCGTTTTGCCCCTTGATCTATTTCGTGTCTTTATATACAAATTATCGCATACATTACGTTAATTTGTCACATTCCCCCGTACAACTTCAAGTAAAAAACTAATGAAAGTCGAGCGCTAGAAGAATTCTCACACATTGTCAGCGAGTTTGGCGGGCTTCCCCAAACCACATCTCCACCCCCGCAGACCTAAACGGCGCTATAATCCGCGTTCGCTGATCTATTGGACAGCCTTTAAATATACTTAGGAGCGATAACCATGAAGAAGATGAATCCTTTTGTGGCATTTGTGGCGGGGATGATGGTTGCGGCGTTGATGTTCGCGGGGATTGCAGGCATCGTGCGTGGACAAAGTGATGCTGCTGAAACTCAAATTACGATTACGGTTGTGGAACACGCAACGACAGACGCCGTCACTGATCTTGGCGCAGAAGGCGACTCGGTAGGCGATATTCTAACTTTTGCCAATGAAGTCTACGATGAAGCTAATGCCGTGCAATCTGGTGTGGATAATGGCTACTGTGTACGCACAGTCGTTGGCTCGACATGGGAATGTAACTGGACGATTCAGCTTGAAAGTGGCTCAATTACCGTTGAAGGACCCTTCTACGACATAATGGATTCGACACTGGCGATCACAGGCGGCACGGGCGCATTTGCGGATGCCAGAGGGCAGATGATGCTCGTCGCCAATAATCCTGACGGCACAGAATATACTTTCACCTACATGGTGACGGGTCGATTCCAAGAGTAATTTACTTCTTGCGGCAAGAACGAAGGGGAGGCGTGTCTAGTTGGCACGCCTCTTTAATTGGCGTAACGAATTGGATTCTGGCGAGACTCTTATCCATGATGAAGCATCATTCGGTATAATGAGAGCATGAAGTTAGGAAAGGCGAGGAGACGTGAAAATCGTGGACGATTTACTGAATCGACGTAAAGAAGAAGAACGCATCAAACAAGAGGGGCGTCTGCCTCCGGGTCAGTCGCTTACGCAAAAATTTCCGGTGCTGACCTATGGTCCAAACCCGCCTTTTAACCCCGCGACATGGGATTTGCGTGTGTTCGGTGAAGTCGATAACGAAATGCGCTGGACATGGGCGGAATTCATACAACTGCCTACCGTGACGATCACCTGCGATATTCACTGTGTCACCCGTTGGAGCAAGTTCGATACGGTGTGGGAGGGTGTGCAGTTTACCGACTGGTGCAAGCTGTTCGGTGTGAAGTCATCGGCGCGCTATGTTATCGCCCACTGTGATTACGGCTACACGACTAATCTGCCGATTGATGTGATGATGGATGATGATGTTCTGCTGGCATATAAATACAACGGGTTGGCGCTAGAACCCGATCATGGCGGTCCGATGCGTACCCTCGTGCCGAAGCGTTACTTCTGGAAAAGCGCGAAGTTCGTGCGTGCGATTGAGTTCAGCAAGAATGATAAACCGGGTTTCTGGGAGCAGTCGGGCTATCACAATGATGGCGACCCGTTCAAAGAGGAACGTTACGGACGGCGTGGGTTCTTCTAAACAATCCATCGATTGAGCAACAATAGACGCAGGGCGCAGCCGCTTCGCTTCAGTTGCGCCCCTACAAATAGCGATTACCATCCGTTGTACGGGGCATCCTCCCTGATAAACAGAGAAATAAGAGGGTGTTTGAAAAGTCAAGCATGAGCTAAACGACGGGTCATGAGATGGATCATGACCAGATAAATCCAACTTTCACTGACTTCAGGAAGCTGCTCATAATCCTTGCTCAAACGACGATAGCGTCCCAACCAGGCAAAGGTACGTTCAACGACCCAACGCCGAGGGAGCAGGATAAAAGCCTGCGCACCTCTGGGACGCTTAATGATTTCCAGTGTCCAAGGACAGTAAGCAATCACCCACCAGATAATCTCACGTTTGTAACCGGCATCTGCCCAAATCAAGCGTAAGCGGGTGAAAACGCCGAACAACTTTTGAAACACCAACTTCGCCCCTTCATCTTCACTGATATTGGCGGCATGAACCACCACCCGCAACAGCAATCCCAGCGTGTCGACCACAATGTGGCGCTTGCGTCCTTTCACCTGCTTGCCCCCGTCATAGCCTCTTTCGCCCCCTTTTCTGTCGTCTTCACGCTCTGACTGTCGATACTACCTGCACTCGGTTGTGCCTCACGTCCAGCTTTCGTGCGTAGCTGCTCGCGCAGCACATCATTCAAGCGTTCCCATGTCCCATCCTTCTGCCATCCTCGAAAGTAGGTGTAGACCGTTTGCCACTTCGGATACTCGTGCGGCAGGTAGCGCCAAGCACAACCCGTTCGCGCGATGTACAACAGCGCGTTCACAACGGCGCGTGTGTTGCTGCTGCGCGGTCGTCCGCCCTTTTTGGCTGCTGGAATGTGCTTTTCCAGTACTGCCCATTCCGCGGCGCTCAGATCACTGGGGTAGATTTTTTCTTCTCGCATCCCTTCAGTTTACTCACCCTATCCCTACTTTTCAAACACCCTCTAACAGGGTAACATTTGTGTCTTTCCATTAGACATTCATACCCACCCGTGAGAAAGCGTCGTTTTCAAACCGAATCCTAACGTTAAAGTTAAATGTAAGCCGAAAAAACAGTGGCTTAACAGAGAATTTTTGAGTTCGGAATTGGAACGAGAAATTTGATTTAACACGAAAACAGACCTCGTTGATGGATGATTAGGACTTACGCAGTTCAATGGCGTAGCTTTTAAATGGTGCAAAACGAGTCTAGCACACAAAGAAATGAATTTGAGTTCCATTTGGAACTTTAATTCGATCTGTAATTTATGATTTACATCCAATAGGCTGAAATATAAAAACAAGGGGATTGATCCCCTTGTTCGTTTTAGAGGGCATGACAGCGCCATGCCGTACACGTTAATTAGGGCATGACAGCGCCATGCCCCTACTTCGTTAATTAGCTGCAACCCTGCCAACCACATGGAGTCGGCGTGACCTGCGCGCCATCGCCGCCGCCGCCGCTGACGAATTGTGAGGTTGCATCACGGACGACACTGGCGCGTGCCGTTGTACATGCCGATTGTCCATTCAACAGCGCGACGACTTCCCATGAGAAGTTGCTGCCGCCGCCGATGGCTGCCGCTGAGGTGTTGATCGAAATGGTCGTGTTGCTAGAGCTTGTTTCCAATGAAACGACCTGTGCGCCGCCATCGTTGTAAATATTGACACGATAACTCGATGCGCCCTGTACACCATCCCAGAAGAACGCCGCATCACCGTTAGGCATTCCACCAAGAGGGGAAGTCGGACGGAAGCGTGCGCAGTTGAGCGAACCGTTGCCTGTCGCGCCGCCAACACTCGCCGCGCCGTTGATCGCCGCCAGCGTGTTCAAGACTTCTTCTTGCGAGGGGAATTCAATCGGACCGAGCAGCACTGCATCGGGGACAACGTTTGTCTGGCTCAATGCCGAGCGTTCGCCATCGTTCGCAGGACGCAAGTTTGACCACAACCCCTCTAAGCCCGTGCCGTCACCGTTGAGTTGTACATCGGCGGTGAATCCGGGCGGGATCGAAATGCCACCGGTATAAGCATTGCCATTCAGCGCATACAGATGCATCACGTTGTCTTCGATATGGACGCCTATCGTCCCGTCAAAACGGATTTCTGCACCATTGATATTGATCAGGGAAGCGAAACCCGTCGGACCTTGCACCAACAATACCGAAGGCGCGCTGTTGCAAGTCGTGTTGTCGGTGGTCGTAACAGTGATGGACTGCATCAACGAGCGGCTTTCGCTGGTTAACGTCGGTAAGCTGCTCAAGTCACCGTCGTTCGGTGCGACGACGCCTGTGCTAATCCATGCTACTTGATCGCCGTTGACGACACGAACAAATGCCCCATCGCCGCTCAACGCATCAGCAAGGAGTTCAGAGCCGACAGCCGCACTCGCTAGTACGACGCTTTCTGTGCTTGGGCTGGTGCGCAAATTCGCGCCGACCAACACTGTTACGGTGATCGGTTCGACTGGAACATACGCCGAGTCGGGGTCAACGGCGTTGGTTACTTCTGTGTTGCCAAGCAGGACATAATGAATACCTGTAGGGGATAATGCCAGCGGCACATTGGCAAAGACGTTCATCGTCGCCAAGCCCCATTGTTCCGCTTCTAAATCTAACCCGCCTGCACTAATCGATTGCAGCGCCTCGAGACCCGCGTTGTCGCCAGCCTCGCTAAAGGACACTTCATCGCCGCTGAAGGTCGCGGAGACGTTTGAAAAACCGACACACGCCGCACCTCCACCCAAGCCTCCACAGCTATCTGCTAGTGAAGTCATCGCCTGTTCGACTAAGGCGGTACATTCAGCAGAGTCAGTTGCTGTGTCCTGCTGCGCGTGGATAGGCATTAACGCTGCCGCCATCAATACCAGCAGCGGAATAAGTACCAATAGTCGTCGCATAAAGAACTACCTTTCAACTCACACTCTTGTATTCTTCATTGTAAAGGAAATTATTGTGAAGAAACTGTACGAAAAGCAAACTTTTTACGGCTTTTAGCGAGCATTACAACGCCTTAATTGACGTGGGATTGCTGCTCATGAAACGATAATATCAAAGGACTCTAGAGGTATCCCTATGACATCCCAACAACCAAGCATCATTCTGATCACAGGCATTATGGCGGCGGGGAAGTCCACTATCGCGCAGCGCCTTGCTGAACGACTGCCGAAAAGTGTACATTTGCGCGGCGATATGTTCCGCAAGATGATCGTCAACGGACGTATCGAGCCAACGCCCGACGCGATGGACATTGCTTATGAACAACTGCGCCTACGTTATCGATTGGCGGCGATGACCACGAACACCTATTGTGAGGCGGGGTTTACGGTGGTCTATCAAGATGTGATTCTGGGCGCGGATTTGCAAGCGGTGGTCGATCTATTAGATGAGAAATGGAAACGCTACGTGATTGTGCTGCGTCCGTCGATAGAGGTCGTTGCACAGCGCGAGGCAGGGCGGGGTAAGGTGGGTTATGGCGATGATTGGACACCTGCCGAACTGGATAAAGAGTTAGAAAGCAATACGCCGCATATAGGTTTGTGGCTCGATACATCAACGCTCACGGTGGATGAGACTGTCGATGCGATTCTGGCACAGCTTGATAAGGCGGCGTTTTGATGCGCCGATTGTGAGTCGTATTCCATACATTTCGCCGCATTCATGCCGCCAAGTTTAGCTCGCCTTTTCAACTGCATAGCTTCTAATGATGTTTGAAAAAAGCGTGACGATCTTTCGTTATTTCTTGGCGAAATAGACAATCACGTCATGCTCAACAGAAGCGTCCGCATCAGTCCAGTCGCCCTTCTCCGCTTCGATGCTGAACCCGGCTTTCTCAAGTAGCAGATGCATTTCATTCCGAAAGTAGTAATTCGAAGTGAGTATGTGCGTGTTGTCCTCCACCACCTGTCCGTCCTTGAACAGTAACATTCGCATCTCACCTGTGCTGCGCTGCTCAAGGGGATCGAAAGCCACCAGCCGATAATGAAGTTCGTATTCATGACCATCTTCTGGTATTTTGCCAATGTCTTGGAGCCACGGTTCCGGCAATTGTGTCCGGGCTTCTTTACGCCACATGGGCCATACTTTCCCATCTTCGAATGGGAGATAGACTTCGAGCATCAGCGTGCCACCCGGTAACAAGTGTTGATAAAAGCGCTGCAATGCGATGAAATCCTGCTCTCGACTAACCCCGATGCCAAAGACTCCGCAGGCTGCAATCGTCTGATACTGGCGTGGCAGGTC
>JADMIO010607354.1_pt1 | contig 10902 bp, 5 predicted proteins | sample 8958161 | NCBI WGS metagenome assembly JADMIO01 (sample SAMN16585339, study PRJNA669376) | soil metagenome | isolation source: Crop rotation soil | place: USA: Cullars Rotation, Alabama | collected 2011 | reverse complement strand
GGCGGGCAACCCCGCCGGAACGATTGGTGGCTGCGGATTCCATCTCGTGTTCGCGTCCTCGAGTGGCGGGAGTCTGAAAACGGATGGATTCGCGCCCGCGAGAATGGCAAGGGCGGTCTCCAGTTCGTTTCGCCGCCGGGCCAGCGAGGCGGCTTCCGCCTCAGTGGAGGCGAGTTCAGTTTCGGAGCGAGCGATGTCCAGTTCGTTGCCAATGCCGCCCTCGAAGCGGCTGCGGACGAGCCGGACCTGCTCCTTGCGCAAGTCCACCGTCCCTCTGACGGTGGCGATTTCGGCATCGAGCGCGCGGAGGGCAAAGTAATTTTGCGCCACGTCCGCCTCAAGCGTGATGAGAAAATTGTGGAATGCCGCCAGCGAGGCTTGCGCGTCGGCGCGGGCGCTCTCGAAGCCGCGGCGGACGCGTCCCCACAAATCGATCTCGTAGCTGAGGTCCAGCGGAACTCGATAGGTGCTGACGGTGATGCCCCCAAAGCTGGGAATTTGATTCGGGGAAAAGCGTTCCCGCCTGAGGCTGGGATCAAAATTAAGGCTGGGGAACAGCTCTCCGCGCGCCACACGCGCGGTGGATCGAGCTTGTTCCACCCGAGCGACGGTGGCTTGCAGCCCTTGATTGGCGCGCAGCGCCTCTGACTCCAGTTGGTTCAAACCGGCATCGCCAAACACTTCCCACCAATTGCCTTTCGGCAGATTGTCGAGCGGGCGCCCTTCCTTCCAGGCGCCGAGTTCGACGGCTTTATACTGGGCCGGCACGGAGCTCGCCGGCTTTTTATAATCCGGCCCCACGGTGAACAGTCCCGCTTTGGCAGGAGAAACAGTAAGCAGCAGTGCCAATGCGACACCTCCCGCCGCAGCCCCCGCTGAACCAAGGGTTGCACCTTTCGACTCCGGCACAAGCGCTGAGCTCGCTTTTCTGCGGAGTTTCATCAGGACCACGTAAAACACCGGAGTGAGAAACAAGCCGAACAGCGTCACGCCAATCATCCCGGCGAAGACGGCGATTCCCATCGCCTGGCGCATTTCCGCGCCCGCCCCGCGAGCGATCACCAGCGGAAAGACGCCCGCGATGAAGGCGATGGAGGTCATCAGGATGGGCCGCAGGCGAAGACGGCTTGCTTCGACGGCCGCCTCGAACGGTGTCATGCCTTCGTCCTGTTTGTGCTTTGCGAACTCGACGATGAGAATGGCGTTCTTGCAAGCCAGCCCGACCAGCACGATCAAGCCGATTTGGGTGAAAATATTGTTATCACCACCTTTGAGCCACACTCCCAGAATGGCGAAGAGCAGGCACATCGGCACGATGAGGATAATGGCGAGCGGCAGCCGGAAGCTTTCGTATTGCGCCGCTAACACGAGAAACACCAGGAGCAGACACAGCGGATAGACATAGATCGCGGTATTGCCCGCAAGGATGCGTTGATAGGTCAACTCCGTCCATTCAAAGGCGGCGCCTTTTGGCAGGTTTTCGCCGGCCAGTTTCGCCATCAGCGCCTCGGCCTGGCCGGAACTGAAACCGGGCGCGGGGCCGCCGTTGATCTCGGCCGCGGGGTAGCCATTGTAGCGCATGGCGCGATCGGGACCGTGCGTCTCGGTCACCTTGACCAGCGCTCCCAGCGGCACCATCTGGCCTTTCGCATTCCTGGTCTTGAGGCGGGTGATGTCCTCTGGGCGATCCCGAAACGGAGCGTCGGCTTGCGCGATCACCTGATACGTGCGCCCAAAACGGTTGAAGTCATTCACGTAAAGCGACCCGAGATAAATCTGCATCGTCTCGAAAAGGTTCTGCAACGGCACGCCCTGTTGCTTGGCCTTCACACGGTCAATGTCGGCATCGAGTTGCGGCACATTGATCGTGAACGTGGAAAACACGCCTCCAAGACCCGGAGTCTGGTAGCTTTTGCCATTGATGGCTTGCACGGCCTGGTAAAGGGCGTCATAACCCAGGTCGGCGCGATCCTCGACGAACAGTTTGAATCCGCCAATCGTGCCCAACCCCATCACCGGCGGAGGAGGCACGGCGAGCACAAAAGCATCCTGGATGGCGCTGAACTTCTGGTTCAACGCGCCCACAATGGCCGGGCCACTGAGGTTTGGGGCTTTTCTTTCCTCAAAGGGCTTCAGGCCGAAAAAGATGATGCCGGCGTTAGGCGCGACACTGAATCCGCTGATGCTCAGTCCGGGAAATGCCACGGCATCCGCCACCCCTTCCTGTTTCAAGCCCAGTTCGGACATTCGCCGAATGACCGCCTCCGTGCGATCGAGCGATGCGCCGTCCGGCAGTTGCGCGAAGGCCACCAGGTATTGCTTGTCCTGTGTGGGCACGAAGCCGGTGGGCACTTTGTTGAAACCCCAACCGGTGAGCAAGACCAGTCCGCCATAGACAATCAGCGCCACGACAGCTTTCCGCAGAACGGTGCTGACGCCGGCCGAATACTTGTTGCCCGCCCAGGCGAAAAGCCGGTTGAACGGTCGAAAGAACCAACCCAGCCCTTTTTCCATGATCCGGGCGAACCGATCCTTGGGGGCGTGATGATCCCGGAGGAGCACCGCGCAAAGCGCCGGCGAGAGGGTGAGCGAGTTGAACGCAGAAATCACCGTCGAGATGGCGATGGTGATGGCGAACTGTTTGTAGAATTGTCCAGTCAGACCGCTGATAAAGGCCGTGGGGATGAAGACCGCGCACAGCACCAGGGCGGTGGCAATGATGGGGCTGGTAACTTCGCTCATGGCCCGTTTGGCTGCGTCTGAAGGAGACAAGCCGAGGGCGATGTTGCGCTCGACATTTTCCACCACCACGATGGCGTCATCTACGACAATCCCGATGGCCAGCACCAGGCCGAAGAGCGAGAGATTATTGATGGAAAAACCAAACCCCAGCATGACAGCGAAAGTTCCGACCAGCGAGACGGGTACGGCGGCGAGCGGAATAATCGAGGCGCGCCATGTTTGAAGAAAAAGGATCACGACGAGGACGACCAGCAGGGTCGCCTCCAGAAGTGTATGCACCACGGCTTCAATCGAATGCCGGACGAACACCGTCGGGTCATAGACCACCGAATAATCCACACCGTCGGGAAAATTTTTCTTCAACTCATCCATCGTGTGGCGCACGTCCGCCGAGAGCCGCAAGGCGTTCGCGCCGGGGGTCTGGAAGATGGGCAGTGCCACCGCGGTCTTGTTATTGAGCAACGAACGCAAGGAATAACTCCCCGCGCTGAGTTCGATTCGCGCCACGTCTTTAAGCAGGGTTTTTTCACCGTTCGGACCCGTCTTGACGATGATTTGCCCAAACTCCTCGGTGGAAATCAGACGGCCTTTGGCATTGATTTGCAACTCGAAGTTTACGGGCGAACTAACCGGTTGCTGCCCAACCGCGCCCGCGGCGACCTGCACATTCTGCTCCCGAATGGCGTTGACGATGTCGCTCGCCGTCAAATTCTTGGCCGCGGTTTTGTCCGGGTTGAGCCAAACTCTCATCGCGTAATCCCCCGAGCCAAAGACCTCGACGTCTCCGGCCCCGGGAATGCGCGCCAGGATGTCTTTCACCTGGAGCGTCGCGTAGTTGCGCAGGTAAACTTCATCGTAGCGCCCGTTGGGTGAAAAGAGATGCACCACCATCGTGAGATCGGGCGACTGTTTGACGGTCGTCACGCCGAGGCGCCGGACTTCCTCGGGCAGCTTGGGCAGTGCCTGGGAAACGCGGTTCTGCACCTGCACCTGGGCTTTGTCGATGTCCGTGCCGAGCTTGAAGGTGACGGTCAGCGCCATCACCCCGTCGCCTGTCGCTTGGGAAAACATGTAGAGCGAATCCTCGACGCCGTTAATGGCTTGCTCCAGAGGCGAGGCGACGGTTTCAGCGATGGTCTTTGGATTGGCGCCCGGATAAGTTGCCCGCACCACAATGGTGGGCGGGACGACCTCCGGGTATTCGCTAATCGGCAAACGACCCATCGCAATCAAGCCGAGAATGAAAATCAAAATCGAGAGCACGCCCGCGAAGATCGGACGGCGAATGAAGAAGTGGGAGAAGTTCATAGTGTGAGATGGGCGCAGTGCGCGTGGATGGTTTGCTTGGGGCCAGGTTCTAAATCTCAGTCGGGCTCGCCTCGGGTCAATCACGCCGCGCGACGGCGTCGTTTCCTGGCGGGGTTTGGGCCATTTCTGTTTCCGGCGTCACGGGCATTCCCGGACGAACCCGCTGCAAGCCGTTCACGACGATCCTCTCCCCTGGTTGCAAGCCAGTCCGGACGACGCGCTTGCCGTCGATGACCGGGCCGAGGCTCACGGGTTGATAAGCCACCGTGTTGCTCGCCGTGAGGGTGAGCACGTATTTTTGCGCCTGGTCAGTGGCGATGGCGCGCTCCGAAACCAGCAAGGCCGGATGGCGTTCGCTCAGCGGAACACGGATGCGCGCAAACAGCCCTGGCACGATGCGGCCATCGGGGTTGGGGAAGACGGCGCGGAGGAGGATGCTGCCGGTGTTCGGGTCCAGGCGGTTGTCAAACGACTCGATATGTCCCTGGTGCGCGAAGCTCTGTTCGTCCGCCAACTGCAATTGAACCGGAACTTTGCCGTCATTGTTCGTCTCGAGCTTTTGGGCATGAGCGAGGGCGTTGAACTTCAGGAGGGTGTCCTCGTCCACGTCGGCGTACGCATAAACCGGGTCAACGGAAACAATCGTCGTGAGTAGCGTCGCGGCGCCCGCGATGCCGCTAACGTAGTTGCCTTCGGTCAAGAGAGCACGGCTGACCCGCCCATCAATCGAGGCGCGAACCTGTGTGTACTCGAGATCCAGCTTTGCCGAATCGCGCTCCGCCTCCGCGGCGAGTAACGCCGCTTTGGCCACCTGCAATTTGGATATCCGCGCATCGGCCTCTTCAGTGGAAATGGCCTTGTTCGCCAGCAATTGCGCGGTGCGGTCCGCTTCTCGCCGGGCGTTGTCCATCTGCGCCTTCGCTCGTTCGGTTTCAGCTTGCCGCTGATCGAACGCCGCCTGGTGCCAGCGCGGATCGATCAGGAAAAGCACATCGCCTTTCTTCACCAGTTGGCCCGAGCGAAAGCGCACCTCCTGGATGTAGCCTGACACGCGCGGACGCACGTCCACCGCTTCCACGGCTTCAATTCGCCCGGTGAACTCCTCCCACTCGACAACTTCCTTTCGTTCCACCGGCGCCACCGTGACGGAGGGAGGCGGGGGACTTTGCTGCGCGGCGCCCTGCCCGCAGCCGGTGAAAAGCGTAGGGACGGCGATCAGCGCCACTGTCGGTAAGAGGCAGCGTATAATCAACTTGGGATTCATAATTTGTGACTTTGAGATTTTTATTTCATTTCAGGGCGCCGCCCTCACTGTTTAGGCCGCGCGCACAAGCCGGGGTTGGCCTCCCGCTGTCGATTCCTGGCGCTCGTGCCAGGCCGCCACTGCGCGCACTTTCTCCATCGCAAGGGCGGGGAAGAGGAGGTGCGGGAAGCCAGTTTGCCAGGCGAGGGCCTCGGCTTCATTTACGGCCAGGCGAAGCAAGTGCTCGTGGGCTGCGAGTGTTTCTCGAAATTCCGCCAGGATGGCGTTCCGGGTCTGTTCGATTTGCGCCAGAAGTTTTTGGCAGGAGGCGAGACAAGCGCTGCCGAGGGTTCGGGGAGCCGGTGAGTTTGTGATGGATTGTTCGATTGCGTTCATGTTTTTCTCACTTCTAGTAGTTGTCTGTTTAGTCAAACTTAAGTTCAAAAAAAGAGAGCAGGGTTAAACGGAAACGGGTTGGGGAGTTTTCACGCCGAGTAGATCGTAAATCCCGCGAATTGCAGTGCGGAGGATTTCGAGATCATTTTGAATTCGAGCTTCGGTCAGCAGCCCCTGATAGTAGGTGAAGAGCAAATGGGCCTTGGTGGTTGCATCCGGCGCGTGAATCAACCCGGCGGCATGGGCGTCGCGAACCGCCGACTCAAAATACCGCCGTTTGTAGTCCAAAATCTCCTGAACCTTTTTGCACAGATTATCTTCCTGAGTGCTCACCTCGGAGCCCAGCGTGAACATTGGGCAGCCCAGCACCGAGCCGTGCTTGGCCTTGATCCGCGCCTGGAATTCGTAGTTAAAGTCGCAAAACTTCGCGATCCGTTCCAGCGGGGGAATAATCGGGGAAAAAAGTGAATCAAGTTCGGCGCGTATTTTCTTCCATTCCGTTTCGATGGCGGCCAGGGCGACATCTGCCTTCGAGTCGAAGAAATAATAAAAACTGCCCTTCTTGACGCCCGCTTTGTCGCAAATCTGATCGATGGTGGTCGAGCCGTAGGAACCGGCCCAGATGAGCTCTCCCACGGCTCCCATCAATCTTTCTTTGGCATCGCTGACTCGGCCCATATTCAGTTCGGTTTGTCTTGTTTTTCATTCCTGGAGTCAACCAGGCTACTTTCAAATTATCCTATTAGACCAAACAGTCAACTACTTTTTTCAAAAAAGTTTTATGCCCTCTTCAAGGCGATAAGACATTCTCGACGGCAGCCCCGAAATTTGACAAAGCTTACCTCCGAAGCCCTAATCCTGAGCCCTATGAATAAAGTCAACCATCTGGAGAAAAGCGGAAAAGCCGGCAGCCCTGCGAGACTCGTTACCCGTTTCCTCGTGCTCTCGTGCCTGATGGCGTTTGTGAGCACAGCTTTCCCGCAGCAGGATTTCTCCCGCGTGGAAGTGAAAGCGATCCATGTGGCCAAGAATATTTATATGTTGCAGGGCTCGGGTGGGAACATTGGCGTTTCCGTCGGTCCAGACGGCATTTTAATCGTGGATGACCAATTTGCTCCGCTCGCCGAGAAGATTGAGGCCGCTCTCAAGGAACTAAATCCTGGCCGGATCAAGTTCGTTCTCAATACCCATTACCACGGGGATCATACCGGCGGCAACGCGCACTTCGGCCGGGAGGCTAGCATCATCGCGCACAGCAACGTGCGCAAACAACTGGGCGGCAAACCGGGCGATTCCAAGCCCCAGCTTCCGGTGATCACGTTCGATGATTCTCTCTCGGTTTTCTTCAACGGCGAGGAAATCAAGCTCGCCCACGTTCCCCCAGCGCACACGGATAGTGATAGTATTGTTCATTTCACCGGCGCAAATGTCATCCACTTCGGCGACACGTTTTTTTCCGGGCGCTTCCCTAACATTGACCTTGCGGGCGGGGGCGACGTGCGCGGCTACATTCACAATGTGGGGGAGGCAATCAGGAAAGTTCCGGCGGATGCGAAGCTCATCCCGGGTCACGGCCCTTTGAGCACGATCAAGGAATTGAAGGAATTCCACGAGATGCTCCTGGAAACCTCCGCCATCGTGCAGAAGGGCATCGACGCGGGCAAAAGTTTGGAACAGGTTAAGTCGGAGGGATTGCCTGCCAAATGGGACAGTTGGGCCGTTCCTACCATCACCACCGGCCGCTGGATCGAACTGCTCTATCGGGGCTTGAAGCCGAAGTAAGTGATCGGGTTGTGATAAACCTTGCTCCGAATCCCCCGGCTTGTTTCGATGCGACAGAATGAAAACCACTCCGATCCTCCACTGCGCCCTCGTCCTTTCTCTCATTACCGCTTCAGCCTCGGCCGCGAATTGGCCAGCGTGGCGAGGTCCGCAGGGAACGGGAGTGTGCGCGGAGAAAGGGTTACCGCTCCACTGGAACACGAACGAAAACGTCCGCTGGCGCGCACCGTTGCCGGAACGCGGCAATTCGACCCCGGTGATCTGGGGCGATCGCATCTTTGTCACTCAGGCCATTGAAAAAGAGAATCGGCGCACGCTCGTTTGTTTGGACCGTTCGAATGGAAGGCAGCTCTGGCAGTCAGGCGTCGTTTATCTGGAAAAGGAAATGTCGCACGAAACCAATCCCCACTGTTCGGCCTCGCCCGTTACCGATGGCGAGCGGGTGATCGTGTCGTTTGGCTCGGCCGGACTTTATTGCTACGACTTTGACGGCAAGGAAATGTGGCATCGCGACCTGGGCAAGCAGGCCCATATCTGGGGCAACGCCTCCTCGCCGATGCTGCACGGCCAGCTCTGCATCTTGAACTTCGGTCCTGGGGAGAGATCGTTCCTCGTCGCGGTAAATAAAAAGAACGGCAAGACCGTTTGGCAGAAAGACGAACCGGGCGGAGACTCGGGCGAGAAGAAGCCGGGCCAGGACAAAGCACAATGGATTGGCTCCTGGAGCACCCCCATTGTCATCGACGTGGACGGACACGAGGAATTGATCATGAGCCTCCCGGGCCGCGTCGCGGCGCTTGCTCCCGAAACCGGCCAGGAGCTATGGACCTGTCGCGGGCTCAATCCCCTTGTTTACACGTCGCCCCTGTATGCGGACGGAATCGTAGTAGCGATGGGCGGGTTCGGTGGGTCGGCGCTGGCAGTCAGGGCAGGCGGCCACGGAGATGTCACCGAGAGCCATCGGCTTTGGCAGATTCCGAAAACCAAGCAGCGCATCGGTTCGGGCGTGATGTATGAAGGGCATATCTACATTCTAAACGACCCAGGCGTTGCCGAGTGCTTCGAACTCAAAACCGGCAAGCTGGTTTGGGAAGAGCGGCTCAAAGGCCGGGGCGCCAAAAGCGATTCCTGGGCTTCGATGGTGCTATCTGAGGATCGGCTTTATGTCGTGAATCAATCGGGTGACGCTTTTGTTCTCAAGGCCAGTCCGAAATTCGAGGTGCTCGCTTCCAATCCCCTGGGCGAAACGACCATTAGCTCACCCGCGGTTTCTGACGGCGAGATCTTCATTCGCTCTTACAAGAGTCTCTGGTGCATCAGTAGCAAAGTGAAAGCTGCGGGGAAGTAGCCAATTTTTCCTCTCATTTTTCACCTGCGGGCGGCCCGCAGACAATACCACCCGACCTCGCCTTCTGTGGCGGAGCGCGGACTGTCCTCAGCCGCAGCTCGTGCGGACACTCAGGCTGCTGCGGCTGAGGACAGCCGCGCTCCGTAGCGTGCGAAGAGCGCGCTCGCCCATTGGTGCGACAATCTGTTAGCGCTTATTTGTTTCGCTGGTGAATTTCCAGGCGGGGCGGGTGGTCCGGGTGAGCGGCAGGTTGAGCATGCCCGCGCGGATGAACTCGATGGGGATGGGGCCGTAAGTGAGGACGGTGTCGTGAAACTCGCGTTCGCTCATTTTGCCGGGGCCGGTCATGTCGCGGTGAAGGGCGCGGAGTTGCAAGCCGCCGATCATATAGGCGCATTGATAGAGCGGAGAGTAATCGCCGCCGATAAAGCGCCGGACCTCGCTGGTCGCACCCAGCTTCTCGTGCCCGACCCGGTCCACCAGGAAATCCACCATCTCGGCGGGGGTCATCTTGCCCAGGTGGAACTTAAGACTAACAATGATGCGGGCGCTGCGGTGCATGCGCCAGAAGAGCATTCCGATGCGGTCCTGGGGGGTCTGCCCGTAGTCCAAATCCCAGAGCAACATTTCCCAGTAAAGCGACCAGCCCTCCACGAGGAAGGGCGTGGAGAAGGCGGAGCGATAGGAATGATTGCGGCTGGCGAAGAAATGCTGGAGATGATGGCCGGGGATCAATTCATGGGCGGTGGTGATGCGCGTGAAGTGCCGATTATTGCCCCGCATGGACATGAGTTTGTCCTCCTGCTTCATGTCCTCCTTGGCATAAGCGACCATCATGTTTTGGCCGTTGTAGGCCACATAGGGCATTGTCTTCTGGGCTTCAGGCGAAATCATGACCAGCCGCCAGGTTTCTTCGCAGAGTTGGGGGACGCTGACCAACTCGTGGGACTTGACGAATTGAATGGCGTTGCGGGCCTCCTGCACGACCAGATCGTCCTGTTTGCCGGGGGGAACGAAATCCGCTTTGACTCGGGCCAGGGCGCTTTTCCAATCCTCTCCCAGCCCCATTTGCCTGGCGCACTCTTTCATCCGCGCTTCGCACCAGGCAAATTCCCGTTCGCCAATGGCGATAAGTTCCTCGGCAGTGTAGGGAATCATTTCCGCGGCCAGATCATCGCTCAAACCCTCAGCCCCGATGGGGTCGCCGATGAGCGGGTCCTCGTCCTTGCCTTTGATGCCGGCGAGTTCCTCCCGCAAAAACTTGGCATAATCGTCGAGGGCGGAAGCGGCTTCATCGTAAGGCTTTTTGACCCACCACGAAAAATCGGGTTGGTAGCCATCGTAGAAGGCAAACCAGGTCTTGAGCGTGCCACGCAATTCGCTCACTGCGGCGGCGGTTCGCTTGGCCACGGATGGAGAAATCTTCAAAGGGACAGGCTCGTCGGTTTTCCCGCCAGCTTTCTCCGGCTCGGAGGGAGGCGGGCTGGATTTCTCGCTGGAGGAGGACTCTTCGGACTTCTTTTTGCCCTCCTTTTCCTTTTTCCCTTTCTCCAGCCGTTTGCGTATTTGCTTCACCTGATCGGTGATGGCGGCGATGGTCGAGGCGTTCGTCTGGTTATCGAGTGGTTCGAGGCGCCAGCGGGCCCGTTCGAGATCCTGAAGGGCTTTGCGAAAGGGGAGCAATTCTTCCATTTCGGTCAGGCGGCGGCGCTCGAGGGAGAGGCGGGCGCGCTCGGAGCGAAGCTTGTTTCGCAGCAACAGATAATCAATGCGCCCTTGTTGGTCGAGCGGCTTGAAATCGAGCCGACCCATTTTCTCCTCCCATTCTTTGAAAAGCATATCCAGGCGATCCAATCTCGCCGGAGACCAGGGCAGATCGTAAAAGCGCTCCAGGCTGCTGCGGTCGCTTTGCCATTCCTGGATAACCTCCGACAAACCGGTTACGAAATTGGGCGGAGGAGCTTTCTTCACGATCGGTGTCGATGTCGCTGTGAAGCCTGCCGCCGGGAGAAGGAGCGCGGTCAGGATCTTTCCAGCACATTGGGATCCTAAGCTTAGAATTCCACGTGGACAAGTTGTCGCG
>JADMIO011426316.1_pt1 | contig 10903 bp, 5 predicted proteins | sample 8958161 | NCBI WGS metagenome assembly JADMIO01 (sample SAMN16585339, study PRJNA669376) | soil metagenome | isolation source: Crop rotation soil | place: USA: Cullars Rotation, Alabama | collected 2011 | reverse complement strand
AGGCTGGCGCACCCACCCGCTACCGCAGGTGGTACTGACTGTGTCCAAGCCAAGTCTCTAAACCTCTCCAGTCAGGTTTTAAAATCTCAACGAAAGACAACTCAGACCGCCGTCCATCTTCTGAAACTCCGACATGTCTAACGAGATCGTCGGATAACCCAAAAGCTCCAACTCACGCTTCACGCCAGGGAATCCACTTGCTATTAAGATTCTGCCGTTCAGTGACAGGCAATTTGCCGCGTACTCTTCGGTTGAGTTCAAGCAGATAAGATCGTAACCGGAAAACTCTGGTACGTTCCGAAGCGCCTCAATCACAACCAGGCGCTTGTCGGAAAGATAAGCTATTCCGCTCTTCAGATGAAGGATATTACTCAGACCGCGAATGTCTATCAAACTCGTAGTGTAGCCCAACGAATTTAAATAGCCGGCGAGTTGTTTTGCCCCATGCTCGTTCGTGCGACGCGAGACGCCGATAAAGAAGTGTTCCTCGGCTTCACAAACATCGCCGGCGTCGACTGTCCCGGGTTCTTCGATCGAATAAACGTTGCGGAAGTACTCGTACACGTTCGGCGCGATACTCTCGACCTCACCACGCCTGCTAACATCGCCGGGTCGAGTCAGTACAGCACCGCGAGCAGTCAAAAGCGCCGTGTCTTCGACGAAGGTCGAGTCTGGATATTTGTCATCCGGCGGCAGGCAGATGATCTCGAGGCCGCACGATTCGAGCGCTTCGCAATATGCCTGATGTTGTCGAAGAACGATTTCCTGATCTGGTTTTCCTAAATCGATCGTAGTCAGTCCGGCAGCAAAGTTTGCGCATGGTTCTTTGACGATGGCTCGTGTAAACACTCAACTAACCTTGCCCATCAAGCGTTTCACGGTTGGCGTCAGGAATGCCAGGATCACGGCTGCGACCAACAATCCCGCCGCGATACCGCCGTACAACTTCACAAGCTGCGTCGAATTATTCGATACGTAGAACCCTGACAAGTAACCCGCCAGCTTGCTTCCAAACGACGACGCCAGAAACCAAACGCCCATCATGATCCCGACGAGCTTTACGGGCGCGAGTTTAGTCACCGTACTCAGTCCCACCGGACTCAAACACATCTCGCCGCAAACTTCGAGGAAGTAAAGACCAACAAGCCACAAGGGACTGATCCTCCCGCTCGCCGTCAACATACACGCAGGAATCATCAACAGATAAGCAGCACCGATGAACAACAGTCCGAGCGTAAACTTGACCGGACTCGACGGTTGCCGCTTGCCCAGCTTCACCCACAAGGTTGCGAACACTGGCACCAGCACGATGACAAAGAACGGCGTACACGATTGCAAGTAGCTCGACGGAAATCCGATCCCGAAAACTTCCGTACGCACCAGTTCCTTCGCAAACAAATTGAGGCTCGCGCCCTTCTGCTCGTAAGCGCCCCAGAACAGGATGGTGAACGCAAAGAAGATCACGATCGCAGCGATGCGTTTCCAGTCAGAAGCGGTCAACGGCGCGTTTGCCGCGGCGTCGCTCGTTTTCTCGACAGTCTTCTTCTTAGTCCGGCTGCCAACATGTGAGAGCCAGCTTCCGAACAGCAGAAAGATCACGAGGCCGAGGATCATTCCGACGCCTGCGGCGCCGAATCCCCAGTGCCAGCTCGTGTTCGGATCGAAGCCGTTGTTTACGAGAGTTTGTTGGAAGCTTTTACTTTGCGCGAGGTAGCCACAGACGAGCGGCGCCAGCACCGCGCCGATGTTGATACCCATGTAAAAGATCGAGAACCCGCTGTCACGACGTGGATCGTTGTCCCCGTAGAGACCGCCGACCATCGCGCTGATGTTTGGTTTCAGAAGACCAGTGCCGACTGCGATGAGCACCATGCCGAGATAGAAAGACGTCATCGACTGAAAGACCATCGAGAAGTGGCCGGCGGCGATGACGAGCCCGCCGAGAAAGACGGCGAGACGCGCGCCGAGCAGGTAATCGGCGGCGAGTCCGCCCGGCAAGGCGGTTATATAGACTGACATCGTGTACCAGCCGTAGATCGAGGCGGCGCGCTTTACGTCGAAACCCAGACCGCCCTGTGCCGGAGGCGCAACCATATAAAGGACAAGGATGGCGCGCATTCCGTAGTAGCTGAAGCGCTCCCAAAGTTCGGTGAAGAAGAGCGGGCCGAGGCCTTTCGGGTGTCCTATGAAGGCCGTGTCGCGAAGTCTTGGGTCGAGTTCAGTTTGTGCGGTCATAATTGCGCGGCAATATATCGTAAAGAAGCAAAGTTTAGCCACAAAAAGGCACAAAAGAGTTCTCTGCGGCCCTCTGCGTATCTCTGCGGTCTCTGCGTTAAAGTCAATTTCAACGCAGAGATCGCAGAGATACGCAGAGGGCCGCAGAGAAAACCCTGACCGGTTCAAGAGCATCTATCGTTCACACCACTCTCCCGAAACGCAGCGCGCTCCAAACCAGGAATCCGTATGTATAAAACAGCACTCGCGTTGATCCTGCTCTTGAGTGTCTCTTTCGGTCTCTACGCACAGTCGGGCCGGAAGATGGAACCGAAACCAAAGACTGAAACGACCAAATCCACGGACGACGAACTGAACGAATCCACCGTCAACCCCAACGGCGAGACTGTCGAAGGTGACGTGATTCGCTTCGACACCGCCTTAGTCATGGTTCCAGTAAGCGTGCTGGATCGAAACGGCCGCTACGTCCCCCTTCTTCGCAAGGATCAGTTTCGAGTAGCAGAGAACGGCGTCGACCAGAAGATCGCTTACTTCGCAACCACCGATTCGCCATTCAGCGTCGTCCTGCTGATCGACACGAGCGGCTCGACACAAATGCGCCTCGACGACATCCAGGACGCCGCCATCAAGTTTGTCGAGAAACTCAAACCAACTGACAGCGTGATGGTGATGTCGTTTGACGACCGCATTCAGGTGCAATGCAAAGCGACCACTGATCGCGACGAGATCCAGAGGGCGATTCGTCGCACGCGCACCGGCGGCGGCACACGCCTCTACGACGCAGTCGAGGACATTCTACGGAAACAACTCCAGACGATTACAGGTCGCAAAGCAGTCGTCCTGTTTACTGACGGCGTCGACACGACGAGCCATCGCGCTACGTACGAGAGCACGCTGCGTCTCGCTGAAGAATCAGACGCTCCTATTTATTCAGTTGACTACGATACATCCGGGATGGGCGGCGTCATGGGGCCAGGCGCCGGTCGCCGCGGCACGATCTTCGGGATTCCCTTCCCGACTCCCGGCATTCCCGGTTCAACAATCCCCGGCTCGAACCCCGGCGACTATCGACGCGCCGTCGCGTATCTGCACGCGCTCTCAAACCAGACGGGCGGTCGTTTTTACAGTGGTGATACGCAATTCGGAATCGCGCAGGCGTTCACGTGGATTGCGGAAGAGCTCGGGCGGCAGTACAGCCTCGGCTATTACCCGTCAACACCGGGGAAAGAGGGGGAAAGAAGGCAGATAAAGGTGAGGGTTACTGAATCGGATATGGTCGTTAAAGCCCGCGATAGTTATATCTACTCTGACAAGAGTAAAAAGTTTTCCCAGGTAACGCGGCTCGTTAATTAGTGTAAAAAAACTTACCCTGCATTTCCCAGTTGCCCAGATTAAACTGGCGTTGCGCACCACAGCTCAAGCATTTCCGATACGCGCGCCCCCCGCGCCAAAAACCCGTGTAACAAAAGTGTTAATTTTTCCCGCTACGGCCTGCATGATGTTTACCTCGCAAAGACTTCCAAATTCCTGTTCATCCACTAACGCGCAAACAATCCGCGTTTCGGGTCATGAGATCACGAATCGAGGCGTCGGTTGCAGGCTTGCGGACAGGAAAAACGCCGAAGGCGTTGGCTAATTTGAGCTCCGGGTTCTCGAAGACTCGAACCCTGGGTTAACTCAAAATAAACATTCATTCAAACCCTGAAAGGGTTAGGCGGTTGGCGAACCCTTTCAGGGTTAGCACGCTTTTTGTGATGGGTTCCCCAGGGTTCTCGAAGACTCGAACCCTGGGTTAACTCAAAATAAACATTCATTCAAACTCTGAAAGGGTTAGGCGGTTGGCGAACCCTTTCAGGGTTAGCACGCTTTTTTGTGATGGGTCCCCCAGGGTTCTCGAAGACTCGAACCCTGGGCTCAAATTAGCGAACGCCTTCGGCGTTAATTAGCCAACACCTTCGGTGTTGTCATCAGCCCTACCGCAAGAGGTTCTTTCGCTTTATACTAATGGGCCTTTAAGTCTTCAATTACGGAGAGTTAACGATTGAGTGAGCACCCCGCAGATAACGTAACCCGTCTACTGATCGAGCTCTCAAACGGCGATCGGGCCGCGGTTGATCTTTTGCTACCCGTCATCTACGATGAACTGCGTAAGCTGGCAGCGAATTATCTGCGACGGGAACGACCGGATCACACACTCCAGCCGACCGCACTCGTTCATGAGGCGTATCTTCGACTCATAGACCAGTCGCGGGTGAACTGGCAGAACCGCGCCCATTTTTTCGGAGTTGCCGCACAGATAATGCGTCGCCTGCTCGTCGATCATGCGCGCAAGCACAATGCTGAAAAACGTGGCCAGGATTTTCAAAAACTCTCTCTGGACGAAAACATCGATCGAGCAGTTGAACGAAGCGCGGAACTAATCGCGCTGGACGACGCGCTCAAAACACTGGCGACATTCGACGCGAATAAGGCACGCATGGTTGAATTACGTTACTTCGGCGGGCTCTCCATCGAAGAGACAGCAGACGTGATGGGTGTCACCCCTACAACCATCAAACGTCACTGGCGCTTAGCCAAAGCATGGCTTCATGGAGAAATGCAAAGAAATAATTGATGCACGCATTAAGTCCAATCCAGCAAGGCAACTAGAACATTCTTTGTGCAATCTGTGTTCTCTGTGTCTCTAATCACGTCGAGACACAGAGAGCACAGCGATTGCACAGAGCAGAACCCGAATGACCCCCGAACGCTGGCGAAAAGTTGAAGAAATCTTCCAGGCGGCGCTCGATCTTTCTCCCGAAGATCGAGACCGCTACGTGTCAGACGTGTGCGCGGGAAACACCGACCTAAAACGCGACGTCGAGTCGCTACTTTCGCAGTACGACAGCGCCGGAGAACTTCTGGAAGAGCCCGTCTACGGGAACACTGAAATGAGCGTTCTCGAGTCGTTCGTCGAAGAGAAAGACCCGATGCTCGGGCGGCGTCTCGGCTCCTATCGCATCGAGCGTGAAATCGGGCGCGGCGGCATGGGCGCCGTCTACGAAGCATCACGCGCCGATAACGAGTTCAATAAGCGCGCGGCCATCAAGCTCGTCAAACGCGGCATGGACACAGATTTCGTCCTGCGCCGCTTCCGCAAAGAACGACAGATACTCGCCGCCTTAGATCATCCACACATCGCCGGGCTGCTTGACGGTGGAACAACCGAAGACGGCCTGCCCTACTTCGTGATGGAATACATCGAAGGGCAGCCGCTTTACAGTTATTGCGACAACAACAAACTGAACATCACTGAGCGACTGAAACTTTTTCGCTCCATCTGTGATGCAGTCCATTACGCGCACCAGAAACAAGTCGTACACCGCGATATCAAACCGTCGAACGTCCTCGTGACTTCGGAAGGCACAGCGAAACTACTCGACTTCGGTATCGCCAAGTTGCTCAATCCGCAGCTCGCCGGCGACATCACTCACGATCCGACGGCCACCGCGATGCGCTTGATGACGCCTGAGTACGCATCGCCGGAACAAGTGCAGGGCGCGCCGACGACACCAACCACCGACGTCTATTCACTCGGCGTGTTGCTGTATGAATTGTTAACCGGTCACAGACCGTATCGTCTGGTTAATCGCGCGCCGCACGAGATCGCGCGCGTAATCTGTGAAGAAGCGCCGGCGCCACCGAGCATCATTATCACGCGCACCGAGGATCTGTTGCCGAGTCTCAATGCCGGCACGGGCGACGACACACTTAACCGTCTCTACACCTCGCGTGGCACGACGCTCGAATCACTGCGCCGCGCGCTCTCCGGCGATATCGACAACATCGTGATGCAGGCGCTGCGCAAAGAACCCGAGTGGCGCTACCAAACCGCGGCTGATTTGCGCGACGACATCACGCGCTATCTTGAAGGCCGTCCGATTCTCGACTTGCCTGACCCACCGCGCGGCAGCGGCGCACTCAGGCCTGACACGACGGAAAACTCTCTGGCCGTGTTGCCGATGAAGATCCTCGATATCAACCAGCCTGACACTGGTCCGGACTATCTCGGCACAGGTCTCGCCGACGCGCTCATCACGCGTCTCAGCGCGATCCGTAGTTTTGCAGTCAGACCAACGAGCAGCGTGCTTCGTTACGGCGCTGACGCCGATCCGTTGCGCGCGGGCCGCGAGCTCGGCGTCGAGTTTGTTTTGGACGGCAGGATCAGGCGCACGGCGGAACGCATTCGCGTCACGATTCAGTTACTGAACGTTCGCGACGAGACGACCGCGTGGGCCGGACAGTTTGACGAGCAGTTCACAGACGTTCTCAACCTCGAAGACGTCATCTCATCACACGTCGCCGAAGCGATCGTGCCGCACCTGACTGTGGACCAGCGACTGCGACTCGCCAAGCGCGGCACCGACAATCCGCAGGCGCACGAAGCTTACCTGCGCGGACGTTTCTACTGGAACACGTTTACTGAAGAAGGCTTTGCGCGCGCGATCGTCTGTTACCAGCAGGCCATCGCGCTTGACCCGCGATACGCGCTCGCGCACGCCGGTGTCGCCAACTATCACAACTGGCTCGGCGTGTTCAGCGTGATGCCGTTTGCTGAGTGTTCGGCAGCGGCTTACGAAGCGGCGTCGACTGCAGTTGAGATCGATCCCAATCTCGCGGAAGGTCACGTTGCGCTCGGACAGGCGATCCTGTGTCGCGATTTTGCATGGAGTAGTGCGGAGCATCATCTCGTACGCGCGGTCGAGCTCGATCCGAACTACGCCCCCGCGCGTGTCTGGTATTCGTTGCAACTCGCGATGGAGGGACGGTTTAGCGAGTCGCTCCGTGAAGCGCACACTGGCCGCGATCTCGATCCGCTCGCCGTGATTTCTCGTTTTGCAGTGATCTGGTGTTCGTATCACGCGCGCCGTTTTGACGAGGCTTATCGTTTTGCGATCGCGAGCCTCGAAAACGAGCCGCGAAATTTGATGGCCCTCTACGGCTCGAGTTTCGTATTGAGTCGGCTGAGCCGCCATGCCGAGGCGGTTGAGGCGGCTGAGCGGTGCGTTGAGTTAATGGGCAAAGCTTCGCACACGCTTGGACGGCTCGGTAGTGCTTATGCCGCCGCCGGCAGACTCGATGAGGCGCAGTCCGTGCTGAATGACATGCACCTGCTGGCCGAGCGTCGTTACGTTTCGCCGTATCATCTCGCACTCGTAACGTGCCAGCTCGATCGTCCGGAAGAAGCACTGGATCTGCTGGAGCGCGCTTACGAGTCAGGCGATGCAAAGGTGCTTTGGTCGGGAGTCGATCCTGAGCTAGATCCGCTTCACGGTCACCCGCGTTTCAACGATCTGCTGCGCAAGTTGGATCACCGTTTGGCTGCGCTGCCGACGATTGCCGGGCAGTTGCGCGAGGACCAGGAGTCGATCGCCGTACTTCCCTTCCGCATCCTGAGTCCGCCGGGAGAAAACACGGGGGACGAGTATCTCGGTATCGGACTTACCGACGCATTGATTACTCGACTCAGCAACGTTCAACGACTCGTCGTACGGCCGACGAGCAGCGTGCTTCGATATCACGGCGCCGCCATTGATCCTTTAATTGCTGGCCGCGATCTCGGAATTGATTACGTGATCGACGGCAGTCTGCGTCGCGTCGGCAATCGCATTCGCGTGACGGCTCAACTCTTGAGCATTAGCGACGGTCAAACACATTGGGCCGAACAGTTTGATGAGGAGTCAATCGACGTTCTTCAGATCGAGGACTCGATTTCCGAGAAAGTCGCGTCAGCGTTGTTGCCGCAACTCACGGGCGATGAGAAACGCCAGTTATCAAAACGCGGCACTGACAGCTCCGAAGCTTTCGAGGCTTACCTGCGCGGCCGTTATTACTGGAGCTCTTACACGGAAGTCGGTCTCGCGAAGGCGCTCGAGAGTTTCAGGAAAGCCATCAAGCTCGATCCGGATTACGCGCTCGCTTACACAGGCATCGCCGACTACTACAATTGGCTCGGCGTCTTCGGCATTCGCCCGTTTGCAGAAACATCAGCAGCCGCTAAACAGAACGCAGCGAAAGCCGTCGAGCTCGATTCGAGTTCAGCCGAAGCATATAGCGCGCTCGGCTTCGCGACTGTTTGTCATGACTTCGACTGGGCCGTCGCGGAAGGCCAGCATCGTCGCGCGATCGAGATCAATCCCAACTACGCCACCGCTCATCACTGGTACGCCTTCCACTTGCTGATGGAAGGACGTTTCGACGAAGCGATCGAGCGGATCCTGCGCACGCGCGAGCTCGATCCCGTTTCGCCCAGTGTGCTGCAGGCGGTGGCATGGTGTTACTACCAGGCGCGTCGCTTTGACGAATCGATTGCGACTTACAAGGCCATGCTCGAAGCGGTGCCGGAGTTTCCCTACGGCCTCGTTACACAATCGTGGACACTGCGGCACACAGGCGACTTCGATGAAGCGGTGAAAGCAGCCGAGAAGGCCCTGGATCTTTCAGGCGGCGGCACGTTCTACATCGCAGCGCTCGGCGCCGCGTACGCAGCCGCAGGAAGGCAGAAAGACGCGCGCGCGGCATTGGACCGCCTCGCCCAACTCTCGGTTCACGGCTACGTTTCGCCTTATCAACTGTCATTGATCCACCTGCATCTCGGCGAACGCGAACGCGCCCTCGAGTTGCTCCAGGATGCATACGCGATCAGAGATGCGTGGATCGTGTGGTTAGGTGTCGAGCCGCAATTTGATCCGTTGCGCGGCGATCCAATCTTCGAGGGAATTCTTCGCGACCTGCGACATCCGGCGTTATATCGAAGAATCAAGAAGCAAACCGCAGCCGCAGCGAGGGAGAAGCGGCGCAGGTCCGCATCGCACATCGCGCCGATCACCACCGCGATCCTAATGCCCGCGCCTGACACGCAGACGGGCGAGAACGAAGAGGCGCGCCAGCTCTACACCGCCGGACGTTATTACTCAACGCGCCGCACAGCCGAAGGACTTCGACAAGCGATCGAGCGTTTCGAGCGTGCTGTCGAGATCGATCCTGAGTTTGCGATCGCGCACGCGGAGCTTGCCGACTGCTATGCGTTGATGAACTGGTATGTCGAGCCGCCGCCGGCGGGCGCGTGGGAGCGCGCGAAAGAGTCCGCTTTGCGGGCTGTTGAGGCCGATCCGAACCTGGCTGAGGCCCACGCGTCACTCGGATTTGTGAAACTCCATTACGATCGTGATTGGATCGACGCTGAACGCGAGCTTCGTAAGGCGATTCAACTGAAGCCCGGCAACCAGGTGGCCCACCGCTGGTACGCTTACAGTCTGTCGGCGATGGGACGCCACGATGAAGCTTACGCAGAAATCGAGCGGGCGCGACAAATCTCGCCGCAATCTGCAGTGATCGCAACGGCGGTCGCGAACGTACTGTTTCTGGCTGGCAAGTTTGACGAGGCGGTGGCCCAGGCGCGCAAGTCGTTGGAAACTGATCCGGGCGCAGTCGCAGCACACACGATCCTTCGTTGGGCGTACGAGTTGAAAGGGATGCACAACGAAGCGATGGCGGCGTTTGAGCAGGAGCGAAGCTTCGCGGGCGACACGCCGACCACGCACGCGAAACGCGCGCACGTGCTCGCCGCGATCGGCAAGAAGGACGAGGCGCGCCAGATCCTGAACGAGATCATCGCCAAGCGTCAGAAGGAATTTGTGACGGCGTATGAGATCGCAATCATCTACACGTGGCTTGGCGATCTCGACAATGCGTTTCGCTGGCTCGCGCAGGCTGAACGCGAGCATGCTGTTGGTTTCACGTTCGTGCGCGTCGATCCGCACTTGCAAAAGCTTCGTCTCGATCCACGTTTCGCTGACTTGATGAGAGAAACTGAAAAAACCATTCCCTAATCAGTGTAAATCGTGACTAACAAATCCGTCTTATCCGTGGCTAAAAAACCCGGCGAGCTGGACGCCTGGGTTCGTGAAGTTGTTGCGTGGCATTTCGATCCGGAAACCGGTTGTCCTTTCTGGCTGGACTACGCCAAAAATCTCTCCTGGGACCCGCGTAAAGAGATTCAAACTTACGACGACCTTTCACGTTTCGGATTTTTTCAGGACGAGTGGCTGCGCGGTGGTCCGGTGCGTCGCTGGGTGCCGAAAGGTTACGCCGATCGGCCTGTCTATACGTTTGAAACCGGCGGCAGCACGGGCGTGCCGAAGTCGCGTATTAATATTGACGACTTTCGTATCGACTACGAAGCATTCAGCGACACGTTGCCCGAAGAATTTTTTCCGCGCGGCGCTGACTGGCTCTCGCTTGGGCCAACCGGCCCGCGTCGTCTGCGTTTGGCAGTCGAGCATTTGGCGCAGCATCGTGGCGGGATCTGTTTCCTCGTCGATCTCGATCCGCGCTGGGTCATCAAACTGATCAAGATGGGCCAGCCGAAGATGGCCGAGCAGTACAAGCAGCACGTCGTCGAGCAGGGGCTTACGTTGTTGAAAGCTCACGAAGGTATTCGTTGTTTGTTTACGACTCCGAAGTTGCTCGAAGCGCTGTGTGAAAAGGTGTCGCTCAAGAAGATGGGAATCACCGGTGTGTTTTGTGGTGGCACTGAGATGACGCCGCAGTTTCATCGTTTCGCGGTCGAGGAGTTGTTGGAAGGAGCGTACTTCGCGCCGACGTACGGCAACACGCTGATGGGCCT
>JADMIO010703502.1_pt1 | contig 10904 bp, 9 predicted proteins | sample 8958161 | NCBI WGS metagenome assembly JADMIO01 (sample SAMN16585339, study PRJNA669376) | soil metagenome | isolation source: Crop rotation soil | place: USA: Cullars Rotation, Alabama | collected 2011 | reverse complement strand
TGTCCGACGCGCGCACCCAGAGCTGCGTGAGCCCTGCTGAATCAGACGCCGTGAACGCGATTCGCCTGCCGTCAGGCGAAACCGCAATTTGTTCGAATGAACGGTCCGCCGGTGGAAGGAGACTCAGTTTCGCCATCACAGTTTCGGCGCGCGGCGTCCGCGCCATCGAGTAGACCGCGGCAGTTCCGACGACGACGATCGCCAGCACCAGCAGGGCGGCAGCCATCCGAGTGACCCGGGTCCTCGACGCCGAACGCGGCGGCACGAGGGGCGACGCGTGCTTCCCTTCCAGCGCGTCGACGAACTCCGTCGCACGCGAAAAACGGTCGGACGGGGCCTTCTGGAGGGCGCACGCGACGGCGGCATCGATGTGGCTTGGCACAGTGCGGCGCGACGCTGACACCGGCCGAGCGTCTTCTGTCGCGATCTTCGCGAGCACGGCGCGCGGCGTCGGCCCTCGGTGGGGCGGCTCGCCCGTCAACATCTCATACGCCATGGCCCCTAGCGAATAGATGTCCGACCGCGCGTCGACCCGACGCTCACCCGCGGCCTGCTCGGGGCTCATGTACTGCGGCGTGCCGACCAGGAAGCCGGACTGTGTGATTCGATGGCCGGAGGCGCTCGACAAGGCGAGGGCGATGCCGAAGTCCGCGATGATCGGCTCGCCATTCTGAAGGAGAACGTTCTCGGGCTTGAGGTCGCGGTGGATAACGCCCTGTCCGTGCGCATAGTCGAGCGCGGAGGCTATGCCGCGGCTGAGCCGTACCACCTCGTCGACGGGCAGGGCGCCTTCGCGTTCCAGCCGTTGCCGCAGCGTCTCGCCAGTCACAAACGGCATGACGTAGTACAACAGCCCGTCCGCTTCGCCCGAATCGAACAACGGGAGCACGTGTGGATGTTGCAGTGTGGCGGTCAACGCGATCTCGCCGATGAATCGCTCGGGACCGACCAGCGTACCGACTTCCCGTTTGAGAACTTTGATGGCGACTCGACGACCGTGCCGTAGATCCTGCGCGGCGTAGACGGTTGACGTGCCTCCGTCGCCGACGACGTTTTCGACGGTGTACCGCGCGTGGAGTGCGGAATTCAGAGCGGCAATTTCGTCCATGGGAACGAACGCTCTTTGGGAAGGTCACGTAATCATGGAGGCGCGGAGTCCCCGTAGCAATTCGGTGTGTCGCGATGGGGATCGCCGGAGCGCAACGGGCGCGGCGACTCCGAATTTGCACATAAAAGCGGCTTGCTCATTTGTGCTCGCTTTGCTGTTCCGCGCGAGTCTCGAGCGGTCTGCGCCGATTGGGCTATCGCGAGTCAGTGCCCCTGCTTCGAGATCTTGCCCACGATATCGATGCTGATTGGGACACCGTCGATGGACGTCGGCGCGTCCTCGGAGGGTGCGGACTCAAGGTTCACTCTCACACCGTAGCCGTCGTCGACCGAGATCAAACCGACTCCTACGACCCTCCCAATCTTCTCAAAAGCTTCTTTCGCCGGCTGCTTCGCCGCACGCGCGGCCTCGATCGATGCCCCCTTCATACCAGCTCACTGAGCGAGTGTCACTCCAAGCGTCTTCAGGACCGTATCGAGCGGATTCGCGTAGGTCAAGCCATGCCCGTTTGAGCCGCCTTGATCGGTACCGGCGAAGAGCAGGGCGATGCCTTCCTTGTCCGCCGTGACAATCAGGCTCCCGCTGTCGCCTCCGTCGCTGAACAATCCGGCGCTGGTCGATTCGATCTCGATCTGGTCGTCGAACTGGAGGTTCCCGAGGTCATAGGCGACGACGACGTTGTCGAGCTCGAACGCGCTGATTCGCCCATGCGTCAATCCGGTCGTGCGTCCGAGCTTCCGAACGGCGATCCCGTCCCGAATCTGCCCGGCGAACGCCGAGGTCACCTTTCCAATGCCCTTCACCGACAGCCTCGTCCCGATCGCCGCTTCGACCGCGGCGGTCGCACAATCGACCAGATTTGCCTTCGTTTTGCTCAGACGAACGAATCGTGTAAGCCGCGCGACTCGATCAGCCGGCTCTTTGCCGTGATCGTAAGACCCGGGTTGAAGGATGTCATCGTTGTTCTTCGCTCGATTCTCATTGGCGAGGACGTGGTTGTTGGAGAGAACGAGGAGCTCGCCGGCGGCATTCACGACGAAGCAGCCGAGCGTTCCCGCCGTGACGGCGAAATGGGCGACCGAACACCCCGGCGCGATCGGCCGATTGCGGCGACGATACCATGGAACAACGCTCTTGCTGATGCGCCCGACGTAGCGGACGTCCACTTCCCTCTTTGCGGCTTTCCTGATCTGTTCGATCACCGGATGGTGCAACATCTCGCGGCGCTGCACGCGTACCGCGACCGCGAATTCCTTCCTGCCCTTCTTCGCGACGCCCAGCGCGATCGACCGCTGTACGGGCGCCACTCGCGCGATCGGCTGCGCGGCCATGCTCACCGCTCCGATCTTCGCCGCCACCGCCGCCGTTGTGGGAACAGCGGGTCCGAACTGGGTAGAAAGCTTCGCCGCGAACATGGCTTTGAGCGAACGCGCCGATTCGAGTTGCATCGATCACTCCGGTGCGAGGTCAGAGAAGGCCGGCTATCACGGTCGCAAAGCGCTCCGCGATCGCGCGGAATCCGGACTCCTTGGGATGCAGCTCGTTCGCCCAGTCCCTTCGGTAGTTGTGGTCGTTGCGCAGGAGTGGTCGCAGGTCGACGTAGTGGACGTGAACGAACGCGGCCGCGACACTCTGCAGCATTGCGTTGAACCGGTCGATCAACTGTTCCATCAGCCCGGTGTTGGTCGCGAGATCCGTGAAGCCTTTCTCCTCGAAACCCGGCTTGAGCCACGGGCCGGGCAGTGGCCAGAATCCGCCGAATCGCCGACCGTCGGGGACGGGATGCGCATAGCCGTGAACGAGGATCGGAACGGGCCGGTCGAGAAACTGCGTGGCGATGGTCGTGACCGCTGAAATGATCGCCAGGTAGGCCGTCTTGATCCGTTCGTCAATCACCGCGGTGACGATCTCTTCGCTCCAGCCTCCGATGGGGGACGCCGCGTGATTCAGCAACATTCCGAATTCGTCGCCAGCGATATCGTTGCCTCCGCCGGAGAGCAGAATCGCGCGCGGGACGTCGCCCTTGCGCAGGACCTTCTCGAGCCGCCGCGTGAAGTCGTCCAGTTGGCCGCCGGCGTACGCCATGTTCTCGATGCGATCGCCGCGGTGCGCGACGGACTCGACGTCGAAGTCGTGGTCGTCCTCGAGGAGCGTGAGCACGTCGTGGCCGGGATAGTTAAACCACGAATCCCCTTCCGCGATCAGAATCCCCGCACGCGGCGGGGCGCCGAGCGCGGTCACGGCACGTGCACGGATGAGCGCGCGGGGCGTCGCGACAAGCTCCGCCTGCGCGACCCTCGGCCGCCGCGCTCGTTGCGCGGCACGCTCGGCGAGCGCTTCCTGCGCGCGTCGCTTTCCGACGGCGAGTGCCCGTCGGTCGGCAGCCGACAATCGCGTGGCGACGCGAGGACGCGGGGGACTGTTTCTTCTGCGTTTGCGAGGCATGATCAGGAGATGATGAGCGCCCAGCACACGATGGCGCTGCAGACCGACGACCAGCGGCCGAACCCTTTATAGATCAACGCCGCGTCGTGCGCTTGTTCCGAGATGGATTTGCCCGGCTCGTTGATCTGTGGATCCGAAACGTTGCGCACGGCGACCCACGCCGGCGCCTTGTTGCGGCGCGTGCTCATCAATGCGCCGAGCACGGCGTCGCCCATCTCGCTCAGATCGCCGAGATCTTTCAGCTTGAACGTGTTCTCGACGTTGTCGAAGCCGAAGAAGTCCGTCGTCACGATCGAGGTCCTCGGCGAACCCGACACCGTAATCGCCGGAATCTTGCGCGAATTGGTGTTCGGCAGTTGCGACGCATTCGCCCGGAAGAGCTGTCTCGCCTTCTTGAAGTTCGATCGGTCGACGGCGACCGTCGCTTTGTAGACGGCTTTCGCGATCTTGTCGCGCTTCACCGCAGGCTCGCCAGGCGCCGGCGCGGGTGGGAGCATTGCGTTCTTGAACTTCTTGATGCAATCGAAACGAACGATGCGGCTCACGACGACGTCACCGACTTCCCACCGCTTGCCAATGCCACCCCCGGTGCCGGTCGTGATGATCAGCGCCGGCTTGACCTCGTCAACGATCTGCTGCCAGACGCGATAGTTCGGCAGCTGCGGTCCGTCCTGCGACATGTGTGACTCGGACTTGAAGCACACGACCTTCTTGCCGGCGATGTTGGTCACCCAGTAGGAGCCAAGCCGTCCAGCGTTCCGGGCCGGACAGCCCGGCCGGAAGAATTGCGAGAGCGTCGACCAATTGTGTTTATAAGGCTTCCAATCATTCCGGCTGTCGAAGCCCGGAGTGAGTACGCGGCTCAGCGCGTGCGCTTCGTCGACCGTCCACGTCACGACGAGGACGTCGGCCCTGGGCAGGGGATCTGTCGGGGTTCTGGCAATCTTCTTTGCCGGCCGCGGCGCCTTCCCCGCCGGCCACGGGATGTTCTGGAATTTCGAGAGGCCGGTCGATGCGGCCGCGAAGGCATGAAAGGCCGCGCCCTCCGCGCCTTCCGAATCGAACTCGATGATCTCTCGCTGGAAGTCCTCGAGCTTCGACGGCCCGCCGGGGAGCTTGAATGCCTTGACCGGGGGCGTCGCCTTGGGGTCGATGCCCAAGTTGATCTGCAACCAATCCTTGGTGGTCGCGACGTCTTTCGTCGTTGCCATGTCGCCTCGGCGGGGTAAGGGCGTTGTGATATGTCTCGCTACTGGCAGGACACCGTATCCGTAGCGATCACGAGACGTGCGAATTTCGAGTACGGGGATTCCGGCCCGAAGTGAGCGATCACGGGTGCGAGCACCGTTGCGGCTGACGCCGAGTCGATGCGGCGCAGTGCGCACCCGAGATAGTACCGCGTGTCGTAGTCGGCGGTGTCGAGTCGCGCTGCCCGCGAAAATGCGCCGACGGCGCCGCGCCAGTCGTGCATGAAGATGAGCTCTTGCCCATACGCCTTCATGTGCTGCGTATCCGTGGGCGCTCGCGCCAATCCGCGACTATAGTCAACGGCAGATCCGGCGAAGTCGCGCCCGCGGTGTTTCGCGTCCGCGCGTATGAAGTACGCCGTTGCCACTCGCGGCTCGATCACGATGGCAGAATCGAGATGCGGCACAGCCGCCGTGGCATCGTCGAGCGCGAGAAGCGACCATCCCCACGACTCGTGTACGCCGGCACTGTGCGGTGTCAGACGCGCGGCGATGGCGAATTCCCGTTCGACAGTGTCGCGAAGGGCTGTGCGCTCGGCGGTATCACGCAGCTGCGAGGCTCGCATGGCGTAAATGCGTGCGAGATTCGCGTGCGGCAGACCATTCGTCGAATCGTGTGCGATCGCGTCTCGGTAGTAGCGCTCCGACTCCGAGATGTTGACGCCCCACGCGCGATCCTCGCATTCGTTGGCAAACCCGATGAAGTTGAGCGCCTCCGCTTGCGCGCTGCCCTGCAATGCCTCGCGGCGCAACAGGCGCTGAGCTACGCCGCGCGCTGCCGCGCAGTTGTTGTCGTACAGCAACGCCCTCGCCAGAATCAGCGGCTCGACATCGCTGACGATTCCCTGTGCGATCGCCGCAATTGCCGGCGCGGGGTCGTTGGGGTTGAACGGTGCCTGATGGGTTTCACGCCCGGCGAGACGGCCGCTCAGAACCCAGCGTGGTTTCGCCGCGGTATCCGAATGGCCACTGACTTCCCAACTCAGATCACGAGCATCCCTCCCGAGGGCGTTACGAAACAGCGATATGAACTTTGGCAGGGTCGTCTGCGTGAGCGGAACTTCGACGTCCGGAATCGGGACATCCAAGTCAGTCACATACCGCCGCTGCCCCGGGGAGGGCCGCGCGTCATACTTGATTGAATCGATCGCGTCGGCCAGCCGATGGGTCAGCTCGGAAGCGCTGAGCAGATCGAGCTGCTTGGGCAACGTGACTGTCTTGACGACGATCGCGACACTGTTGATTTGCCGGTAGCCGATTACAGCGATCGCCGCTGCGACCAACGCCGCGATGGCGGTCGTGAGCCACTTCTTGCTCGCGTCCATGCTTGGAAATTGGAATCGCTTTGTTTCCGGGGCGGGGGGATCTTCGCGGGTAGTGGACGCGGTCACGGTCGGATCGCGGTGGGAAGCGTTTTCGGCAGCTTCACACTCCCGGCGTCTTTCGGGATGCTCGCCGGCACCGGCTGCTTCTTCGTGCTCGTGTCGCCCGGAATCTTTGGGCAGGTGCCGCCCCCGGCTGCACCAAGAAGCGCGGAGAAATCCGGCTTTATCTGCACTTTGTCGCCGTCAACGCTGACCGTCGGGCTAGTTGCGACATCCGTTCGCACCGGTGCGGCTTTGTCCACAGGTGCAGTCGCAACGGGGATTTTGGCCGTCGGATTGCCCGGCCCACCCGTTCCGCCGCATGTGTTCTTGGGAACGTCTCCTTGAGCAATGACGTCCGTCGCCAGGATCATCGCGAGTCCGACACATATTGCAATTTGCGAAAAGCTCAGCAGAGAGCGCATCGTCATCCGACCGCGGTGAGAGGTCATCGATGTCAACGGCATGCACAGGCACCTTGATTCTGGAGAACCTCCGTCAAGAGCGCATTGGGACAAAGCTCCCATACACGACACGCGGCGTTGCTCCTGGCGCACGACGTCGTTTCGTGCCCGACGGCGTACCGTTCTTGCCGTCGATCGAACCACAGGGAGCCCGGGCAGCCGGTTGAGGTGCAAGCGGCTCAACGGAGATGCTGAGGCGTGCCCCGTCGCGAACACCCGTCAGATAGAGCGTGCGCGGAAGGTATCCATCGCGGAACACGATGAGCGCAACCCACCTCAAGCCCGCGTAGTCGCTCACCTGCGCTACGAACGAGAACCGCCCATTAGCGTCCGTTGATCCGCCCCAAGAGCGTGCGGGTGCGAACGGTGCAAAGACTGCGGCGCCAGAGACGCCGCGCCCCGACTCATCGCGCAACGTTCCGCTGAATCGCGCAAAGCCGGGTGGCGGCGCGAGCGCCGAATCGTCCAGCGAAGGTGCGCGCGGCGTTTGACAGCCGGCGGCCAATGACAAGGCGAGCATCATAGACAGGCATCCGCGCGCTGCCTCCTTTATTGGCACTGGCCGCAGCCCGCGTCGTAGTGCGCATTAAGTACGGCAGAAACCGCGGATCGCGTTCGCACTCCTAACTTGGCGAACACCCGCTCGGTGTGATGCCGAGCAGTGTGACAGCTGAGGCCGAGCCGATGCGCGATTTCCTTAGTCGCAAGGCCCGAGGCAATCATGCGGGCTACTTCCGCCTCGCGCCGAGTCAGGCCGGGAATTGGCGAACTCGCGTCGATGGAGAGCTCACCGGGGCGCAGAACGACGACCGCCCGTACGCCAACGATGACCGGACGTAGTAGATAAACGGCGAGCACCACCCCCCTGGCGCCCCCGACGATCTCGCGCGCCAGTGTCACACGTCCGAGGTCGAAGCACCGACGCGGGGCCAGCACTTCACCCCGTGCCACACGGTCCGCCTGCTCGGCCAGATCGCGCACACGGGCGACGATTCCCGCCGCACCTCGGGACACGCCCAGGCGGTTGCCATCCGCTCCGTAAGAAAGAAACGGAATCGCGAAGGCATCGAGCGTACCTAGCCACGACTGAGCGCCGGCATGATGGGACATGAACTCGAACGCCTGCGACGTCACCGTTTTCTCCGTAAGTCGTTGAAGGAAGTATCGTTCTCGACCGTGTCGCCGGTGTGTCCACAGCGTCCCGCCGCCGTGACCAGAATGCGTCGCGAGCGTTCTTACGCCCTGCTGGTCGACGTGGTACCTTCCGCCGGCGACCCCGACTTTCGAGACCTCTAGTCAGTACATGATGATTCGCCTGTTCGTGTTCGGAACCCTGCAAATCGACGCCGATGGCAGCCCCGAGGCGGAGGAAGTCGTGGTGCAGCCTCGAACGGTCGCTCTTCTCGCCTATCTGATGCTCGCGCGACCCTTCGGCCCGCGTCAGCGCGACCATGTCATCGGTATGTTCTGGGGTGAGCTCGACCAAGAGCGTGCTCGGGCGGCCTTGCGGAAGGCGTTGCATCGACTGCGTTCGGCGATCGGCGAAGACACTGTCGTGTCCCGCGGGACGGAGATGCTCACCGTGTCGCGTGACCTGATGTGGTGTGACGCAACGGCATTCGACGACGCCGTGAACGACCGGCGCTATCGTGAAGCGCTCGATCTCTATCGCGGCGACTTGCTGCCCGGGTTCCACGTGCCCGAGGCGGACGAATTCGGCCGATGGCTGGAGGACGAGCGCTCCTATTATCGGGAACGCGCGGTTTCGTCCGCGTGGAGCCTGGTGGAGTATTACGAGCGGAATCAGCAACTGACGAGCGCCGCACAGATCGCGCGCGTCGTGGCGCGGCTCGCATCCACCGATGAGCGGATGCTGCGGCGAGTGCTCGCCATGCTGGGGCGGCTCGGCGATCGCGCCGGCGCGGCGAGGATATACCGCAATTTTGCCGATGACCTGTGGCGCAATTACGGAACGCGCCCGTCCGCGGAAACGGTGCGGCTGTTCGAAGCCCTCCAAGCCGACAACGTTCCAGCAACGTGAGCACGCCGCTGTCTGGCGTCCACCCGGGCTCCTACCCGCCGCCATCGGAGCCGCTGAGCGATGAATTCGTCGCGACGTTGGCCGCGCAATATGAGATCGAACATGAGATTGGCCGCGGCGGAATGGCCGTCGTGTATGTGGCGCATGATCTGCGACATCGCCGCCGAGTCGCGCTGAAGGTGCTGCACCCGGGTATCGCGAGCGCGATCGGCAAGCAACGGTTTCTGCGAGAGATCGAGACAGTCGCCGGCCTGGCCCATCCGAACATCGTTCCGCTGTACGACTCGGGCGAGGCGGCGGGCATCCTGTACTTCGTGATGCCGTTCGTCGAAGGGCGCAGCTTGTGCGAGGTGCTCGCGGAGAAGGGCGTCCTACCGGTCGACGAGGCGATTCACATCGCGACGGATGCAACGGAAGCACTCGATTTCGCGCATCGCGCGGGCGTGATTCACCGCGACGTCAAGCCGGGCAACATCCTGATCCTTTCAGGTCACGCCGTGGTCAGCGACTTCGGCATTGCGCACGTCGACAGTCGGGACGCCCTCACGACCGACCAAGGGAGTCTCGGCACACCGGCGTACGCCAGTCCGGAGCAGCGGGAGGGCGGCGTGGTCGATGCTCGGAGCGACGTCTATTCGCTTGGGGTCGTGCTTCACGAAATGTTGACGGGGCAGCGGCCGGCGAACCCGACCCGGAGCTCGATCGCCTCACCGCCGGTCAGTGCCTTGCGGAAACGCGTCGATGGCCAGCTGGTTCCCGCCCACGTCGATCGCGCCGTGCAGAGGGCTCTTGCTTACGATCCAGCCGCACGTTTTTCTACGGCCCGTGATTTTGCGCGCGCGCTCCGGGAGCACGGCTCAGTCACGTCTCGGATCCTGGGCGTGGGCGCGGCGGTGCTCGCCCTGATCGCATTGGTCGTCGTGCTCATACCGCGGGCGGGTGCGCCATCGCGCTCCGGCATCAAACCGACTCGGGTCGTCGTAGATCAGTTCGAGAATCGCACCGGTGACGCGAGCCTGGACATTTACGACGTCATGGCGGCCGATTGGATCACCGTCGGTCTTCAACGCACGGGATTCGTCGACGTCGTTCCTACCTCGCTCGTTCAGTCGGCGCGGGTCGAGGCGACGCGATCGGCAAACACCGGGCAGAGCGAGGTACAGCGCATTTCGCGCGCGACCAACGCGGGCATTGTGGTGACCGGCGCGTTCTATCGCGATCGCGATGAGATCGTGTTTCAAGTCCAAGTCGTCGACGTGGCGACGGCAAAACTACTCGGCGCGTTCGAGCCGGTCCGAGCCGCGTTCGCGACGCCCGCGGCGGCAATCGACTCGGTCCGCACTCGAGTCATGGGCCTGCTGGCGACTACGCTGGACAGACGCATCGCGACATCGGTGGCCATGTCGGAACAGCCTCCGACGTTCGAGGCATACAAGGAGTTCATTCTCGGTCTCGATGACTACGTGCGCACACGTTTCGACTCTTCCGGCGTCCGCTTCATGCGCGCGTTCGAACTGGACCACAAGTTCATCAGCTCTCTGCTGATGGCGTCGATCAGTCTGTCCAATCAAGCGAAGTACGCAGCGGCGGATTCGCTTCTGCGCATCATCGAGCCGCGCCGGACGGAGCTGAGCGAATACGATAGGTCGTGGTTCGATTATCGGAGAAGTCTCCTCGCCGGCGATCGTCCCGGCGCGCTCGCGGCGGTCCGCCGGCTTGCAGCAGAGGCGCCGGGGACGAAGGCGACCTACAATCTCGCGGTCGAAGCGTTTCAGAATGGCTATCTCTCCGAGGCCCGCGCCGCGTTGCTCTCGCTCGCGCCGGACGCCGGCCCGATGCAGGGTTGGGCCCCTTACTGGGACGTACTGACACGAGTCGAGCATCTGCAGGGGCAACATCGCGACGAATGGAAAGCCGCCACGCGCGCGCGGACGGCGTTTCCGGATCGCATCTTCGTCGTGAATATCGCCGCGCGAGCCCTCGGCGCGTTGGGCGATGCGAAGCAGCTGGATCAACTGTTCGACAGCGCGGCATCGTTGGGCGCGGATCCAGGAGGTACAACGTTGACGGCGGCGATGCTGGAGGCAGGCATCGAGCTTCGCGCGCACGGTCACGGCGGGGATGCGCGGCGCATGCTGCTCCGAGCATTGGCCTGGGACGACGCGCACCTCGGCGACGGCAACCGGAGCGCGGCCAAGGCATTTACGCGCGGCCGCGTATTGTACGAGCTTGGCC
>JADMIO011081564.1_pt1 | contig 10905 bp, 13 predicted proteins | sample 8958161 | NCBI WGS metagenome assembly JADMIO01 (sample SAMN16585339, study PRJNA669376) | soil metagenome | isolation source: Crop rotation soil | place: USA: Cullars Rotation, Alabama | collected 2011 | reverse complement strand
GATCGCCGTGAGCGTGCCGTAACCGCCGCTCCACGCGACGTTCGCCTCGCCGCCGATCGTGCGGAGTTCGTTACCGACCCAGGAATTGATGGCCGACGGCGTGAGCGTGTACGGGCTCGTCCATCCGAGGTCGTCGTTCTCGACCGAAACGGGCGGGAAGAACGCACCGGCCTTGACCGACCAGCGCCAGTCGCCGTCCGCCGGCGGACGCCAGGACAGATAGGTCTCCAGGATATCGACACCGGTCGTCTGCTTCGCTTCGACGCGCAGCACGGTGACCGCATGCAGGTCGTCGCTGATTGCGAGCGTGCCCTGCCCCGCGGCTTCGGCGAAGCGCAGATTCGGCGACGGCTGCGCGCCGCCGTAGCGGGTCTTGCCCAGGCCGCCGTCGAGCCAGCTCACCTCATCCGGCGGCACGACCAGACGCACATCGACATAGGCGTCGAAGGAGACCTCCATCGCCTGGGCATGCGTCGCGAGCACAAGAAGGGCGCCCGCACCGATGGCAGCGTGCTTCCACATCGCACAAAAGTTTACAGGGGATGCGTTAAGAGCCAATTGGGAAGCGGCTAACGAACGGTAAAGGCGCCTAGACCTCGATCATGCTGAACTGCGACTTCGCGAAACCGCAGTTTGGACAGATGAAGTCGTCCGGCACGTCTTCCCAGCGGGTCCCCGGAGCGATGCCTTCCGCCGGCAAGCCGAACGCCTCCTCGTAGAGGAACCCGCAGTTCTCGCACTGCCAGGTGCGGAAGCCGGCAGCCATCAGTGCATCCGGTAGCGGATGGGCACGCTCTTCGGCCCGCACACAAAGGCGGCTTCCGTGCGCTTCGGTTCGCCCGCGAGTTCAACATGCTCCAGCCGCGGCAAGAGCTCCTCCCAGAGAATGCGCATCTCCATGCGCGCGAGATGCTGGCCGAGACAGACATGTGCGCCATAGCCGAACGCGACCTGCTTGTTCGGCGTGCGGCCGACCCTGAAGGCGAACGGCTCGTCGAACACCTCTTCGTCCCGATTGCCGGAAGGATAGGACAGCATCAGCCAATCGCCCCTGGCGATCTTCTTGCCCGCGAGCGTCGCGTCGGCCGTCGCCGTGCGCATGAAGTGTTTCACCGGCGTCACCCAGCGGATGCTTTCCTCGATGAACAGGGGAAGCTGTCCCGCGATGTCGCTCTTGAGCCGCGCGAACTGCTCGGGATGCTCCGCCAGGGCCCACAGGGCGCCCGCGGTCGTGTTCGACGTCGTGTCATGGCCGGCGGTTGCAACGATGATGTAGTACGACATCGCCTCAAGCTGTCCGAGCGGTTGTCCGTTGACCGTGCCGTTGGCGATCACGCTGGCCACGTCATCGCGCGGATGCGCGCGCCGGTCTTCGGTCATCTTGTTGAAATAGGCGACGAAGTCCGCGACCGTCGCCATGATTGCCGCAAGGCCCTCGTCCTCATTCGTGGCGGCCTGCCGGCTCATCTCGGTGTCTGCCGAGCCGAAGAGTTCCTGCGTCAGGCGCAACATCGTCGGCTCGTCCACCTCAGGTACGCCAAGGATCTCCATGATGACGTGCAACGGATAGAGGAAGGCGATGTCGCGCGCGAAATCGCAACTGGCACCCCTGTCCGCCATGCGATCGACGAAGCTCCGCGCGATCTCGCGGATGCGCGGCTCCAGCTTGCGGATGTTCTGCGGCAGGAAATAGGGCTGGGTCAGGCGGCGATAGTAGCCGTGGTCCGGCATGTCCATCTGCACAAGCGAGCGGACGAGATGCGGTGAACCGCCCATCATGCTCCGCACCTTCTGATCGGACGATATGTTGGTGACCACCGTGGAGCGGTCGCCGTTGTGGAAGAGATCGTTCTGGCGCTCGACCTCCAGGATGTCACGGTGTTTCGTCACCACCCAGAAGGGGTCGAACCCGTCCGGCTGCGCCTGCGCCAGGGGCATCTCGCGGCGCAGCCAGGCGAAGGCCTCGTCGACCGGCTTTTCCGCAGCATACGCCTTGGGATCGATGATGGTTTGCGCAATGTTCTGAGGAATCATCCGGCGCTCCTGCTGTCCGTAGGACTCTCTGAACCGGACAGGCCCCGGAGTTGATCGAGATCAAATCCTACCGCGCGCGCCGCCCTGACGCTGCGGCAGCAGGCTAGCGCAATTCGCCACAGAAGCGCTGGATGCGGCGGCAGGCCTCTTCCAGCGCCTGGTTCGAGGTCGCGTAGGAGATGCGGAAGAACGGCGACAGCCCGAACGCCGCGCCGTGCACCACCGCGACGCCTTCCTGCTCCAGCAGTTCGGTCGCGAAATCCTCGTCGGTGGCAATGACCTTGCCGCTTTTGGCCGCCTTGCCGATCAGCTTGCGGATGGTCGGATAGACGTAGAAGGCGCCTTCCGGCTTCGGGCACTCCATGCCCTTCGCCTGGTTCAGCATCGAGACCACGAGGTCGCGGCGCTCCTCGAAGATCTTCTGGAATTTCGGGATGAAGTCCTGCGGCCCGTTGAGCGCCTCGACGCTTGCCCATTGCGCGATGGACGAGGCGTTCGATGCCGACTGGGACTGGAGCTTGCTCATCGCCTTGATCAGCGGTTCCGGTCCCGCACAATAGCCGATGCGCCAGCCGGTCATCGAATAGGCCTTCGACACGCCGTTCATGGTCAGCGTGCGGTCGTAGAGGTTCGGCTCGACCTCGGCGACGGTGCAGAACTTGAAGCCGCCATAGACGAGGTGCTCGTACATGTCGTCGGTCAAGATCCAGACCTGCGGATGCCGCATCAGCACGTCGGTCAGGGTCTTGAGCTGCTCGCGCGTGTAGCAGGCACCCGACGGGTTGCACGGCTGGTTGAAGATGATCCATTTCGTCTTCGGCGTGATCGCGGCTTCCAGTGCCTCCGGCGTCAGGCGGAAGCCGTCCTCGATCTTCGCCGTGACGATCACGGGCTTGCCGCCGCCGAGCAGCACGATGTCCGGATAACTCACCCAGTAGGGCGCGACGCAGATCACCTCGTCACCGGGGTTCAGCGTCGCCATCAGCGCGTTGTAGACGATCATCTTGCCGCCGGGCGACACGAAGGTCTGCGCGACCGTGTAGTCGAGATTGTTCTCGCGCTTGAACTTCTTCGCGATCGCGGCGCGCAGCTCCGGGATGCCTTCGACCGCGGTGTACTTGGTCTCGCCACGGCGGATGGCGGCGATGGCGGCATCCTTGATGTTGTCCGGGGTGTCGAAGTCCGGCTCGCCGGCGCCCAGCCCGATCACATCGCGGCCGGCGGCTTTCAGGTCGCGCGCCTTCTGCGTCACCGCGATGGTCGGCGACGGCTGGATGCGGCCGAGCGACTCGGCGAGAAAACCCTTGGGCAGCGGCTTGGACATGACACTCGGCTTCGCGTTTTCGGGACGTGAGGTATCGGGTGGAAAGCCCGGCTGCACAAGAGCGAAACCGCGCAAAAGCCCGCGCGAATGGCCGCTATTACAGATCGTCAACCGTAAAACCGCTATCCTTGCCGCGCCGATTCGAGGAGTTGCGATGCGCACGATCCTTGCGCTTCTGCTGGCGGCATTGGCGCTCGCCGCCTGTTCGAAACCCGCGCCGCCGCAGGGCCGCTGGGAAGGCGCCTATGACGATGGCTCGACCTTCATCGCCGCGCGCATGGAGATCGGATCGGAGGGGTTGGTGCGCGTGAGCGCGCCGGATGTCACCGACGAGCAGATCAGCTCCAAGGACGACCAGCTGATGATGCGCGAAACGATGGCACAGCGCCTGGTGGGCGCCTGGGGAGAGGTCGCGCCGCGCCACATGGATTTCGACGGCAAGGTGTTCCGCAAACCGAACGGCATCGCGCCGCAGGCCGAGTGGGACAAGCCGAGCAACACGATGACTCTCTACGTCTACATCGGCACGCGCCCCGTCATCAAAATGATGCTGCGCCCGGTCGACGAGTTCTCGGACAACCCCTGGCATTAAGAATAAAAGCTCATCGAGCGCGTCACTTCTGAAAGACGAAATAGGCCGCCAGCACCAGGCAGGCGAAAGCCGCGAGGTGATTCCAGCGGATCGCCTCGCCCAGATAGAAGACCGAGAAGCCCGCGAACACGATCAGGGTGATCACTTCCTGCATCGTCTTGAGCTGGGCCGCCGAGTAGACCGCGTGGCCGTAGTGATTGGCCGGAACGGCAAAGCAGTACTCGGCGAACGCGATGCCCCAGCTCACCAAGACGAGTTGCCACACCGGCATCTGCGGGAAGCGGAACTGGCCGTACCACGCAAACGTCATGAACACGTTGGAGACGCACAAAAGCAGAATCGGCGTGAACATTGGCCAGGTCATGAAAATCCTCATCTTGGCGGGCCGGCGGGCCCGAAGAGTCGAGATTTACGCCGTCCCGAGCGTGGCGGCGACTCGCGATCAGGCGTATGATGACGATGTTCACAGCGAGGAGGCTGTCATGAACATCCGTGTGCTGAGCGCCGCAGCAGCGTGCGCCGTACTTCTTGTCTTGCCCGCCCACGCTGCCGTTACCGTGTTTGGATCCGGCCCAGCCGCGATCTGCTACCAGGCGGCCGAGAACGGCGCATCGCCGTCAGACTACATGACCTTTTGCGACCAGGCGCTCGCCGGCATGCTGAGCAAGGATGACCGCGCCGCGACGCTGATCAACCGCGGCGTGCTGAGGCTGTCGGTCAACGACTACAATGCCGCTGCCGCCGACTTCGAGTCCGGCCTCGCACTCAACGCCGCGCTGGGCGAAGGCTATGTCGACCTCGGCGCCGTGCAGATCGCCCACCACCAGTACGCGGACGCCATCACGAACATCAACAAGGGGCTCAAGCTCGGCACGAAGAAGCCGCATCTCGCCTACTACGACCGCGCCATGGCGTCGGAGGCGCTCGGCAATCTACAAGCCGCCTATGACGACTACCGCCAGGCGCTGCAGCTCGAGCCCGATTTCACGAAGGCGAGCGATGAGCTGAAACGATTCAAAGTCGTCGACAAGGCTGACGGCGCCTGAGGGGACCGGTCATGAAGAAGGGGATCTTGCCGGCCGCGCTCACCGCGGCGGTGCTTGCCGGCAGTGCGGCACAGGCGACGGTATCCGTGGTCGGCGACGGGCCGGCACGCGTCTGCTTCCAGCTCGCCACCTATTCCCACGCCGATGAGAGTGCGCTCAAGGTCTGCAAGGATGCGCTCGACAGCGATCTCTCCAAGCGCGACCGCGCCGCAACGCTGATCAACCGCGGCGTGATCGAGATGGGGCTCGACCGCATGCAGTCGGCCCAGGACGACTTCAACAAAGGCATCGCGATGATGCCCGAGATGGGCGAAGGCTATCTCAATCGCGGCGCCGCGTTCATCGGCCAGAAGCGATTCGCCGAGGCGCTCGAGGACATCAACACGGGTCTGAAGCTCGGCGTGTCGCGGCCGGAGATCGGCTACTACGATCGCGCCATCGCCAACGAAGCTCTCGGGAATGTGAAGGCCGCCTATGACGACTACCGTCAGGCGTTGTCGATCGAGCCGCGCTTCATCCGCGCGAGCGAGCAGCTCAGGCGCTTCAAGGTCGTGAACGACGGCACGTAAGGATGGGACGTTCGCGCGGCCTGAATGACCCCGCTGTCACCGTGCGTTAAGCTGTGACGATCATTACCGAATATTGTATCGCGAGCCCTCGCCACTGAACCCGTGCGGCGACAGTTGGATACAACTCGTATCTTTCGTCCATCGTCGCCCGGGCAGACAATGGCCGTGTTGCAGTTCGCTGCGAGTTTGCCCGTACCTCTCTTGGCGCTCCACCTCTGGGTACGGTCGAAAGGGCGGCTGGGTCGGCTGAGACGCCCCCAAGTCGAAGCATCTGGCCCAGCCGCCCACTTCGCCTGCACCAGGAGCCGGTTCAGAAACAATCGTTGTCCCTGCGCCACACCGCCACCTATCCTGCGGTTCAAGTTGGGCATACGGGCCTTGTGTTCGCGCTTGCAGCGGTTATGTAGAACCCGCTTGCGGGCCGCAAATCGAGTGGGATTTTCATGAAGCTATTGCTGCGTTCGACGTCCCTCACTGCGCTTGTCCTGGGCCTTGCCGCCTGCACCACCCCGCCTCCGCAAGCCCTGCACCCCGGCGACCTGCCACCGGCCTTCACGGCGCCGACAACGGCCGAGACCGCGAACGCGCCCGTGTGGCCAGGGCTGGCCTGGTGGGACGGCTTCAACGCGCCGGAACTTCCGCCGCTCGAGAAAACCGCGCTGCAGGAGAATCTCGATCTGCTGGCCGCCGCGGCGCGCGTCGACCAGGCGCATGCCCAGACAGGCATCGCCGGCTCGGCCCTGTTCCCGTCGCTGAGCGGCAGCGCGCAGGCGTCGCGCAACGGCACCGACCGCCCGATCCAGATCAATCCGGTCACCGGCACGGTCACCAAGGGAACGACGAACAGCTACACGGTTGGCGGACAGGCAAGTTACGAGGTCGACCTGTGGGGCCTCAACCGCGACCAGTTGCGCGCCGCCGAGCACAGCGAGTTCGCCGCACGCTATGCCGAGCAGACCGTCCGGCTGACCATCACCTCCGATGTCGCCAACACCTATCTCCAGGTGCTGGCGCTCCGCCAGCGCATCACCATCGCCAAGCAGAACATCGCCGCCGCCGAGCGCATCCTCGCGATCACCGAGGCCAAGGTGCAGAACGGCGTTTCCTCCAATCTCGAACTGGCGCAGCAGCGGGCGCAGGTGGCCGGCGAGGAAGCCGCGATCCCTGCGCTCGAAGAGCAGGAGCGGGAAGCGCGGTATGCGCTGGCGATCCTGCTGGGCCGCGCGCCCGAAGGCTTCGACGTCACCGAGGTGAAGCTCGACGGCATCGTGGCGCCGGCCGTGCGCGCCGGCCTGCCGACCGAACTGCTCGAGCGCCGCCCCGACGTGGCGCAGGCCGAGGCCTCGCTGCTGGCGGCGCATGCCAATGTCGACGCGGCGCGCGCGGCGTTCTTCCCGCACCTCGATCTCTCCGCCGACATCACGCAGGCCTTCAACCCGTCGACTTTGGCGTGGAGCATCGGCGCGTCGCTGCTGCAGTCGATTTTCGACGGCGGCAACCTCGCCTCGCGGAGCGACCTTGCCAAGGCGCAGCAGATGGAACTGCTGGTGACCTACCGCAAGACGGTGTTCAGCGCGTTGAGCGATACCGAAAGCGCGATGGGCCAGGTGACGTCGTTCCAGGAACAGGAACGGCTTGTCACGGTCCAGGAGCAGAATGCGGCGGAAGCCTATCGCATCGCCGAGCTGCAATATCGCGAGGGCGTCACCGACCTGCTGAACGTCCTGCAGACACAGCAGACGCTGTTCGGCGCGCAGGACAGCCTGATCCAGATCCGCCTCGCGCGGCTGCAGGCGGGCGTCAGCCTCTACCGCGCGCTGGGCGGCGGCTGGACGGTCGCCACCGACCCGAACGCGCCGGAAGACCGGTTCTCGCCCCTGCACTACTTCCCGATCGCGGAAGCGCTGACCGGCGGCGGCTGAGCGCCGTCACTGGTGGCCCATGATCCGGCGGGTCTCGTAGCCCTTTGACAGGCCCTTGGCCTCGTCGTCGGTGAGCTTGATGCCGGCGGCCGCGATGGCATCGTCGAGGTGCCGCATCTTCGACGCGCCGACGATCGGCGCGCTCACCACCGGATTGTGGATCAGCCACGCCAGCGCCAGCTGTGCCGCGCTGACGCCCTTGGCCGCCGCCATCTCGTTCAGCCGGTCGCGGATCGCGTAGTCGCTGTCGCGGAAGGCCTGCGGCGTCAGGATGTTCGCGTCCGACTTGGCGCGCGTGGTCTGCGCCTCGCCGTCGCGCGAGCGGTTGCCGGCGAGGAAGCCGCGCGCCAGCGGGCTCCACGGGATCATGCCGACGCCCTGGTCCCTGCAGAGCGGCACCATCTCGCGCTCCTCCTCGCGGTAGACGAGATTGTAGAAGTTCTGCATCGACACGAACTTCACCGCACCCATCTTCTCCTGGGTGTAGAGATACTTGCTGAACTGCCACGCATACATCGACGAGGCCCCGATGTAGCGCGCCTTGCCCGCCTTCACGACATCGTGCAGCGCCTCGATGGTTTCCTCCACCGGCGTGGTCGGATCGAAGCGGTGGATCTGGTAGAGGTCGACGTAATCGGTCTGCAAACGCCGCAGTGAATTGTCGATCGAGCTCATGATGTGCTTGCGCGACAGGCCGCGGTCGTTGGCGTCGTCGCTCATCACACCGCAGACCTTGGTCGCCAGCACGACCTTGTCGCGCGCCGCGAAGTCCTTGAGCGCCTTGCCGACGATTTCCTCGCTGCGGCCCACGGAATAGACGTCGGCGGTGTCGAAGAAGTTGATGCCGGCCTCAAGCGCCTTCTTGATGAAGGGCCGCGACTCCTCCTCGCCCAGCACCCAGTCGCGCCAGTTGGGCGAGCCATAGGTCATGCAGCCAAGGCAGATGCGCGATACCTTCAGACCCGTTTTGCCGAGACGTGTCGTTTCCATGGCAATCCTCCGTTCGTCGCTGGAGGAAGCCTACGCCCGTGCAGACGTCTCAGAAACCGTGAAATTTCGCGACAAGCTTCGGCAGCAGGCCGCGGAACACCAACGGCGCATCGGTCACCGCGAGATTGATGCACACCGGGCCCGCATCCGCCGTCGGCTGGTGCAGGACCTCCGGCGTGGTCGACTGCACGTCGCCCGCCGCATAGTGGCCGGTCTTGTCGGTGTAGCTGCCGGTCAGGACCAGCGTCCATTCCTCGCCCTTGTGGGTGTGGGTGTAGACCCCCGAACCCGGCTCGGCGCGGATCAGGCGCGCCTTCATGCCGCCCTTGGTCTTGATCGGCAGGTGCGCGATGCCGCCGCCGATCTGGCGCCAGGGCAGCGCCTCATAGTCGGCGCCGATGTAGGGCTGGAGCGGCACCGGCACGTCGCTCTGAAGATGCGCCGCCTTCACGACCTCGCGCGCCGGTTCATCGAGCCGCGACAGCAGCGACTCATATGCCCTGGCGCTCATCGACACCGGCGCGACGTCGGACAGCACACGCCCGCCGGTCGCCTCCAACCGCTGCACGGCCGCGCGGCACTGGGCGCAGAACGTCGCGTGCGTCGCGACCAGGAGCGCGACTGCCTCATTGGCGGCGCCGGAGGCGTAGGACAACAACAACTCGTCGCCGGGGTGGTGGGCGATACTCATGACTCATCTCCCAGCGCCAGGCGTAAACGCGCCATGGCGAGGCGTATGCGGGATTTTACCGTACCCAGCGGCAGTCCCATCTCGGTTGCAATCAGGCTGTGCGGTTTTTCGGCCAGGAATGACAGCTGGATGATTTCTGCCTGTTCGCGCGGCAGCTCTGCAAGTGCGGCGCGCAGCCGGTCTTCCGCCTGTGCCCAGTCGAACGACTCGTCCGCGCTGCGTTCGGCTTCGGGCTGCAGCGCGGGTTCGTTCGGATCGAGCTCGGGGCGGCGTTCCCTGCGGATGGCATCGATGCGCAGGTTTCTGGCGATGGTAAATATCCAGGTCGAGGCCGACGCTTTCGCCGGGTCGAACAGCGCCGCCTTGCGCCACAGCGTCAGCATCGCTTCCTGCGCGAGGTCCTCGGCGACCGCATTGCCGGCGCCGAGCCGCATCAGGTAACCCTTCACGCGCGGCGCGAAATGATCGAACAGCGCCTGGAATGCAGTGCGGTCCTGCGCGCGGCCGACCGCAACCACCAGCGCATTCAGCCGAGCCGCTTCGCCCGCATCCATCAACGATGTCCGATCACGCTCCCGTTGGGAGCGCACCCTGCCCTGCGCCCTGCCAGCCCACAATGGGCCGAACGTCCATGCGTCGAGCGTGGTGGCAGCCGCGATCATGCCGGCATGTACGGTAAGCGGCTGCCGGCGGATCAGGTGATCCGGAAGACGGGTTTCGACGTATCGGGGCCATGACAAGCAGCGGAATCTACGAGGGTTTTGTGATGCACCGCCGGCTGCGGCCGCGGCATCACGCCTTCAAGTACCGTGTGTTCAGCCTGCTGCTGGACCTGGACGAGCTGCCCGAGCTGGCCCGGCGCTCCCGCCTGTTCCGCTGGAATCGCCCCGGCGTGCTGAGCTTCCGGGATCGCGACCACGGCGCCGGCGATCTGCGCGCCTGGCTGGACGGTCTGCTGGCGCGCGCAGGGATCGTGGCGGACGGCCCGCGCCGCGTCCTGTGTTATCCGCGCCTGTTCGGCTATGTCTTCAATCCGCTGAGCGTGTGGTTCTGTTATCGGGCCGACGAACGCCTCGCGGCGATCGTGTACGAAGTGCACAACACCTACGACGAGCGCCATGCCTATGTGTTGCGCGCCGGCAATGACGAGGCGGTGGTGCGGCAGCAGGCGGCGAAAGACTTCTATGTCTCGCCGTTCCTGTCCATGGCGTGCACATACAACTTCAGGATCCGTCCGCCACGCGACGACGTGATGATTGCGATCAACGAAACCGAAGCGGGCGAACCGATCCTTACGGCAACCTTCAGCGGCAAGCGCAAGTCGTTCACCGATGCCGCACTGCTGGGCGTGCTGTTGCGCCATCCGCTGATGACCGTCAAAATCATCGCCGCCATCCACTATGAAGCGGTCCGGCTGATGTGGAAGGGCGTGGCGCGCCACGCTCACGGCGCGGCGGCATAAAGGCTGCCTGGCGCAGGAGGGCGCCGCGATGCGGTCATTTGCGTTCGAGCCATTCGATCTTCTGCCGGAGACGGAAACGCTGCGCGCCGAGGTGCGCGCTTTTCTCGCCGAAACGATTCCCCATCGCACCGCGCGCGAACGCGCCGAAAGCTGGATGGGCCTTGATCCAGCGTTCAGCCGCAAGATGGGCGAACGCGGCTGGCTGGGCATGACATGGCCGCTTTCCAGCACATTGGGATCCTAAGCTTAGAATTCCACGTGGACAAGTTGTCGCG
>JADMIO010879541.1_pt1 | contig 10905 bp, 4 predicted proteins | sample 8958161 | NCBI WGS metagenome assembly JADMIO01 (sample SAMN16585339, study PRJNA669376) | soil metagenome | isolation source: Crop rotation soil | place: USA: Cullars Rotation, Alabama | collected 2011 | reverse complement strand
CACAAGTGCCGGGTGGTCTACGGCGCCCAACCGATATCCATTGAGGTGGAGTCATACAAGATCAGGCCCTTGAATTCGTTGAAGCTGGTGAATGGAGATGGCATTGACTATCGGTACAAATATGTGGATCGCGCCGAGATTGAAAGGCTCTATGACCTTCGGGGCGAAAAGGATGACGTGTTGATCGTTCAAAATGGATTTCTCACGGACACATCCTTTGGAAACATCGCGCTGATGAACGAAAGGGAGGAGTGGATTACGCCTCGTTCATACCTTCTGGCGGGGACGATGCGCCAGCACCTGGTGGAGTCAGGCCGGGTATTTGAGGAAGATGTCCCGGTGGACGCGCTGAGGTCGTACAGGAAGTTTAAGGTCATCAATGCCCTTCGGGGATGGGATACGATAGCGTCCGATGTTTCGAATATTGATTATTTTGAAGGATGAAGTTTCAGCTTAATTGTTCATGGATTGTGGTTTTGGCTCTGATCACCTGCGCAGTGAATGCCCAGGGTATCCTGAGTACGAAGAACAAGAAAGCGATAGAAGCGTACGTGGAAGCAGATAACTACCGTGTTCACGGACAATATAAAGAGGCCATAGACCTGTTGAACCTGGCCATTGAGAAGGACAGGGCATTTTTCGAAGCGTACCTCCGTCTTGGAGTTACCTACAAAGCCACGCGGAACTACAAGAAAGCCAACGAAGCTTTTGAGAAGGGATTGACATACACGCCGGAGCTTAGATGGCAAAAAGTCTTCTGGGTCGAGCTGGGTGAGAACAATCTAAAGCTGGGCGATTACAGGAAGGTCATTGGCTACCTGGACCAGTACCTTCAGAATGAGACCATCAACAAAGCCAAGATCGATCAGGCAGCGCTGTGGAAGAGGAGTGCAGAGTTCGCCATGAAGAACATCAACACAGAAGTAAAGTATCAGCTTCATCAACTGTCGGATACCGTCAATCGTTTCCCGATGCAGTATTTTCCAGTGATCACCGGCGATCAACAGGAGATGATTTTTACCCGGCGCATTGGCTTCAGAGATGAAGACGACGAGGATCTTGTCATCAGCAGAAAATCAGCAAGCGGAAAGTGGGAGAGTCCTACATCGGTTTCGCCCAATATCAATTCCAGGTTCAACGAAGGAACGTGCTCAATATCGGCAGATGGACGTCAACTGATCTTCACCTCCTGCCAGGGACGAAGGGGTTTCGGGAATTGCGACTTGTTCATGAGTGTCAAGACGGGTGAGGAATGGAGCATACCATTGAACCTGGGACCCGCAATCAATTCGGGCGCGTGGGAGTCACAACCCTCTCTCTCAGCCGATGGTCGTGTATTGTATTTTGTTTCCGATCGCCGAGGCGGTGTCGGATCGAGAGACATTTACGTTTCCTACAAGTCCGACGATGGCAGGTGGTCGAAAGCGATGAACATGGGCAAAGTGATCAATACCCCCTACGATGAGATATCGCCGTTCATTCACGCCAACGACCGGACGTTGTTCTTTGCATCGACGGGCCGGCCGGGTTTTGGCGGCTATGATATTTTCAGAAGCGAAAAGGAAGACAGTGTGTGGACCGAACCGGTGAACTTCGGCTATCCTATCAATAACCAGGAAGATCAGTTCTCGATGTTCATCACGCCCGATAGTGAACGGGGCTACTACTCACATGAGGAAGATGCTTCGCTTCAAAATGAGTCCCGCATCTATGAGTTTTTTGTTCCCGAGGAGTACCGGATCAAATACCGAAGTAACGTCGTGAAAGGCATTGTGAGAGACAGCAAGACAGGTCAACCCGTGAAAGGACGTATCGAGCTGTTTAACCTGTTGAGCAGTGAGATCGTTTCGGTGACACATTCGGATTCTGTTAGTGGTAAGTACCTGATGGTCCTCACCCAGGGAGCTGATTATGCCCTCTACGCGAATGCGAGCGGATATCTGTTCAAGAGTCTCAACTTTGATTACGAACATGACTACAATCCAAAACCTGTCGTCATAGACATCGACCTGGAGAAAGCAGGAACGGGCGCTGTTATCGTTCTGAACAACATATTCTTTGAAGTCGACAAGTTTGATCTCGCACCGAAGTCAAAGACAGAACTTGATAAGGTCGCCAGGTTCTTGATAGACAACCCAACAATCAAGGTGGAGATCAGCGGGCACACCGACGATACAGGGACGGATGCACACAATCTTACGCTATCGCAGCAGAGAGCCAAGTCTGTTGTGGAGTACCTCGCGGGTCATCAGATCCCAAAGAACCGGCTTGTGCAGATCGGTTACGGTTCCAAGAAGCCACTTAAGCCAAATAGTTCAGAAGAGAACAAGCAGATCAACAGACGGATTGAATTCCGGATTCTTTGATGATCGTGCGGGCTGATGTCAGGCCCGGATTTCTGCCCAAACAGACGAAGTAACGAGCGCAAGCTTTGACTCCGATTCGGAGACAGGCATTCTATACCAATCTTGTATGCTATGGGAAGGTGAGGTTACATCCAGCGTTATTACCACCAAATAGGGTATTTTTTGATCTAAATTGTTCAGCCTTAATGGGGTAAATGGATTTCAACAAAAGGTTTTTTGTCTTAAGTTTGGAACTGTTTTCTCATACTATTGTCAACCTAAACCTAAATTCTATGAAGAAAATTTTACAGTGGAATCTTGTGTTCACGGTTTGTCTCAGCCTTCTGGCGGGGACGGCTATGGCGCAAGAAAGGGCGATATCTGGTAGAGTTATGTCTACCGAAGATGGTACCCCAATTCCAGGCGTGAACGTTGTGGTGAAAGGAACCACTAACGGCACAACAACAGATGCGAATGGTAACTATACGTTATCAGTCCCTGCATCTGGTGGTACACTTGTTTTCTCTTTCATTGGTTTGAAGACCGATGAAGTTGCGATCGGCGAAAAGACAGTGATTGATCTGAGCATGGGTCTTGATGTGACTCAACTCAGTGAAGTCGTCGTCGTCGGTTATGGTACGCAGGAACGCAGAAAACTAACAACTGCTGTTTCTTCGGTACAGGGCGAAAAGATCAGCAAGTTGGCCACATCCAACTTTGTCGAACAATTGGCTGGACGTGCTGCCGGTGTTCAGATCAACACGAACACAGGTATCATCGGACAGGCCCCGTCAGTCATTATCCGCGGTATTGCCTCTATCACTTCGGGCGCTCAGCCGTTGTATGTAGTTGACGGCGTTCCGATGACGACGGGAAATCAAAGTGGTGTAACCCCGAGTAACCCCCTGGCCGACATCAACCCTTCCGACATTGAGTCGTACGACATCCTCAAGGATGGTGCTGCAACTGCAATCTACGGTTCACGTGCTGCTGCTGGTGTGATCCTTATCACTACCAAACGCGGAACGAAGAACAAGGGTAAAGCGAAAGTCGATTTCACAACCACATTTGGATTCGCCCAGCCGGTAAAGACGTTTGACCTGGCAAACGCTGATGAGTTTGTGACTATCGCAAACGCGAAGCTTGCAAACGCAGGAACGCCTGCTGCTGCTGCCAACGATCCCAATAACCCCACCAGCGGCGAAACAGACTGGCAGGACTTCCTTCTGAGGAACGGTAAGTTTGTGAACTACAACATCAACTTGTCGGGCGCTACTGAAAACACGAACTACTACTTTTCAGTGGGCTACCAGGACCAGGAAGGTCAGGTTCGTACGAACGACTTCAATCGTCTTACAGTTCGGGCAAACGCCGATCACCGTGTAAATAAGTTCTTCAAGTTCGGTAACAGCCTCCAGTTCGCCAGGACAAACACACAAGGTTTGAATACGGGCACTAACGCACTTTCTGGCAACATAAGTGGTGGGATCAGGGCGTTTCCTAACGTCACAATTTACGACCCTACTAACCCAACCGGTTACAACCTTTCTTCTGATGGTCAGTCACTCGGACCAGGTGCTAACACACGCGCCATCACGAGCAGCTGGACCAACCAGGCGTTTGTACAGGACAATAACTACTTCCGCGCCAAGGGCGACCGCTTGCTTGCCAATATCTATGGCCAAATCGATATCATCGACGGATTGTCTATCAAAACACTCTTTGGTGTTGATTACCTCGGTAACAAGGACTTCCAAAAGAACGACCCCCGCCATGGTGATGGCCGCGGTGCCAATGGTATTGTGTTCAATCAGTACAGGAACGTTACTGTTTGGACCTGGCAGAACACGATTCAGTACAACAAGGATTTTGGTAACCACGGCATCGACTTTGTTGGCGGCCTTGAGTATCAGAAGACCACGGTTGAATCGTTCTCTGGACAGGGTACCAGCTTCTCTGACCGTTACTTCATGGAGAATGGTTTGATTGGCGGTACGTTTGCCAATCAATTCGCGGGTGGAACGTTCGCTGAGAACGCAATCGAGTCAACATTCGGCCGGCTTAACTACTCGTTCAAGGATAAATACCTCATTGGCGTTTCTGTTCGTCGTGATGGACTTTCTTCACTGGCGCCAAAGAACCGCTACGGTGTCTTTCCAGGATACTCCCTGGGCTACCGCGTGTCTGAGGAAGATTTCTTCAAGAACTCAGGCGTAACAGACATCCTGAACGATCTGAAGATCCGCGCCAGCTACTCGGTAACTGGAAACACAAACATTGGCTTCTTCCCGTATGCCGGCCTGTTCGGTGCGGCCAAGTATGGCACACAGAATGGCGTGGGCTTTACGCAAGCAGGAAACGACGACCTTAAGTGGGAGACGAGCAACAAGACCAATATCGGTGCTGATTTCGGTTTCCTCAACAACAGGATAACGCTTGGCCTCGACTGGTTCAAGAATGATGTCAATGGGCTTATTCTCGAGGTTCCCTATCCGGTGTCTCTGGGTATACCTAACCCAAATACACCTAACGTCATTCCCCAGAACATAGGAGCGGTTCAAAACAGCGGCCTTGAATTTACTGTGAATGCAAACGCTCTGACAGCTGGCGATTTCTCATGGAATATCAATGCCAATTTCACCTCTATAAAGAACGAGGTGACGAAGACCTTCCTGAATACTGCTGGCGTATATGCAGACGTTCTCGGCCCCAATCTCAACTACCAGATTTCCGCACGTGTAGGCGAGCCTCTTAACTCATTGTACGGCTATACCTATTCCGGCGTCAACTCCGCCAACGGTAACCCGATGTACGAGAAAGGCAATGGCCAGATCGTGCAGAGGAACGTAGGCACCGGTACTTACTCTTTCTACGATCCGGCGAATCCTACGGTAGAGACGAATACTGTCGGAGCTGCCTTGAACCCTGCGGACATAGCAGCAGGTGGTGACCGTCAGATCCTGGGCCGCACGCTGCCTAAGTGGTATGGCGGACTTACCAATACGTTCGCCTACAAGGGCCTTAGCCTTGAAATATTCCTGCGCTTCTCCGGTGGAAACTTGATTTACAACCAGACAAGGCAGGATGTCCTGCTGAACATGGATTTCACGAACTCCTCAGCTGAGCTTCTGGACTCGTGGAGCCCTGAGAACCCGGAGAGCAGCCTTCCAAAAATGTATCTGTTGAGCAACTCCTTTGTAAACCAGGCTGGTGTTGCAACGACAAGGTTCATCGAGAAGGGCGATTTCATGAGGGTTCAAAACATAGTATTGAGCTATACAGTGCCAACCCGCGTGTTTGGTGATGGTGAACTGAAGGGAATGAACATCCGGATCTTTGGTCAGATCCAGAATGCGTTGACGTTCACGAAGTACAGCGGTCTCGACCCTGAACTGGGTATCCTGAACAATGGTATCAATACTGGTATCGACAACAACGTGAATCCAATCGGCCGCACGTTTACGATGGGTGTCAACATTGGCCTCTAACAACTGAACAGAATGAAAACACAGAATAATATTATAAAAGTGGCAGCCCTCGCAACGCTTTTTGTTGCGGGCTCCTGCAAGGATCTGCTGGACCTTCAGCCACAAACCGCCCTGTCTGAGGCGACTGCGTTTAGTACGCCTGAGAGGATTGAGCTCTCTGTGGCGGGCGTGTATGACCGTGCACAGTCTGGCTTCTATGCTGGTGGTGCTGTACGTGGTTACCCGTTTGGCGCCGCTCATGTCGAGCAAGGTGACAACCGCGGTGAGGACGTGGTCAATACCCAGGCCTTCTTCCAGATCACTTACCAAAACAGCTATGATGGAGTGAGCGCTAACAACGACTATCATTTTCAGACGTTGTTCTCATTGATCAATCGTTGTAATGTGGTTTTGGATGGTCTTGAAACCGCTCTTCCTTCGACTGCTTTGCCCCAGACAGGCATCGACGCGTACAAAGGTGAAGTGAGGTTCCTGCGTGCTCTGGCTTACCATGAACTCTTGAAGCACTTCTGCCGCCCTTACAGCGACAACCCGACTGCGCCCGGTGGTGGAATGCCGTATCGCAAGACGGCGATCACCAATGCAGGAACGGCTGCTGACGCTCTTACCATGGGTCGTGCAACAGTTGCCGAGAACTACACCGACATTCTCGCCGACCTGGATTATGCAGAGAGTGTACTGCCAGTTACCCGTACGCCGATTGGTATGAAGATCTCCCGTGCTACGAAGGCAGCTGCAGTTGCAGCAAAGGTTCGGGTATATCTGCACATGTACAGGTACGCTGATGTGATAACTGAAGGCAACAAGCTCGCCCCACAGGCCGTAGCTCCGTTCTCTTCTGTTACGGCAACTTATGGCACGTATAACCTGCCGGCTGCGCCCTTCACTGCGTTCAGTTCTGCCGGAAGCAAGAATAACACAGAATCCATCTTCTCGATAGAGAACGACGTGACTGATAACCCAGGGGTCAACGGAGCGCTGCCGTCGATGTATAACACATCGGCTGCACCCACGTCCGGACGCGCACTGGTGGCCATCAGTCCGCTGATCTGGAACCAAGCCTGGTTCAACGCTACAGATACCCGCAAGACGGCAACTTTTGTCAACATCAACGTTGAGTCTACGACGGGTGGAGGCAAAGGCGGATACTTCACCAAAAAGTACTCTGACGTCGTCGGTGGATCTGACAATGCACCAGTGTTCAGGTATGCTGAGATCTTGTTGAACATGGCCGAAGCCATCCAGAGAGGTAACCTTGCAACTCCGGATCCACGCGCATTTGCGATGTACAACGCAGTGCGTTCAAGGTCCAATACTCCTGGTACTGATCCGAGCTATGATGCGATCACTGACTTTGCAACTGGAACTGCACTCATGACGGCGATCCTTAACGAGCGCCGCATCGAGTTTATTTGCGAAGGACTCCGCTGGGGAGATATTCATCGCCTTGCACAGGATGCTACCTTCAATACATGGGGAGGTGGAATACCGGCAAAGGTGAGCCAGAGCGTAAACAACCTCAGGCCACTGTATACTGGTCTCCCGGCAACGAATACGACCATAATGTCATCGACTGCAACCAGGCAGGATGGTCTTCCTTACAATAACTACAAGTTCATCTGGCCTATTCCGACTTCGGAGGTTTCTTTGAACCCGACGTTGGCTGCCCAGCAGAACCCCGGTTGGTAATTGTGAATATTTAAACGATGTAGCAAAGTGCCCCCGACGATTCGGGGGCACTTTCTATTTGATATGATTCATTTTTTGAACGGCATGGCGGTTCTGACAGGGAACCCTGATCTTTAGCCCTTATTTTCGATGACCCTGACACGACACAAGTGAAGCCGAGCACTGTTTTCTTTTTGGGCCTCCTGACCTCGGTGGCATGGCTGGGCGTTACGTCAGCGAACGCGCAAGACAGTCTTGACCTGAACAGTGCCATCCGAAGCATTGAACGACAGGCAAACGTCAAATTCTTTTACAAGAATGAATGGACCACCGGATTGAAAGTGGCCGATCGTGGCCGGGCGGTTTCCCTTTGGACATTTCTCACGAAAGACATAGCAGGTACAGACCTGAAGTTCCTTGTCTTATATGACAGCAACTACGTGATGCTTTACAAGGGACCTGATCCCACGCTTAAGATCTTCACCATGCGCCAGGATCAGCCCACAGGCGCAACTCCCGGTCAGGTTTCACCCGCTGACAGGTACGTTGTGCGAGGGGTTGTACGCGATGGAGCATCTGACGAACGTATACCCGGCGCTACTGTTTATGATGAAGAGGAAAAAGCCGGGACCACAACAAATGTGTCCGGTGAATACGTTCTCCGTCTGACCCATGGTGTTCACAACATCCGCATCAGCGCGATTGGCAGGTTACAAACGGCTGTACGTGTCAACCTCGAGAGTGACATTGTTCAGGACTTTGAACTGTTCGAGCAAGCGACACAGCTTGAAAACGTGACCATCAGTTCGGAAGGTATGAACCGCAATGTCGCGTCAACAGGCATGAGCCAGGTGAAGATCGACGTGAAGACGCTGAAGTCGATGCCGCCCTTCGTCGGCGAAGTGGACGTGATCAGAAGCCTGCTGTTGATGCCTGGTGTGAGTACGGTAGGTGAGGGCGCAAGCGGATTTAACGTTCGCGGTGGAAATGTAGACCAGAACCTGATCCTGCTGGACGATGTGCCTCTGTTCAACTCTTCCCACCTTTTTGGATTCTTCTCGACGTTCAATCCCGACATGGTTAAGGACGTCACGCTTTATAAAGGAGGAATGCCGGCAGGTTTTGGCGGAAGGATCTCCTCCGTTCTGGATGTGAAGCTCAAGGATGGAAATCAAACAAAATTTTCCAGCTCGGGCGGCATCGGTGTCATCTCCAGTCGACTGCTGGTCGAAACACCGATAGGACCAAAGACGACCCTTATCGCTGCTGGCCGCTACGCCTATCCGGACTGGGTATTGAAAAGACTCCCCGACCTGAATGTGTCACAGAGCTCTTCATTTTTCTATGATGTCAATCTACGGGTGCGACACCAGTTCAACGATCGCAATAGCCTGTCTTTTTCAGCGTATCGAAGCGATGACGAGTTCAAGTTCGCGGCAGATACAACCTACGGATGGAACACCACTAATTTTTCGGTAGTGTGGCGTACAGCCCTCAGCGAAAAGCTGGTCGCGAACGTCAACGCTATCTATTCCAAATTCCAGAACCAGGTCGATGGCGTCAAGCCGACTTATGAATTCAATGCCCAATTTGGTATCGACACGCGTCAGCTGAAGACCGATCTCACTTACTTCAGTCATGCAAAGAACAAAATTGACTTCGGAGCTAGCGTCACCAACTATACATTTAACCCGGGCAACCTCGTTCCCGGAGAGGGATCGTCGATCAATCCTATCCAGATCCAAACAGACTATGGCCAGGAACAAGGCTTGTACGCAAGCGACGAGGTCAAGATCGGGAACAGAATTGTCGCGAATGCGGGTTTGAGATATTCCAGGTACCTGAATCATGGAAGCGGTGAGGTCTACGTATACGACCCGACAATTCCCAAGCAGGTCTCAACAATTGAGGACACATTATATTTTGAAAACGGGCAGACGATCAAGACTTATTCAGGATGGGAACCCCGTTTCTCAATGAAGATCTCCGTCGACGACAACAGCTCGGTGAAGCTGAGCTATAACCGGAACCTTCAATACCTTCAACTGATTTCCAACACAAGTGCTATCAGTCCGCTTGACCTCTGGAAGACGAGCAATTATTATATCAAACCACAGATAGGGAACCAGATAGCGGCAGGATACTTCAGGAATTTCTACCAGAATCGATATGAGGCGTCCGTCGAGTTGTATTATAAGCGCACGCAGAACCAGGTTGAATATAAGAACGGTGCTGATCTGTTTCTTAATCCGTACCTGGAGTCACAGCTACTTAGCGCGGAAGGAAAGGCGTATGGCGCTGAGTTGTTTGTTCGGAAGAATCTGGGCAAGCTCTCGGGTTGGATCTCCTATGCTTATAGCCGCTCATTCGTGAGAACGACAGGCAGTACACCTGAAGAGACACTGAATGGTGGAGAATACTATCCCGCAAATTTTGACAAGCCGAACAATTTGTCGCTCGTTGGCAGCTACGCATTCAACAGGAGATTGAGCGCCGCAGCCAATTTTACATACAGCACCGGGCGCCCGATTACCTATCCACAGTCTGTTTATGTATACGACGGCTATTCATTCGCTCAGTTTACCCAACGCAATCAGGCTCGAATACCCGATTATCACAGGCTTGACCTCTCCTTTACCGTCGAAGAGAGTTTGTCCCGGACAAGAAAATGGAAGGGGAGCTGGACATTTGCAGTTTATAATGTCTACGGGCGCAAGAACGCTTATTCTGTCTTCTTCCGACCTCAGTTCACCGGTAGTCAGACGCAGAGCTACCGCCTGGCAGTTGTTGGAACGATCTTCCCATCGATCACTTACAATTTCAGGATACAATGAGAACCTTGAGTGTCATAACCATGGTCGTTGTGAGTTTTAGTTGTATTGACCCGATCCGGCTTGATGTGCCCGATGGATCAGGAGCACTTGTTATTGACGGACTCATTAGCGACCAGCCAGGCCCCTACACAGTGAACCTGTCTAGGACCATTAACTTTGACAATACACGCCCCCTTCGTGTGTTTTCCCAACCTGAGAAGAAAGCCGTGGTCAGAATCGAGGATAACCTTGGATCATCAGAGACACTGGTAGAAGCGACAGCCGGGAAATATCAATCTGTAAATCTCAGGGGTCAGATAGGCCGATCGTACAGGGTTGTGGTGCAGACAGCAGACGGTGCTACGTATTCTTCATCCTGGGAGGAGATAGCTCCCGTTCCAACAGTGGATCATCTCGAAACGGAATTTGCCGTCTACGACAAACTGTTCATTAACACGAACGGCGTGCCCAGGATCGCCAAACGAGAAGGCTTTTATATGTATTCTGTTACGGACGATCCTGCCGATACTCGCAACTTCTACAGGTGGCAGGTTGACGGCATATTTGAATTCTTCAGCCTTACAGACAATG
>JADMIO011583511.1_pt1 | contig 10906 bp, 8 predicted proteins | sample 8958161 | NCBI WGS metagenome assembly JADMIO01 (sample SAMN16585339, study PRJNA669376) | soil metagenome | isolation source: Crop rotation soil | place: USA: Cullars Rotation, Alabama | collected 2011 | reverse complement strand
GGACGGAAAATCCTGCCGAAGACATCTGAAGTGGTTCGGAATCATCCCGGGTTTCGGCAGACAACGCTGCGCACCCTTCCAGATACAGATCCATGGGTTATTACCTCGCTGTTGTCCGGCGATCGCAAAAAGATGCCGGTTTTTTGACTCGTTTTTATGCTCATGGCTCAACTGCCGAAATGTGCCCACACTTATGGGCCGGCAAGTCCTCCATGCGTCATGCAGGTTTCTATTGTTGAGACTGTCTTATTTCTCAATTTCTCTCTTCATGATACTCGAATAAATTTTCGATGCAAGTCGATTTCGACATATCTCCTCCGTTTGGTGGAAACCCTCCTCACATGGTCGTTACAAAATACAGTGGTTACAAAAATAAAACAGCTCTGTTCATATATTGGGCAATGACTGCACATTTTTCCAAATACCCGTTTTTATGCCTATGCAGGCTTGCGCTTGCTAAAGGAATGCAGGGGACGGGGAGGATATGAGAAACCGATGGTATCGATTGAGGGGCAGGCTACCGCTGTTGGGCGGCAATTTGGCTTGGGGCCGGGAACAGAGCATACCCAACAGGTAGGACGGGCAGAAGCCGCGTCGAGTCCGCCGGAAGGGCGAGCGGTTTACGTGCTGCACTCCGGGCTTAACGACTGGGATGATTCGGCTGCGAGGACCATTCGGGATGGCTTGATTGTCCGGCATATCCCGGCGGAAGATATTATTATCGTTCCCAACACGTATCCGCAGATCCTGCCGTCGTCGCTTCAGACCAGCGATTTTACTTCCAGACGCTTTTATACGCAATTCCAGGAGCCTCGCGTGTGTGACAGTATGCGCAGCGGGCGCTTCTGGGATGAATGCCGCCAGATCCTGCCCCGTTTGAAACGTTCGCTGGATGAATACGAAAGCCTTTCCGACGAAAACTCGACATTTTCCAGACAGGAATATGGCCGGTTTTGCGAGGTGTTGCAACAGCATGGCGTCACCGGCCAAGACCGACTGGTTTGGATTGGCCACAGCGCAGGCGGGCAGATGGGGCTGACCATGGCGGAAAAAGCGCAGAGTGATAGCCACCGATATCGGTTTGAGAAAATAGTGACCCTCGGCAGCGCCGTTTTTGAGAATGACGTGGATCCGGAAACCCGAGTTGTCAGCTATATTTCTCCCGATGATGCGATTATTGGCCACTTCACCCGTTTCGGAGGACTCTTTGGCTACGAGGCATCGGAGACGCCGCCGGATCTGGATGAGAATGACGACGTACATGTGTTGCCGGGGGTAGAACACACGGCTTGGCCAGGACATGTGGACGTTTTGGATGCCATCGTATCGGATCGGCAACCGCGTGGGGCCATAATGTATCAACCTCATCCAAATAACGGGAGCGTGGCAGACGAAGGTCTTTTTTTCGCTCTCCAACGGGTCACCGGTTTTGTGGGCTCACTGGTCAGTAACCTCAGGCAGGGCTTTGCAAACCTGATGACGGCTTGGGCCTGACGGGATTATTTCGTGGCCGGCTTGCGCATCATTTTATGCACATCGCCAATGTGCATCTCTTCCTCGGCAATCATGCGGCGGGCAAACTCTTCAAAAAGAACCGATTTGTCCTTGACCAGATCATGTAGTTCGCGATACAGACCCAACTGGCGCTCTTCGTGTTCAAGGGATTCTTCCAGAATATTGAAAATATCGTGCTGATGCGTCTCCAGCAGCTGTCCAATGCCCAGCGAGGGGTGTTCACCCAGATGTGTAATCAGCTCGCCCGCTTCCTGAGAATGGGTCAGCGATTCCGACGCCTGTCCACGCAACCAGTCGGTAATGGGGATACGGTTGGGACCGAACACCATGAAGGAATAATGGGTATAACGAACAACGCCGGCCAGCTCCATCTCCATGATGCGGTTGAGGGTGTCGACGACTTTGGTTTTGTCAAATAGGTATTCTGGCATGATGGGAATAACCTCTCTCTCTCTCGAATGACGGACAACAATGCTCATTTCTGTTGTGACAGGTGATGGGTGCCACTACAGTACTACAGATTGTGACGCATGAACAGAGCCTGTCTTCATTGAGATTGTCCAGACGGGTATAGATTGAATTCGGCTGTTTGATTTATTGTTCCTGCGTACCCACCTGACTTACAATACGGATGGATAGAGACTACAAGGATAGTTTTAAAGATGAAAAGTACCGGCTCGGCGTTGAATGAGAATTTTTTCCATTTGGAAGAGGCGAAACTTCCCAGCGATAGAACATTTGGGCTGATGTTTTCCGCTATCTTTGTTTTTATCGGGCTCTGGCCGCTGGTATCCCATGAGCCGGCCCGTCTTTGGGCAATTGCAGTGGCTGCGATTCTTTTCCTGGTTGCCATGCTATACCCGCCGGCATTGCTGCCCTTCAACATTGCCTGGTACAAGCTGGGACGTTTGCTGCACTGGGTCACCAACCCTATTTTCATGGCGCTGATTTTTTACGGACTGATTACCCCAGCGGCCTTTATTCTGCGGATCATCGGAAAAGATCTGTTGAGCCTGCGCACCAATCCGGCAGCGCCAAGCTACTGGGTGCCGCGCGGGGCGGAGGATAACCGTGACGAGCGGATGACCCAGCAGTTTTAAAGAGAACGGCCTGAGCCATCCTGAAGCAATGCATTATAGGCAGAGAGACAAACACCATGTGGATACTCGGAATTTCAGCCTTTTATCACGACAGCGCCGCCGCATTAATTCATGACGGCCATATTGTGGCGGCGGTCCAGGAGGAACGTTTTACCCGAAGAAAGCATGATGCGCGCTATCCCGAAAATGCCATTGCTTATTGCCTTTCCGAGGCTAGGATCCGGCTGGCTGATGTTGACTACGTGGTCTTCTATGACAAACCGTTCCTGAAATTCGAGCGTCTGCTGGAAACCTATCTGTCATTTGCGCCGCGCGGATTTAAATCGTTCAAAATGGCTGTACCGCTTTGGATTAAAGAAAAACTGTTTCAAAAAAGCCTGTTGCGGGATAAGCTCAAAGCCATGGCCCCGGAGTTTGACTGGAGCAATCGGTTGCTCTTTGCCGAACATCACCAATCCCATGCCGCAAGCGCCTTCTTCCCTTCGCCGTTTGAAGAGGCCATCGTACTGACGATGGATGGTGTGGGGGAATGGACCACCACCAGTGTGGGCATTGGACGCGGCAATACCCTGCAACTGGAGCGGGAGATTCATTTCCCGCATTCGCTGGGGCTGCTCTATTCAGCGTTTACCTATTACACCGGTTTCAAGGTCAATTCCGGCGAATATAAAGTAATGGGTCTTGCTCCTTATGGCGAACCCCGGTTCAAGGATCTGATCCTGGAAAAGCTCATGGATCTCAAGCCGGATGGAACCTTTCGGCTTGACATGCGCTATTTCGATTATTGCGCCGGGCTTCGGATGGTGAATGACCAGTTTGTACAGCTGTTCGGGGTCCCCGTCCGGCATCCGGACGAGCCGCTGACCCAGGTTCATATGGATCTGGCGGCTTCCATTCAGGCGGTAACGGAGGAAGTCGTGCTGCGGCTGACCCGTTCCCTGGCGGAGGAGACCGGTATCCGGAATCTCTGTCTGGCCGGTGGTGTGGCGCTGAATTGCGTAGCAAACGGAAAAGTTCTGCGCGACGGCCGCTTCGAGAAAATCTGGATCCAGCCAGCGGCCGGAGATGCCGGTGGCGCTCTGGGAGCCGCACTGGCGGCCTATTATCAGCATTTGAAAAAACCGCGTACTGTTACCTCCCCATTGGATGCCATGACCGGCAGCTATCTGGGGCCGGCATTTGAGCAACAGGATATTGAATCGCGGCTGTCAGCCATGGGAGCCCGTTTTACACGCCATTCGGATGACGGGATCATTGAAAGCACCGTTCAAGCATTGTCGGATGGCAAGGCTATCGGCTGGTTTCAGGGACGGATGGAATTTGGTCCCCGGGCGTTGGGGAACCGTTCGATTATTGGCGATGCCCGCTCCCCGGCCATGCAGAAAACATTGAACCTGAAAGTCAAATACCGGGAGTCGTTCCGTCCGTTTGCCCCATCCGTATTGCGGGAGGATGTGAACCACTGGTTTGAACTGGAGACCGACAGTCCGTATATGCTCTTGGTCGCCGATGTCACGCGTGACAAACGCCGTGAAATGACGGAGCAGGAGCAGGCCCTGTTTGGAATCGACAAATTGAACATTCCGAGATCATCTATTCCCGCGGTGACGCACGTGGATTATTCGGCCCGTGTGCAAACGGTCCATGCCGAGACCAATCCCCGGTATCATGCGCTGATTAGCCGTTTTAAAGAGGAGACCGGTTGTCCGGTCATCGTAAATACCAGCTTTAATGTGCGCGGAGAGCCCATTGTCTGTACGCCGGAGGATGCGTTCCGCTGCTTTATGGGGACCGAACTCGACATGCTTGTCGTCGGCAATGCCGTGCTGTATAAAGAGCAACAGGACGAAGCGTTGCGGTTGGATTACAAATCCGCCTTCGAACTGGATTAGCGGCATCCGGGAGGAGCCCCCTCCGTATGAAGATCACTATTATTACCCCGGCGTTTCAGCAGGCCAATCTGCTGGTGGGTTTATATCATTGCGTCTCCCGTCAGACGTGGGCCGACTTTGAGTGGCGTGTGTTGGATACCAGCCGGGAGGCGTCCGAACAGATGCAGGCACTGGCCGACTCAACTGCCTGGTTAACGTATCAGCATCTCCCGGAAGCGATGTCAGTGGGGGAAAAGCGCAATGCCTTGATTCGAGAGGCGCAGGGAGAGGTAATTGCCCATTTCAGTCCGGATGTTTATTATGCTCCGAATTATCTGACGGCTATGGCGGCGGGTTTGGAGGGATATGAAATTGTGGCGCTTTCGGCCTGGTTTCTATACAGTCCTGGAAGTGACTTTTTCGGTTATTGGGATACATCGGATCCGAAGGAATATCATTACAGCGTGCCGCCGGATGGACCGACGGGTCTGGTGGCCTGGAGTTCGATCCCCGAAGCGGTCCGTGAGACGAGTTACCAAAATAGCGGTTTCAGCTTGCTGTATCAGCGAGATGTTGCATTGCGAGATTCCTTTCCGGATGAGTATCTGGGTGACGAGGCGGCATTTTTGAAACAGGCATTTGCAGCAGACCGGCGGGTTAATCTGATGCCCGATACGGACGGGTTTGCGTTGAATATACTCTCTGGAGGCATGGTGCCGGTAATTTTGCCACAGTATCAACTTCCTCGCTGGTTACTGCCCCGCTTGTTCGGTGCCGGGATTGTATCGCATATCAGCTTGCATCAATAAACAAGCGATAACAACAGTGAAAAAGCGGATGTAAAAACGTGATCCATTGATATGTGCTGGATGTCCGGAAGATGGACGTTGTAACAATTGTCTTCACGTTCATCATTTTCGGTAAAATGGCCGTGAGCTGTTTTTTTTATTCTGGCTGGCAGGATACAGGAACTTGTAATGGCTTCGGGAATGATTTCATACGTACCGTCCTATGGCATGGCAAGCCATCCCGCGATGGCCTACTGGTGTCCTGCAGGCTATGCTCAAAACTGGGTTCGCAGGATTCCTCAGCACAGTAGCGAATCTGTTATGGTTAATAAACGATCTGAACCGCCACCGCAGGAGAACTTCACTCTGCGGATGACGCGGCATGTCGTGGATAAAATGGCGCGTCAATATGTTAATCTGCTGGCTATTGGGGAGTTTCCCGACACGCAGATGTTGTTTCCCATGTTTGAGTATCTGTATACCCGGGACGCCTATCCTCACTTTCGAAGTGCGGTTCAGACAGAATGCCGTCGTCTCGGAAGACAGCCGGAAGAGCCCTTGGATATGCTCCGCCGTGTCTGGAACAAACGGCATATCAATCGCATATTCCGGGCCAATGAATTGAAGGCGCTGGAAGATACCCTTCATTTAGGACGGGATACTTTCCGGGGTACACCGGGGGAATACCGTCGATATGGGATATGGCATGCGGTATCCCAGTTTGTGGGAACCCTGTGCAAGCATCCAATCGTCAGCGCTGGGATTATCACTGCCGTTGCTGTGAGTGGTTATCTCTGGCCCTTCTGGGGCGGACTTAGTGGTGCGGTGATCTTGGGATGTGCGACAACTTCGCTGGTTTACAGCGAACTTCGCGCATTGACAATGCCGCACATGAATGAGAAAAAGGCCCATCTATACATTAACAGCGGAGAGAATCTGACCGATTTTGTTCTGACGATGAGCGGTATTGACGGTATCGGTTTGAGTCTTTTAGCGGGAGTCAAGGCATTCCAGGAAACAGGTCGGGTCATGAAAACCGCCGGCCGGGTGTCACGCGTTCTGAATCAGGTGAAAGCAGCCTTTCTAAGCAATCCAACCAGTGTTGTGGTCAACGGGGTCACACAAACCTCTAAACGCGGTGCTTTCCAAACATTTCGGTTTATTATCGGTCTGTTTGATAACGTTCTGATGCCGTTTAACTCCACGACCGAGTATTTGAAACACCGGGCTTCCAATCGCCCCCGGGATACGTTTGCCGGCAGCCGGGTCTGGATGTAGTTTGTCAGTCTATTTCCATGGCCGGTAACGCAGCAGCCCGTACAAGGCATAAGCAACCGTGCCGGCGGCGGCTCCCCAGGCCATATGTGATATCAGGGTCAGGCCATTCATTCGGAGGGATTCATGACGGGTTTGCCCGGACAGCCGCAGAGCGGGCGCGATGCCTAATGTACTCAGAAGCCAGATAACAAGGCCGTAGACTATCCCCTTGCCAACAGGTGGAAACGGAAGGCTGCGCGTTGCCGGGATTAATATGGCACCGACACTGGCGCCGTATCCGAATTGCAAAAATGTCTGCGGTGATCTGGATAAGCGGGACAGCACTGAAACCGGACGATTTTTTTCCGCCAGTACGGAGGAAGGGGGAGGGTTATCTGCCTCCGGAGCAAATGGATCAAACGGCTCCGGCTCCTGTGGCAATTCCGATATCGGCTTCAGAAGCCGTTGACCTACGGCGAGCACTAGAAGCATTGGGATAGTGGCAATCAATCCGGCGGCAATTCCGCAGGTCATTGTCGCTGGGGTGGAGACCAGTCTGGGTTTTGGCAATAGGGCCTTCAACAGCCACTGAATCAAAATCGGTCCAAGCATCAACAACGCTCTTTTTGCCAGGGTTAAAACTTCATTCAGTGTATCAGTTTCAAAACGCATCGCCCACACTCAGGCGGAATCCTGCAAAATGTTATTTGGAAGAAACCGCCAGTTGTGTATGGTGATTTTTGAAGCTGCGGGTGTAAGATGTAAAATGTTGCGTCTGCTCCGGTGGTGATGACTGATGCCTCTGGATAATGATCCGCTTTGGTATAAGGATGCCATTATTTATGAGCTGCATGTCCGTGCCTTTTCAGACAGCAATGATGACGGAATCGGAGATTTCAAAGGCCTGGTCTCGAAACTGGATTATCTCAGGGATTTGGGGATTACCTGTATCTGGCTTCTCCCCTTTTACCCCTCGCCACTGAGGGATGACGGCTATGACATTGCCGACTACCATGGCGTACACCCCAACTACGGAAGCCTAAAAGACTTCAAACTCTTTGTCCGTGAGGCGCATGACCGGGGAATTCGGGTGATTACCGAACTGGTCATCAATCACACATCCGATCAGCATCCGTGGTTTCAGGCGGCCCGTAAGGCCAAGCCCGGATCCGCCCAGCACAAATTCTATGTCTGGAGCCAGACAAACTCCAAGTTCCCGGAAACCCGCATTATTTTCACCGACACCGAGCGCTCCAACTGGACCTGGGATGAAGAGGCCGGATCGTACTATTGGCACCGCTTCTTTCATCACCAGCCGGATTTGAATCACAACAATCCGCAAGTGGTAAAGGCGGTCATCAAAGTTCTGAAGTTCTGGTTTGAAACCGGTGTTGACGGCTTACGACTGGATGCCGTTCCTTACCTATGCGTACGCGAGGGGACCAACAATGAAAACCTGCCGGAGACGCATGGGGTTATTAAAGAGATTCGCAAAGCCATTGACAACAATTTCGAAAACAGGATGCTGTTGGCCGAAGCCAACCAATGGCCGGAGGATGTCCGTGCCTACTTCGGCGATAATGATGAGTGCCATATGGCATTCCACTTTCCACTGATGCCGCGTATCTTTATGGCTATTCGTAAAGAGGATCGTCATCCCATCACCGAAATTATCGCCCGTACGCCGGAGATTCCATACGCCTGCCAATGGGGACTCTTTCTGCGCAACCATGACGAGCTGACGCTGGAGATGGTGACGGATGACGAGCGGGATTATATGTACAAAGAGTATGCCTATGATCCCCGGATGCGGGTGAACGTAGGAATTCGACGGCGTCTGGCTCCCTTGGTGGACAATGACATTACGACAATCCAGATGCTCAACAGCCTGCTGTTCTCGTTTCCCGGAACACCCATCCTCTATTACGGGGACGAAATCGGCATGGGTGACAACATCTACCTTGGAGATCGCGATGGGGTCCGTACGCCGATGCAGTGGTCCCCGGATCGCAATGCCGGCTTTTCCCGGGCCGACCCTGCAAGGCTGTACAAGCCGCTCGTTATGGATGCCGTCTATGGCTATCAATCCGTCAACGTGGAAGCCCAGGAACGCAGTCCGTCGTCGCTGCTGAATTTCATGAAGCGGATCATTTCGATTCGGCGGCAATACAAAGCCTTTGGCCGCGGCACCTTGGAATTCCTGCATCCGGCAAACCGCAAAATTCTGGCCTATATCCGGCGTTACAAGCAGGAGGTTATCCTGTGCCTTGTTAATCTGTCCAAGCAAATTCAGCCGGTCGAATTGGATTTGTCAGAATTCAAGGATATGACGCCCCTGGAAATTTTCGGTAAAACCGAGTTTCCGCCGATTGGTGAGCTGCCTTATTTTCTGACGCTGGGACCTAATGCATTTTACTGGTTCAAGCTGGAACCGCCGGTAGAGCCGATTCCAATCCGGAGGCTGGAACGCAAGGAAGAACTGTCTTCCCTTCGTTCCATTGATTTGGAAGCCGGATGGGACCGATTGTGGGAGGCCGGGAACCTCTATGTCATGGAACAGGACATTTTACCGACCTATCTACCGCGTCAGCACTGGTATATCCATACCGGACAGCAGGTGGATGCTGTTAAAGTTCTCGATTATGTCAAGCTAGGGGCCAATTTTTATTTCATTATCGTAAAAGCCTCATACAGCCAAGGCAGCGTGTCACATACCTATGTCATCCCGCTGAAGATCTCGGTTGGCATTATTGCCGAGGCTTTGCTCAATGAGATTCCCGAGGCAATTCTGGCAACCGTAAAGACCAGCAAAGGTCAAGGGGTGTTGTTTGATGCCCTGTTCGATGAATCCGCCTGCACGACATTGCTGACTCATATCGAAAACGAGCGCTTTTTCCTGTCCAATATGAAAGGGCGGATGTCTTGCCAGTGCGAGTTGACGCCAGAGGAGCTGCGCCGTTACGAGAACGAAGCACTGAACGTTTATCAGATTACGCCGAAGGAAAAAAGCACGTGGGTGTTCTATGACAATTGGATGGTGCTGAAGATGTATCGCAGCGTCCTGGAAGGGATTAATCCGGATCTCGAAGTCAGGCAGTTTCTGGTCAAAGCAGGTTTTACCCGCGTGCCTCGATTTACGGGACTTGTGGACTACACACCTCAAGGCGGAAAACAGTCACAACTGATTGCGGCGATGCATGAGTTTATTGATAGTGACGGTGACGCCTGGACCTTTACCCAGGTCATCTTTAAAAACTTCCTGCAAGGGGATGCTCTTTCCGATTCCGAGCGGGACGCCATCCCGATGATTCCCCATACTCAATGGGCTAATCATTTGGATTCACCTGTTCCGGATCCGGTGATACATAGTCTGGGTGATTATTATCGCTTCTTTACGTTGTTGGGCGAACGGACAGCGGAAATGCATGCAGCCTTGGTCGGAGAGAAGAAGGACAAAAATTTTACTCCCGAAAAAATTACCACGTCCTATCTTGAAGATCTGTCAGAGCGTTTTGCCAGTCAGGTGCAGCAGCTGTTTGAATCCATCAATGCCAGTCTGATTGCCGTACCCGAAGCGAATCGCGAAGCGGTCAACCATCTGCTGCTTTTAGGCGCTGCCTTTTCGGATTACATGCTGTCGCTGCGCGATGTTCATCCCAACACGCTGCGAACCCGAATCCATGGCAACCTCTGTCTTGAGAACATCCTATATAAGGCCAAGGATTTCATCTTTCTGGATTTTGACGGGGACGTGCACCTGCCGGTAGAAGAAAGACGTCGCAAGCATACGCCGTTAATGGATATTGTTTACCTGCTGAGTTCCATATACCGTGCGTCGGACCTGGCAGTCTGTCAGATTGCGATCGCTGCCGGTGGCAGCGGTATCTCCGAACCGTATCGGCGGTGGACACTGGCATGGCAGCAATGGATTACCATTATCTTCCTGAAGAGCTATTACGCTCATGTTGCGGGGCTGAATATTGCACCGGAAGACCGGCAGGCCCGGGCAAAAATGATGACCATCATGCTTTTTAACCGTGAACTCAGCGAACTCGAACGCCTCCTGACCATGCCTGAAAAGCCCATTGCTCTGATATTGGAGCGTTTACAGCTTCTTTCCCAGGTATTTGGGATTCGATCTTGATGCCGGGCATTCAGCTTCAGTCAGATAATATCTAGGCCGTTTTTCGGTTTAATTATCTAACAGAGAGCATCCCGGCGGGATGCGAAGGGGTCCAGGGGCCGTAAGGCCCTTGGCGGGAGTTTGAGGGCAGTGCCCTCATTACAGATATCTCCTTAATTGATTCTATTTCGGAGGAGCCGCCGCTCGTTTTTTGACGCCCTTTAGGTGGCAAAAAACGGTATGGCGGGCGAC
>JADMIO010306796.1_pt1 | contig 10906 bp, 11 predicted proteins | sample 8958161 | NCBI WGS metagenome assembly JADMIO01 (sample SAMN16585339, study PRJNA669376) | soil metagenome | isolation source: Crop rotation soil | place: USA: Cullars Rotation, Alabama | collected 2011 | reverse complement strand
CGTCATCGCCGAGACCATCCCGGAGCGATGCGAGGAAGTCGCCGAGAGGGTGCGCGAGCGGGGCCGGCAGGTGCTGGCACCCCCGACCGACGTGAGCGACACCGCGCAGGTCGCGGCGCTGATCGCACAGGCCGAGGAACGGTTCGGGCGGATCGACATATTGGTCAACAACGCCGGCGGCACCGGTCGCCGCCCTTTCGTGGAGACCTCGGAACGATCCTGGCGACGGGTTATCGATCTCAACCTGGTAAGCATGCTGGCCGCGACCTCGACAGCGGTGCCCGTCATGATCCGCGGCGGCCGCGGCGGCGCGATCATCAACGTCAGCAGCATCGAGGCCTCGCGCGCGGCACCGCGCTATGCGGTCTATTCGGCGTGCAAGGCCGGGATGAACAATTTCACGCGCACGCTGGCGGTGGAGCTGTCCGAACATGGCATCAGGGTGAATGCGATTGCTCCCGACTTCACCGATACGCCTGGGCTGCGGGGTAACGTCACCGGGCCGGTCGACCCCATCGGCTTCCCCGAGCCTGGACAAGCACATAAGGATGCGATTGCGCGACGCATTCCGCTGGGCCGCGGCGGCATCGACAGCGAATGCGCCAATGCGGCGCTGTTCCTCGCCTCGCCAATGAGCAGCTATATCACCGGCGCGATCCTGCCGGTGGACGGCGGCGCCTGGGCATCGGGCGGCTGGCTGCGCGACGACGAAGGGCAATGGATCCTTCCGCCCGGCGTGCCGCGCCAGGCATGATGTCTGGAAATCCTGCGCCAGGCACGCCAAATCCCGCACCACCGACATGAAGAACGCCCGTGCCATCTTCGCTTTCCTGATCGACGCTGCCGCGCGGGGCGAGCGCTGTGCGCTGGTCACGATCACCGACGTCACCGGCCGCTCCTCGCGCGCACGGGGTACGCATATGGCCGTGAGCGAGAGCGGCGCGTTCGAGGGATCATTGTCGGGAGGATGCGTCGAGGCTTCGGTGGTCGGCGAGGCGAAGCGCGTGATCGCGGGCGGAAGCGCCGAGACGATCCGCCTGGGCGAAGGCTCCCCCTATTTCGACATCCGCCTTCCTTGCGGCGGCGGCATGGATCTGCTGATCACGCCTCGCCCCGATGCGGATGCCGTTGCGGCCGCCCATCGTCTCCTCTCGGATCGCAAGCCCGTGGAGCTTGCGCTCACCGGCGACGGAGACGTGTCTCTGATCCAGGAAACGGACCTGCGGTCAGGCTGGCACCACGGCGCGTTCGTCGTGCGCCACGAACCCGACATGCGGATCATCGTTATCGGCCATGGCGCCGAGACGGTGGCAATGGCCGATCTGGCAAGAGCCTATGGCGCCCAAGTGGAGGTGTTCAGCCCCGACGCGGATATCGTCACTGCCGCCCAGGCTGCCGGCACGGCGACGCTGCTCAAGACCCCCGCGCGCGCGCCGGACCTGCATGTGGACGATCACAGCGCGATCGTGATGCTGTTCCACGACCATGATTGGGAGACCGAGCTGCTTGCCCAGGCTCTCGAACAGCCGGCCTTCTACGTCGGCGCGATGGGCAGCCGGATGACCCACGCGCTTCGGCTGGATCGGCTGCGCGACATCGGCGTCAGCGAAGCGGCGCTCGAACGGCTCGTGGGGCCAATCGGACTCATTCCCGCCACGCGCGATCCCGAAACGCTGGCGCTCTCGGCGCTGGCCCAGATCGCAGGGCAATACCGTAAGCTGACCGGGGAAGCCGAAGCCTAGGACGGAAGGTCCGCAGGCCGGTCGATGTCCGTCAGCTCGTGCAGCCCGGCAGGGATGCGCGCAGCGCCGGCGAGAAGATCGCGCGCGCCCTGGTCCCCTTCGAGCTTTTGCAATGAACCGAACAGGCCCCGAGCGAAAACCGCCGGGGGCATCGCCGTCTCTCCTGCGGCCGAGGCAACGGCGGGCGCGGCTTGCGGGTCGAAGCGATCGAGTAGCGCCTGCAAATGATCTACGCTGACGAACGGCATGTCAGCCAAGCACAGCAGCGCGGCCTCCCCCCCGCCTTGTGATGCTTCGGCAATGCCGAGCGCGAGCGAGCTCGAAAGGCCCCGTCCCGGATCCGGGTTGATCACGATCTCGAACCTGAAGGCGCCGAGCAACTCCACGATTTCCGCCGAGTCCGGCCCGCAGACCGCAATCCGCCTCCCGGTCGACAGATCGGCGATGCGGCGGGCGGCATGGAGCACGAGCGGTACGCCATCGAGCGGCGCAAGCAGCTTGTCCTCGGTCCCAAAACGCTTCGAGCGTCCCGCTGCGAGCAGGATGGCCGCGACGTTGGACGCCGCGATCATCGCGCCACTCTCGTCAGGCGATCGACTTCAAATCGATGGGCAGCGAGCGCACGCGCTTGCCGGTCGCGTCGAACACGGCATTGGAGAGCGCCGGCGGCAGCGGCGGCAGCGCCGGTTCGCCGAGACCCGTCGGATTGTTGTCGCTGAGCACGAACTCGACGTGGATCTGCGGGGCCATGGTGTGCCGCGCGACCGGGAAGTCGTGATAATTGCTCTGCTCCGCCTTGCCGTCGACGAAGGTCATCGCCTGGCCGAGCGCCTGGCCGATGCCGTCGATCACCGATCCACGCACCTGGTTGAGCGCGCCCGACGGATTGATGATCTGCCGCCCGACATCGCCGGCGGCCCAGACTTGCGGGATCGTGATCTCGCCCTTGACCATGCGCACTTCCACCACTTCGGCGAAATAGCCCATGTGGCTGTAGTAGAAGGCCAGGCCCTTGCCGGTGCCCTTCGGACGCCGAGCATTCCAGTTCGACATGGCGACGACCTTTTCGATCACCGCACGGGCACGGCCAGTGTGGAAGCCGGCACGACCCTGACGGCCCGAAGGCAACTCGCGCGGTTCCCCCAGCATTTCGAGCAACAGGGTCGGCAGGTCGCGCTTGCCGGCGCGCGCCACCTCGTCGAGGAAGCTCTGAGTGGCGAAAGCCGATGCGTTGGAGAAGGGCGCGCGGAGCGGCCCCGTTGGAATGACCGTCTCCATATTGGTCTGGCCAAGCAGCAGATTCTCGACGAGGCCGGCAGGAAATTCGGCCGAGCCCATCTCGCCACCCCGAACGGCATTTCCGCCGGTGCTGTAGCCGACCAGGTGATTGGAGAATCCGATCATCTTGCCCTTGTCGTCCAGCAAAGCTTCGAAAGCATGGAAGCCGCCCGGACGGTAGAAACCGTGCGCAGTATCCTCCTCGCGCGACATGATCATCTGCACCGGCGTTCCCGGCACCTGCTTGGCGATCGCCGCGGCCTGAACCATGAAATCATTGGTCAACCGGCGGCCGAAACCGCCGCCGACGCGCGTCAGGTTGACGGTGATGTTCTTCGCATCGATGCCCAGCACGCTCGCGATCGTCTGGATGCCGGGCTGCGGCAACTGCGTCGGCGCCCACAGGGTCATCTTGCCGTCCTGAAACAGCGCCGTGCAATTCTGCGGTTCCATCGGCACGTGATGCAGGAACGGATAGGCATAATGGCCGGCAACCCGTTTCGCGGCCTTGGCGCGAACCGCCTCGAGATCGCCGTCCTTGCGGGTCTCCTTGGCCGGCTTCTGATCGAGCAGCTTGGCTGCCCGTGCCGCATAGTCCGTGCTCGTATTGCCCTTGCCGGGGGTTTCGTCCCAATCCGCCTTCAATGCCTTGCGGGCATTGTTCGCGAGCCACCAATGGGTAGCGATAATGGCGACGCCATCGCTGAGCTCCGCGGGTTTGCCATTGCCCTTGATCGGAAAGGCATGACGAACGCCCGGCTGCTTCAGCACTTCGCCGACGTCCGCGGATCTCAACCGGGCACCGAGCACCGGACTACGATCGAACACCGCGAACAGCATTCCGGGAACGCGCGTATCGATGCCGTAGATCGGCTCGCCGCGCACGTGCCGGTCCTGGACGTGCCGATGATGGTGAATTGCGACGGATCCTTGAGCTTCACCTGATCGGCCGGAAGTGGGGTCAGCGTCGCCGCCCTGGCGGCGAAGGTCCCGTATCCGCCCGAACGGCCGGAAGCCTTATGGGTGATGACCCCGTTAGAGGTAGTCAGCTCGCCCGCCGGCACGTTCCATTCGGCGGCGGCGGCGCGCACCAGCAGGTCGCGCGCGGTGGCACCGAATTGCCGCATCGGCATCCAGTTCATCGGCGTCGACGTGCTGCCGCCGGCCATCTGGTTTCCGTACAGCGCCTGATTGGCCATGCCCTGCTTGATCACGACCTTCGACCAATCGGCGTCCAGCTCGTCGGCAACCACCATCGGCAGCGACGTGCTGATGCCCTGGCCGATTTCTGGAATCTTGGAGGTGATGGTGATGGTGCCGTCAGTGGCGACGGAAACGAACGCGTTGAGCATCGCGCCGGCACCGGCCTCGCCGGCCGCGAGCAATTCGGCCGGGAACATTGCGTTCACCACCAGACCGCCACCGGCAAGCGCGCTGACGCGCAAGAAGGAACGGCGGTTCATGGCGGGGACGGCAGGCCGCTCGGGCGAAAGAGTGTCAGGCTGCTGCATTGCCGCTCTCCTGCAGGCGCTGCGCCACCGTGGCGATCGCATCGCCGATCCGGTTGTAGCAGGCGCATCGGCAAATGTTGCCAGCCATCGCCTGGGCCGCCTCCGCGCGTTTCACCTTGGGCTTTTCAGTGAGCAGCGCCGCGGCGTTCATGATCTGGCCCGCCTGGCAATAGCCGCATTGCATCACGTCATGATCGAGCCAGGCCTTCTGCAGGGCGGCTCCGACCCTGGTTTCGCCGATCGCCTCAATGGTCACGACCTTGGCCTTGCCGACCGACTGCAGCGGCAAGGAGCAGGAGCGAACCGCGGCCCCATCGACATGGACCGTACAGGCCCCGCACAGGCCCGCGCCACAGCCGAACTTGGTGCCGAGCAGCTGGAACTCGTCGCGCAGGACCCAGAGCAGCGGCATTTCCCCCGGCAGATCGGTGGTCCGATCCTTGCCATTGACGTTCACGGTTATGCTCATGGGACTGCCCTCTTCAATCCGAACGCTGGACGGAAAACCCCGCTCTGCAGAGCGGAATATACACTTGTATCATTAGCCCCTGAACCCCGCCGAACGCAATGGCCTTGCCCATACGCAGTCGTGCCGCGGACAATCTTCGTGGCCCGGGGTAGCAGCGATCTGCTAAGCCTGGATGACAGACATTGAAGGGACCGTGAAATGGCGCACTCCCTCCTGAGCAGACGGTCGGTGCTGATAACGGCGGGCGGAGGACTGATCGCCGCCTACGCGACCGGCGGCAAGGCGAGCGCAGCGGCAGGACGCTGCGTCCTGATGCCGCAATCGACCGAGGGCCCCTTCTATGTCGATCCTCACCTTCAGCGCTCGGACATCACCGAAGGGCGGCCCGGGCGGCCATTGCTGTTGCGGCTGAACATCCTCGATGCTCAGGGTTGCGGTCCCTCCGCTGGAGCGCGTGTCGATGTCTGGCATTGCGACGCGCGCGGCGGCTATTCGTCGTTCGACGGTCGGGGCGGCAAGGACAGTCGTACCTATCTGCGCGGGTCCCAGCTGAGCGACGGCAACGGAAGCGTGCTGTTCAGGACGATCTGGCCAGGATGGTACCAGGGCCGCGCGCCGCACGTGCATTTCAAGGTGCTGCTGCGGAACAGCGAGGTGCTGACCGCCCAGATCTATTTCCCGGACGAGATCAATGCTCGCGTCTACGCCGACCCGGCTTACCGCCGCGGCTGGTCGGAAGCGGCGAGCAACGCGCGCGACGGAATCTTTCGGGGCGCTGGCGGCGCCGGACTGGCGGCGATAAGCGAGCAACAAGGCGCAATGGTCGCCACGCTGGATGTCGGCATCGGGCGCAAGACTTGAGCTACAGGGGAGAGGAAGATCGTGAAGGCAAGATCTGCATTGCTGATGATTCTGCTGGCCGCTTCGTCGGCGACCGCGGCGCCTGCGCAGCGACCCGACCCATCATTCGATATCGCGGCTCGCGAGAGGGAGATCATTGGACAAGTACCTCGCGTGGCGCCTCTTCGCCCGGAGGAGCTGAGTCCCGACGTGCGCAAGATGGTCAACGACCTGCGCGCCGCCGCCTCGCTTCCGCCCAGCGATGTCATCCCAGAGGTGATGGCAACGTTGCTCAAGCATCCCGACCTCTATGCCGCGCATATGCAGATGGGCCTGCAGTTGCTCGGCAAGGGGGTGCTGGCGCCCCGCGACCGCGAGCTTGCGGTGCTGCGCGTCGGCTGGCTGTCGCGCGCACCCTATGAGTGGGGCGAACATGTCGGGGTCGGCAAGCGCATCGGCCTGACCAGCGCCGAGATCGAGCGAGTGACGCGCGGCTCGAAGGATCCCGCCTGGACCGAGCACGACCGCGCCATATTGCGCGCCGTCGAGGAGCTGCATGCGAACGCGATGATATCGGATCGCACCTGGGCGACGCTGGCCAAGAGGCTGAACGAGAAGCAGCTGATCGAGCTGCCGATGCTGGTCGGCCAGTATCAGCTGGTCGCTTATTACCAGAATTCGCTGCGGATGCGGCTGATGGAGGGCAATGCCGGGCTCAAGGCCCGCTAGCTGCTTTCGCCCCAGGGCACTGCCTATTATGCATTTTTTAGCCTTGTTGAGCTACCCAGCCGGCTGTGATCGATGAAAGGCTGGCTGTGCTCAATCGGCAAGCGGCAGGCGACGGTGTCTTACGCATATCGACGGAAAAGGGAGTCTCCCCTATCCTCGATGAGCTGGCCCCGCGCGCGGCCGACTCCCAGCGATTCCTGAGAGCCGCATGGTTCCGCGGCTCGGTAAACGGCTCGCCCGCCGAAACGCTGGTGTCGAGCCGCGCCTGTGGAGAGCCCTTCGCCGCTCTACCCATCGTCTCGCGACGCATGGGACCATTGTCGATCCGCGAGGTGCCGGGCTGCTACTGGCCCTACCGAAGCTTCCCGATTGCGGCCGACGCTTCGGTCGACGAGATTCGGAGCCTGCTGGACAGTCCAATCACCGCACAGACGCTCGGGCCCGCGTGGCGGATTGGACCGATCTATTCCGACGATCCGACCGCGAAAGCGCTGGTCGCAGCCTGCGAGGACGGCGGTTGGCACCTTCTGCGCCGTTCGCTGGGAACATGCTACATGATCGACGTGAAGCGGCTGCGGTCCGAAGGGCCGTGGCCGAGCGTCAAGACGCTCCGCAAGAATCGCTGGTGCGAAAAGCGGCTCGCCGAAATGGGGGAGCTCGAATTCAGCACGATTAGCGGCCCGGACTGGAGTGAGGAGGTCGTCGACACGCTGGCGGTCATCGAAAAGGAAAGCTGGGTCGGCACTTCGGGATCCAAAGACGCCAAATTCCTCAATTCCGACCACCGCCGCATCTGGTCCCAGGCCCTTCAGGACCCGAGCATCGCGACGATGCTCAACGCAAGCCTGCTCCGAATCGGCGGAGCGCCGGCCGCGTTCACGTTCAGCATCCAGAGCGGCTCGGTGCGCCACTATATCGCCAACAGCTACAGCGAACGTTTCACCCAGTTCAGCGCCGGCCGGGTCCTGCTTTATCGCGATTTCCAGCAGGCGGCCGACGATGGCATCGAGATGATCGGCTGGGGCGCCGGTGACCCGGGCTACAAGACCGAAATGGGCGCCGAGCCGGGCCCGGAAATCAATGACTATCTCATCGTTCGCGGACGCCTCCTCAGCATGGCCGCACGCGCGATCTGGGCCAGGGGGGCCTAAGGCCATGGACCATCACCAGGACTGGCGTTCGAACCTCGGCGTGATCGCGCAGACCGCCAAGACCGCGCAACGGACGCGGACGGCGCTCGTCTTCTGGCTGCTGGTGGGCGGCTTTCTGCTGTTCGAATTCCTCGAAACCGCGATCTTCGGATGGCCGCTGGTGCGTGAGGAGCCACCCCGATTCGACACTTATCACCTCGCCGAGACCGGCTTTGCCGCTGCGATCACGGCAATGCTGGTCATCATGGCATCGATCGAAAGCAGAGCCGCGCGCGGTACGCCGAGGGCCGGGATGGGCGCCTGGGGTTGGCTCGCGACGGCGGCCGCCGCCTGTACCGCCCTGGCAGCGGTCGCGCTTCTTATCGTCGATCCCCTTCGCTTCCACGCGCTGGCGCAAGAGGATACGTTCCTCGAATGGCTGTCCGCGCTTCTGCTTCTCGCGGCTTCGCTGCTGTTCGCGTGCGATGCCGTGGCGGCCCTCCTCCAAAAGCGGCGGTCGGCGCTTCCGCTGGCAATCATGCTGGCCGCCCTCGCTGCCGCCTTCTTCGTCCTGGGGATGGAGGAGATTTCCTGGATGCAGCGGCTGTTTGGCTTTGCGACGCCGGAGGAATTGTCCCGGGTGAACTGGCAGGGGGAGTTCAATCTCCACAATATCAACACCGATCTTTCCGAGACCGTCTATTATGTGGGTGCGGCCTGCTTCCTGATCGTGCTGCCCGCGCTTGTCGAAATGGCTCCGGCCGGCCTGTCGAAACATCCGCTGGCATCGCTGCTGCCAAGTCGCACGGTAGCGGCAATCAGCGCGCCGCTCTCGATCTTCAACTACGGACACTGGAACCTGCTGCCGATCCAGCTGACCTTTTTCCTGACAATAGGCGTGCTGGCAATGTTCGTGGACTCAGCGCTGCGTCGGCGTGCCGCGCTGGAAGCTTATGGCCTGATCGCGCTCGCGCTCGTGGTGGCGATCGGCCAGCTGCTCGTTCTCGGCTATGGAGCGGGCATGGCGGATATTCCGGACGCGACCGAATATAAGGAGCTGTTCATCGCGATCGGCTTTGCCAGCTATGCCTTCATCGCGTCGCGCAAACTGAAAGCGGTCAGCGGCGAAGTTGCCTGACGACCCCTCCGGCCCCAGCAGAGTTGAGGCCGCGTTTGACCAGTGCGACGAGGTCGTCGAACCCACGCAGCATCCCTGCAATGGCGAGATTTCCCGGACTCGGTTTCAGCAGCAGCAGGTCCACGCAATCGACGCCGGCCGTCGAGAACTGCCGCTTTTGCTGGCCATCGCCTTCGGTGAAATCGAGCCAGCGGAAGCGATCCTGTTCGAATAGCTGCCGCATCACTTCGACCTGCAGGACCGTACCCGGCGAAAGATGCGCATATTCAGGATCGTAGCCGAGATAGGCGTAGATCAACACCTGGTCTTCCGCGGGCGCATAGAGGTAAGCGATCGGGCGGTCGTGAACGTACAGGATCCAGCCACGCACGCTGTCCGACGCAGCCAGTTCCTGCATGGCGCGCAGGGAAGCAGCGTCGCCGGGCAGGCCGGCGTCGAGCAGCCTTTCCTGGTAGCTGAGGCTGGACACCGACCGCGCATCGGCGTGGAAGCGCGCCATATCCGCGGCTGTGCAATAGACGCGCACGTCCACCGTCCCGCCCGCCGCTTCGGCCAGCTTCCGGGTCTTGCGCTTCAGCGTAGACCGGCTCTTTGCCGAGAAGCGGTCGAGGTAGGCCTCAAAGCCGCCGCGAAGCTCGGCGTAGCTGCGGCGATAGCGCTGACGAATGAAGGGCTTCAGGTTCGGCTGGTGCAGCCGGAACGTCTCCACCCAGGTTTCCGGAACGCCGGTGAGGAAATGCCCATGCTCACCATCGGCAAGATCGGGCAGTATCGGCCGATCGCCGCCCAGCGCTTCCGAAAGCGCGATGCGCCGACGTACCAGCCGCCGCCGGAACGTCCACAGCGACCGCGCGCCGATGCCCAGGGGCAGCAAGACTTCAGAAGCCTGCAAGAAACGTCCAGTCGCCAAAGGCAATGAGCGGGCCGCCAAGCGCGGTCGCTGCGGTGGCGGGCCGTTCGTAGCAGGCGTCGGCCCATAACTGTTCCACCAGCCGCCGGCCCGAAAGCGTGGGCTGGAAGGCCATTGGGACGGACGGCCTGCCGGGCCGAACAGCGATGTCCGAGACGCGTGCGGTGGGAAGAGATTCTCGGTGCCGGTCCAGGAAGCGGCAGAGCCGGTCAAAGCGGTTTCGCACCGTGCGGTTTCGCCGGCGGCCATCGCGGCTTGCGAGCTCGAAGCTGTGGCTCACCAGAGTCACCAGCGGATGATCCTGCTCGAGCGCGTGCAGCAGCGCCATCTCCATCTCGCGGGCCGAAACGGCACAGAGCTGCAGCGGCCTGAGCCGTCCGCCGCGTCCGTGAATGAGCGAAATCGGCAGCTCAACGACACCGTCGCAGAGCAATGGATCGATCTGCGCGGCCCGCAAGGGAAGCGCGCTCGGACTGGGATGATCGCAGCCGTTGTGGCTGCTGTCGAAAGCGATTCCGAGCGCTTTGAGCGCGGCAAGCGTCGAGCGATCGGCCGCATAGCTTCCCGAACGAAAGGCAGTCGGCGGCGGTGCACCGGCGGCGATCAGCAGATCGCGGGCGGTGACGACAAGCTCCTGCTGGGACCGGGCATCGAAATCGGTGAGATCGAAGCGCAGCGCATCGTCGCGGCCCGCCGCCAGGTCGAACCAGAAGCTGTGCAGGTGAAGCTGCACTTCCTGGCCAGCTTCGAGGATCGGTTCGACCATCCGGCGGATCGGTTCGAAACCGTAAACGATAGCCGGCATCGGATCGACGAAGAAGCAGGCCTTGAGATCGTGACGGCGGAGTTGCTCCAATTGATAGGGCACGCCCACTCCCGCTGGATCGAAGCCGCGCTCAAACAGCTCGCGCCAGTCGCGGCCGCGCCTGAAATGGCGCCACGGCAGCTCGGTATCGACGGTGAACAGAACCTGCGTCACGCCTGTCTCCGGACCGTCCGCCGCGCCTTGTCATAGAGGCGATAGCCGAAGGATTTGACGTGGTTCTGATGCGGAAAGCGGCCCGGAGCAGACGGCGAAAGGCCAAGCCGGCGCAGTTCGCCATTCAGCCTGTGCGCCTGTTCCTCGCGAAAGGACCATTCGCTGCGCCACGTCAGCGAG
>JADMIO011538859.1_pt1 | contig 10907 bp, 10 predicted proteins | sample 8958161 | NCBI WGS metagenome assembly JADMIO01 (sample SAMN16585339, study PRJNA669376) | soil metagenome | isolation source: Crop rotation soil | place: USA: Cullars Rotation, Alabama | collected 2011 | reverse complement strand
ACTAAGCTGCGAATCATGCTGGTGCTTTTCTCCCGCCAGCACAAAATACGAAGAAATTCCGACGGCAAAAACCGCCGCGACACAAAGAACAATAATACTCAAACGTTTCATCTTTACCCCTTGTTCCTGAGACGGAACTCTTTTGGAAACTGCGGAAAAAGTACAAATGCTCCGCTCAACTCCACAGCAATTTGCGCAGAGCATATTTCGTTGAAAGTGATTTTTAGCTGGAAGAAAAGGGGGGCTTCCAATCTGTTCAATCGGAGAGGTCTTCTATAGTATCAAAAAAAACAAACAATCACTCAACTTTTTTCGGCCTACCACACAGTGTCGCCAAAAAGCAAAAAAAGCCACGCCCGGGAGAAAATTTTTAGAAAAAAAAACGATTCGGGTTGAATCGTTTTTCGCCAAAACCAAATGTTTGTTTATAATTTCTCATTGCACTCAGCCTTTTGGCAGTTGTTAATCTGTTTAAACCAACCAGAGAACGTCCCTGGTCTGGGGACAGATTTAATAGCGTAGGGGGTAATGAGCGTGAGCGAATGAAACCCAATGTCAATTCAATAAACCATTCCGACTCTGAAGGAGTCGAACATACAAGCTGCGTGGTTTGTTCGACTCCTTCAGAGTCGGAATTCTTTGTGCAAACCGGACGTAGGGTGGCGCTCTTTACATTCGCTGTACCCTACGCTATTAAATTTGTCCCTTTCAGGGACTTTAAAAGGTAAATTAATCGATCATCTTCCATAAAACTATGGGGTTCTCAGGGATCTCTCGGGTTTATATTAAAAGCCTTAAATTCCAGATTACTTCTCGCTATTCAAAACAAAATTCTTCCATTGAGAAAGAAGATCATCTTCGGTGAGATTTAAAAAGCCGAGCAGCTCTTTCTCACTCGTGCCTTTGAGCATTTTCAGCAAGGTTTTGCGCCCGAATTTCGCGTCGATGAATTTTACGATGGAACCGGAGGTGCTGTAGCGATATTTACCCGACCAAACGTTTTCAAGTTTGGCTGGAGCTTTACCTTTTTCAATCGCCTCGCGGGGGGGGGCAAGCTTTGCGCCTTCGAGCTGACCCGAAGCGTAAACCGCTAAGCCTTCGACAAACCAGCCAAGGCTATCCATCCCGTCAAAATTCGGATTGGGGTTATTTTGACCGTGAAAAACGTGAACCTGCTCGTGAGTAATGACAAACCCGGTGTCTTTAACATCATCCGGGTTATGTTCGCAAACCTCAGTGCGCCAGACCCTGGGCGAAAGTATGGTTAATTTCGTCGCGGTTCCACTGGCTACCATCCAACATTCGGTTTCAAGTTCGGGCGCGTTCCAATCGCGACGCCACATTTCGGTCAGGGTTTTGCGGTCGGGCAAAACATAAATCTCAAAACTTTTTGGAAATTTTTGACCGAAAAACCTTTTTATAGTCTGATTCCCTTTAAAAATAAAACCGGCGATTTTGCCGATTTCCAACTTATCGGCATCTGTATATTTGATATTGATGCCGCCTTTTTTATAATTTTGCCAGACATCCTGCGCATCGATCTTTAGAAAACAAAAAGCAAATAATAATGCCGCACAAATAAATGTGCGGCGCTTTATTAAATAAAAATTCATATAAAAGATATTTAATCCAAAAATTGTCCGTTTAATTGATGCTTTGCAAAATTATCAGCAAAGCAAAATAATAATAAAAAACAAATAAACGATTTTCGCCACCTATTTGGGTAGTTTTAGGGGATTGAAAGAAAAAGGATAGTTTGAGACAAAATTAAGCGTTCAAAATCAAAATAAAAAACTCGTTAAAAAAGTGGCGGTTTTTACTTTTTTTGAGCTACTATAATCCTACTTTTATTTACAAATTGCTTAAATCGTTAACAAAATCGTGATTATTTTCTGATTACACGCATGATTTCGCCCGGTGCGCTTTCGGTACCGTTGGAATCGACAGCCCGAATGTAGTAATAGTAAATCTCGCCCGGTTGGACGCCTTCATCTTTATATTCGGTGGTCGGTATGGGCTCTTTATTGCGGCGCTCCCATTGGTTGAGCGGAACGTCCTTATCGGCCGAGCGATACATATTGTAGCCGACAAAATCAACCAGCGGGTTTTGCGAATATTGGTTTCCGGCATGGTCAGTAAACGTGGATTGCGGCGTAATCGGCGCGCTTTCGTTGCCGTTTGCGTCAACCTGCGTGAGCTTGTAAAAATAACGCACGCCGACTTCGGCCGCCGTATCATTAAAATTGCCTTCGGGGATCGGTTCGTCCGTTAATCTTTCCCAGAATATAAACGGCAGATTTTCATTGACCGACCGATAAACGTGAAAGCCGATAAATTTGCGGTCAACTTTTTGTAGGATTTTTTTCTTTAACTTATTTTTGAGTCGCTGTTTCATAAAGGCTATCTTAACAAATTAATCAACCGGGTAATATCATCACTGGGTAATCTAAATTTTTTGATAATTAAAATAAAAGCTGTTGGAAAAGCTTGGGCATCGTTAACCAAGCACCGCCGGGAATACACTGCCAAATTAATTTTCAATAAAAAACTACCTATATATGCGGGGAAAAATGATGAGAGAAAACTTATTATTTCAAACTGAATGAAACACTTAAAAAGAATTTTCAATCATCGAAATGTATTGGCGAGCTGCATCGCTGCTTTATTTTTAACGGCAAATGTGATAGCGCAGGTCGTGCATGTGAGCGACGCGCGCAAGCAATTTTCACCACAGTCAAAGTCAACCTATCTGGATTTAATCAAAAAGGTTTTCCCCGACGGGAAAGGTTTTAACGTCACGGTGGCAGAAGAGGGAAAGCCGAACCGAAACGAATTCTCTATCGAAGCTGCACATAGTGTGCCGCTCGGCAATCTGTTTGGAAGATTTCAAAACCGCGAATTTGAGGGGTTGATGCAAATCGAAAATCTGGAAACGATGCGCGTTATGGCCACCGGGGGCGAAAGGTTGGTGCTTTTGATGACGATTTTTCCGATTTATGAAATGAATGCCATTCCGGTTCGGGAAGACGGGTTGCCGAAAAAAACGCCGGAGCCGGAGCCGGAGGAAAAAAAAGGCAACGCTGATTACATTAATGTCCTCGCTTTGTTCAGTCTGGGGGCGAAGCCCGCGCTCCTTGATGCAGTGGATGTTAATAAAAGCGAAGGTTTTTCCGAGATTTCTCTTTCAGAAATTTCCCCGAATTTACGCGTTCGCACGCAGCAGGATGCATTTTTTATCATCAACCTGCAGCGCGAGTCGACGCGCAACACTTATTTTTACACGATGCTGACGACGGACGGCGACCGGCTAAAGCTGCTTTCCGAAACACCGCTGACGCTCGTTGATACCGCGACATGCGCGGCGAAATCCGAATCCCTTGGGACTTTTTACACGGGAAAAGCAGCTGTCAAAAACGGTTATCGCTCGATTTACGTGGAAAACGTTACCGAATTCAAAAATTTCGCCGCCGACTGCAAAAAGCTCGTCAGCCGTTCGAAGGCGATTAAAGGCTATGATTTGATCTGGAACCCGGAAAGGCAAACATACGATTTGATGAACGAAAAAACACGCGAGGTAAAAACATTTCCGGCGAAAAAAGCCAAAAGGAAAGTTTAGTTAATGAAAAACATTATGTGAGGCTGTCTGCAAAACCCTTCGCGACCGGAGCGCAAAGACTGGAGCGCAAGCGGCCCGCTTGCAAGCGCGATTACGCGCTAAAAAACGTCTCGACTTTCTCAAGAGTTGAAGAAAACTCGAGGAGTTTTTAAGCCGCTTTACAAGTGACTTATGCAAGCGGGCCGCTTGCGCTCCAGTCAAACCCTTTCATAAATCTCTTTTATCTGCGAAGTCCAATTTTCAATCTCCGTTTCGCCGGCGCGGTCGGCTTTATCAAAGAACAGATGTTTTTTTACCTCAAGCCCGCAGTAAACATAAATGCCCGTATCGGATGTCAGCCGTAGAGCATTGTCCATTCCGATCGAATGATATTCCGTATTCGATTTTCCATGGGTGTTGATGATAAACGCAGATTTTCCGCCGAGGAGTCCTTTTTGAACGCCGTTGTCATAACGGTAGGCGAAACCGTAAGACATTACACGGTCAATATAGCCTTTCATCACGGCCGGCAACCCCGTCCACCAGATCGGATAGATAAACGTCACAGCATCGGCCCATTCAATAAATTCCTGCTCGGTTCGGACATCTTCGGCAACTGTTCCCATACGCTGACCGTTCATATCTTCAAGCGACAGGACCGGATTGAAATTGAGCTCATACAAATCTCTGACAGTTACTTCATGGCCGGCCGTTTCGAGCGCGGAAACGGCTGTTTGTTTTATAAAATGATTAAGACTATTCTGATTGGGATGCGCGTAAATAATTAAATGATTCATTGATATTTCTCCCTCTTTGTTTATAAAAATTCGTAACTACATTGGAAAAATTATCATGAAAAACATTGTTTGAATTGTAAGAAAACGAAAGTCTATTGCCGGGCCGTGCAGATGTCCTGCTGCTGTTTGAGATACTGCGTCGGGGAGAGCTTGAGGTAATAATTAAAATCGTGAATCAATTGGCTCTGGTCGTAATAACTGCATTCGACGATGATTTCAAACCAATCAACTTCGGCATTTTGAGCGGTTGATCGGTCAACCATTTTGACTGCTTTTATAAATCGCTCGTAACGGCTTTTCTCTTTATCGGTATAGCCGAAAAACTTTTTATAATTCATCTGCACAGTGCGGATGCTTTGCCTGTTTACGGCGGCGATAAATTTGATCGGGCTGTAAGATCCGCCCGATTCCTGATGGGCGACAAGCTGCTCGGAAGCAAACGGTCTTTCCTTCAGATAAGGCCGGCAAAAATCCAGGATTGCTTCTGCTTTTTCATCAACCGATGCGAGCGGTTTTATTTTCTGCCAGAGCTCGGTAAAACAATCCTCTTCGAGCAAATCATCGGGCTGAATGAGAAATTCCTCGCCCGATTTAAGGCCGCCGAAAAAGCGAAAAAATGAATCAGCTTTGAAATTGACCACCAGCATTTCGGCACCCGGAAACAAGGTATATTCGAGCAGTTTTTTGACGGTGCTTAAAATTATAACCTTGTCTATTTCGATGGCGTGCTCTGCATTGAGCGTTGTTTTTCCGCTCAGGCTAAACGCCAAAATCGTCTGAAAATTCGGGAGTAATTTTTGCTCGATGGGCTCGGTTGAATTATTGAGGGCGTAATAAAACTGCGAAAAAACATCCTCAAATTCCGGTGGCATCGCAATATGTCGGGTTGTGAGCGACTTTTCCTGATTCATTTAGCAGAAATTATATAACAGAACTTTTTGACGGGAAATTTACGGAAGATTTTGAAAAGGAACCTTTAAACATGAGCAGGGGTAAACAGGCAAAATGTTTTTTAAAATATAAACGCCGCAATTTAAATTGAAAAATTCACCCAGTTATGTCGCTGAAGGCGACCAGGAGCACCGCTTCGCCGCCTATGGCGTAGTGAATCTTATGAGCGGAACCATAGGTTTTAGGATAAGCAAAACCTTCGACGCTGAAGGCGTCGAACCACCATGCTAAGGATTGTGGCTCACCTTCAGTGAGCAATGAACTCATCGGCCAGATTCCTGGCGATTCTCGCCAGGCTATAATATTTGTCGCCTTCAGCGACTGGAGCAAAACGGAGGCTTTCAGGAGTTTTAGTGTCTTAGATCGTCTGCATTTTGTGGTCACACCGATTTTAATGGCTGAATACGGTTGTTAATTTTTTGAGAAAATACAGCAAGTTCTATAAAGAAAAACAGGTTGTTAGGCTGTTCATAGAAAGCTTTAACGGATCTACAACAAGATTGTTGTACAACAAATTTGTTGTAGGCCAAGCTTTTAACTACCAAGCCTTAAAAAGAAGAAATTATAGTTTTTTGGCGGTAAGATTCTGATTGCCATTGTCTAAGCTTAGACTGATAACTTCATTGTTTTTGTTAATTTCAAATTTTAATTGAATAGTTTTTTTCAGAATCGGATAAAATCCGACAAAATTTTCATTTGTTTGCGGCATTACCGGAGTTAGGGCAGGGTACGGATTTCCCATGAGCGGATAGGTATTATCACCGCGCCGCACAAAACGGACTACTTCATCGCCATTTGCAAATTTTAGTTTTATAAAAGTGGTAAAAACTTTATAGGCTGGCGCAACGGAGTAGGTTCCCAATAGCTCATAGCCTTTATAATCACCGTATTTTTTTTCCAAAGATTTGAAATTTGTTTGAAACGGCATCGTTTGGTCGGAGCTTTGAGAAACTTTTTCGATAAAATCTGTGGTTAATTTGTTGTTTTTTTCTAAGATTTCCTGAACGGTTTTATCCGGTGATGTCAAAAAATTTATCGCGTTTTGATCCAACGCTCCGATTCTGAGCTGGTTGTCTTTAAACTGGACCACAAATTTTTCATTCGTTGCGGTTTGATAAAATCCGGCATATTTTTGCAGCCGAAGAGAGTTTGGATTGATAAAGGAGGGCGGAAGATCTGCTTTTTTTCCAAAGGCAATGGCGTCAATGTCATCTTTTACGACCCGCAGAAAGCCAATTTCGTCAATCATGGTATTGGTGAAAATGATGATTGTCATTTTTTCGCTCGGGTAGCGGGTATAGCTGGATGTAAACCCGCGCGGTACATCGCCGCCGCCATGATAATATTCGGTCGTTCCGCGGTCGGAGTTTATGATGAACCAACCGTAACCGTAATGCCAATTTTCCCGGAAAAGCGTATAGGGGGAAAACATTTTTTGTTTGATGGAGGGAGACAAAACTTTGTTTTCCCGGAGCGAGAGTTCCCATTTAAAGAGATCTCTTATTGAAACGACCATATCGCCGGAACCGTAGCCGTCCCAATCGACTTTATCAAATTGCGGCGAGCCGTTATCGACAAAATAGTTATAGGGGTGAGAAACCTCCTCGTTTTTCCAAAAATTGCCCTCGCCGCGAAATCCGGCGGTTTTCATACCGGCCGGTATAAAAAGGTTTTGCCGGATAAAGTCTCGCAAGGGCTGGCCGGAAACAATTTCGACAATCGCCGCCAGAAGCTCATACCCATCGTTGGAATAAACCATTTTTTCACCGATCGGGTAAATTAAAGGTTGATTTAAGATGGCTTTAACCGCTTCGTCACGACCGGAAATATTGGCTCCGGCATAATTGTCGCCGAATCCGGCGGAATGAGTTAAAAGTTGATGAATTGTGATTGCTTTTTTGTCTTCCGGAACTTCCTTGATAAATTTTGTGATCGGATCACTGACCTTTAATTTTCCCTGTTCTTCGAGCCTGAGAATCGAGAGAGCAGTGAACTGTTTGGAAATAGAATTAATGGGATAGGGGGTATCAATCGTAAAAGGGGTTTGCTTTTCGACATTGGCCATTCCATAGCCTTTTTGGAAAATGATTTTTCCGTCGTGCTCGACCAGGACCGCGCCGCCGAAACCGAACGCCGTCATTCGGGTCAGATACTCTTCCAAAGTCTTTGCGATATTTTCATCGGTGCTTTTTTGTCCGAAGACTGTCAAACCTAAGAGCAAAAATAAGAACGTAACAAATGCCTTATAAAACAAATGCTTTTTCATATAAATCGAAGAAATAATATGATTTACACCGTTGAAAATGAAATTCAAAAATAGAGAAGAATTTTTCAAGAAGTAGAACTGCTCTGTAGCCTGTTCAAACAGCCCTTTCTTTATTTTGAGCGAGTCCTTTAATGGAGAATTGAACAGGTTAAATGTTCTTTGAAAAAAAAATCCCGCATTCAGCCATCGAAGATGGCGACAGCGTAAAGCCCCGCGCGTGAGCGCGGGGTCAGATGCCAACACCTCACCAAGCCCGTGAAACGGGCGATAGATTACACCTATTGTCATCTGTCGCTCTCTTCGAGAGCTTTGACTTTTTCGTGCACTTCCCCCGCGCTCACGCAGGGGCTTTATTCTAACGCCCGTTTCACGGGCTATAAAACGAAGCTTTGAATATTTTATTACGGCATTTATTTTTCAAAGACTATACAGCTTGTTCTACTTACAAGATTCAAATTTTCAACTGTGAAACCTCTAAAAAGATAAATTTCCGTTTCGATTATCGGATTGAAGGGCAGGGAATTATTGTAGATAAAAAACATTTTGGTTTTTAGAAAGCATTTTTATGCGCTTTTTTGAATTCGGCCGGAGTTTTATTGGTCAGGCGCTTAAAGACCTTTATAAAATGACTCTGGTCGGTAAAACCTGTTTCAAGAGCGATTTGCGCCATTGTCAGGTCAGAGTTGAGCATCAATTTGCAGGCGGTTTCGATCCGGAGCCGGCGAATATATTCGGCGATTGTGCAGCGATATTTGTTTCTGAATACGCGGGCCAGATGAACAGGGTGAACATCCGAAATTAAAGCTATTTCTTGCAGGGATAAATTTGATGAGTAATGCTCATGGATGTATTCAACCCCCAGTTTTAACCAATCAGGCGATTTGGGAAGGGTTGAAGCAGCCAGATTTCGATGAGTTTCAACCGCGATTTCCGTCAACAAGGAATCGATTGCCAATGAAGAAACATCGTCATCGAAATTTATTTCCCTTGAGATTTTTCCGATCAGATAGGTCATCGAAAGGTTGCGAAGATCATTTGATTTATTGAGCTTTACGGAATAATCTTCTAGGCGTTTGAGCCATAAAGGGGAAATATCGACGCTTAAACAAACAACCCCGGGCTCATAAATTTCCGAATGGCTTTCTATGGGGGGGCGAAAGATAGACGTAAAGGGCTGGCAAAACCTTTCTTTTCTTTCGTATCGCTCGGTAAAATTTCCTTTTAGAACAAAAACAAAGCGGGCGTTTTCATGAGTATGTTTTCCGCTCCAGCGGCCGGGGCTATAACTGGCTTTTCGTAAGCGCAAGTTTCCGATATTTCGCTCAATCAGAATTTCGTAATTGTTTTCGGCAGAAAAAGGAAATTGCATATTTATTTGAATTTTTGGAAACGATTATAACATTCAATAAAAAAGCTGCCCGACAGAATCTTTTTCAAAAAACTTTAAAAATGGAACTTTTACAACTAATTTACGTGTTATTTCAAAAATTGGTTGCGAACCATTGCCTGCAAGATAAAAAAGTTTCCTTTCAGGAAATAAATTCTTCTTGTTAATTCGGGAAATCAAATTTATTATTAAAGCAATTTTTGTCCAACACATTTTCTAAAAGGAGAATCCATGAAGCTTAAATTTTCTTTCTTAATAATCATTCTATTACTGTCCTTTCAACAATCAATATCAGCTCAAACAAATGAGTCTGAATCAGAAGATGATACCCAGATAGTAAGTGTTGGAGGGAGTGCTGAGGGTAAAAGATATTTTTCCAATGTTACCCGTGGTGATGTGAAAAATACCCCCTCATGGGATTTGTTAAGTGGGAAAAATCCGCCTTTATCCGTGAAAGATGCGATTGGAGCCGCCCAGGATAGTCTGAAACAAATCGTGAAGGATTTAAGTGATTGGGAAGTTACTGATATAAGACTCATTCCTCAGGTGAAAAGTGAGAAGTGGGTTTATATCATAGAATTTAGAAGTAAAATGGAAAAAAGCAATGATCTCGACGGTCAGTTTTTTAGACTGATAGTAAAAATGGACGGCGTAGCGGTTAAGCCGGAGCTGCTGGTTTCTGAAACGGAAAATCTCGGAATTCCAAACAGTCCGAAAAATTAAAAGGGGCGAGAATTAAACTCGCCCAAAAAGCACTTATATTTAAATTACTCTGCATCAGCCATCGTTTTTGTTGAGAACCGTGTAGTTGGCTTCCTTAAGGTAAAGCCGTAATGGTTAAGTTGCTAATTTCGTCGGTTGGAGAGATGATTTGCGGCGAAAACTGGTAAATTTTATGAACGGCGCTAATAACATAGTTTTCACCGACCACAACGCCTTCAAAACGATAAAAGCCGAAATGATTGGAAATTGCCACACGCGTTTCACCGTTGATCCCCGTCATTAGAATCCTTGCCCCGAATATTCCGCGACCATCTTCAGTCAGAACGCGCCCACTGATTGAAACGTTTGCGGCAGTCGGCATAGTTTGTATGGTCAATGACCATCCGAGGGCCATTGTGCCCGCATCTCCGGCTGTATCGTCCAGAATGTATAAACTCCAGGTGCCGTTGGGGTTCAGGTTGTTAAAGGTCGACAATGTTGCGGCGTAAGGGGCAGCAGGCGCCGGGGCAGCAAACGTGTCACCCGCTCCGATGTTGGTTGGCTTGAAAGTACCGGTAGTGATTTGGGTGGAGTCAGGCAGACTTACCGCGGCCGTGTCGTCAAAGGTAAGTGTTACATTGTTCACATCGAGACTTCCGCCGGTATCGCTCATCAGAAGCATTTTTGCGCCGGTGGGGCCGACGAGCAAAACATCAATATCGTCGGGAAATGTGTGGCTGAGATTTCTTAATGAAACGGTTACTTTATTTACGGTTCCGACAACTCCCGAAACCGTAATATTAGATGAATAGGGCGACGCAACGCCGGATGTTGTACCGGTGCTGGGAACCGCGATCGAAGTTGTATTAGTAAAGGTTTGAGCCGGAGCCGCTATTGCCGCCGCTGTTAAAATCAATAGTAAAATTAGGTAGTGCATTTAAATTTCTCCTTTATTTTCAATAGTTTGATGTTTCTATCAAAAAGATACAATAATAGCTTCCAGATTTTGGATTCGACCTAAATAAACCCCTATTAAGCGGAATTCATTCAAGTCCCGATCTGTGGGATCAAGTAATTTTGTGGGCGGAAAAAAATTTTGGCTGATTAATCGAATGAACTAAAAGACGGGTCAATATTAAAATAAAAAAGACGATTCTTCAAATCGCCTTTTTTATTTTGTCCTTTGCTTATTCTGCCTTTGCCGCTGCT
>JADMIO010830295.1_pt1 | contig 10907 bp, 9 predicted proteins | sample 8958161 | NCBI WGS metagenome assembly JADMIO01 (sample SAMN16585339, study PRJNA669376) | soil metagenome | isolation source: Crop rotation soil | place: USA: Cullars Rotation, Alabama | collected 2011 | reverse complement strand
CTTTCCCCTCGCCGGCAGCAGGCGCAGCGGCGAGCCCGGCGCATCCGCCGCCACCGGCGCGACGACGAAGCGGCGCGCGGCCTGCGGATTGGACTTGAGCTGCCAGTAGCGGCCGAGCGCGGAATCCACCGACAGCCGGCACGAACCCATGCGCACCGGCTTGAGCAGCATGCGGTAGACCTGGCCCTCGTTGATCAGCTCGATGATGGTCTGCGCATTGGCGCGCTCGGTGATCACCACCGTGGCGATGTGCGGATGGAACTGCTTGAGCGCCTTCAGCAGCGCGGTGAGGTCGCCGTGGGTGGTCTCGGTCTCGGAGATCACCACGCCGGTCTCGTTCTGCTCGAGGATCTGCAGCGCGCGCTCGGCCGTATTGGCGAAGCGCACCTGGTAGTAGGGCTGCAGGATCTCGCGCAGGCGCTGCTGCACTTCGGTGTCCTCCTCGATCACGAGGATGCCCACCTCGCTGCGCACCATGGCCTTGTCGCTTTCGCTGATCTGCAGCTCGGCGGTCACCACCGGCGCATCGCGCGCGATGCGCCCGGCGTCGAACACCAGGGCGCGCAGGTCGCCGTTGACCCAGGGCTTGTTGACGAAGCGGAACACCTCGCCCTCGTTCACCGAGCCGACCACGGATTTCAGGTCGGAATAGCCGGTGAGGAGGATGCGCATGGCGCGCGGCTGGCACAGCTTGATTTCGCGCAGCACTTCCACGCCGAGCACGTCGGGCATGCGCTGGTCGCACACCACCACGTCGATGTCGTGCTTCCTCGCCAGCTCCGGCGCCTCGCGCGGGTCGGAGGTGATGAACACCTCGACATCGCGGAACAGCGCCTTGAGCGCGCGCAGGATGCGCGCCTCGTCGTCGACGAAGAGCACGCGCAGCAGGCCGTTGCGGATGCTGGTCTCGGCGGCGGTGTCGAAATCCATCATTACCTCAGTGCGCCGCGGCCGCGGGCGCGGCCTTGGGCGGGTCCGTGGGCAAGGCTACGGTGAACTCGGTGCCTTTACCGGGCGTGGTGCGCACCTTGATCGTTCCGCCATGCGATTTCACGATCTTGTGCACGATCGACAGCCCCAGGCCCGTACCTTCGCCCGGCGCCTTGGTGGTGAAGAAGGGATCGAAGATCTTCGGCAGCACGTCGTCGGGAATGCCGCCGCCGGTGTCGCTGAAGCTCACTTCGACCGAATCCTTGGTGGCGCGCGAGCTCACCGTGAGCTTGCCTTCGTCGCCCATGGCCTGGGCGGCGTTGGTGATCAGGTTGAGGAACACCTGGTTGATCTGCGAGGGCATGCAGCGCACCTTCGGCACCGGCGCGAGCTGGCGCACCACCTGGATGCGATCGCGCAGCTGGTGGCGCGCGATCATGAGCGCGCTGTCCACGCCCTCGTTCAGATCCATCGCATCCATGCCGTCGCGATCGAGGCGGGTGAAGCCCTTGAGGTTCTGCACCAGGGAGGCGAGCTGGGTGATGCCGTCGCGCGAATCGTTGAGCAGCTCCTTGGCCTCTTCGATCAGCGGACTTTTCACCACCACGTTGCGCGCCTCGAACAATTTGCGCCGCGCGTCGTCGACGTGGCTCACGAGCTTGTCCAGGGACGCCTTGTCCGCGCCGAAGATCAGCTCGACCGGCTGCAGGCAGTACTGCACCGCCGCGTCGTAGGCTTTCACTTGCTTGCGATAGTCGTCGAAGAGGTCGCCGACCACCTCGACATTGCTTTTCACGAAGCCCAGCGGCGTGTTCAGCTCATGCGCCACGCCGGCCACCATCTGGCCGAGCGAGGCCAGCTTGGTGGTGTGGATTACCTGGGCCTGGCTGGACTGCAGCTGCTTCATCTCCGCCGCGGCCTGTTCGTGCTGGCCACGCAGGGACGCATTCTCGCGGCGCAGCTTGTGCGCGGCCAGCCCCAGTGAAATGGCCGCTGCCAGCAATAGCAGCAAACCAATGATGTACGCGACTTCCATCGTTCACCCTCCGTGGCCGCAGTATAGCCACAGGCCGAGGCCGGCTGGCCGTGCGCGGCCCCCGCTCGTCGGCAGGCACGTGACCGGGTTCACCGATTCCTGCGCTGCGCTACGCCACGGCGAGCCAGGCTTCCCAGCCGAAGAACACCAGGCCTGCAAGCAGCAGCACCGCGCCTTCGCGCCGCGACAGGTGCGCGTCGCCGCGCAGCATCGGATACAGCGCGAGCGCCAGCAGGATCAGCACCGGCAGCTCCAGCTGCCACAGCTGGCGCGGCACGGCGATCGGCTTCCACAGCGCGCTCGCGCCCAGCACGAGGGTGAGATTGGCCACGCTGCCACCGAGGGCGTTGCCGACGGCAAGGTCGCCGTGGCCGCGCCTGGCCGCCATCACGCTGGTGGCGAGTTCGGGCAACAGCGTGCCCAGGGCGACCAGGAACAGGCCGACGAGCAGATCCGACCAGCCCCACAACGTCGCCAGTTCGCTGGCGGCGCCCACGGCGAAATGGCTGCCGGCGACGGTGACGGCCAGGCCGACCAGCAGGCGCAGCACGGCAGTGCCGGTGCCTGGCCGCGTCGTTGCCGCGGCGGCGAACAGCGCCTGCACCGGCGCGCTCTCCTGCCCCGCACGGCGCCACATCAGCACCAGCACCACCACGAACAAGGCCAGCAACATCGCCCCGTCGAGGCGCGTCAGTGCCGTATCGAAACCCAGCAAGCCCAGCGCGATCGCCGCCACGACCAGCGCCGGCAAGAGCAGGCTGCTCAGGCGCAGGCCGGTGGCGAACGGCGCCAGTACCGCCGCCAGGCCCAGCACCAGGCTGAGATGGGCGACGCTGCTGCCGATCGCATTGCCCAGGGCGATGCCCGTGCGATCGATGCGCAAGGCTTCGAGGTTCACCGCCAGCTCGGGCAGCGCCGTGCCCAGCCCGAGCACCACCAGGCCGACCAGGAAGGGCTTCACGCGCGCCGCGCTGGCAAGGCCCGCCGCCCCCTTGACCAGCGAATCCGCCCCCAGCATCAGCAGCACCGCGCCCAGCACGAACCATCCCCACTGCACGAGCATGCGGCTCCCTCCCGATCCGGCCGCCGGACGCGCTGTACGCCGGCTGCGCCCGAGTCTACCCGCTCGCGCCGCCGCCGCCACGGGGCGGCGAAGCACTGGCAATGGCCGGGGCACGGGGTGCTAAGCTGGCCGCGCATCCCCACGGAGCGTCGTCCATGATTGCGCGGATCTGGCGTGGCCTGACTGCGGCCGACAAGGCCGACGCCTACGTCGAGTATTTCGGCGACACCGGCCTCAAGGACTTCGCGACCACGCCGGGCAATCGCGGCGTGTGGGTGATCCGCCGCACGGTGGGCGACCGCTGCGAGTTCCAGATCATCTCGCTGTGGGATTCGATGGACGCGGTGAAGCGCTTCGCCGGTGCCGACGCCGAGCGCTCGCGCTACTACCCCGAGGACGAACAGTTCCTGCTCGACATGGAGCCGCTGGTGCGGCACTTCGAGGTGGCCGAGATGCTGGCCGATCCCACCATGATGAAGACGTGAGAACGTGAGGCGTGAGAACGTCAGGACGGCTTGCTTTCGTCCTAACGTTCTCACGTCCTGCCGTTCTCACGCCTCGCCCATCCTCAAGCCGCCTTCTTCGCAGCCCGCTCCACTTCCAGCGCCTTTTCGACGGCCGGACGCGCCGCCACGCGATCGAAGAAGCGCGCCACCGACGGCCACTGCTGCAGGTCGATGGCGAAGGCGCGGGTCCAGGTGAGCAGGGTGAAGAGATAGGCGTCGGCCACGCTGAAGTGGCTGCCGGTCAGGAAGTCCTGCTTGTCCAAGGTCACCGCGATCTCGCCGAAGCGCTGCGCCAGCTTGGCCTTCTGCTGCTCCTTCACGCTGTCGGGCGTGCCCGGGTGGAACAGCGGGCTGAACTGCTTGTGGATTTCGGTAGAAAGGAAATTCAGCCACTCCTGCAGCTGGTAGCGCTCGAAGCTGCCGTTGGCCGGCGCGAGCTGCGCCTGCGGCGCCTGGTCGGCGAGGTACTGCACGATCGCCGGGCCCTCGGTGAGCACGCGGCCATCGTCGAGCTGCAGCACGGGCACGTAGCCCTTCGGATTCACGGCGCGGAAGTCGGCGCCGTCGGCGGTCTTCTTGCTGCCCAGGTCCACCTTCACCAGGTCGAAATCGAGGCCGAGTTCGCGCAGCACGATATGCGGCGAGAGCGAGCAGGCACCGGGGGCGTAATAAAGTTTCATGCGGGTCTCCTGGGAAAAGGCGCCGGCTGGCGCGACCCCGCAATGATGTAGGCGATGGCGGCTGAACCGAAGGGCGATCGGTGCAAGCGGGCTTTGCCGGAATGCAAGGCTGGGGTCGGTGGCAGGTCTGCGCCGCTGACCCGCCGTTCCTCAGCCACCTCCCCGCTCGTCATTCCCGCGAAAGCGGGAATCCATGTTGATTGTGCTTTTTCGCCGCCAGCACGAAGATCAAAATGGATTCCCGCTTTCGCGGGAATGACGAGGTATTTTGTGGCGCGCGAGATGGACTTCAGCTCACGGACGACTCGGTCTCAGCGCACCTCGCAGAAGCAATACGCAAACACCTGCGGCTTGCCCGCACTCAAGTTCTTCAGCATGCGCAACGGCCGCTGCAGATCCCGATCGGCCAGCAGCAGCGACTGTGGCAGGGACAGGTCCATCTTGCCCAGCACATGCGCCATCGCACTCTCGCTGAAACTCAAGAGGAAGCGATCGAAGGCGCTGGGCGTGCGCTCGATGTAGCGCAGCTGGAAATCCGTGCCGAGCTTGGCGCGCGTGGCCGCGTCGGTCACCGCGTCGCGCAGGCCGCCGAGCTGGTCGACCAGGCCTCGCTCCTTCGCCTGCGCACCGCTCCACACGCGGCCGCGGGCGATCTGGTCGATCTCCTCGGCCTTCTTGCCGCGCGCGGCGGCGACGCGGCCGATGAAGTCCTGGTAGCCCTTGTCGATCACGGTCTGGATCACTTCGCCCACGCGCGGATCGAGCGGGCGGCGCACGTCGAAGGCGCCCGCGAACGAGGTGGTGCCGACGCCGTCCACGTGCACGCCGAGCTTGCCCAGGGTCTCGGGAATGTTGACGAACATGCCGAAGATGCCGATCGAGCCGGTGATGGTGCCGGGCTCGGCGAAGATGCGATCGGCGTTCATCGAGATCCAGTAGCCGCCCGAGGCGGCCACGTCGCCCATCGACACCACCACCGGCTTGCCGGCCTGCTTGGTCAGCTCGATCTCGCGGCGGATCTGCTCGGAGGCGAAGACTTCGCCGCCGGGCGAATTCACGCGCAGCACCAGGGCCTTGACGTTGTCGTCCTCGCGCGCCTCGCGGATCAGCTGGGCGCTGGAATCGCCGCCCACCGTGCCGGGCTGCTGCTCGCCGCCGACGATCTCGCCCTCCGCCACCACCACCGCCACGCTGGCGCGCGGGTCGGGCAAGGCGTTGCGGTTGAGCATCGCCAGATAGTCCTTGAAATTCACCTGGCGGAAGGTCTTGCCGTCCTTCTCGCCCTTGCCGATCAACACCTCGCGCACCTGGTCGCGCGTGGCGAGCTGGTCGACGAGGTTGCCGGTCAGCGCGAGATGGGCGAGATCGCCGTTCGCCGCCTTCAGCGACAGCGGCAGGTTCTCGATGGCGGCGTCGAGCGAGCCCTTGGGCAGCTTGCGCTGCGCGCTCACGTCGTCGACGTAGCCGCGCCACAGGCCGTTGAGCCAGAACAGGTCGGCCTCGCGCGCGTCGTTCGAGGCGGCGTTCAAGATGTAGGGCTCGGCCGCGGACTTGTACTCGCCGACGCGGAACAGGTGCACCTGCACCGCGAGTTTGTCGAGCAGATCCTTGAAGTAGCTGCGGTAGCTGCCGAAACCTTGCAGCAGGATCGCGCCGTCCGGATGCAGGTAGATGTAGTCCGCGTGGGTGGCGAAGAGATACTGCATCTGGTTCATGCCGTTGGACACGGCGATCACTTCCTTGCCGCCGGCGCGGAAGCGGTCGAGCGCCGCGCCGAGCTCGCTCAGCGTCGCCACGCCCGCACCCGCGAGCTCGTCCGGGATCAGCACGATGCGGTCGATGTTGGCGTCCTTCGCCGCCGCGTCGACGATGCGCAGCAGGTCGCGCAGCTGCACCTCCTTCACATCGTTGCCCACCAGGCGGCCGATGGCGCGCTGGGCCGGCTCGGCGCGGTACTGCTCGACCACGTCGCCCTTGGGATCGAGCACCAGGGCGGTGTGCGGCGCCAGCCGCGGCGTGCCGGCGAAGAAGGCACCGATGAAGAGCAGCAGCAGGATCAGGAAGACGAAATTGATGATCAGCCGGCGGGAGAAATTCACCAGATCCCACAGGCCGGTGAAGAAGCGCCGGAAGAAGCCCGGCTGGGTCGCGGTCATTGCTCGATGCTCCAGGAAAATCGCTGCGGAAAGCCTAGCGGAATCGGCGCGGTGCGGCACGCGCCGCAGGTCATGGCGCGCGCTGCGCGCGCCGGTGAAAACGCAGGAACAACAACAGCGCCGCCATCGACAGGCCGGCGATCAGGCCCATCCACATGCCGCGCGCGCCCAGCTGTAGCGGAAAGGCCAGCCAATAGCCCGAGCCCATGCCCACGCCCCAGTAGGCGAAGCTGGTGATGAGCATCGGCACGCGCGTGTCCTTGAGCCCGCGCAGGGCGCCGTTGGCGGCCACCTGGATACCGTCGGAGAACTGGAACAGGCCGGCGAGCACGAGCAGTTGCGCCGCCAATGCGGCGACGGCGGGTTCGTCGGTGTAGAGCGCGGCGATCGCCGCCGGGAACAGCAGCATGGCCGAGGCCGACACGGCCTGGGTGAACAGCGTCATGGCGATGCCGACGAAACCGGCATAGCGCACACCGGGCCCGTCGCCACGCCCGACCGCATTGCCCACGCGCACCGTGATCGCCATGGCGAGCCCGAGCGGCAGCATGAAGGTGACCGAGGAGACATTCAGCGCGATCTGATGGCTCGCCACCGTGGTCTCGCCCAGGCGCGCGAGCACGAGGGCCACGGCGACGAAGAGACTCGCCTCCATGAAGATCGACACGCCCATGGGCAGGCCCACGCGCAGCAGCTCGCGCAGGGCCACGGGATCTGGCGCAGACCACCGCGCGAACAGGCCCAGCCCGCGGTATTCCGGCCGCCAGCGCAGCCACGCCAACAATCCCAGCGCCTGCAGCCACAGCACGATCGCCGTGGCCTCGCCGCTGCCCGCGGCGCCGCGCGGCGCGAAGCCGAGCTTGCCGTACATCAGCACCCAGCCGATCGGCGCCAGCACGACCAGGCCGAGGAAGCCGAAATACATCGTCGGCCGCGTCAGCGACAAGCCCTCGGAGAGGCCGCGGCAGGCGAACACCAGGGCCAGCGCCGGCGCCCCCCATGACACGCCGTGCAAGAAGTCGGTCACGCTTTCGTGCAGCAGCGGATCCACGCCGATGGCCTCGACCAGCAGCGGCCCGCCCCAGCGCACCGCCATCAGCAAGAGCAGACCCAGGGCCAGCGCCAGCCACAGCGCCTGGCGAAACAATGGCGCGATCTCGTCGCGACGCTGTGCACCGTTGAGCTGCGCCACCGACGGCGGCAAGGCCATCATCACGCCGATGATTGCGACCAGGGCCAGGCTCCAGATGCTCGCCCCCACCGCCACGGCACCGAGCACGTGCGCACCCAGGTGACCGGCGAGCAGCGCGTCCACCACGTTCATGCCGATCGCGGACAGCTGGCCCAGGATCAGGGGCAAGGCCAGTCGCAGGGTTTCGCGGACCTCGCGCAGCAGGCGCGGGCGGTCCGAGGCTAGAATGCGCAGCATGGGGAAAAGGCTCGTGCGGCTGCGCAGTCTAGCCTATGCCTCGGCCGTGCAGCCGGATGCTGCGTCTCTTGGGGAACGCGTCGACATGCCGCGCGTGCTGCTCACCGGCGCCACCGGATTCCTCGGCCAGCACCTGCTGCGCCAGCTCGTCGATCGAGGCGTAACCGTGGCGGCCCTGCATCGCCGTCCCGAATCCGCCGCGGAACTGCGCGCGCTCGGCGCCGTGCCGGTGCCGGGCGACGTCACCGATCCGGCCTCGCTCGACGCCGCTTTGCGCGAGCCCACCGACGCCGTGTTCCACAGCGCTGCCGACACTTCGGTGTGGAAGCGCGGCGACGCGGCGCAGACGCGTACCAACGTCGAAGGCGCCGCCAACGTGGTCGCCGCCGTGCGCGCCCGCGGCGTCAAGCGCCTGGTCCACACTTCCTCGGTGGCCGCGTTCGGCCACGTCGACGACCAGGCGCTGGTCGAGACCCTGCCGCGCGCCGGCGTCGATTCCTGGATCAACTACGAGCGCACCAAGGCGCTGGCCGAAAACCTCGTGCGCGAGGCGGTGCAGCGTAGCGAGATCGACGCGGTGATCCTCAATCCCGCCCACATCATGGGCCCGGGCGACCGCCACAACTGGACGCGCCTGATCCTGCTGCTCGACCAGAACAAGCTGCCCGGTGCGCCGCCCGGAAGTGGTGCCTTCGCCGACGTGCGCCAAGTGGCCGCGGCGCACCTCGCCGCGTGGCAGACCGGCCGCAGCGGCGAAAGCTATCTGCTCGGCGGCGACTACGTCAGCTTCCTCGATCTCCTGCGCAAGCTCGCCGCGCGCATCGGCTGCGCGCCGCCGAAGCGCGCGCTGCCGAAGGGATTCCTGCACTTCTACTCGAAGTGCCTGGAACTCATGGCCGACGTCACCGGCAAGCCGCCGCGCCTCACGCCCGAAGGCGCCGCGCTGACCAGCCAGCACCTGCGCGTGGACAGCGCCAAGGCGATGGCCGAACTCGGCTACGCTCCCACTCCCCTCGACGATCTCGTGCGCGACACCGTGGACTGGCTGCGCGCCGAGCACCTCCTGCGACCGCGATGACCGAAACCACCAGCCCCGACCAGCCGCGCTGCGCCAACTGCGGCGCGCCCCTGCACGGCGACTTCTGCTACGCCTGCGGCCAACCGGTGCGCGGCCTGATCCGCCATCTGTCCGGCGTGATGGGCGATTTCCTCGACAGCGTGCTGAACCTGGATTCGCGCCTGTTCCGCACACTCGGCCCGCTCTTCGTCAAGCCGGGCTACCTCACCGAGGAATACTTCGCCGGCCGGCGCGTGCGCTATGTCACGCCCTTCCGCCTGTTCTTCTTCCTGTGCGTGGTGTCGTTCTTCGCCGCCCAGCTGTACATGGATGCGAGCGGCGGCGGCGCGAACTTGTTCGAGGACAACGACCGCGGCGACAGCATCTCCGCGGCGAAGACGCCGGAGGAAGTGCAGAAGCGCGTGGACGAGGCGCTCGCCGGCCTCGAATCGAGCAAGAACGCGCCGGGCGTGCCCGCCGCGGCGAAGAAGGGCATGGAGAAGGCCGAGGCCGCCGTGCGCAAGCAGGCGGAAAAGCGCATCGCGCGCCTGAAGGCGATCGAGGAGGCCAAGGCGCAGGGCAAGCCCGCGCTCGACGAGGACGAGGAAAGCGGCATGCTGTCCTTCGACGGCCAGCCCTGGGACATCAAGACCCACCCGATCGAGGTGTCGTGGCTGCCCAAGTTCGGCAACGACAAGCTCAACGTGATCGCCGGTCACATGCAGGACAACATCAAGCGCGCGAAACACGAGCCCAAGCGCCTGATCACCGGCCTGTTCAGCGTGCTGCCGCAGACCTTGTTCGTGCTGATGCCGCTGTTCGCCGTGCTGCTCAAGCTGATGTTCGTGTTCAAGCGCCGGCTCTACATGGAACACCTGATCGTGGCCCTGCACAGCCACGCCTTCGTCTTCGCCGCCCTGCTGCTGATGGCCTTGTGCGGGCTCGGCCAGATGTGGCTCAAGGAAATCGCACCCGTGCTGGCGTCGCCGCTCGGCTGGGCCATCACCCTGATCGGCTGGTGGATGCCGCTGTACCTGCTGATCATGCAGAAGCGCGTGTACCGCCAAGGCTGGGTGATGACCCTGGTCAAATACAGCATCATCGGCACCTGCTATTCGATCCTCATCGGCGTCGCCGTCGCCGTCGCCCTGGTCGTGAGCCTGGCCGTGCAATGATCGTCTACGAAGTCAATCTGAGCGTGGATGCCGCGGTGTACGCCGAGTACCTCGCCTGGCTGGACGCGCACATGGCCGAGATCCTCGCCCTGCCCGGCTTCCTCGGCGCCGAAGTGCTGGAAGTGGCCGAACCGGCCCCGCCACCGTCCTTGCGTGCGCTCAGCGTGCACTACCGCGTGCGCGACCGCGCCGCGCTGCAGGATTATTTCGACCGCGATGCGCCGCGTCTGCGCGAGGAAGGCCAGCGCCTGTTCGGCGGGCGCTTCAGTGCGACGCGGCGGGTGCTGAAGGTGCGGGAGTGAGGTTTGCTCTGCGAGCATGCGTCAAGGGCGGGAAGGCGTGAGGTCGCGCCTTTGGCGCTCGTGAGAACGTGAGGTGAGCGGTCGACGCCCGCGACCTGAACCTCGCGGTTTTACTGACGTTCTCACGAGCCGCGCAGCGGCGCCCTCACGAGCGACGCAGTCGCGACCTCACGCCTTCAACGCGCCAACGCCGCCAACCGCCGCGCCCGCTCCTCCGGCGCCGCCGCCAGCAACTCGTGCCGGAACGCATCGCGCTGGTCTTCCGGCAAACGCAGCCATTCACGCCGGAACGCGCGGCGCTGCTCCGGGCTGAAGCTGCGCAACATCTCGCGCGTCGGCCGGCGCTCGTCCTGCGGGATGTTGTCGAAGAACTGGCGCAGCAGATCGGCACGCGCGCCCGGGCCGCCGCGGCCGCCGGCGTGGCGCTGCTCGGGCGGCAGCTTGTCGAACTCGGCACGCAGGCGCTCGCGTTCTTCCGGCGGCAGCTTGCGGAAATGCTGGTAGGTCTCGCGCAGGTGCTGCTGCTGGTCCGGCGGCAATTTGCGGAAGGCCTCCGCGCGCGCGCGCCAGGCG
>JADMIO011201792.1_pt1 | contig 10908 bp, 9 predicted proteins | sample 8958161 | NCBI WGS metagenome assembly JADMIO01 (sample SAMN16585339, study PRJNA669376) | soil metagenome | isolation source: Crop rotation soil | place: USA: Cullars Rotation, Alabama | collected 2011 | reverse complement strand
ACAACTTGTCCACGTGGAATTCTAAGCTTAGGATCCCAATGTGCTGGAAAGAAACACCGTTGTCGAAGCCTATGTTTCGGCGCAACGCGATGCGCTTGAGACGGAACGCGAGCCTGTGCCTTTGCAATTGCGCAACGCCCCAACTTCGCTGATGAAACAATTCGGCTACGGCGAAGGCTACAAATACGCTCACAACTTCGAGTCGGGCCGCGCCGATGATATGCAGTGTTTGCCCGAAGGGCTTAAGGGGCGCAAATACTATAAACCAACGAAACGCGATCAGATCAAACGCGATTAACCGAAGTTAAGAAAAGAGGCGCTTATGGCTGAAGTCATCGTTACTTCCGACGGATTTTTGAAGCAGCAGATCATCGCGGGCCATCACCATTTGACCGCAGACGAACCGCGCGAAGTCGGCGGCGAGGACGCCGGGCCTGATCCTTACGCGCTGTTGCTTGCCGCGCTCGGCGCCTGCACGTCTATGACTTTGCAACTGTACGCGAATCGGAAAGGATGGCCTCTGGAAAAAGTTGAAGTGAGCCTCAAGCATTCGCGCATTCACGCGGCGGATTGCGAAGAGTGCAAGACGAAGGAAGGCAGGATTGAGCGCATAGAACGTTTCATCTCGCTTACAGGGCCGCTCACTGAAGAACAGCGAGCGCGACTGCTTGAGATAGCCGAAAAATGCCCTGTCCATAAAACGCTGACAACCCGAGTTTCAATCAAAGACTATCTCGATTGACTCGAATCAATCGCTTGCATTAGAACTAATGCGCTATGCCGACAACAACAATAACTATCTCGACGCGCCGTGAAAAACAGGCGATTGACATCACAAATCGAATTCACCAGTATCTGCTTCAAACCGAAATCAGCGAAGGGTTATGCAGCGTTTTCGTCGCGCACACGACGGCGGCGATCACAACCGGCGAAGCAATCGAAGGCACCGACGAAGATTTGATGGAAACGCTTGAGCGATTGATTCCTCAGATCAATTTTCGTCACGCGCATGACCCTTCGCACGCGCCCGACCATATGATCAGCTCGATTGTCGGCGCGGGCGTGACTATTCCTGTGAGCGGCGGCAAACTCCTTCTCGGCAGATGGCAGCGCGTCCTGCTCATCGAATGCAACGGCCCGCGCGACCGCCAGATAGCAATCACTGTTTTGCAGTGAAGAGAGGGCGAAGGATTTGAGCGCTGGCAATCTCAACTCTGTGATCAATCGCGCCACTTTGCCAGTGGAGCCGCCGCCTGATGGCGGCAGCGCAAATCCTGTCCGCCTGCTGCTCAAGCGCGTTGAAGCGAGAGCCGCGCTCGGCGATGTCATTGAGGCTGCGCTGATGGTTGCGGGCGTCGCGGGATTTTTTCTCCTGATTTTTGGAGCGATAGACTATCGCTTCGACCTGCAGCTCAAAACGCGGCTGATTGCGGCAGGGGCAATGCTTTTGTCGGCTGTTGCATGCTTTGCGCTCATAGCTGTTGTGAGAGCGCGAAAGCGCGGCGCGTTGTGGGCGGCGGCGTTGATCGAGCGGCGAGCGGCTTCGCTTGATAACCAACTCTTCACGCTTGTCGAATGCGACCTCGGCAACGCTTCAATCCCTCCATACCTGCGCGGTCGCATAGAACATGACCTTTCGCGAAAGCTGGAAACAATCGCGCCCTCGCGCCTGATTTCTCTAAGACCGAGCCGAACAGCGCTTCTCTCTTTTTTATCTGCGCTCGCCGTCTGCTTACTGGCGTTTTGTTTCTGGCCTCAAGTCATGAGCGATGAGTTTCGGAGGCTCCTGTTATTCAGCGCTGCCGAGAGGGCCGCGCGCAACGACGCGCAAACTTCTCAAATACCGGCGACGCGAAGCGGAAACGGGATTGAAGAATTGCGCGTCGCGATCACTCCTCCGGCATACACCGGGCAAGGCTCGGTTGTTCAAATCGGCGAAAGCCTTATCACTGCTCTCGCGGGCGCGCGAGCCGACCTTCACATCAAAGTTGATCGAGAATTATCCGAGGCTCTTTTTTCGATTGGAGGAGCGCGCGCCATAAGGATGGAACGCGAAGGCGAGCGTTCCTATCGCGCTTCGTTTATTGTGAGCGAAGATTCTATTTGCAAGATCGCTTTGACTGGCCTTGCCGAGCCGGACTGGAAAGGGGAGACAGTCTTTAGCGTTCGAGCAATCAAAGACGCGCCGCCCGAAATTCATATCACGCGCCCGTCGTCGGATTTGCTCTTCGCCGCGACCGACCGCCCCGAATCGCTTTTCATAGACATTGCCGCCAAAGATGATTATGGAGTCGCGCTTGTGAAATTGAAGTACATCAAAACGACTGGCGAAGGCGACGCTTCACGCTTTGAAAACGGAGAGATTCGCGTCAACCTCGCTGCCGCCGATGCGACGGGGCAGTCGCGCGGGCAGGCGCGTCTCGACCTTGCGTCAATAGCAATCGGGCCGGGCGCGTCTCTGGTTTTTCACGCTGAAGCTGTGGACAGAAATAATGTCACAGGGCCGGGCGTCGGGTATTCCGAAAATGTCATCGCGCAGGTGGCGGGGCTTGAGCCCGTTAAGATTTCGCTCGATGATATGCGGCCTGACGAGGCGTTGAAGTATCTGACGAGCGAAAGAATGATATTGATCAAGACTGAAAAGCTGAACCGGCAGCGCGCAAAATTATCGGAGAGCGACTTCATTTCGCGCTCGCAGGAAATCGCAACCGAGCAAAGACGGCTGCGCGAAAGTTTCAACCAGTTTTCAGAGCTTGAATCAGAAACCGGTCAGGAAACGCCCAACGCCGCAGAGTCGCCGCCGAGTGACGCATCAACGCCTGAGCCTGACGCAGCAAAACTCCGCTCGGCTGTAGAGCCCGATATACCGGCAGGCGCAAGCGACGCCGCGCGCAAAATGATCCTCGCCTTGCGCGCGATGTGGCGAGCCGAAGGCGCTCTGTCTGCGGCTGACACTGCGTCTGCAATCGAATTTGAGAAAGACGCGCTCGCGCAATTGAAATCGGCTCAGGCTGGCGCGCGTTATTTCACGAAGACGGTCGGCAGGTCGAGGCCGGTTGATTTGAAGCGGCGATACATGGGCGCGCTTGATGAAATTCGGTCGCGGATTGAGCGCGCATCTCGAAAGCAGGAAAGCGCGTTTGATAACCGGCTTCGCGGCGCTTTGACTCTGGTTTATGACGCGGCGCAGATTCTTTCAAGATGGAGAGCCGATGACGCTGGCGCGAATCAAAAGCTTGAGGCTGCGCGGCAAAAAGCAGATCGCGCGGCTGAAGAGTTGTTAAGCGTAAGAGGCGAAGGCGCAGTCGCAATAGGCGAGGCTGCGGCAAAGCTTAAGCTGATAGCGCGAATGCTCGACGCGGGCGCCGCGCCGCAAGACGAAGCGGCTTTCGCGTTGCTCGCGCAGGTTGCGACCGAGATGGCGGCTGCGCTCGGCGGCGATGAGCGGCGAGGTTTGTCGCCGCAAGTCGAGAGCTTTTCGCCCGCTGTTCGCGCGAGCGGCGCGCGGTACTTCAAACTGCTGGCTAACCCTTGATCCCGCCCGCGCCGCAGTTCGTCAGATGGAACCGGATGCGGGTTTACGAGCGATGAACGCCGCGTGAGCTTTTGGCAAATTAAATTCTCCATAGCTGCGAATCGTTCTCACTCGAAAGCCCGTTTGACGAAGCTCTCTGGCTACATCCGCCGCTTTGCGCAATCGCTGAATATGCATTTCCTCAGCTCGCCTGTAATTCCTGCCGACTTTCCGAAAACTGGTGATGCGACGAGCGAACGCGCCTTGCTGCTCCTTCTTTTCTACTAGAACCGCCCAATCCTCTCCCGCAGAAAATCCTCTGGTCGCAACGCCTTCGGCTGCCTGACCCGGCTCTGCGATGTCGAATACAAACACGCCTCCGGGCAGCAGCGCGCTATAGACCCGTTTGAAAAGCCGAGCCAGCGCGCCATTGTCGTTAGAACCATTGTCGCTTTCCGAATCGAACAGGTAGTTCAGGCATTCGCTGATCGAAGTGACGGCAGCGCAGGGCGGGAGCTTGGCCTTATGAAGCGACTCTATGCGAAACTGCGCGGCGGGCGCTCTTTTTCGCGCGATGCGAATCATCGCTTCAGAAATGTCTATGCCGATAACCCGGTAGCCAGCCTCGATGAGTTGCTGCGCCCACAGCCCGCTTCCGCAACCGAGGTCTAACACAAGGCCATCTCGTATTTTATTTCGGGCAAGTATTTCGAGAATGCCGGGAGCGGATTTCAAAGCGAAGTCAGCGTGACCGACATCATGAATATAGGCTAGGTCTTCCTGATAATACTTTTTCATCACGGGAAATTATTATCAATCAGCCCGCGAAAAGGGAAGAATAGAAGGCGTCAATTAATTGAGAGGCTCGGCGCAACTTGAAGGCATTAGCTGATGGCGAAACCGCCCAGCCTGCGCGCCTTCGGTGTTTCTTTTTCGCCGCCAACCGGAATTATTTTTGCCGCGTCTGCCATCCGCGCCCGTTCTAAAACATGAAGCAGCCAGAAAACTTCTACTTGAAAAGCGTTTGCTGATAAACTCGACTTCGGCGGCAAACCGAGACTTCTTTATTGGAGAAAGCGATATGCGATTAATCGCCGGACTGGCCTTCGCGGCATTGCTCACATTGAGCATGGCATTTCAATGCGGCGCAAACTACGCCGACGTTAATGGCAATAAAGTGATCTCCATCGGCCCTCACACCGGAATGATCTATTGCATGGCGATTGCTCCATCAAACCCCAAAATAATGTTTGCCGGGACTCAACATGGAGGGTTGTACAAGACTGCGGATGGCGGCGGCGTCTGGCGACCTGCGAGCAACGGATTGAGGCCGACTCAGATTGGCGGCGGGCCGGGACCCAATTTCACTACGGTCTACGCCGTGGCCGAGAATGGAAAAAATGCCGATGTCGTTTTTGCGGGAACTGAATCGGGCGTTTTCAAAAGCGTGAACGGCGGAGAAAGCTGGACGCTGGCAAAGCGGCATAATCATATCGGCTCTCTCGCGATTGACGCTGCTGGCAACATCATTTATGCGGCGAGCAACAATCGGGATCGCGAAGACCGCATCTTAAAAAGCGTTGACGGCGGCGCAAGCTGGACTGTCATCAATAACGAATTAATCGCTAATGGCGTCACTGCGCTGACAATAGATCGCGCCAGCCCGAACATGGTTTACGCGGGAACGCACAATGGCGCCTTGAAAACGACCGATGGCGGCGCGACATGGATTAAGATCGGCGATGGGCTGCCTCGATGTCGCGTCTACTCAATGGCGATGAGCGCATCAAACGCCAGCGTTCTTTACGCGGCGGTCGAGGGAGGAATATTCAAGACCGTGAATGGCGGCGCGAAATGGGCGGAGATGGAAACCTATCATGTCTTTTCAATCGTCCTCGACCCGTCGAACCCCAACGCGGTTTTAGCGGGCGGGACAGGCGTCGTTTATCAAAGCCTCGACGGCGGCGAGAATTGGAAAGCTGCGAATCTTGAGATTTCCAGAGCCGCGACCATGATGTGCCTCGCTCGTCACCCATCAAAAAAAGGCGTCCTGTACGCCGGAACCAGCAGCGGAGTTTTGATGAGCGCGAACGGGGGCGCGAACTGGAAAACAATCAATGAGGGAATTAACAACGCCGAAGTTTATCAGATGGTCATAGACCCTGCGAACGTCAATGCGCTTTATGCGGCCACTTTGAGCGGATTATTCAAGACGACGGATGCAGGCAAGAGTTGGGCTTACATCAAGCTTCCGTATGAAAGATCGTATATGATCTCGCTCGCGATTGCCCCGTCAGATTCAAATATTCTTTACGCCGGGATGAGACGGGAGGGCGTGATGAAAACTACAGACGGCGGTTTGAGCTGGGCTTCGATGAGTTATGGATTGCCTTCCGATGAAGTCCGCCATCTGGCCGTAGATCCGTCGAACCCGAACATCGTTTATGCGGGAACCATTTTCAAGGGCTTGTTCAAATCTACGAATGGCGGCGCCGTTTGGGCTGCGAACAATAATGGATTGCCTTTGAAAGGTTGCGGAGCAATCGCAATTGATCCTTCAAACGCCAACGCGGTTTATATGGCGAGCGGCGACACGATCTTTAAGAGCTTAAACGCGGGCGAGAGCTGGTTTGAAATCAAGCTGCCGAAAAAACAAATTCTGGTAGATTTCCTCGTGATTGATCCGTCAATCCCCGTCACGGTCTACGCGGGCGAAGGCGAAGGGTTTTTCAAGAGCGCGGATGGCGGCGCAAACTGGACGCAAATAAATGTCAGCGCTCTCGACCCTAATTTCACATCCGTTGCGATTGATCCGACCGACCGCAACATGATTTATGTCGGAACCATATTGGATGGCCCGTTCGTGACCGCGAACGGCGGCAGGAATTGGAGCCGTATCGAAGGCATCCCTGTGGTTCCTCATTTTATTTTCGCTGTTGACCCATCCGGCTCCGGCACAGTGTATGTCGGGACTCACGGGGCTGGCATATACAAGGGCCAGTTCAAATCTCATTGAATCTCTTTTTGACGAAAGATCTGATTAGAACCCCGCGCCTTTTGTGGTGAGCTTGATTCGATAAATTACCGTGTCAGCCGTGATGTAGAGCGCAGAACCATCGTTGCCCCACGCGCAGTTGGCCGTCGGCGCGTTTGTTTCAATTGTGCCGAGATGCGTTCCATCGGGCGCGAAAACATAAATTCCGCCCGGCCCCGAAGCGAAGAGGTTTCCCTGCTTATCAACTTTCAATCCATCGGGCGCGCCTCGCTTCGTTTTCGCGAATTGAGTCGCATCGAAAAACACTCGGCCATTGGCCAGCGTCCCGTCTTTTTTCACATCGAAAGCCATCCACGCGGGCCTGCTCGCATCAACGTCTGTGACGTACAGAATTTTTTCATCCGGCGAAAATGCGATTCCGTTCGGAGCTTTGATTTCTTTGGTGAGCAATGTCACTCGGCCATCTTTCGAGAGCCGGTACACGCCGCAAAAATCGAGTTCTCTGCGCGGGTCATCGAATAATTTTGGCAAGCCGAACGGAGGGTCTGTGAAATAGAGGTCGCCGTTTGATTTGAACACAAGATCGTTCGGGCTGTTCAGGCGTTTGCCTTCATAGCGATCCGCGAGCGTCGTCTTTGAGCCGTCTGATTCGAGCCGCGCCACGCGACGGTCGCCATGTTCGCAAAGCGTCAGCCTGCCTGATGAATCAAACGCCAGCCCGTTTGACCCCGGCTCGCGGCCTTCAAATGGAGCGGAGCCAGTGTACCCGCTCGGCTTCAAAAATAGACTGACACCAGCGCCTTCTTTCCACTTGAAGATTGAATTATTCGGAATGTCTGAAAATAAGAGATAGCCGCCCGCGCGATTCCACACAGGGCCTTCAACCCATTTGAATCCTTCGGCAAGTTTTTCAACAACAGCGTCTCGCGGCGCAAGCTTATCAAATCTTGGGTCGAGCCGAACGATGTTGACCATCGTTTTCTGATCCCCTTTCTGGTCGTCCCTGCCTGTCGCTTCTCGAACGCTTGCTGGCGACGATGAAATCTGTTGCGCGGCAACGGCAAAAGCGATTACTGCCAATAGAGCCATCGTTGATTTTTTTATCATCATTCTCATCTCTCTATGCGACCGTTCTTGTCTGTTGCGTGAGAATTCGTTTCATAACTGCGCAACCATCGCCGAATCGCCGCTCGCAAGGTTGAACGACTGGCCGCAAACATGAAACCAGAGAGAACCCCCTCTATCAAGCTGTCGGCTCTTGTCGCTCGCGGCGCGGCCTCTAGCGCTGCATATGATTGCGGCTCTGGCCGTTTGTTTATTCTGGTCATATGGCTTTCTTAAAGAAGCGATCAGGGAAAAGCGAAAGGCGGGTTGATTGCGATTGTCCGGCGGCAGGTTTGACGAGCGCGAACAGGCTCAGGGTTGGCCGCTCGCGCTCGTCAAGTATCAGAGATTTCTACTCGGCAGGATTATCTGCAACGTTTTCCGCTTCGACTGCCTTTGGAAGTGTGATCGTGAGCGACCCGTCCTTTAAGCTGGCTTTGGCCTTTTCCGCATCAATCCTGACAGGCAGATCGAGCGCGCGGAAGAACATCGTCGAGCTATATTCAGTCTGATTTTCGGCTTCGGCGTCGGAAGCGAGCGACTGCTCCTTTTTGCCGCTGATAAACAGACGGTCAGGCTCGACTGATAACTCCAGATCTTTCTCGCTAAATCCGTCTACTCCGATTGACAGGCGAAGCTGATTGGCGGTCTCGATCATCTCGACTGGAATCGGCGTCAATAATTCTGATTCCGCGCGCAGCCAGTCTTCGTGATCGTGTCCGTCTTCCCGACCGCGCTCCTCGAATAATTCGTAAGCGCGAAGAGCTATCTCCCGGTGGATCTCTTCCATGCGATTTAAGAGCGAATCGGTTTCTACAATCTTGGGTCTGGCAAGTTGCGACTCAGGCGCTGTTTGAGACTTCATAACGCATGCTCCTTTCCTGCTTGATTGCGCGGCGATGGTCGAGCGATCAAGCGGGCCAACCTGGTGAACTAAGAGCCAGCCAGAATTATTCAGAGATCATTGCTTGCTGACTCTCGCAATTGAGCCTCTCATAAGGCTTTGAAATGGGCGCAGCCGCTACAGAATTGCAGGACGCCGTCAGCAGTTGAAATAAAATCCTGCGCAGCGTAACTGCGCTCGCTTGTGAATTCTTACGGTAGATACCAGTGAGGAAAACCTCTGCCCTCTGGCGCTTTTCGGTCTGGTTTCTCCGCATCGTGCCTGCTGATTCTAGTCCTGTTCGCCGCAGGCTTCAAGAGCAAAATTTGCTCGCTTATCTATAGCCTGATGTCGCCTGCGCCGTTAATATTGTCGCGGAGGAAATCACATGGACGACCAGCCAAAATCATCAACCCAATTCTCAAAGCCCAACGCCATAGATCGAGTTTTCAATCGCGCGTTCGGTTTTCTTGTTAAGCTCGGCATCGGGTTGAAACATAATTACCTTCTGGAAGTGAGAGGGCGCAAAAGCGGGCGCGTGTATTCAACTCCGGTCAATACGCTTGTCTTGGATGGCAAGAAGTATCTGGTGGCGCCTCGCGGATACACCGAGTGGGTTAAAAATGCTCTGGCCAGCCAGCAAGCCTGCCTTGTTCGAGGAGGCGCGCGAGAGCAGGTTCGTTTGCGAATGATCGCCGATGAATCGAAGCCGGAGATTTTGAAAGCCTACCTTGATCGTTTCAAATTATCAGTCCAGCGATTTTTTCCTGTCCCCGCCGGTTCGCCTGTCGAAGCGTTCGCGCCATTGGCCGCCGGCATTCCGGTATTCGAGATAATCGCGGATAGCTAATCATCGAAATCTCGCTTGCCCGCAACCCGCGCCTGCCCTGCCTTGCTTCGATAAATTGCAGGCTCGAAGCAAGCTGTATATGATTGCATCTATGACAACAGAAGACGAACCGGACGAGCCCATCGAGATACCATTGACCGGACGCCTGCTTCTTGACAACCCTCTGCTCAACAAAGGCACAGCGTTTCCTGAAAACGAACGGCGCGAGCTTGGATTGCTGGGACTGTTGCCGCCGCACGCCGCGACAATGGAAGAGCAAGCGGCGCGCACCTACGGCAACTATAAACAAAAAGAGTCGGACATCGAGCGATACATCTTTCTCATCAGCCTGCAAGACCGCAACGAAACGCTTTTCTATCGCTTGCTCGAAGATCACATCACAGAGATGACGCCGATCATTTACACTCCGGTCGTGGGTCAGGCGTGCCAGCAATTCAGCCGCATCTATCGCCGCCCGCGCGGGCTGTTTATCTCTTACGATCAGCGCAACGAAATAGACCAGATACTTGACAACGCTCCGCACGCCGACCCGCAGGTGATCGTCGTCACAGACGGCGAGCGCATACTGGGACTGGGCGATCTGGGAGTCGGCGGCATGGGCATTCCGGTCGGCAAGCTCTCGCTTTACACGCTGTGCGCGGGAATACCGCCAGCCTTGACGCTTCCGATTATGCTGGATGCGGGAACTAATAATGAAGAATTGCTCTCTGATCCGCTTTATCTCGGATGGCGACACGAGCGCGTGCGCGGCAAAGAGTATGATGAATTCATCGAAGCGTTCATCTCCGCCGTGACGCGCAAATTCCCGAACGTCCTGTTGCAATGGGAAGATTTTTCCAAAGACAACGCCGCGCGATTGCTCGAACGCTATCGCGACCGGCTCTGCACGTTCAACGACGACATACAGGGAACGGGCGCAGTCGCGCTTGCGGGATTGCTGGCGGCGGCTGAAGTGATCGAATCGAAGATCAGCAAACAGCGCGTATTGATGCTGGGCGCAGGGTCGTCGGCCACCGGCATAAGCGAGCAAGTGATGGCGGCGATGATGAGCGAAGGGCTGACCGAGCAGGAAGCGAAGGCGAGGATATGGCTGGTTGACAGCAACGGACTTGTGATGGATGACAGTTCCGGCAGCGGGCCAGCCAGCCACAAATTCGCGCAGCCGCGCGAGCGGATAAGCGAATGGCGGCTCGACGATCCAAACAAAGTCGGCTTCATGGATGTTGTCAGAAACCAGCGCCCGACCGTATTGATTGGCGCGTCGGCGCAGCCGGGCATCTTCACAAAAGAGATCGTTTGCGAGATGGCCGAACACGCCGAAAGGCCGATCATTTTCCCTCTGTCGAACCCGACATCGAAAAGCGAGGCAACGCCAATAGATTTGATTGACTGGACTGATGGCCGCGCGCTCGTTGCGACGGGCAGCCCTTTTCCCGCCGTCGTGTTCGACAAACGAATAATTGACATAGGCCAGTGCAACAACGCATTCATCTTTCCGGGCGTGGGGCTCGGCGTGATAGCGTCGGGCGCGCGGCGCATGACAAATGAAATGTTCGTAGCGG
>JADMIO010830294.1_pt1 | contig 10908 bp, 11 predicted proteins | sample 8958161 | NCBI WGS metagenome assembly JADMIO01 (sample SAMN16585339, study PRJNA669376) | soil metagenome | isolation source: Crop rotation soil | place: USA: Cullars Rotation, Alabama | collected 2011 | reverse complement strand
CTTTCCCCGCCTTCAGCGCCGAGGCGCCGCCGCCCGCGGCCAGTGTCGCCTCGGCCTGCGCGACTTGCCGCCAGGCTTCGGCCACCGCCATCGGCTTCGCATCCCCTGGCGGCAGGACGATCGGCGGCCGGTCCGGCTCCGGCGCGTCGGCGTCCGCGCCGTCGACGCCACCGTCGAAGACCCACTTCCAGCCGCCGTCGGGCTGGCGCGCCCAGATCGTGAAGTAGAAGACGCCTGGCTTGCCGTTGATCGTGGCCGGGCCGGTGGTGAAGCCAAGGTCGCCGGAGCGCGCCACGCCGGCGAAGTTCGGCCACCACGCAAGGAGCGTCCCGCCCTCCTTCGGCGCCTTCGGCGTGGGCCGCCCGGCGTAGAACGCCCGCGCGTTCACCGGCTGGGGCGCAAAGATGAACGCCTGGTCGGCCATGAATTCCAGGAAGCTGGGTTTCACGCCCACCTCCGCCGCGCGGGCGGCGAAGGCGTGTTCGGCGGCCACGACCGGCGCCGGGTCAGCGGGCCCCGCCGCCAGGGCCGGCCACCCGCCCAGGGCCGCGGCCGCCGACAGGATCAGGATGGATGTGCGCATGGCGTCCTCCCTCTACGGCGCCGGTTAGGTCCGTGCAGCCCGGGCGTCGTCGCGCCGCGCGACGAGTGGAGCGCGCGCTTTCCCGGTTGCGCTCGTCGCAGGGCGCACCAAGATGAGCGGCGATGGTGTTCACAGACGTCGAGATCGAGCGCTATGCGCGCCACCTGGTGCTGCGCGAGCTGGGCGGCCCCGGCCAGCAGAAGCTGAAAGCCGCCAGCGCGCTGATCGTGGGCGCCGGCGGCCTGGGCTCGCCGGCGGCGCTCTACCTCGCTGCGGCCGGCGTCGGCACGCTGATCCTGGTCGATCCCGACGTGGTCGACCGCTCCAACCTGCAGCGCCAGATCCTTTACGCCGAGGACGACGTGGGCCGGCCCAAGGCCGAGGCGGCGGCCGATCGCCTGGCGGCGCTGAACCCGCACGTCTTCGTGGCCGGCTACAACGGCGCCTTCAACGTTTCGACGGCCGACGAACTGTGTGAGGGCGTGGACCTGGTGCTGGACGGCACCGACGACTTCGGTGTGCGATTCGACGTCAACGCGGCCTGCGTGCGCCACGGCAAGCCCCTGATCTCCGGCGCCATCGGGCGCTGGACCGGCCAGGTGGGCGTGTTCGGCGCCCAGCCCTGCTACCGCTGCCTGGTGCCCGAGGTTCCGCCCGAGGCGGAGACCTGCGTCGCCGTCGGCGTGGTCGGCGCGCTGGCCGGCGTCGTGGGCTCGATGATGGCGCTGGAGGCGATCAAGCTGATCGCCGGCGCGGGCGAACCGCTCGAGGGGCGGCTTCTGATCTACGACGCGCTCTCGGCCGAGACGCGGACGGTGAAGGTGGGCGCCGATCCCGAGTGCCCGGTTTGCGGAGGCGGCGGGGCATGAGCGGCAAGGACTGGGCGACGGTCGACGAATACCTCGTTGAGGCTCTGCAGCCGGCCGACCCGGCGCTGGACCAGGCGCTGGCCGACAGCGACGCCGCCGGCCTGCCGCAGATCGCCGTCGCGCCCAACCAGGGCAAACTCTTGATGCTGCTGGCCCAGAGCGTGGGCGCCAAGCGCATCCTCGAGATCGGCACGCTGGGCGGCTACTCCACCATCTGGCTGGCCCGCGCCCTGCCGGCGGACGGCAAGCTGGTCAGCCTGGAGTACGACCCAAAGCACGCCGAGGTCGCGCGCCGGAACATCGCCCGCGCCGGGTTCGCCGCCCAGGTCGAGGTGCGGGTCGGCCGCGGCGTAGATCTATTGCCGGGCGTCGAAGGCCCGATCGACTTCGCCTTCATCGACGCCGACAAGGCCTCGAACCCCGAGTACTTCGCCGGCGCTCTGAAGCTCAGCCGGCCGGGCTCGCTCATCGTCGTCGACAACGTCGTCCGCGGCGGCGCGGTCACCGACGCCGGCGGCGACGCCAACGTCCAGGGCATCCGGCGCATGTTCGATCTCGTGGCCGCCGAACCGCGCGTCGAGGCGGCGGCCGTACAGACCGTCGGCTCCAAGGGCTGGGACGGCTTCTGCCTGATCCGGGTGGAGTAGCTGGTCCGTCCCTTAGTGGGGAGGGACGGCCGCGCAGCGGCCAGGGTGGGGAGCTTTCGACCGGGCTTTGACTCGCAGAGTCTGCGATTCAGCGCCTATCACTTCACTTCCCCACCCGTCTCGCTTCGCTCGACACCCTCCCCATTAAGGGAGGGCCCGCGGTCACATCATCGCCGGGATGACGCGGTCCGGGGGTTTGTGGCCGTCCATCCAGGTGCGGATGTTGATGATCACCTTCTCGCCCATGTCGATGCGGCCCTCGATGGTGGCCGAGCCGAGGTGGGGCAGGAGGACGGCGTTGGCGAGGCCCAGGAGCTTCGGGTTGATGTCCGGCTCGTGCTCGAAGACGTCGAGGCCCGCGCCGGCGATCTTGCCGTCGCGCAGGAGCTCGGCCAGCGCCGTCTCGTCGATGATCTCGCCGCGGGCGGTGTTCACCAGGATGGCGTGGGGCTGCAGCAGCTTCAGCCGCCGCGCCGAGAGCAGGTGGTAGGTCGCCGGCGTGTGCGGCGAATGGACGGAGATGATGTCCATCCGCGCCAGCATCTGGTCCAGGCTCTCCCAGTAGGTGGCTTCCAGCTCCTCGGAGATGCGCGGGCTGACCGGTTTTCGGTTGTGGTAGTGGATCTGCAGGCCGAACGCCTTGGCCCGCCGCGCCACCGCCTGGCCGATCCGGCCCATGCCGATGATCCCCAGGCGCTTGCCGGTGATCCGGTGGCCCATCATCCAGGTGGGCGCCCAGCCCTGGTAGCCGCCCGCCTGGGCGACGTTGGCGCCTTCGACGATTCGCCGCCCGACCGCCATCATCAGGGCCATGGTCAGGTCGGCCGTGTCTTCGGTCAGCACGCCGGGCGTGTTGGTGACGGTGATCCCTTTGGCGACGGCGGCGGCCACGTCGATGTGGTCCACGCCCACGCCGAAGTTGGCGATCAGCTTCAGCTTCGGCCCGGCCTTCTCCAGCATCTCGGCGTCGAGGCGGTCGGTGATGGTGGGCGCCAGCACGTCGGCGCGGCCGACCGCGTCGGCCAGCTGCGCGGCCGTGAACGGCTCGTCCGTCACGTTGAGTTCGGTGTCGAACAGCTCGCGCATCCGGGTCTCCACCGGATCGGGGAGCTTGCGCGTGACGATGACTTTCGGCTTGCGGACGGCCATGCGGGACTTGGATAAAGGGACGTTGTCGCCGCGGCGCGGCGTGATCGGTTGAAGTCTCTAGCAAAGGCGCCATGGACGGCCAAGGCGACGCGCAGCGAATGGGATCGAGTCTGCGTCGGACGCCCGCCGCGTGGGCTTGGGCTGTCGTGGCCGCCGCCTTACTTGCCCCACCGGCGGTGCGAGCCGCGCCCGCCGAGCGCCAGACCCCGTCCGGCATGGCCGTCCCGCGCTACGTTTCCCTGAAATTCGACAAGGTGAACGCCCGCGCCGGACCGGGCGACGACCACAAGCTGCTCTGGGTCTACCGCGCCAAAGGCCTGCCCCTGCAGGTGATCGCCGAGACGCTGGAGTGGCGCCGTGTCTGCGATCCGCAGGGGGCCACCGCCTGGGTGCACAAGCGCGTGACCGACGGGCGGCGCACCGCGATGAACACGCTGGCCAAGCCCGCGCCGCTCTTCCGGCGGCCCAAGGACGACGCCACGGTCGCCGCCTATCTGAACCCCAAGGCCCTGGCGACGTTGGACCGCTGCAGCAAAGGCTGGTGCAAGGTGAAGGCCGACCACGTGGCCGGTTGGGTGCGCGAGGGTGAGCTTTGGGGGACCTCCGACGCGATCCAGTGCCGATAGCGCAAGTTGAGCGGCGCGGACGGCTCTGCTAGGGCGGTGCGCCTTGAGGACTCGGGACTTGAGATGACGCACCCCTCGGCCAAGGCCCAGTACAGCTTCGACGAGCTGATGACCTGCGCCACCGGCGAGATGTTCGGGCCGGGCAACGCCCAGCTGCCGGCGCCGCCCATGCTGCTGTTCGACCGGATCACCATGATCAACGAGGACGGCGGCGCCCACGGCAAGGGCTACATCGAGGCGGAATTCGACATCAATCCCAGCCTCTGGTTCTTCGACTGCCACTTCCTGGGCGATCCCGTCATGCCCGGCAGCCTGGGCCTGGATGCGCTCTGGCAGCTCGTCGGCTTCTACCTGGGCTGGATCGGCGGCAAGGGCGCAGGCCGCGCCCTTGGTTGCGGCGAAGTTCGCTTCGGCGGCGAAGTGACTCCCGACATCAAAAAGGTCACCTACAAGATCGATATGAAGCGGGTGATCAACCGCAGGCTCGTGTTGGGAATCGGCGACGGGGTGTTGGAGGCCGACGGAACCCCCATCTATTCGGCGTTGGACCTGCGGGTCGGCCTGAAGTCTGCGCAACAGGGGACGGAGACCGAGAGCTAGACATGCGCCGCGTCGTCGTCACCGGGATGGGTGTCGTCTCCTCGATCGGCAACAACGCCAACGAGGTCACCGCCTCGTTGCGGGACGCCAAATCCGGCGTTTCGGCCGCGCCCGAGTACGCCGAGCTGGGCTTCCGCTGCCAGGTGCACGCCGCCCCGCAGATCGACTGGGAGTCGATGATCGACCGCAGGGCCCTGCGTTTCCTGGCCCAGGGCACCGGCTTCGCCCACATCGCCATGGAGCAGGCGATCGCCGATTCCGGCCTCAGCGAGGCCGAGGTCTCCAACGAGATGACCGGCCTGATCGTGGGCTCGGGCGGTCCGTCGACGCGGGCGATCATCGAGGCGGCCGACACCGCCAAGACCCGCGGGCCCAAGCGCGTCGGCCCGTTCGCGGTGCCCAAGGCGATGAGCTCCGGGCCGTCGGCGGTGCTCTCGACTTGGTTCAAGATCAAGGGGCTGAACTTCTCCATCAGCTCGGCCTGCGCGACCTCAACCCACTGCATCGGCGTCGGCTACGAGCAGATCGCCATGGGCAAGCAGGACGTGGTCTTCGCCGGCGGGACCGAAGAGCTGGACTGGACGCTCAGCGTGCTGTTCGACGCCATGGGCGCGATGAGCAGCGGCTTCAACGACCGCCCGGCGGTGGCCAGCCGCGCCTACGACGCCGACCGCGACGGCTTCGTGATCGCCGGCGGCGCCGGGATCGTGGTGCTGGAAGAGTACGAGCACGCCAAGGCCCGCGGGGCGAAGATCCTGGCCGAGGTCGTGGGCTACGCCGCCAACTCCGACGGCTTCGACATGGTGGCCCCGTCCGGCGAGGGCGCGGCGCGCTGCATGAAGCTGGCCATGAAGGGCGCGGGCGGGCGCAAGATCGACTACCTGAACCCGCACGGCACCGGCACGCCGGTAGGCGACGTCAAGGAGATGGAGGCCGTGCGCAGCGTCTTCGGCGACGCGGCCCCGCTGATCTCGTCCACCAAGTCCCTGACCGGCCACAGCCTGGGCGCCGCCGGCGCGCAGGAGGCGATCTACTGCCTGCTTATGATGCAGAACGGCTTTCTGGCCGAAAGCGCCCACATCGAAACCCTCGACCCGGCCTTCTCCGACATCCCGATCCTGCGCCAGCGCAAGGACGTCCAGGTCGACACGGTCATGAGCAACAGCTTCGGCTTCGGCGGCACCAATGGGTGCCTGATCATGGCGCGGGCCTAGTCCCGCCCTCGCCGTAGAGGTCGAGGTGCTGGCGTTCGAGTTCGCTCGCGTAGCGGCGGGTGACGTAGGCCTCGGCCAGCAGGCCCAGCACCTGGCCCTTGGTGTCGACCACCGCCAGCTCGTCGGTCTCGGTGGTCTCGAAGAGGTGCATCACGTCGGCGATGTTGAGGTCGGGCGACAGCGTGATGTCCTCGCTGACCGCCAGGCTGGCCAGCGCCGCCTCGGGCTCGACGCCCTCGCCATAGGCTGAGGCGGTGATCACCAGGCCCGCGTAGCAGCCGGCGTCGTCCAGCAGGATCACCCGCTGGGTCGAGCCCAGCGGGAAGCGGCGGCGGAACTCGGCCAAGGGGGCGGACGCTGCGATGGTCTGCGGGTCGCGGCGCATCATCCGCCCCGCGGTGAGCGTACGGATCCAGCCGATGTCGCGGGCCGAGCGGATGGTCTCGCCGCGCAGGTGCAGCCGCCAGGTGGAGAACGAGTAGCCGAAGCGCTCGCGCACGACGGTCGAGGCGATCAGGGCCGCGGCCAGGGTGGCGGCGGTGACCGCGAAGTCCTGGGTGGTCTCCAGCACCAGGAAGCTCATGGTCAGCGGCCCGCCCACGATTGAGACCGCCAGCGCGCCCATGCCGACCAGGGCCGCGTTCTCGGGGCTGAGGTGCTCGGGGATCGGCGTGTAGTCCAGGAGCCCGCCGTAGATCTGGCCCAGCAGCGCGCCCAGGAAGAGCGAGGCGAAGAACAGCCCGCCGCGGAATCCGAAGCCCAGCGAGGCGGCCGAGGCGGCGACCTTCAGCAGGAACACGGCGGTGAGGACCACGAGCGGCGCCCCAACCGCCAGGTCCAGGTGGAGGGCGCCGTGCCCCGCCGAAAGCACCTGGGGCGAGATCAGGGCGATCGCGCCCACCAGCACACCGCCGATCGCCGGACGGGCCAGCGGCGGGATCGGCGAGGCGCGGACAAGTCGGTCTGCGCCGCCCACGAGCCGCATGACCAGGACGCCCGCCAGGGCGCAGATCAGGCCGAGGCCGCCGTAGAGCAGGTAGCCCAGGATGTCCGGCGTCCGGGCGGCGTGGATCTGGATCGCGTAGCGCGCCCCGCCCAGGGCGTCGGCGGCCCAGACGCTGGTCAGGCAGGCGGCCGCCACCGGCGCGATGGCCGAGGGCGTGTAGGAGCCGATGACGATCTCGAAGGCGTAGAAGGCCCCGGTCAGGGGCGCGCCGAACGCCGCCCCGATGGCCGCGCCCGCGCCGGCGCCCACCAGGATGCGCATGTCGTGGCGGCGCAGCTTCAGTCGCCGCCCGGCCCAGGACGCAGCCGCGCCGCCCGCCTGGGCGTAGCCGGCCTCAAGCCCGACCGAGGCGCCGACCCCGTTCGAGAGCACCGTCTGCGCGCAGACGATGGCGGAATCGATGGCGCTCAGCGCCCCGCCGTAGAGCGCATTGGCCTCGACCACGTCCACCAGCGGCGCCGGACGCCGACGCCGCGCCAGCCAGGTGAAGACCCCCAGCGCCAGGCCACCGATCGGCAGCCATAGTGCGGCAAAGATCGAAATATGCCCGACGGCGCTCAAGCGGTCCTGGGGCCCGATGCCGTAAAGCAGCTGCTGAAGGCCGTGGGCGGCGCGGGCCTGGATCACCGCCAGGACGCCGGCCGCCAGGCCCACGATCACCGAGAGCGCGATCAGCCACAGCTCGCTGGCCCGCATCCGCAGGCGCAGCGCGGTCAGTGTGCGTGCGGGCGCGCGGCGGGCGATGGCGGGCACGTCGATCATGGGCTCAGGCAACGCTTCGGGCCGAGCTATGGCCCAGCCGACCCGTCATTTGAAGCGCCGGCGCGGCCATTCCGTGGCGGCTTGCCTAACCCTGCTCGCCCGTCCACAAACCGGCCGGACGCAACCGGCGGGAGAGCTCACGTGGCCGACGAGTACCAGATGCCCAAGGGCGCGCTGATGGCGGGCAAGAAGGGCGTCGTCACCGGCGTCGCCAACCACCAGTCCATCGCCTGGGGCATCGCGAGCCAGCTGGCGGCCCAGGGTGCGGAGATGGCGTTCCTGCACCTGCCCGGCATGGAACGGCGCGTCGAGCCGTTGGCGGAAAGCGCCGGCGTGAAGGTTCTCGCGCCGATGGACGTCACCGACGACGCCTCGATGGACGCCGCGTTCGCCACGGTCGCCAAGGCGTTCGGCCAGATCGACTTCTTCCTCCACGCCATCGCCTTCGCCAACAAGGACGAGCTGAAAGGCAGCTTCGTCGAGAACACCACCCGCGAAGGCTTCCTGCGCGCGATGAACATCTCGGCGTTCAGCTTCGTGGACTGCGCCCGGCGGGCCGCGGCCCTGATGCCGGAGGCCGGCGGCTCGATCCTGACGCTGACCTACATGGGCTCCGAGCGGGCGATCCCGAACTACAACACCATGGGCGTCGCCAAGGCCGCCCTGGAGGCTGCCGTGCGCTACGCCGCCCGCGACCTGGGCCCTCAGGGAATCCGCGTGAACGCGCTGTCACCGGGGGCGATGAAGACGCTGTCGCTGGCCGGCATCTCCGGCGGCCGCGCCATGCTGGGCAAGGGCCGCTCGCTCTCGGCCATGAAGACCGACACGGCGATGGAAGGCGTGGCGGGCGCGGCGCTCTGGCTGCTCAGCGACCTCGGCCAATCGACCACCGGCGAGGTGATCCACATCGACGCCGGCTTCCACATCATGGGCTTCAGCGAGGACGAGGAGCCCGCGGCCGGCTAGGTCAGACGCCGACGATGCCTCGGACCAGGGTCTCGACGCACAGCGCCGCGACCACGTAGCAGGCGCTGAACACCAGCACGACCTTCGCCACTTCGCGCCATCGGATCCGCATGGAGGCTATTTCGCGCCCGCGTCGGTAAACGGCGGATTTGCGATGTTGGTTAAGCAGCGTAGGCGCGCAGGAAGCGCCGCGCCGCCTCGCCGGCGATGTGGTCCAGGTCGGCGTCGGTGAGCGTGCGCGGCATGCCCAGCATCAGGGCCGACTGCCGTGTCGCCACCACCATGCCGCCGAAGAACTCCGCCGCCTCCATGGGGTCGGGGCAGTCGAGCCGCCCAGCGCGGGTCTCCGCCGCCAGGAAGTCGGCCAGCCGCTTGCGCGACGAGCGCGGGCCCGCCTCGTACATGGCGCGGGACACGTCGGGCATGACGTCGGCGCCCAGCATGCACATGCGGAAGAGCGCTAGGCCCCGCGGCTGCAGCAGGACGTCCAGCAGCACCCGGGCGTAGCCTTCCAGCGCGGTCTGCGGGTCCTCGAGCGCGCTGGGCGCCGTGAGCGCGGCGGTGATTTCGTCCACCCGGCGGGCGGCCAGCACCCGCACCACCTCGGCCTTGGAACCGAACTGGTTGTAGATCGTCTGCTTGGAGACGCCGGCGCGCCGGGCGATCTCGTCCACCGGCGCCTGGATGCCGCGCTCGGCCATGATGTCGGCGGCGGCGTCGAGGATGGCCTCGAACTTGGCGAGGTCGATCTGTCCCTGCGCCCGCGCCATCAGTGCGCCCCCTGCGGCTGGGCCGCCACGCCCTGCGGCGCCGGCCGGGCGAACAACGCCAGGCCCGCCGCCAGCCACGCGCCGATCGACAGGAACGTGAAGGCGTCGCCGAAGCTCAGCACCGCCGCCTGGCGCCGCGCCAGCATCGAGAAGGCCTTGCGCGCCGCGCCCTCGGGATCCGACAGCCCGCCCATCATCGAGCTCAGCCCGTCCATCATGCCCTGCCCCTGCGGGCTGGCCGTCGAGACCGCGGAGGCGATGTCCTGATAGTGCGACGCGGTCTGGTGGCTGAGGATCGTCGCGATGGCCGCCAGGCCGATGGCCCCGGCCACGTTGCGGATCAGGTTGATCAGGCCCGAGGCGTCCTTCATCAGCGTCACCGGCAGGGTCGAGATGGTCATCATCTGGGCGGCGATCATGGCGATCATCGAGCCCAGGCCGCGAACGATCTGCAGGGTCAGGAATTCGCGGAAGCCCCAGTCGGCGGTGATCCGCCCACCCAGGCCGATCGACCAGCCGACCAGCGAGAACCCGACCAGCATGCAGATGCGCGGGTCGAGCCGCCGCACGATCGGCCCGCAGGTGGGCGCGGCCAGGAACATGGTCAGGCCCGAGACGAGCATGGTCGTGCCGACCTCCGCCGAGGAGAAGCCGCGCACCTGGCCGAGGTAGAGCGGCAGCAGGAAGGTGCCGCCGAACAGGCTCATGCCGGTCACGAAGGTCATGATGATGCCCAGCGTGAAGTTGCGGTCGGCGAAGGGCTTCAGCGACACGATCGGCTGGCGATAGGCGAGCTCGCGCCAGATGAAGGCCACGCCCGCCAGCCCCGCCATCACCGTCAGCCACAGGATGCCGTCGTCCTCGAACCAGTTGTCCTTGGCGCCCTCCTCCAGCACGTACTGCGTCGCCATCAGGAAGACGGCCATCAGGCCCAGGCCCCACCAGTCGATGTCCTTGGCGAGCTTGGGGTCTGGTTTGTCGAAGTCGCCGTAGCGGCCGACCAGCAGCACCACGACCACGCCCACCGGCACGTTGATGAAGAACAGCCAGCGCCAGCTGAGCGCCTCGGTGATGTGGCCGCCGAGGGTCGGGCCGATCGTGGGCGCCAGCGTCACGATCAGGCCGGTCAGCACGTTGGCCATCGTCCGCCGCTCGGGCGGGAAGACGGTCATGGCGGTGGCGAAGATCGGCGGAATCATCGCGCCCGCCGCCAGCCCCTGCAGCGCGCGGGTCAGGATCATCATGTCGACGCTGGTGGAGAGGCCCGTGGCGACGGACGTGATGATGAAGGCGATGGAGGCGATCACGTAGAACCGCTGCGTCCCCCACATCTTCGTCAGGTACGCGGTCAGCGGCATGATCACCACCTCGGCCAGGAGGTAGATGGTCTGCACCCAGCTGATCTCGTCCTGGGTGGCGCCGATGCCGGCCTGGATCTGCACCAGCGAGCTGGCGACGATCTGGATGTCCAGCATGGCCATGAACTGGCCCAGGATCATCGCCCCGAAGCCCAGGAACACCTTGCCCCAGTCGACGGGCTGGCCGTCGGCGCCCAGCTCCTGCGGCGGCGCGGCGGGCCGCGCGAGCGTGGCGCTGTCGTCCGGCACGGCTAGCGGCTCACCCCGCGCCGGGCGAGCTCGGCGGGCGCCGCGGCCGCGTCGGCGAAGCTGGCGCCGGTCTGGCGGGTCACGTCCACCTTCACCTCGACCGAGAAAG
>JADMIO010957555.1_pt1 | contig 10909 bp, 4 predicted proteins | sample 8958161 | NCBI WGS metagenome assembly JADMIO01 (sample SAMN16585339, study PRJNA669376) | soil metagenome | isolation source: Crop rotation soil | place: USA: Cullars Rotation, Alabama | collected 2011 | reverse complement strand
GGATCACAGCAGGCACCCGCCGGAGTGAAAAAATAGTAAGTGGGCGAATTTACGGATTTGACCGTAAAGTGGACGTCCGCATGAGGCCGGAGGTCATTGTCTTTGATTGACATGCACGTGACCTAACCTTTCTTTTCGCCTCCGCGTCTTTCGTGACAGAGGTTTTAATTCGAAAACCGGTCGTCGCCCCACATTTTCGAAAATAATCACCATTTTCATCGTAAGGTGTTGTAATTTCGCGCCTTATAAGAAAATGCCATATTAATTTTTTTTGTTTATAATGTAAACCCTATGCACATCCATTCATTAACCACCCATTTACAAAAGCTGATTATCTGCTTTTTTTCATGCGTTTTTTTGTGTTTTCAGGCCCAGGCCCAGACGCCAACCTACGCATATTCTCCCAGTAGCGTAACCGCTGACACCATCTCCCTGGGCAACGCCACTTCCAACAGTGCGCAATATTTATTTACGTCCGGCGACTTTGCGCCCGCGACTCCGAGCGCCGGCGGCACGATATCCACCATTTATATCAAAGCCGGGAATACTCAATCTTCAGGCAGCACCTTTTCGGATTTGCGGGTATATATCGGACCTACGACTCAGACGAACCTGACGAGCGGTACCTGGATTTCCGGACTTAACCTTGCCTATTCCGACTTTACCACAGCGGTTGCGTCCTGGACCACCAACGATTGGTTGGCAATTACGCTTCAGACGCCATTTGTCTGGGACGGTACTTCAAATTTCGTTGTAGGCATTCAGCAGAACGGCTACACCAATCCCCTGCTGCTTCAGCACGGCCCTGTGATCGGCCGCAATGGACGCATTTATGGCAACAGCAACAACGGGGGGGCATCCGGTATCGACACTACCCTCCTAAGCTTCGGATTCGACTTTAGCTGCGACGGCACGCCGTCCACCCCGACGATCGCGAGCCCGGCTTTTGCTGCCGCAACTCCCCTTTGCAGCGGAAATACGACAACGATCAGCGGCAGCTACCCGACTACGCCCTACTACACGGGTATTACCTACCAATGGGAATCTGCGACTTCAGCGAGCGGCCCATGGTCGGCGGTGACCGGCGGTACCGGCGCTACCACCCTGGCGTATACCACCGATGCGCTTACGAGCAGCACCTACTTCCGGCTTGCGGCTACATGCACGAGTAGCAGCATAACATCCTACAGCAACGCATTCTTTGTCCCGGTTGGATCGCCTCAACCAGCTGCCATCACCGGCCCGGCTTATTGCCCCGGCGATCCGGAAACATACAGCGTTCCGAATGTAAGCGGCACCACTTACAGCTGGACATTACCCAGCGGCTGGAGCGGAACGTCCACCACGAATTCCATTGTTGTGACACCGGGCACAACTCCGGGCACCATCTCCGTAACGGCCTCTTCATCCTGCGGCGCAGCATCCATCGCGCAGACGTTTACCCCGGTAAGCAGCACAGCGCCATCGACGCCGGGCTCCATCTTCGGAAACACGCTGATCTGCCCGGGCACCACGCAGACTTACAGCACATTGGCCGTGAGCGGCGCTACTTCCTATCTCTGGAGCCTGCCTGCAGGTTGGTCCGGCACCAGCACCACAAATAGCATTACGGTTACTTCTAATAACACTTCAGGAAACATAAGCGTGCAGGCCGTCAACGGCTGCGGCCAGAGCATCGGCTCAGCGCCACTGACGGTTAACATCATCAATGGCCTTGCAATACCGGGCCCAATTACCGGTCAGGATACCGTATGTTCGGGCACATTGCACTCTTACAGCATCAGCCCCGTTACAGGAGCTACATCTTATACCTGGACTTTGCCATCCGGCTGGAGCGGCACAACGACAGGCACCCAGATCCAGACTTTTGCCGGAACATCCAACGGAGCCATCACCGTCACTGCCTCGACCACCTGCGCCACGTCAGCCACTACGGCGCTCAATGTCACTGCCATTACTACCGTTACGCCTTCCGTGACTGTTGCAGCCCCGACCGGCATTATCTGCGACCTCACGCCTGTCACTTTCACCGCCACTCCGACCAACGGCGGAACCAGTCCTTCGTTCTTTTGGATGAAGAATGGAGTTTACACGAGCAATACAGGCAGCACCTACACCGACAGCAGATTGTCCAGCACCGATCTGATCTCCGTAGATCTGGCGTCCAGTGAACAGTGTGTTTCCAACGCGACAGCCACTTCTGCCTCAGTTTCCGTTTCCATCACACCTTCCGTTACGCCCGGGATCAGCATCAATACGGTGCCTCCTGTAAGCATCTGCCAGGGAACGCCGGTAACATTTACTACCATCAGCACCGGGGGTGGAGCAACTCCAGGTTACCAGTGGTATAAGAATGGCGTGTCTATTCCAACGGCAAACGGCAGCACCTATATCGACGCTGCCCTCAACAATGCAGATGTTATCACTGTAGAATTGACGACTTCCGCTACCTGCCCGACTATGCCTGTTGCTTTGTCAAATAAGGTGGGCGTGCACGTCGATGCACCTGTTACACCTTCGGTCACCATCAGCGTATCACCGTCGAATATCTATGTGCCCGGGCAGTTGCTCACATTTACCGCCACCCAAAGCAACGGGGGCGCTACTCCCGACTATCAGTGGCAGAAAAACGGCGTAGATATTCCGTTTGAAACGGGCGATACCTATACCAGCAATAACCTTACTCTGGGCGACAATATCTCGGTAAGAATGCTGAGCTATGCCCCTTGCGTAACATCTACGCTGGTAACATCGAATGCAATCGCCCTGAAGAGCGCCCTGAACGTTGGTGGCGATAAACAAGCCGCTGGCGAGATCAGCCTTTACCCGAATCCGAACAGCGGCCGTTTCACCGTCGCAGCTTCGGCCCCGGATGCAGCATTCAGCGGAAAGCAGGTTCGTGTCGATGTCCTCAACGCCCTCGGCCAGTCTGTATATCATGTGGAGCTCGCGCCGGGTACCGGAAACTGGAAGACCCAAATGACTCTTGGCAATGAGCTCGCAAACGGTCGTTATATGCTTCGTGTAAGCACGACGGACGGCGCCTTCCGGACGACTCTGCCTTTCGTTCTGAACAGATAAGCAGCCGCTCCCTATAAGCAAAATCCCTCGCCGACCGCGAGGGATTTTTTTTGCCTAGTTCGCCTGCAAACAACTCGGATACAATAATTTGACTGTCAGTTATTTCTCTTTGCGAAGGAGGAAACAGAGCGGCTAGTCGGGCGCTGTCCGGGCAAATGATTATCATAGTAGCTTCCTTTTTTAGGGGACGAAATGCAAATCATATGGTAAGGTTTAGTAGCTTAGACGTAGTATAATGTCCGCTAATCGGTCGGGTTGGTTCTTTATTTAAAATCACTGCACATGCAAAACAGACCTTTACACAGCTTTTTTCAAAAAATCCTGTTGAGCGCCTGCCTTTTAATGGCTCTGATAGGGAGCATTAAGGTCCAGGCACAGACGCCATCATATTTATATCTTGGCACGTCGAACAATATTTATCCACTGCAGTCCACGAGCCTTAATATGTGCCAGTGGCTGTTTACGCCAGCGGATTTTACGCCCACTGCGCCGACAGGTGTTTTTATCACCACAATCTATTTGAAGCCATCCAACATCGGCACATTCTCGTCCTCGACGTACACGAATCTGCTGATAAAGATCGGCTCTACCACCCTGACGACACTGACGAGCGGCACCTGGAATGGCGGGCTTACTACCGTTCTAAACTCCAGCTCGTACACCATGAGCCCTACAGCCAGCACATGGATTCCCATTACGCTCACCACTCCGTTCCTGTACACGGGCTCAAACTTTATCATTGAAATTTCTCAGGGCGGCTATACCAGCCCGGGCCTGAATATCTCCCAGGGCAGCGGCAGCGGCATCCGCAGAATGTATGGTTCCGCGTCGTCCAGCTCTTCGACTGGTGGAGACGGTTCTTTACTGACGCTCGGTTTTGATACGGCGCCGGCAAATTGCAGCGGCACACCGCTGACGCCTCTCATCACTACGACTCCATTTCCTGCTGCCACGCCGCTTTGCGCCGGCAGTACAACGGCGATCACAGCAACAGATCCTAACCTTCCTGTGAATGGAATGGCTTACCAGTGGCAGACATCTGCATCTAGTACCGGACCATGGACCAATGTTGTCGGCGGATCCGGAGCCACTACGCTTTCCTATACTACAGCGCCTATTTCTACCAATACTTACTTCCGCATCGGAGCCACCTGCACGAACAGCAATATCACTTCCTACAGCAACGCATTCCTGGTTCCGGTAGGATCACCTCAACCAGGCATTATCACAGGATCTTCCACTTATTGTCCCGGCGATCCCGAAGTCTATAGCGTTCCTGCCATTCCGGGCGGCGTTTACACCTGGACACTTCCTGCCGGATGGAGCGGATTCTCGACCTCCAATACCATCACCGTTACTCCCGGCCCCGGCACTACACCACAGACCATTGCCGTCGCCGTCACTACTCCTTGTGGACCGATCTCTATTCAACGCACCAGGTCCATCGTACCGGGCAGCGCCCCTGGCCCTCCGGGTACCATCGCCGGCAACAGCTATATCTGCGGCAATACCCAACAGACTTATTCGGTGCTGCCGGTCGGCGGAGCCATCTCCTATGTATGGACATTACCGTCCGGATGGGTAGGCACCAGCACGACCAACACCATTAACGTGACGACCAACAACAGCTCGGGAACGATCACCGTCAAGGCCCTCAACGGCTGCGGACAGAGCTCCGTCAACAACCTGTTGGTTACTGTGATTACGTCTTTGCCTAATCCCGGCACCATTACCGGTAAGGATACCGTTTGTTCCGGATCGCTGCAGACTTACAGCATTGCACCGGTTAATGGTGCTACGTCCTACACCTGGACACTGCCTTCCGGTTGGAGCGGTACTACTACCGGCACCAGCATCCAGACCTTTGCCGGCGCAACTTCCGGCGGCCTAAGCGTGACGGCGTATGTCTCCTGCGCCACTTCACCGATATCCTCCAAAACGATCAATGTAACGACCACGGTCAATCCTGCGGTAAGCATTTCCGCACCGGCCGCCACACTGTGCCAGGGCTCGCTTATCACCATCACCGCGACTCCTACCTTCCCCGGAAGCCTGCCAACCTATCAGTGGAGAAAGAACGGTGTTGTCGTCGCCGCATTCGGAACTACCTACACCACCAATTCGCTCATGAAAGGCGATACCGTGACGGTGACTATGACCTCCAATGCTGCCTGTGCAGCGAACACGACGGCGGTTTCCAACACCCTCGCTCCGAATATCACTCCTTCCGTGATACCGGGTGTCAGCATCAATTCTGTTCCTCCCATCAATATTTGCCGGGGCACAGCGATTACGTTTACCACCACCAGCAATGGTACGGGCGCTACGCCTTCGTATCAGTGGTTCAAGAACGGAGTAGTGATCCCGGGCGCTACCGGCACGACCCATACCGATGCAACGCTCAACAATGCCGATACCCTGACCATTCAGATGACCACCTCCGCGCTCTGCCCCACTATGCCGGTCGCAACTTCGAACAAGGTGGGTGTCCGCGTGGATGATCCGGTGACTCCAACCGTCAGCATCAGCGCATCTCCTTCAGAGTATGTTGTCACCGGACAGCCGGTCACCTTTACCGCCACTACTTCTACGGGCGGTACGACTCCGGATTTCCAGTGGCAGAAGAACGGAGTAAATATTCCGTTTGAGACCAATGATACCTACACCAGCAGCACGCTGCAGCCGGGTGACAACATCACGGTGAAGATGCTCAGCTATGCCGATTGCGTCACTCCGGGACTGGTCACTTCCAATATCGTTGTGATGAAATCCTCGGTCGGCGTAGGCGGAAGCCAGCAGGGAGCCGGAACGGTCAGCATCTATCCGAATCCAACCAGTGGCCGCTTCACCATCGCTGCTACCGCCTGGGATGCCGCTTACAGTGGCAAGCAGGTGCGGGTGGATGTGCTTAATGCGGTGGGGCAATCCGTGTACCACATGGAGCTGATCCCATCCGGAGCTCAATGGAAGACTCAGGTAAGCCTGGGCAATGATCTGGCCAACGGACGGTACATGCTGCGCATCAGCACCGACGACGCAGCGGTACGTACTACCCTGCCGTTCATACTCAACCGATAAAATCACCGGAATTCAGCAAAGTCCTCGCAGTCTGCGGGGACTTTTTGTTTATTGCATTTAACGGGCGTTAATGTGGTTCCCTCCGGGAATGATAAGATTGGGAAACTGCCACCTCCAACGTGATCTTGAGGTTCCCTGCGGGAATGATAAGATTGGGAAAGTGCGTGGAGACTCCCGATTTAGAAAATGCCTCTTCGCTTTGGCTTCGCAGGTGCAGGGCCCTGAGTGGGCACGTTTGCCTGAGCCTGCTCTTCGAGCACGGTCATTTCTTTGGCTTTTTGAAGGAATTCAGAAGCGAAGATGAATGCATTCAGATCCTTGTCTTCACTGAAGACGATTTCATGCGAAGAGCCCTCCCAGCGCTTTCGCCCCTGGTGCATATACACGATATGATCGCCGCTTTCCATGACGGTATTCATGTCGTGCGTATTAATCACCGTAGTGATATTGAACTCTTTCGTGATCTCGGTGATCAGCTTGTCGATGACCAATGACGTTTGAGGGTCGAGACCGGAATTAGGCTCATCACAAAACAGGTATTTGGGATTAAGCACAATCGCGCGTGCGAGCGCTACCCGCTTCTTCATGCCCCCGCTAATCTCTGCCGGGAACTTGCGATTGGCCTCCTTAATATTTACGCGGTCCAGCACCTCATTTACGCGCCTGATTTTCTCGCGCCGCGTTTTGTTGGTGAACATGTCGAGCGGGAACATGACGTTTTGCTCCACTGTCTTGGAATCGAAAAGCGCCGATCCCTGGAAGAGCATGCCTATCTGATTTCGCAACTTCTTCAAATCATCGTCGCTCATCCTGGCAATATCATTGCCTTCATAGAGTACCTGTCCGCTATCTACGCTCATCAGCCCGATCATGATCTTCATCATCACCGTCTTTCCGCTGCCTGAAGTTCCGATGATGAGATTGTTCTTACCGGGCTCCATGATCGCGCTGATGCTATGCAGCACGGTCTTATCTCCAAAGCTCTTACGGACGTCTTTAAGCTCGATCATAGAGTAAATGTAGGGTTGAATGGTCGTATGGCTGTATGGTTGTATGGTTGTAGAGTTGTATGGTTGGGTTTAGGAAACTGGCCTTGGGCGAGATAACTCCCCATCCCCTCAACCACAAACTTGTCAACTTATCAACTAATTAACGTATCAGCTACTCAACAGTCAACTATACAAAGAACGGTGCCAACGCCATGTTTGCATGGTTATATGGTTACATGGTTTATGGTTGGGTTTGGGAAACGGGACCTCCGCGAGTCGCTCAATACCCCCTCCCACCTTACTAACCTCTCAACCTACGAACCTGTCAACTTCCAAACCTGTCAACTTATCAACTTATCAACTTACTGAACTTGCCAACCGGTCAACCAGTCAACCAGTCAACAAGTCAACCAGTCAACAACCTAATATCCGCGCCCCGCATGCATATGTTAAGCGCATCGGCTAATTGGCCAATTGGCTAATCACTGTTGTCCGGGGAAAGTCCCCAGAAGTGGTTTTGTGCCTGCAAACAGTTGATTCCATCGGGCCTAACAGCGTCCAACGAAAGAGGACCCCTCGTTTTCTTTGGATGAACAATCCGCCGACCTACAACGGATCACCATTGGAGGCTTTTCCTCCGCGGGCGGAGGTGGACTTTACGCCGACCCGCAGGAGGCGTAAAGGACGGAGGTGGGGTCGGAGACGAAAACACTATTGCCTGCATGTACCCAGTCTTCTCAACTGCTTCGAACCTGTATCCGGAACGCCCACCCCTCGCTCCAAAAAACCGCTGCGCTGGGTTTTTTGGAGCATTTCCCCGCCAGCGGGGAATAGCCCCTTATCAATGATCCGTCGCAGGTCGATGATGCCAGGCCGCTTTCAATGCTACTTCGTCACAGTTTAGACCAATTTCTCCTCCTCTCTTGAATTTTTACCGGACAATAGTGATTGGCTAATAGGCTAATTCGTTCATCCCGTATTTTCGCGCGGTCATGAGCAACAAAATAACCATGGGCGCAAACGGGCGCCTGAATGTACCCGACAACCCCGCTATTCCATTTATCGAAGGCGATGGCATTGGTCCTGACGTGTGGCGTGCCGCGAAGCGCGTTATGGATGCTGCTGTTGAAGCAGCATACGGCGGCTCACGCAAAATCGAATGGATCGAAATTCTGGCAGGCGAAAAAGCTTTCAATAAGACGGGCGAATGGCTTCCCCAGGCTTCGCTCGACACCGCCCGCGAATATCTTGTTTCCATCAAAGGACCGCTGACAACGCCTGTAGGCGGCGGCATACGCTCACTGAATGTGGCGCTTCGCCAGGAACTGGATCTGTACGTATGTCTGCGACCTGTGCATTGGTTTCATGGTGTGCCTTCTCCCGTCTGCCATCCGGAAAAAGTGGACATGGTCATCTTCCGTGAAAACACAGAAGATATTTATGCCGGCATCGAGTTCCAGCAGGGCTCCGAAGAAGCCGCAAAGCTGCTGAAATTCCTGACGGAAGAGCTCGGCGTTTCCAAAAAAATCCGCTTCCCGGAATCCTCCTCCTTCGGCATTAAGCCGGTAAGCCAGGACGGCAGCGAGCGCCTGATCCGCGCAGCCATCAAATACGCGATCGAAAACCGTAAACCATCGGTGTCGATCGTCCATAAAGGGAATATCATGAAGTTCACCGAGGGCTCGTTCAAGAACTGGGGCTATGCCCTGGCAGAACGGGAATTCGGCGACAAGGTCTATACCTGGGCGCAATGGGAAGCGACCAAGGCAGCAGAAGGCGAAGACGCTGCCAACGCAGCCATCAAGCATGCGCAGGCTCTCGGAAAGATCATCATCAACGATGTAATAGCGGACAACTTCCTGCAGCAGATCCTGCTTGCGCCTCAGGACTATTCCGTCATCGCAACGCTCAATCTTAACGGCGACTATATCTCCGATGCGCTTGCGGCGGCGGTAGGTGGTATCGGCATTGCTCCGGGCGCGAACATCAACTACATGACAGGCCATGCCGTATTCGAAGCAACACATGGCACCGCCCCGCGTTTTGCAAATACGAACACGATGAACCCATCGTCCCTCATTCTTAGCGGTGTGATGATGCTGGAGTATATGGGCTGGAATGAAGCGGCCAAGGCCATTCTCGAGGCTTTGAAGCAGGCCATCATGCGCAAACGCGTGACTATCGACTTCTACAAGCTCATGAACGACGCTACCCTTCTGAAGACAAGTGAGTTTGCCGAAGAGATCGTGAAGAATCTTGCCTAATCCAGTCAGTCATTCAGGTCAGCTTTAAATTAAGACAGGCTGTTTTCCCCGCGAAAACAGCCTGTTTGCTTTTCAGCCGAGGGGCTCCTCTTATTGTTTGACCAGTTTCCTGTTGATTTGAGCCTCAAGACTGACAAAGCGGACATAATAAATTCCGGCCGGCAGAGTCGCTACCGGCAGCGTGATTTCCTGAGTGCCTGCGGCAAATACTCTCGAATTTTTCCATACCATCCTGCCTGTAAGATCGACCAGCTGCAGACTGGCCTGCATCGCCTTGGGCAGATTTATCTCGAGGTGGGCGATATCGCCTGCAGGATTAGGATACACATTCAGATCAAAAGGTTCGCTGCTGATGTTCTTAATGCCTGTAGTAGTTGCTTTAGGAAGCGCAGTGCAAAGCGAGCGCAGCACCTGCCCCCGGATCTCGCCGGCTGGGTTCGTGGCGGTGTGCATATTCGCATAAACGCTGTCCTTCCTGAACATGTTCGAGAAGTCTGTGGTAAACGGTGTGGTCGCATCATTCTCACGCCAGTAGCCGTAGATACCTCCATTGGCCATGTAGCTGCCGAGGTTAAAGATGACCGGTCCGCTAACGCCGGCAACGGCCTTATGGAAATGGGCCAGAGTCGGAGTGATATTGGTGCCGACGATCATGAAGTGCGCATTGGTCTGATCGCGGTCGATAGAGACCATGCCGGAACCATAGGCAGGGGAAGAAACGGCGGGAACTTCCTGGTCGCCAGTGATGGAGAAGGTGTAGCCCTCGCGGGAAGTGCGGTAGATCTGTCCGCGGATCTCACCCGATGCGTGCGCTGCGGTATGAATGTTTGCATAGAGACCACCCTCCATCAACAGGCGCCTGAGCGTGTCGGTCGCTGCGCCCGGTGGAAGCGGGGCAACTCCTGAAATACTGCTGCCGGATACGCCGGCTGCGGGGAAGGGCACCAGCACTCCACCAGAAACGCCTACGGGCCCTCGGTGAATATGCGAATTGGTTATGGGGCCGCTCAGATCATGCGCGAGCAGATCATACCAGACCGTGTCCATCGTGTAGTTGACCCGGAATACACCGAGACCAACAGCAATTCCCGGGACAGGCGGCGCTTCCTGATTTCCATTCATGGGCGCGTCGAAGTGCAGGTAAGGCTCGAAATGCAGCTGACCGCGAACAAGCCCGCCAGGGTTGACCGATGTATGAACATTAATGTATACGCTGTCGGCGAGGATGGCGTTGAGATATGCGCTTGGATCCACCGTGCCGCTTATGACGTTTCCGCTCAAAAAAGGCATGAGGTTCTCGATGATAGGACCGTTGACGCCCGCTACGTTCTTATGCAGGTGGGCGCCGGTAATAGGACCATTCAGGCTGTCAAGAACGACGTAAACGGAAAGGGCCTGATTGTGCTGGGAGAGCTTAAAGAAGGCAAGGCCTCTGGCGTTCGTCGTCACGGCGGGATTTTCGTTCGCACCGCTCATTTTGACTAACATCCCTTTGTC
>JADMIO010785152.1_pt1 | contig 10909 bp, 10 predicted proteins | sample 8958161 | NCBI WGS metagenome assembly JADMIO01 (sample SAMN16585339, study PRJNA669376) | soil metagenome | isolation source: Crop rotation soil | place: USA: Cullars Rotation, Alabama | collected 2011 | reverse complement strand
CTTTCCCCAGGGCCCAGGCGCTCGGCCGGGACGGCAGGCTGGTCGACGACTTCCTGGTGTCGAAGATCGAGCGCGCGCTGTACGTGCGCAACGCGCCATCGCCGGCGGCGACGTCGTCGCTGCCGCTGGCGCGCCTGATCGCCGACGAGGCGGAACCGCTGCTCGCGTAGGCCCCCCTCCTACTTGCCCGTTGTTGCTCCTCGGTCGGCCAGAGCGCTGATCGCGCTGACGACCACGTCCGGCGCCTCGATCTGCGGCGTGTGCCCGACGCCGGGGAGCATCTCGATCTTCGCCTTCGGCAGCTTCTCGGCCAGCAGCTCCGCGCCGTCGGCGGGGCACAGGCGGTCGGCCTCGCCCCAGATCACGTGGACGGGGACCTTGATCCGCTTGCCGTCGAACGGGTCGTCCAGCTCGGAGCGCAGGCGCTTCGCGTACTCGATGCGCTCGCGGATCACCGGGCGGTCGACGTGGAAGCGGGTGAAGCGGTCCACGACGACCTGATCGATCCCGTTGGGGTCGGCGAACGCGAGCTGGCGGTACAGGCGCCCCGCCACCGAGCGCGTGACCGCGGGGGGCACGGGCGCGGGCATGCCGATGATTCGCGAGACCGCCGGGAGCCGGTCGAGGGTGAAGAAGGCCGGGGCCATGCGGATGCCGGCGGGCCCGATCGGCACGATCCCGGCGAGCGGCAGGCTCTTGTCCTGCGCCAGTCGCAGCGACACCCAGCCGCCGAGCGAGTTGCCGGCGACGACGACCTTGCTCTCCGCCCGCTCGGCGACCTCCCTGACCGCCGCGGCGGCGAACTCGACCAGCTGGTCGAGCACCGACCCGGAGTCGAGGCGCGGCGCCGTGCCGAACCCCGGCAGGTCGTAGGCGATGGCCGGCCGGTCCGCGACCGCGAGCCGGTCGAGGACGGAAAGCCAGGTGTCGGCATTGTCGAGCCAGCCGTGCAGGAGGATCGCCGGCACGCCCTCGCCGCGCGCCGAGACCGCGCGGGTCGCGATCCCGCCCACCTCGACGTCGCGGCTGCGCAGCCGCGCCGTCTTGCCCGGTCCGTCGCCGCCCGGCGGCTCGGCTTCGCCGCCGAGGCGGATCGTCGGCATCCGTGCCCTCCGCTCGGCCTACAGGCCGTACGTCTTCGAGACGATCTCGCGCTGGATCTCGTTGGTGCCGCCGTAGATCGACATCACCAGACTGGTCCGTACGTAGCGCTCCATGTCGTACTCGGTCGCGTATCCGTAGCCGCCCATCATCTGCATGCCCTCGAGCGTCATCTTCTTGACGACCTCCGTTGACTTCAGCTTGGCCATCGAGGCCTCGCGCGGCAGCAGCTGATTCGGATCCGAGTCGACCTTGCGCGCGACGTCGTAGACCAGCAGCCGGGTGCACTCCAGCTCCGTCGCCAGGTCGGCGATCCGGTGCTTCAGCGCCTGGAAGGAGCCGATCGGGCGGCCGAACTGCTTGCGCTCCTTGACGTAGGCGAGCAGGTCATCGAACGCGCGCTGGGCGAGGCCGAGCGCCGAGGCCGCGAGGATGAGTCGCTCGACGTTGAGCCCGGCCATCAGCTGCATCCAAGCGCCGTCGACCTGGCCGAGCACCCGCTCGGAGGGGACGTAGCAGTCGGTCAGGAAGACGTCGTTGACCTCCTTGCCGCCCATGGTCTCGATGCCGCGGATCTCGATGCCCTCGGCGTCGGTCGGGACAGAGAACATCGTCAGTCCCTCGTGCTTGGACCCGGAGTTGTCCGACCGGGCGATGATCAGGATGTGGTCGGCGATGTGAGCCGCCGAGATCCACGTCTTCTGCCCGTTGAGGACGAAGCCGCCGTTCGACCGCTCGGCCTTGCAGGACAGGTTGCCGACGTCCGAGCCGGCCTCGGGCTCCGACATCGCGATCGCCTCGACGCGGCCCCGCGTGATGCCGCCCAGGATCTCCTGCTTCTGCTCCTCCGTCCCGAAGCGCTGGTATGCGCCCGCGACGATCAGGCTGACGCCGTACCCGGCGATCGGGATCCGGCCGCGCATGAAGCCCTCGAGGAAGATGCACGCGTCGACGATCCCGCCGCCCGAGCCCCCGTACTCCTCGTCGATCGAGACGCCGAGCCAGCCGAGCTCTGCGAGCTTCTCGTAGATCTCCTGGTTGTGGAGCTCGGTGTAGCCGCGCGTCGCCGCGTCGCGCTTCTCCGAGGTGCCGAGCTCGCGCTCGCAGAAGGCGGCGATCGCCTCGGCGAAATCGCGCTGCTCGTCGGTGAAGCCCCCGACCGGGGCCATGGTGGTGGTTGTCATGCGCTATCTCCTTCGCTCAGACCCCGATGGCAGCGGACGCGAAGCGGAGCAGCCATCGGGAAGTTGTTTAGGCCGCGGCGGGCTTGTAGACGCTGACCACGGCGGCGCCGCCGAGGCCGATGTTGTGCTGGAGCGCGACCTTCGCGCCGTCCACCTGGCGCTTGTCGGCGGTGCCGCGCAGCTGCCAGGTGAGCTCGGAGCACTGGGCGAGGCCGGTCGCGCCGAGCGGGTGGCCCTTCGAGATCAGCCCGCCGGACGGGTTGACCACCGGGCCGTCGCCGCCGTAGGTCGTGGCCTCCGCCTCGACCAGCTTGTGGCCCTCGCCGACCTCGGCGAAGCCGAGCGCCTCGTAGGTGATCAGCTCGTTGGCGGAGAAGCAGTCGTGCAGCTCGCACACGTCGACCTCGTCGGGGCCGACGCCGGCCTCCTCGTAGGCCCGGTCGGCGGCCTGCTTCGACATGTCCCAGCCGACGATCTTGATGCAGTCGGTGTCGTCGGCAAAGGTCGAGGACAGGTCGGTGACCATCGCCTGGCCGGCGATCTCCACCGCCTGGTCCCACAGGTCGTGCTCGTCGACATAGCGCTCCGAGGCCACGATCGCGCAGGCCGAGCCGTCGGAGGTCGGCGAGCACTGCAGCTTCGTGAGCGGCGCGTGGATCATCCGCGCCTCCTTGATCTCGTCGATCGAGTACTCGTCCTGGAACTGCGCATACGGGTTGTTGACCGAGTGCTTGTGGTTCTTCCACCCGATCCACGCGTAGTGGTCGGGCTCGGAGCCGTACTTCTCCATGTGGTCGCGCCCGGCGTTGCCGAACATCTGCGGCGCCGCCGGCGACTCCTCCGGATCGCGGAGCGCGAACATCGCCATCGCGTGCTTGTCGAGCGCGTTGGTCCGGTCGGTGTACTTCACCCCGAGCGAGCCCTTCTCCATCTTCTCGAAGCCGACCGCGAGCGCGCAGTCGGCGAGGCCGCCGCGCACCGCCTGCCGGGCCAGAAACAGCGCCGAGGAGCCGGTCGAGCAGTTGTTGTTGACGTTGACCACCGGGATCCCGGTCAGGCCGAGCTGGTAGAGCGCGCGCTGGCCGTAGGTCGAGTCGCCGTAGCAGTAGCCGGCGTAGGCCTGCTCGACGTCGTCGTAGGGGATGCCCGCGTCAGCGAGCGCCTTCTCCCCCGCCTCCTTGGCCCAGTCGGGGTAGTCGCCCTCCTTGGTGCCCGGCTTGTCGAACTTCGTCATCCCGACCCCGATCACAAACGTGCGCGCGCTCATCAGTCTCCTTCGTTCAAGTGGAGCTCGGCAAGATACAGAACAAGCGCCCGGTTTGTTAGTTTGAGCCGATGACTACCGACACCGCCCCCACCTTCAAGGCCGACGCGATCGGCACCTCCACCGAGCCGGTCGAGTACGAGGCGACCCGCGAGAAGATCGCCGCCTACGCCGCGGCCACCAACGACCCGATCCCCGCGCACGCCGCCGGCGACCTCGCCCCGCCCATCTTCCCCGTCGTCCCCGCCTTCCAGGCCAACGGCATGGCCGTGCTCTCGGTGATCCCGGGCGAGCTGCTCGGCGCCGTCCTGCACGGCGAGCAAGACCACCACTTCCACCGCCCGATCGAGCCCGGCATGACCCTGAGCACGATCGCGACGCCGATCGGCATGCGCCAGCGCTCCTCGGGGGTCACGGTCGTCACCAAGACGGAGACGACCGCCGGCGGCGAGCCGGTCGTCGACCAGTACTGGACCACCTTCGTCCGCGGCGCGACCGGCGCCGAGGACGTCGGCGAGGAGGCACCGGGCCACCGCTTCGACGAGTCGCTGCGCGAGCGCGACGCCGACGAGGTCGTGCAGCAGACCTTCGACGCCGATCAGACCTTCCGCTACGCGGAGGCGTCCGGCGACCCGATGCAGATCCACCTCGACGAGGAGTTCGCGAAGGCGGTCGGCCTGCCCGGGATCATCATCCACGGGCTCTGCACCATGGCCTTCACCTCCGTGGCGGCGATCCAGCACGCCTGCCCCGACGACCCGGCCCGGCTCAAGCGGCTGGCGGTCCGATTCGCCTCGATCGCCGTGCCCGAGCAGACGGTCACGACGTCGATCTGGGACCTGGGCGAGGGCCGCTACGCGTACGAGACCGTCAACGAAGAGGGCGGCGTCGTGATCAAGGACGGGCTCGCCGAGGTTGAGTAGCTCGACTCGCGAAGCGGGCGGGAAGCGCCGGCGCACGCAGTCCGAGCGGCGCGAGGAGACGCGCGGGCGGCTGCTCGACGCGACCGTCGAGAGCCTGATCGAGACCGGCTACGCCGGGACGACGATCCGGCGGGTCACCGAGCTCGCGGGCGTCTCCCAGGGGGCGCAGAGCCACCACTTCCCCCATCGGGTCGACCTGGTGACCTCGGCCTTCGAGCGGCTCGCCGAGGAGCGGGTCGAGCGCTACCGCGAGCGGGCGCGCGAGCTGCCGCCCGACCGCGAGACCCGGCTGCGGGCCCTGCTGGACCTGCTGTGGGAGGACTTCTCGAGCGACGTGTTCAAAGTCGCCGTGAAGCTCTGGGTCGCGGCGGCCGAAGACGAGGAGCTGCGCGAGCGCCTCGTTCCCGTGGAGAAGCGCATCCACGCCAACATGGCGCGCCTGTCGGCCGAGGTCGCCGGCGAGCTCGGCGCGGAGCCCGGCTTCGACCGCAAGCTGGCGGTTGCGATGAACACCGTCGCCGGACTCGCCCTGACCCGCGAGTTCGACCCCTCCGGGCGGGCCAGCAAGGGCAACCCCTGGCCCTATCACCGGGCGGCGCTCGAGCATATGCTCGACGGTGAATGAGCCCTTCGCTGCCGCTGCCGGCCGACGAGGACCTCCCGGACGACGTCCGCGAGACCCTCGCCAACCTGCCGCCGCTGAACGTCTTCCGCGCCGTTGCCACGGTCCCGGGAGCCTTCCGCCCGTTCCTCCGGCTCGGCGGGTCGCTGCTGGGCGGCCCGGAGGTCGACTCCCGTCACAAGGAGATCGCGATCCTGAGCGTCGCCCGCGAGACCGGCGCGTCGTACGAGTGGGCGCAGCACGAGCAGCTGGCGCGCAACGCGGGCGTGTCCGACGAGGAGATCGAGGCCATCCGCGCCGGTGACCCCGCGTCGCTCGACGAGGACGCCGCCCTGGCCTCCCGCGCGGCGACCGAGATCAGCCGCGACGTGCGGATCTCCGACGAGGCGTTCGACGCGGTGGTCGGGCGCTGGGGCGAGGCGGGAGCGGCCGAGCTGATCCTCTGCATCGCCTACTACAACATGGTCAGCCGCTTCCTCGAGTCCGCGGGCGTCGAGGTCGAGGACGACCAGCACCTGGGCGAGGGGTTCGCTCCGCCGCCGACGCCCACCGAGTAGCCCTCTTTCCAAGACGTCGGACTTGCATGGGAAGCGAATGTCTTCTGCTGGGCGCCGAACGTCCCTCAGATGGGCGTATAGGCCCACCTCCGGGACGTTCACCCCGAAGTTGCGCTCGGGACGAGAAGTAGCGGTTTGCAGAAACCGCTACCCGGCATGGGAAGCGATACTTCTCGCGCCCTCATCGAGGGATGGCGGGCCTCGGCCGGCCGGCCGCCTAGTTCCCGAGCTTGATCTTCAGCTTGCGCTTGAACGGAGTGGTCCCGCCATCGCCGTTCGTGATCGTTCCCGAAAGGGTGAGCTTCGCGGGACCCTTCGCGAGCACCTTGCGCATGCTCTTCTTCAGCTTGAACGGCACCTCGCCGGTTTCGCCGACGGGCACCGTGCCGGAGACCTTGCCGACCTTCTTGGCCTTGGCGCGCTTCGGATGCTGCGGTCGGTTCGCTTGGAAGAAGCTCCCGTTGACGACGCATTGCTTGCCGGCCTGAGCCGACGACTCACAGAAGAACTTCGCCCGGCCGTTCAGGGTGTCGTCGACGGAGAGGGTCTTGGTGCCGAGGTAGCCGGACGAGTCCTCCTCGTCGCCGCCCCCACCTCCGCCGCTCGAGCCGCTTCCGCCGCTCGAGCCGCCCGCACCTGGCCCGAGGGAATCGACGGCCAGGCCGTAGATGTTTTGGCCGGCGTTGGGGATCAAAGTCGTGGCACCACCACCGTCGATAGCGCTGGCGCGCCCGATCGGGCCCCCGGTCCCGCCCCAGTAGAGGTAGGAGCCCTCGGTGTCGATCGAAACCGCTCCCGGCGCGTCCGAGACGAACGGTGCGACGACGGGGCCGCCCGGGGTGGTCGCGTTGATGTATTGGTAGGGGTGGAAGTCACCGTCGAAGGTGTTTCCGGTTTCAGTCCAGTAGATCGACTGGCCGCTGATCGCAAGCCCGCGTACGGTTTGGGCGTCCTGCCGACCTTGGATGTACGTCTGGTCGACGCCGGTGCCGTCGAGGTTGGCGCGCCCGATGGTTTCGTAGTCGGTCGTCCAGTAGATCCCCGAATCGGTGACCTCGAGATCATCGGGCCTGTGGCCAGATGAGGTCTTGGGATCCACCAGCTTGATGAAACTCTCGTCAACGCCCGACCCGTCCAGGTTGGCGCGAGCGATTCCTAACGGCAAGGCCCAATAGATGTGTGAGTCGTGGACCGCGATTCCCCTCGTGCCGATGAAGCCGAGGTCGCTTGCGATGAAGTGGGGGTCGGGCTGGGATCCGTCCAGCTTCGCCCGGCCGATGCCGTACCCCGGATTGGTCCAGTACACGTAGTTCGCATCGATCGTCAACCCGAAGACGGACCCGGCCGCCCCCGCGGGGACGAGAGCCTGAACGTTCGACCCATCGAGGTTGGCTCGGCTGATGCTGGAGTTGTTGGGCATCCAGTAGATGTACGCCTCAGCGTGTGAGCTCCACAAGCCGCAGAAGGCGATCGCGAAGGCCAGCGGGATCGCCCGGCGACGAATGCCACGGCCCCGACATCCGCTTCCGGCGTTCACCATGGCGACGGTAAACGGGTACGCAGGGCTGCGCATCCGCGAGAACTACTGAATCTTGGCTGTCGCGTTCGCATGGAACGCGGACACTTCTTGCTGCTGAACGTCCCTGAGTGTGTGGTGGGAATACCGTCGGGGACGTCCACGAGGAAAGTTGCGCTTCGGACGAGAAGCGCAACTTCCGGATCAGAGCCACGAACGTCGATTGACCCACACAGGAGGTGGGTCAACCCACGTTCGTTCTGCCCCCGAGGCGAGGTTCACCAAGGGCTGAGAACGACCACACCCCGGGTGGCGTCCGTCCACTCCCTGGGCCTCTGGGCGCGGAGGCCCTTTGGCCCGATTCTCCTCCCATGGGAATGAAAACGATCCAGGGAGGTTCCCGAATGAGTAGCAAGCCAAGGGCGAGCCGCTGGCAGCAGGCGCCGGCTCTCGTCATCAGTCTCGTCGCACTGTTCGCCGCGCTCTCCGGCGCAGCGCTCGCGCTGCCCGGCACGCAGACGGTGAACTCCGGCGACATCAAGGACAACGCGGTGAAGAGCATCGATCTCAAGGACAACGCGGCGGTCACCACCGACGACGTCGTCGATGAGTCGCTGACCGGCACCGACGTCGCGGACAACACGATCGCCAGCAGCGACGTGCAGGACGAGACGCTGCTGTCGAACGACATCGCCGACCAGGCGATCACCGGCGCGGACGTTGCCGGCGACACGCTCCAGTCCAACGACCTCGCGCCGAACTCGGTCGGGTCGGAGGAGATCGGCGACGGTATCCACAACCACTCGAACACGGTCGTGGTTCCCGGCGGCACCGGCCAGAACGCGAACTACAACTTCAACTCCGTGACCGCGCAGTGCGGCCCGGGCGAGGAGTTGATCAGCGGTTCCGGCCACTGGACCGGCGACGCGAACGGCGAGGAGCTGATGCTCTCCGAGGTCATCCTCGACCACAGCGCCGAGACGGTCACGGTCAAGGGCGGCAACGACTTCGGCGTGGACCGCACGCTGGTCGCTGTCGCGAGCTGCCTCTAGCGCGCAGGGCGCATTGGCGGGCTGGCGGGGCCGGGAGCAATCCCGGCCCCGCTTCGCCATGCCGTGCGGGGGTAGTCTGCGGGCGTGGAAGCCGCGACCCAGGCCGAGATCGAGGACAAGCCCGAGCGCGCCGTCTCCTCGTTCACGAAGTCGCTCTTCCTGGGCGAGATCCACGAGGACATGGTGTTCCCGTGGCCGGCCCCGGACCCCGCCGAGCAGGAACGGATCCGCGGGCTCAACGCGGCGGCGCGGGACATCGGCTCGCGTATGGACCTGCGCAAGATCGAGGAGGACCGCTGGATCGGCGACGACACGATCCGCGAGCTCGGCGACGCGGGCCTGCTCGGCCTCTACGTCGACGAGAAGTACGGCGGCCAGGGCCTCTCCCAGACCGGCTACGCGCGGGTGTTCGAGACGTTCGCCCAGATCGACGGGACGCTCTCGATCGTCCTGGGCGTGCACCAGTCGATCGGCTTCAAGGGCATCCACATGTTCGGGACGGACGAGCAGAAGGAGCGCTTCCTGCCCGACCTCGCGACGGGCCGCAAGCTCGCGGGCTTCGCGCTCACCGAGCCGGAGGCCGGCTCGGACGCCTACAACATCCAGTCGCGCGCGGTGCAGCAGCCCGACGGCTCGTGGGTGCTGAACGGGGAGAAGCGCTACATCGGCAACGGCGACAAGGGGTCCGTCTTCACCACCTTCGCGCGCTGCGAGGTGGACGGCAAGGACAAGCACATCGCCCTGATCCTGGAGAAGGGGATGAAGGGGTTCGAGGTCGGCGAGCGCTTCGACACGATGGGCCTGCGCGGCAATGACCTGCGCCGCCTCTACTTCAACGATGTGAGGGTCCCGGCGGAGAACGTCCTGGGCGAGCCGGGCGACGGGTTCAAGATCGCGATGCAGATCCTGAACAACGGCCGCATCGGCCTGGGCACCGGCTCGGTGGGCGCGACCAAGGGCCTGATCGACCTCGCGATCGCCCACGTCAAGGAGCGCCGCCAGTTCGACCGTCCGCTCGCCGACTTCGAGCTGGTCCAGGACAAGATCGCCTGGATGGTCACCTACCTCTTCGGCCTCGAGTCCATGTGCTACCTGACCTGCGGCCTGGTCGACAACGGCGTCGAGGACTACTCGCTGGAGTCCGCGATCTGCAAGGTCGCCGGGACGGAGTTCCTCTGGTACGCGGCCAACCGGGCGATGCAGCTGAAGGGCGGCGCCGGCTACATGAAGGACGAGCCCTACGAGAAGATCCTGCGCGACATCCGGATCTTCCCGATCTTCGAGGGCGCCAACGACGTGATGCGGGCGTTCATCGCGCTCTCGGGGGTCAAGCCGGTCGGCGAGAAGCTCTCCGAGCTCGGCGAGATCGGACTCGGCGACCCGATCGGCTCGATCGGCGTCCTCGCCGACTACGTGGGTGGCCGGATCAAGAGCCAGGTGCGCCCGGAGCGGGTCACCATGGCCCACGGGGAGCTGAAGGCCCACGCGGACGCGGTCTCCGACCAGGTCAACGAGCTGCGCGGAGTCAGCGAGAAGCTGCTGCGCGAGCACAAGAAGGGGATCATCGACGCCCAGTTCCAGCAGAAGCGCGTCTCCGCCGCGATCTCCGACATCTACGCGCAGATCGCCGTGCTCTCGCGCGTCAGCTCGATCTTCGAGGACCAGGGGGTCGAGCCCTCCGGGCAGGAGCGCTACATCGCCGACACCTTCTGCACCCGCGCCGCGGGCCGCGTGCGGTCCAGCTTCCGCCAGATCGAGAGCAACGACGACGAGCGCGTCGCCGCGATCGCCAAGCTCGCGTACAAGCGCGGCGAGTACGGCTACGCCCTGTTCGAAGACTGACTGTGACGAAACGCGCCTTCCGCGCGTAGATCTCGGTAACGCCAATGCTCCCGCGTGGCCGGTTAGGATCGCCACGACCGCGGCATCCCGCCGGCGGGGACCACCACCAGAGGAGTCATATGCGAAACGCAAAGTGGGTGATCGCGCTTGTCGTGGTCATGGCGTCAGGCCTGATCGCGGCCGGATGCGGTGACGACGACGACACCACGGCGGCTTCGGACACGGCAACCGAGGCCACCGACACGACAGCCACCGACACGACGGCCGAGGACACCACGGAGTCCGGTGACACCGAGGGTTCGACGTCCGACGATGTCCTGAACGCGTGTCTCGATGTGATCAAGGGCACCCCGGCGGAGAGCGCCGGCGAGTCCGCCTGCCAGCAGGCGGCCGATGCCTTCGACCAGTGCCAGACGCAGGCCGAGTCGACGCCCGAGGGCGACGCTCGCGACCTCGCGATCCAGGCCTGCCAGGACGCCGCCGACCAGGCGGTCCAGGCTCTGCAGGCCGCGGGCTAGCCGAAGCCGCAGTTCGTACGAACGCCGGGCGCCCCTGGGCGCCCGGCGTTTTCCTTGTGGCCGGGCCCGGTGTAGGCTCGGGATGCGTGAACGGGGATTTCGGCAGGTCGCTCACCACAGCAACGGTGGTCGCAGCGATCGCGGTCGCAGCGGCCCCGGCCACGGCAATGTCCGCCGCCGATCATCCGGCGGGGCGAACCGGCCTCGAGCGGCAGGTCAAGAAGCTGACCAAGAAGGTCCGGAAGCTGAGCAAGCAGGTCAAGACGCTGCGGGCGCACGCAGGGGACGCCGGCCCCACCGGACCGGCGGGCCAGCCCGGTCCGGGGAAAG